>Ga0209483_1000841_pt1 | contig 24966 bp, 17 predicted proteins | sample NGEPerA_FD_184508 | JGI IMG/M metagenome (GOLD analysis project Ga0209483, IMG submission 184508) | Arctic peat soil microbial communities from the Barrow Environmental Observatory site, Barrow, Alaska, USA - NGEE PermafrostL2-A... | ecosystem: Environmental > Terrestrial > Soil > Wetlands >... | reverse complement strand
CCCCCACCTCGGCCCCGATCCTGGTCGTCCAGGGAACCGCCGACGAGGTGGTGCCGTACTCCCAGACCACCCGGTTGATCGCCAACCAGCTGTGCCGAGACCAGTACGACACGGTCGACTATGTGGCTGAGCGGGGGGTGGGCCACAGCCAGACCCTCGACCAGTCGACAGCCCTGATCAACCGGTGGCTGCAGTCCCGGTTCGCCGGGTCACCGATGGTCGATTCGTGCACCCGTCCCGGGCTGGGCATGGCAAACTCCCGTTGAGGAGAGGTGCACGGCGACCCGGAACGGGTGCCCGGGCGGGGCGGACCGGGTCCTACACGTCGAGGAAGCGACGGACGGCGAAGGCCGAACCGATGACGCCCACCCCGATGCCGACCACCGAGACGAGCAGGCAGGTCCCGAAGACCTCCCACCCGCTCAGTGACATCTGGGCGATGATGCTGCTCGAATTCGCCGCGGTGCTGCCCTTGTTCAGCCCGATGCCCCAGTAGAGGGCGAGGACCACGAGGACGGCCACGCCGGCGCCGAGCAACCCCTGGATCATCCCCTCGGCCATGAACGGCAATCGGATGAACCAGTTGGTGGCACCGACCAACTTCATCACCGAGACCTCACGTCTTCGGGCGAAGATGGCCATGCGGATGGTGTTGAGGATCAGTACCGAGGCCGACAGCAGCAGGACGACGGCGACGGTCAAGAAGACCCACTGCAGGACCCGGATCACGCTCTGCATGGTCTTGATCTGCTGGCCCGGGTACTTCACGTCGAACACGCCGGGCTTCCCGTGGAACGCCTGGTAGACGGCGGGCGCCTGGGACGGATCCTTCAGTCCGCATCGGAACGAGGCCGGGTACTGCAGCTCGTTGGTGGCGTTCAGCTCATCGGGGGGAAGGATGTTCTTGGCCTCGTTGTAGTCGTAGGCCTGGGAGCGGTACACGCACCGCTTGATGTAGGGCGACTGGTTCAACTCGGTCTGGATGGCGTTGGTCTGGTCGTGGCCGGCCGTCGGCATCACCCAGACGATGGTCTGGACGCCGTTCTGCCACAACTCGGTGGCCTTGGACGCGCCCTGTTTCAACAGCAGCGCCGATCCGACGAGGGCCAGCGACACGGCCACCGTCAGGATGGCGGCGGCCGTCATCAGGCGGTTGCGCCACAGGTTGGTGGCAGCCTCCTTCGAGACGTAGGCCGGGGAGATCGCCATCAGGGACGGGCCAGTGACGGTCCGGGGACCTCGAGGTCGTCGTCGGCGCTCGGCATCTGGTCGACCAGGTTGCCGGTGGGCGACCCGGCTCCCGCGGCCAGGGTGGTGCTGTCGATGTCGTAGACGCCGTGGGCCTGGTCGCGGACCAGCATGCCCCGGTCGAGCTCGATCACCCGGCGGCGCATCTGGTTGACCATGCCGGCGTCGTGGGTGGCGACGATGACGGTCGTCCCGGTCCGGTTGATCCGGTCGAGCAGGCGCATGATGCCGAGGCTGGTGGTCGGGTCGAGGTTGCCGGTGGGCTCGTCGGCCAGGAGGATGAGCGGGCGGTTGACGAAGGCCCGGGCCACCGCCACCCGCTGCTGCTCGCCACCGGACAACTCACCGGGGAGGTTGTCCCGCTTCTTGGCCAGGCCGACCAGGTCGAGGACCTGGGGCACCTGCGCGGCGATCACGTGCTTGGGACGGCCGATCACCTCGAGGGCGAAGGCCACGTTCTCGAAGACGGTCTTGTTCGGCAGCAGCCGGAAGTCCTGGAAGACACAGCCGATGTTGCGTCGCAGGTAGGGAATACGCCACTTGGCGAGGTGGCCGATCTCCTTGCCCGCCTCCCAGATGCGACCGGAGTCGGGCATCTCCTCGCGCAGCAGCAGACGGATGAAGGTGGTCTTGCCGGAGCCGGACGGGCCCACCAGGAACACGAACTCGCCCTTGTCGATCTCGACCGAGCAGTCCTGGAGGGCGACCGTGGATCCCTTGTACGTCTTGGTGACGTTCTGGAATGTGATCATGAGGATGCGATGGTGCGGGGCAGCGCTACGACACGTCCGTGTGCGCAGGGGGCGGAATGTCCGTCCCGACATTGTACCCGGGGCGTCGGGCCATCTGGGTCAGCCCCTCTGACCTCGGACGACGCGCACTCCCGCCCGGGTGCGCCCCGCGTCACCCCACTGGGGGCGCGACACGGTGCCGTGCGCGGCAACCCGCTCAGGAGCCCTTGCGCTTCAGGTCGGCGTTGCGACGGAGCTCGGCCTCGATGAGCATGTCGAGGTCACCGTCCAGGACGGCCTCCACGTTCCCGGTCTCGGCGTTGGTCCGCAGGTCCTTGACCAGTTGATACGGCGCCATCACGTAGGAGCGGATCTGGTTGCCCCAGGCGTTGTCGGCGCGATCGCCCGACAGTTGGTCCAACGTGGCCTGGTGCTCCGCCCGCTGTCGCTCGGCCAGCTTGGCCCCGAGGACCTGCATGGCCTTGGCCTTGTTCTGGGTCTGGCTCCGCTGGTTCTGGCAGGTCACCACGATCCCGGTCGGGAGGTGGGTGAGGCGCACGGCCGAGTCGGTCTTGTTCACGTGCTGGCCACCCGCGCCCGACGACCGGTAGGTATCGACGCGGAGGTCCTTCTCGTCGATCTCGACCTCACCGGACGGGTCCTCCAGGAACGGCACCACGTCGAGGGAGGCGAAGCTGGTCTGGCGGCGGTGCTGGGCGTCGAACGGCGAGATCCGGACCAGTCGGTGCACGCCGCGCTCGGCGGCCAGCAGCCCGAAGGCGTAGCGGCCCCGCACGATGAAGGTGGCCGACATCAGCCCGGCCTCCTGGCCCTCGGTGGCCTCCTCGACCTCGATGGTGAAGCCCCGGCGCTCGGCCCAACGGGTGTACATCCGCAGCATCATCTCGGCCCAGTCCTGGGCGTCGGTGCCGCCGGCCCCGGCGTGGATCTCGGCCACCGCGTCGCCGTCGTCGTAGTGGCCACCGAACAGGGCGCGGAGCTCGAGCGCGCCCAACGTGCGGTCGAGGTCGGCCAGTACTTGTTCGGCCTCGCTGCGGAGGGACTCGTCGTCCTCCTCCTGCATCAGCTCGTGGAGGGTCTCCGCATCGGACAGCCGCCCGTGGAGGTTGCTCAGCACCTCGAGGTCCTCGGAGACCCGGCCGAGCTCGGTGGTCACCGCCCGGGCATGGTCGGCGTCGTCCCACAGGTCGGGCGTCGAGGCTGCTGCCTCGAGTTCGGCCCGGCGAGCGGCCAGGGCGTCGGCGCCCAGGAAGCGCTCCGCCTCGCGGACCCGATCGGCCAGCGAGGCGAGCTGTTCCGGGATGTCGACGCGGTCGGGCTCCCCTTCCCCACGGCGGGGGGCGTCGGCGGCCATCTCAGTTGGCGCCGTGGCAGAGCTTGTACTTCTTGCCGCTGCCGCACCAGCACGGCTCGTTGCGGCCGATCTTCTCGCGGTCGGACTTGACGATGGGTGCCTGGGTCTCGGAGTCGTCGTAGGGCACACCCGGTTGACTCCCGACCCCACTGGCCACCGCGGCGGCCGCCTCGATCTCGGCCGGTGTGGCCGCGGCGAAGGCGGCGTTCACGGCCGCGTCGCCCAGGACGGGGTCATCGGCGGCCACATAGCTGGCCTGGGCCAGGTCGGGCTCGGCGGCGTTCTCCTCGGTCAGCACCTGGACATGGAACAAGTAGCGCAGGTAGTCGTCGTTGATGCCGTCCATGAGCTTGCCGAACATGGCGAATCCCTCGCGTTGCCAGGCCACCAGCGGATCCTGGTTGCCCATGGCCCGGAGGTTGATGCCCTCCTTCAGGTAGTCCATGTCGGCCAGGTGGTCCTGCCAGCGCTGGTCGATGATCTGCAACATGATGTCCCGCTCGAGCTGGCGGGCCGTCTCCGCGCCGCCCGGAATGGTCTCGTCGCGCTCGGCGTAGAGCTCCTGCGCCTCGGTGATCACGCTCTCGGCCACTTGGCCGGCCGTCGCCGCCTCGGCGAAGTCCTCGGGTACGAACTTGGTCGGGTAGTACTGCGTGAGCTCGGTGATGAGTCCGGGCAGGTCCCACTCCTCGGGGTAGTCCGACGGGCACGACGAGGTCACGACCTCGGTCAGCGTCATCTCCAGCAGGTCGATCGTGTCCACCTGCAGGTCGTCGCCGTCGATGATCTGGTTGCGCCGGGCGTAGATCACCTTGCGCTGCTCGTTCATCACATCGTCGTACTTGAGCACGTCCTTGCGGGCCTCGGCGTTGCGACCCTCGACGGTGTTCTGGGCGCGCTCGATGGCCTTGGTCACCATCTTCGCCTCGATGGGCATGTCGTCGGGGAGGGCCCGGCCCATCACCCAGTTCATCGCCCCGGTGGCGAACAGGCGCATGAGGTCATCCTCGAGCGACAGGAAGAAGCGGCTCTCGCCGGGATCACCCTGGCGGCCCGAGCGCCCGCGGAGCTGGTTGTCGATGCGGCGGCTCTCGTGGCGCTCGCTGCCCAGCACGTAGAGGCCACCCTTGGCCCGGACGTCCTCGCCCTCGGACTTGCACTGGTCCTCGAATTCCTGCTCGATCCGGGCCAGCGCGGCAGCACCGTCCTCAGCGTCGACGTCGATCCCTCGCGCCTTGGCCTCGCGGACGGCCAGGCCCTCGGGGTTGCCCCCAAGGATGATGTCGACGCCTCGTCCGGCCATGTTGGTGGCCACGGTGACGGCCCCGATGCGCCCGGCCTGGGCCACGATCTCGGCCTCCCGGAAGTGCTGCTTGGCGTTGAGGACCTCGTGGGGGATGCCCCGCTTGTCGAGCAGGCGCGACAGGTGCTCCGACTTCGACACCGACGCCGTGCCGACGAGCACCGGCTGCCCGGTGGCCTGGCGCTCGGCGATGTCGTCGACCACGGCCGCGAACTTGGCGTCCTCGGATTTGTAGATCAGGTCGGGCTGGTCGGTGCGGACCAGGGGACGGTTGGGCGGGATCGGGACCACGGGGAGCTCGTAGGTGTTGGCGAACTCCGAGGCCTCGGTCTCGGCGGTGCCCGTCATGCCGCCGAGCTTGTCGTAGAGGCGGAAGTAATTCTGGAGGGTCACCGTGGCCCAGGTGTGGTTCTCCTCTTTGATCTTCACCCGCTCCTTGGCCTCGACGGCCTGGTGGAGGCCGTCGGACCAGCGTCGGCCATCCAGGGTGCGCCCGGTGAACTCGTCGACGATGCGGACCTCGCCTTGGGCGACCAGGTAGTCCTTGTCGCGCTTGTACAGCTCCTTGGCCAGGAGGGCCTGGGTCAGGTGGTGGACGTAGTTGACGGCCACCGCGTCGTACAGATTGGCCACGCCGAGCTGCCGCTCGACCTTCTCGATCCCGACCTCGGTCGGCACGATGGTCCGCTTCTCCTCGTCGACCTCATAGTCCTCCTCGGCCCGCAGGGTGCGGACGATGCCGGCGAACTGGTAATAGAGCTGGGCCGACTCGGCGGCCGGACCGGAGATGATGAGGGGCGTCCGGGCCTCGTCGATGAGGATGGAGTCGACCTCATCGATGATGGCGAATGGCTGGCCGCGCTGGACCATGGCGTCCTTGGAGCGGGCCATGTTGTCGCGCAGGTAGTCGAAGCCGAACTCGGTGTTGGTCCCGTAGGTCAGGTCGGAGTAGTAGGCCGCGCGCTTCTCGCCGGCATCGGAGATATCCGGGCCCACCCGGCCGACGGTCAGGCCGAGGAACTGGTGGAGGCGGCCCATCCACTCCGAGTCGCGGGTGGCCAGGTAGTCGTTGACGGTCACCACGTGGACGCCGTTGCCGGCCAGGGCGTTGAGGTAGACGGGGAGCGTCGACACCAGGGTCTTGCCCTCGCCGGTCTTCATCTCGGCGATCCACCCGAAGTGGAGGGCCATGCCGCCCATCAGCTGGGCGTCGAAGTGCCGCTGACCGAGCACGCGCCAGGCCCCCTCGCGCACCAGGGCGAACGCTTCGACGAGCACGTCCTCCAACGTCTCGCCGTTGTCGAGGCGCTGGCGGAACGCGACGGTCATGGCCTGCAACTCCTCGTCGGACCGCGCTTCCATCTCCGGCTCGAGGGCGTTGACCAGCGGCACCAGCTCGGCGAGACGTCGGACCTTCTTGCCCTCGCCGGCGCGGAGGACTTTCGAGAACATGCTCATGGGGGACCCACTCTACCGTCGGCGGCCTCGATGAGGTCACCGAGCGAGCAGTCGCTCACCGGGCCGCAGCCCTTCCCGGGTCCCCGTGACGGGACCCGGGCCGGGCCGGGTGCGTCGTCAGGCGGTGCGCACCTTCCGGTACAGGGTCTCGGTGGGGGCCAACCGGTGGCGGGGCTGGGACCGACCCACGATGCGGCCCTTGGTCCGCTCGATCTGATGCTCCAACTTCTCGACCACCAGGTCGACGGCGATCAACGGGACCTGGCCGGCGGCTTTGGCCCGGATGGTGTGGCCGTGGCCGGACATCACCACTTCGCAGCACTCACGGTCGGAGATCCTCGGGTTGTGCTCCTCCGAGAAGTGGACCTCGGCTCGATCGAGGCCGGGACAGTGCTCGCCGACGTGGCGGACCTTCTCCTCGGTTAGGGCTCGAACCTCGTCGGACACGATCTTCCTGCCATGCGTGATGACTACGTCCACTGCTTCGCCTCCTCGGCATCGTTGGTCGACAGCTACTGCTTGGGGTGGCCGGTCCTCCTGGTCGGTCGGTGAAGGGATAGGTCGGGTGAGATCGTGAGCGGCGTGCGGCTGACCTGGTCTTTGACCCCACACTCGCCTGCTGGGAGCATTGCGGCCGGATCCCGGCGGCGCCGACCGTCTCCGGTCGGGCACCCAGCGGAACCACTGAAGGCACGCGTCATCTCCTCTCCGCCCGCCCCCGACAGCCGGGGACACCACGGGCAGGGCTTACTCCTAAGCCGCACCATGCTCAGCAACCATGAGTTGCCTTACGTGGGTCGTTTCGCCTGCGACTGGCTTCGACTTGCAACCACAGACCCGCACGCTGCTCACGGGCTCAACCATACGCCCCGACGTCGCGAAAAGTAACCGTTCGGGTCCGAGTTCACGGTGACGTCATCCAACCGAAACATGAGCGGCCGGAGCCATCCCGACGGTCGAGCCGGAGTCGGTGCCCCCGGCTCAGGCGTCGCCGGCGGCCAGGATGCGCTTGATCTCGTCGACCACCGGGAGCGGCCCGGGATCGATCCCCTCGTGGTCGGCCAGGTGGAGCGCCACCACGTCGCCCACCAGGGCCAGGTCGAGCAGCTGGGCCAGGTCCCCCTCGCCAGCGGCCCGCACCTCGATCACGTCGGCCATGACCTCGCGCAGAGCCTCGGTGACCAGGTCGAACCGGCGACTGACCTGCGGGTGCTCGGCGTCGTGGCGGAGGTTGACCAGGGTGATCAGCTGGCGGGTGGCGTCCCCGTTCTGACCCCAACCGGCCACCTCGTTGTGGCAGAGCTCCGGGTGGACGTTCCAGAAGGCGGGCGCCTTGGCGCTCTCGTTGATCTGGCACTTCCACCGCAGGGCGGCGGCGGCCCCCAGATCCTGGGAGCTGTGGACCAGCGGGATGGTCCGACCGATCCGGCGGGCCGTGACCTCGGCCACGTTGCCGGACCGGTCGAGCTCGTCGCGACGTCGCGTCAGCTGGTCGACCGCCAGGTCGATCCACTGCTGGGCGCCCGGGAAGAGCCCGATCGATTCCAGCAGCACGAGGGGTGGGACAGCCATCGCCCCGAGGGCGGTGCGCGCTTCGGGGATCGACACCGGCACCGGCACCAGGGGTACGTCCCACTCACCGGACAGGCGCACCAGCTCGCCCCCGCCCGACACCACCACGAGCGCGGCGCCCGCTTCGTAGGCGGCGGTGGCCGCCTCCACCGTCTCCTCGGTGTCACCCGAGAACGACACGGCCAGGACCAACGAGCCGATCCCGACGTGGTCCGGCGGCACATAGCCCTTCACTACGGTGACGGGCACCGGCATGAAGGGGGCGGCCACCGCGGTCAGGACGTCGCCCACGATGCCGCTGTCGCCCATTCCCAGGACGACGACGTTCTCGACGGCGTCGTGGCCCGGCAGTCCGTCGACACCGCGGGCGGCCTCGGCCGCCGCCGCCACCTGTTCGGGCAGGCCCAGGGTCGCCTCCCACAGACCGCGGGAGTCCACCGCCGGCGACGAGACGGTCACGCCCCGGCGGACGTGCTCGTGGTGACGGCTCCGCCGGACTCCGCCTTGGCGTTGAGGCGGGCGTCCTCGTCAGCGGCCACCGTCGTGGCCTCGTCGATCAGCATCACCGGGATGCCGTCACGCACCGGGTAGGTGCGGTGGAGGCGCGGATTGAACAGGATCTGCTCGTCGGCGAAGTAGAGGAGCGGGCCCTTGTCCTCGGGACAGGCCAGCACCTCGATCAACAACGGGTCGAGGGTCATGGGTGGTTCCTCTCTGGATGGGGTTCGGCTCGGAGCCGGCTGGGTCGGGTGGGACGGTTCACGCGTCGAGCAGGCGGGCGATGGCCTCTTGCACCTCGGCCACCCGGGCGGCACACGACGCCTCGTCGGGGGCTTCCACGTTGAGGCGGAGCAGCGGCTCGGTGTTCGACGGGCGCAAGTTGTACCACCAGTCGCCCCGGTCAACGGTGAGCCCGTCGAGGCGGTCGACCGTGCCGAGCGCGCCGCCTGCGGCCTCCACCTCGGCCGCCATCAGCTCGACGGCCCCGGCCGGGTCATCGACCACGGTGTTGATCTCCCCCGAGGCGGCATAGCGCTTGAAGGGAGCCAAGAGCTCCGACAGGGGCCGGCCCGTCACGCTCAGCAGCTCGAGTACCAGCATGGCGGCGATGATGCCCGAGTCGGCCCGATAGTTGTCCCGGAAGTAGTAGTGGCCCGAGTGCTCGCCGCCGAATACGGCGCCGGTGTCGGCCATCACCTGCTTAATGAAGCTGTGGCCGACCTTCGTGCGGACCCCGACTCCGCCCTTCTCGGCGATGACCTCGGGGACGACCCGGGAGCAGATGCAGTTGTAGAGCACCGTCGAGCCCGGGTGCTTGTCGAGCAACGATGCAGCCACCAGCGCAGTGGTCAGCGACCCCGACACCGGCTCCGCATGCTCGTCGACCAGGAAGACCCGGTCGGCGTCGCCGTCGAATGCCAGGCCGACGTCGGCACCGGAGGCTACGACCAGCTTCTGGAGCTCGACCAGGTTCTCGGGCTGGATGGGGTCGGCCGGGTGGTTTGGGAAATTCCCGTCGAGCTCGGGGAAGAGGATCTCGACGTCGAAGGGCAACCCGGCAAAGACCTCGGGGGCCACCAGTCCGCCCATCCCGTTGGCCGTGTCGGCCGCCACCTTGAGCGGGCGCAGCACCGACAGGTCCACGAACGATCGCACATGATCGGCGTAGGCGTCGAGGACCGACCGGTGCTCGAGGGCGCCGAGCGTGGTGGGATCGGGGTCGGGCGGCCCGTCGGCCTCCCAGGCGTCGAGGAGTTGCTCGGCGGTGGCCTGGATCTCGGTGAGCCCGGTATCGCGCCCGATGGGCCGGGCACCCGCCTGGCAGAGCTTGAGCCCGTTGTACCGGGCCGGGTTGTGGGAAGCGGTGAACATCGCTCCCGGTGCGTCGAGGCTTCCGGCTGCGTAGTAGAGGAGATCGGTGGAGCCGAGGCCGAGGTCCACCACCGAGGCACCCTCGGACCGGGCGCCGAGGGCGAACGCCTCGGACAGCTCCACCCCCGACTCGCGCATGTCCCGTGCGATCAGGATGGTCGGAGCACCGGTGAACCGGGCGACGGCTACCCCGATCGCCCGGAATTGGAGCGCGTTGAGTTCATCGGGGACCACGCCCCGGATGTCGTACGCCTTGAACACGTGGGAGAGGGAGGCCATGGCCGGCCCATCCTAGGCCAGGCCCCCATGGCAGGATCTGAGGATGATCGGAACTGCCCCGTCGGGCCAAATGCGTCGATCCCGCAGACTCGCCGCCCTGTCGGGGGCGGTCGTCCTTCTGCTGGTAGCTGTCACGGCTGTCGCCCCCGGTGCGTCGGCGGATCCGGCGCCGCCCCGGGTCTCCCCCGGCCCCCACACCGTCACCAGTACCCACCTGATCGTGGCGTCGGCCACCGATCCCGCCACCGACGGCTACTGGCTGGCCGCCACCGACGGCGGCGTGTTCTCGTTCGGGGCCCCGTTCGAGGGCTCGGCCGGAGCGCTCCCCCTCCGGTCCCCGGTGGTCGGCATGGCCCCGACCGCGGACGGGCTCGGCTACCGCCTGGTTGCCGCCGATGGTGGCATCTTCGCCTACGGCGACGCCGCCTTCTACGGGTCGATGGGTGGACTGCCCCTCAACCGACCGGTGGTCGGCATGGCCGCGACCCCCGACGGGAAGGGGTACTGGCTGGTCGCCTCGGACGGCGGCATCTTCGCCTACGGGACTGCGCCGTTCCTGGGCTCCATGGGCGGCCTCCCGCTCAACCGGCCGATCGTGGGCATGACCCCGACGGCCGACGGCCGCGGCTACTGGCTCGTCGCCTCGGACGGGGGGATCTTCGCGTACGGGACTGCCCGGTTCCTCGGCTCCACCGGCGCCATGACCCTGGCCTCGCCAGTGGTCGGCATGGCGGCGGACGGCCCGTCGGGCGGTTACCGCCTGGTGGCGGCCGACGGGGGCGTGTTCTGCTTCGGTGCCCCGTTCGCCGGGTCGGCCGTGGGCCTGCTGCAACGGGCCGCCGTGTCGGTGGATCCGTCGGCGACCGGGTACCGGGTCGTCTCCACCGATGGTTCGGTCTACGCCTTTGGGGGTGCCCCGTTCCTCGGCTCGGTCCACGTGCCCCCGCTGGTGGGCGAGGTGGTCACCATCGACCCCGGCCACGACGGGGGGAACGGGTCGGACCCGGGGTTCATCGATCAGCCGATCGACGGCGGCGGCTTCACGGAACCGTGTGACACGGCGGGCACGTCCGATGCCGCCGGCTACCCCGAGCACGCCTTCAACTTCGACGTGTCCACCCGATTGGCCGCCGTCCTCGACGCCGGCGGGGCCACGGTGGTCCTCACCCGCTCCACCGACACCGGGGTCGGCCCGTGCGTAAACACCCGGGCGGCCATCGGCAATGCCGCCCACTCGGACGCTGCCGTCTCGATCCATGGCGACGGCGGGCCGGTGGGCGGAAGTGGATTCGCCGTCGACGTGCCGGTCCCCGTGGTCAGTCCCATCAGTGACAACCGGGCCATGGTGGCCCCGTCCGGACTGCTGGGCACCGATGTCCGTGACCAGTTCGGCGCCTCCACCGGCGAGCACGTCTCGGACTACACCGGCGTCGACGGGATCATCCCCCGTGGCGACCTCGGCGGCCTCGAACTCTCCACGGTCCCGAAAGTACTGATCGAGTGCGGGAATATGCAGAACCAAGGCGACGCCTCGGCGATGGAGAGCGCCGGATGGCGCCAGCAGGCCGCCCAGGGCCTGGCCGACGGGATCACCGCCTTCCTTGTCCAGCGCGAGCTGCCCTGAACCGGTTCGCCCGGGACCGTTCGCCCGGGACCGGCTACCCGACTACCCGGCCGCGTCGTGCGAGTCGTCGGAACCGTCGCCCGACAGCAGCCCGATGACGTCGCCCGACATGGCGTCGCACAGGTCGGCCAGCTTTCCCATCCGGGACTCGAGATCGTCCGCCGCCAGGAGGCGCTGCTGGTCGAGGGAGGCCAGCGGAGCCATGTCGCACAACTGCCAGCCGATCTCCTCTTGGTCCCCGGAGATACGCAGGCTGTGGGGCAGGGCCGGCACGTCACCGAGCTCCGACAGCAGTGACCGCAGCCGGCGCAACGATCCCTCGGCACCGGCCAGCACGTCGCCCGAGCAGGTGGCGGCCCCATCCGGAAGGTCGTTGACCAGCGCCCGCGGGTAGGGGTCATCGGGCAGCCACTCCGCCACCCGTACCCGGCGCACCCCGGTCGCCACCACCAGCATCCGCCCGTCGTCGAGTTCGGCCACGTTGGCGATGCGGGCCACCGTGCCCACGTCGACCCGCTCGTCACCGCCACCCACCTCGGACCCGCGGGTGATGAGGACGACGCCGAACTCGCCGTCGGCCTCGAGGCAGCGGGTCATGAGGGCCCGGTACCGCTCCTCGAACACGTGCAGCGGCAGCCCCGCCTCCGGAAACAGGACGGCCGACAGGGGGAACATCCCGAGGGGGTAGGTCCCACTCACCGCGTGGCACCGGCGGACCGGCGGGCCCGGCCCGACCGACCGGCCCGCCAGCCGAGGACACCGAGGACGATCACGGCCACCAGGGACCCGACGGTGATCAGCTGGCCGATGTAGTCGGCGGGCACGCTGCCGTAGGTGAGGGTCACGTCGTGGCTGGTCGGGACCACCACCATCAGGTTCGGCGCGACCCGCCAGGGCCCCTGGGCACCGCTGGCGTGCCAGTTCGGGAAGTAGGAGATGCGGACCTCGACGGGAGTTCCCACCCGATCAACGTGGAACGAGATCCCCTGGTCGGTCTGGTGCACGGCGGACACCGTGGTGGTCGGCTCGCGGACAGCGGTCACGGTGGTGGACCCCACCGGCACGCGGGCCCAGGTGGCCGGACCGTCTGCGGCCGGGACGACTCCCCACCGGGCCGGGTGGTCGTACCAGTCGACCGCGGGCGTGAGCCAGCTGGACTGGCCCGCACCGACGCCCTTCCACACCACCGGTTGGGCGGCGAGCGGCACCACCAACGAGGAGTCGGCGATCCGGTAGACCTTCCACGTCGTGTCCAGGCTCGCGGTGTTGTACTTGGTGCTCCACGGACCGCTCGAGCCGACCAGCGTGGCACTCGGATCGGCCGCCACCGCCTGCTGGACGGTCGTCGACGAGGTCAGCAGGTACGGGACGCCCATCTGCTGGAGGTGCCGGATCCCGAGCGCCACGTCGAGGCCGCCGTAGGGGAGGCCGACCACGGCGTTCGACGGATAGGGGGACAGCTCGTTCTGATTGATGAAGTGGAACGGCGTCGACGACGCCGACTCGAACAGCAGACCCTCCATCGAGTCGATGCAGCCGTTGGTGAAGTACGGGAGGAGCATGAGCGACTCGGTGGTGCCGAACCGGTTGAGGCTCTGGTCGTACTCCCACATCGCCCGTCCGCAGCCGTGGGCGGCGCCGACCGAGGCCATCATCTGCATCACCGAGTGGAACTCGGGGTAGTCGGGCTTCTCCTCGTAGCCCGAGTAGTTCCATGCCGCCCACGCGCTCGGCTGGTCGGCGCCCACCGTCACTCCGATCTTCGCCAGCGTCGTCGCCTTCAAGGCCAACGGCGGCACCACGGCCAGGCACACGGCGGCCAGGGCCACCAGCGGTCCTACCACCGCACCGGCCGCCACCGCCACCGGCACCGGGCGGCGGAACCGGGTGACGCGGAGTCCCGGGGCCCAGGACTCCCGGTTCACTGTGCCGAGCCGGGCCCGCACCGAGCGCACCCAGGCTTCCAACTGGTGCCGACGCCACCACCGGGCGACGAGCCCGACCACTTCGGCCAGCGCGTAGCCGGCCAACAGATAGAGGCACAGGAACCACAGCGGCAAGAACCGCACGTTGTAGAGCTTGGAGGCCGGGTCCACGATCACGGCCATGGCCGAGAGTCCCCCCATCACCACCAGGAACAGTGCCACCCGGCTCTTCCGGACCACCATGGCCACCAGGCCGACCAGGTCGGCGGCCAGCACCCAGCGGGCCGATCCCGGAAACAGGAGGTGGGGATACCCGAAGACCTTGGTGTACCCCATGTTGGTGGTGTACGCCTGCTCGGCGTAGAAGGGAAGCAGCCACCAGGCGGTCAGCCCGACCCCGAGCAGCCCGGCTACAGCCGACCACGCCAGGCGCCGGAGCCACCGTCGACCGGCCACCGCGGCCCGGGCTCCTCTGGCCACGAGCCGCGTGAGGTCGGCGTCGAGGACGAGCCAGACGATGGCGCCGGCCACCGCGAACATGGCCGGGATCAGGTGGCACAGCAACGTGGCAGCGAACAGGGCCGCGGCCAGGGCCCGGTGCCGTCCGGTCCGCAGGCCGGCGGCCACCACGCCGAGGAACAGCAGGGAGATCGACAGGCTGAGGGAGAACGAGAACTCGCCGGCCAACGTGGAGAGCAGATTCCCTCCGTAGATGGAGAAGCTGGGCTCGAACAGGAACGGCAGTGTGGCGGCGGCCAGGCAGCCGGGCCCCGGGTCCCGCATCCCGGCCAGGCGACCGAAGGCCCACGCACACAGCGGCAGGAGCAGGCTCCCGAGGACGGTCACCAGCTTGAAGGCGACGTCGCTGGAGACGAGGACGTTCAGCACCACGGTCAGCAGCCCGGGAAGCGGGAAGTAGAAGGTGTAGAGGGGGAACCCGTCGTACCAACCCGGGTCCCACCCGGTCACCTGCCCGTGGGTGAGCAGGTGGGACTCCAGGTACGCCGGGAGGGCGACGTGGGCCCCGGTGTCCCCGCCGGTCGTCGTCGTATTGAGGAACAACAGGTTGGGATGCATCTGGGTCAGCACCACCACCATCACCCCGACGATGGCCACGGCATTGGACCAGGCCGGCCACGCCGTCCGCCGGGTCATCCGGGCCCACCACGGTGCCGATCGGCGGACCGGCGTCTGTGCCGCAGCCCGGTCCGGCGCCGTCCCGGCCTCGGGGGCGTCGACGACCGCGGTCGCCCCCTCGGGATGCCCGAACTCCCCCACCGTCACGTCAGACCAGTCCCCGGGCGCCTAGCAGCGCCGGAACCACGACGGCGGTCAGGGCCACCGCGTTGAACGACGCATGGGCGATGATGCTCATCCCGAGGCGACCGGTCCGGTAGGACACGGCGCCGAGGATCACCCCGAACACGGCCAGGCCCAACAGTTGGAGCGACTCGGCGTGGGCCAAGCCGAAGAGCGTCCCGCTGACCACGACGGCCAGGGACGGGCCCACCCAGCCGCCCCACCGGCCGAACAGGCGGGCCAGGGCGCGCAGCAGCACACCCCGGAAGTACAACTCCTCGAAGAATGGGGCGCCGAGCACCGTGGCCACCACGACCAGCGCGAACCCGAGCCCGTGGGAACCGCCGGTGAGCCGCTGGGCCGGAGCCCCGAAGCGTTGGTGGAAGTCGTGCACGTGCGGGGCGATGGGCACGTAGATCAGGACCACCAGGTACTGGCCGGCGACCCCGATCGGGATGCCGAGCACGTCGATCCAGCGGAACCGGAGGCCGACGTCGGCCGCCAGGCGCTTGGTCCCCCGCAGTCGACTGGCCAGCACCGCCGCTCCGAGGAACCCGCCCCACAGACCGAACAGGGTGGACAGCACATACCAGGTGGGCGGCTCGGACAGTTTGGCCAGCATCGTGATCTGGTGGTATTGCCCGGCAATGGCGGCCGCCACCCCGATGAACACCGCGGCCAGGACCTGTCCCCCGAGGAAGCCGATCCCGGCGTACAGCAGCCACATCCAGGCCGCGGTCCGGGTGGCCGGCACTCCGTCGCCGTCAAGCTGCCTCCCGAGACTCACGTCCGGGGGGCCGAAGCGTCGGCTCCGGGTTGGTCGGGCGTCACCGGAGGCCGGCGCAGGTGGGTTCGGGGGAGGCGCGCCTGGTCCAGCGGCATCCACCGCCTGTTCGGGCCGGTCGCTCACTCCCCCACGATACCGACCGCACCCCGCCACGGGGCGCCGGGCCCCGGGTCGTGCTCTCGGACGGCCCGGGGGTCCCGGTTGGAGGCCCGGGGCGATGCGTCAACCACGCCGCGAGGCGCGTAGCATGAAGACGTGACCCCGCCCAATCCCGACATCCCCAACGGACCGGCCTCCCCGAACGGCTCCGGCCAGGACGCGCCCGGGCAGAACAAGAACCGCATCATCTTCTTCTCGGTGGCCCTCGCCCTGGTCGTGGCGTTCCTGATCGGCGGTCCCCTGATCCAGAAGGCCAACACGTCCCAGATCACGTACCACACCTTCTTGACCAAGCTCTCCGACAAACAGGTGTCCAACGCCACCGTCGACCAGAGCTCCGGGGTCATCACCGGCACCCTGACCGACGGGTCCAAGTACTCGGCCAACGGGCCCACCACGGTCACCGACTCCGAGCTCCATGCCCTCACCCCGCTCGGGGTCAACTACAAGCTGGTCACCACCACCCAGAACCCGCTGGTCCAGATCATCTGGTACCTCATCCCCTTCGCCATCATCCTCGGGATCTTCTACCTCATCAGCCGTCGCGCCCAGGGGCAGATGGGCAGCATCATGTCGATCGGCCGTTCGAAGGCCAAGCTCTACTCGACCGAGCGCCCGTCGACGACGTTCGACGATGTCGCCGGCTACGACGGGGTGAAGCTCGAGATCAGTGAGGTCGTGGACTTCCTCAAGACCCCGGCCCGTTTCAAGGAGATCGGTGCCCGCATCCCGAAGGGCATCCTGCTCGTCGGGCCTCCCGGCACCGGCAAGACCCTGCTGGCCCGGGCCGTGGCCGGTGAGGCCGGCGTGCCCTTCATGTCGGTCAGCGGCTCCGACTTCATGGAGATGTTCGTCGGTGTGGGAGCCAGCCGGGTGCGCGACCTGTTCGCCACGGCCCGCAAGCAGGCCCCGGCCATCGTCTTCATCGACGAGATCGACTCCATCGGCCGCAAGCGGGGTGCCGGCCTCGGCGGCGGACACGACGAGCGGGAGCAGACCCTCAACCAGATGCTGTCGGAGATGGACGGCTTCGACCCCACCGAGGGCATCGTGGTCATGGCCGCCACCAACCGGCCCGACATCCTGGACGCCGCCATCCTGCGCCCGGGGCGCTTCGACCGCCAGATCGTGGTCCCGCTCCCCGACCTCGACGAGCGCCTCCCGATCCTGCAGGTCCATTGCAAGGACAAGCGGGTCGACCCGACCGTCGACCTCGGCAAGGTGGCCCGCGGCACGCCGGGCATGAGCGGCGCCGACCTGGCCAACCTGGTCAACGAGGCGGCTCTCCACGCCGTGCGCCGGGGCTCGAAGGTCATCCAGAACGAGGACTTCGAAGCCTCACGCGACCGCGTCCTGATGGGACAGCGCCGCGAGAGCCTGGTCCTGTCCGGCGCCGAGAAGGAGCGGGTGGCCTTCCACGAAGGCGGCCACGCCGTGCTCGCCTACGTGCTCCCGGACGCCGACCCCGTCCACAAGGTCACCATCCTCCCGACGGGCATGGCCCTCGGCGTGACCATGCAGCTCCCGATGGAGGAGCGCCACATCCACCCGCGCCAGCACATCGAGGACTCGCTGGCCGTGCGCATGGGCGGCCGCGCCGCCGAGCTCCTCGTCTACGGCGACCTCTCGACCGGCGCAGCCAACGACCTCGTCGGCAACACGGAGCTGGCCCGCAAGATGGTCCGCGAGTGGGGCATGAGCGACAAGATCGGTCCGATGGCGTGGGGCTCGCAGGGCCAGGTCTTCCTGGGCGAGGACCTCATGCACACGAGGGACTACTCCGAGCACACCAGCCAGATCATCGACGACGAAGTGGAGCAGATCCTCCGTGTCCAGGAGCAGCGGGCCCTCGAGGTCCTGGCCCGGCACCGGGGCGGGCTCGACGCCGTGGCCCGGGCCCTGCTCGACGAGGAGACCATCGACGGCGAGACCGTCGGTCGGCTGGTCGACACCGCCTACGGGCGACCGGTCCACGCCGCCGGGGTGAAGACGGTGCCGCCGATCTTCGTGGCCAGCCAGTACGGGCCCACGGGCGCAGACAACGTCGACGGCCCGCCCGCCGACCTACCTGCCGGGGCTGGCGACGGCACCGGCGCCTCGACGGGGCCCGCTGCGGTCCCGTCGGCCGCCGCTCCCGATTCCGGTCAACCCGCCGAGCCGGCCGCCACGGTCAGCAACGCCGCTGACGCCGGCACCGATGCTCCGACCCCCGGGACCAACGGGTCGAACCCTCCCCCGCCGGCACAGCCCGGCTCGTGGCCACCGGCGCAGACGCCGTGGCCGGCCAAGCAGACGCCCTGGCCACCTCCGCCGCCGCCCGCCTCACGCTGAGCCGGGCAAGGCCGGGTACCGGAGGGTCGGAGACGGCGACGCCAGCCACGGGGTGACTCCGCCACCGGCCTCGTCGGTACTCCGTGGTGGCCTGGGCACCAGCCCCGGCACCAGGCACCCGATGGCTTCGGGTCGTCCACAACCTGACAACGCCTGTCCGGCTCTTCCGCCCGACGTTTCAGGAGCCAAGCGGGAACCCCCACGCCGACACGACTCCCGGGGCGCCCGTCGGCCCGTCGTCCACCTCGACCGACACCGGGCCGGTGGCCGTCACCACGAGGGGCCGCAGACCGGCCACCACTTCAGGACCGAACACCACCTGGCCGCCGGCCGCCACCTTCACCATGGCCACGGCACGGCCGCCGGCCAGCGGGGCGACCGTCACCTCGATGGTGGACGATCCGGGATTGGCCACCGCCAGGCTCTGCATGGTCGCACCGGGGACCAGCGGATTGCCCGGGGCACCGGGTCCGACCACCAACCAGGACGCCGACGTGGTCGTGGTCCCGCCGGTCAGCCCGGCCTGGGGGGACGCGCCGGCCGGTGGGGCGACGACGCTCCGCCCGACCACGATGGGCGTGGCGGCGGTGATGGTGACGGCATAGGGCGACCCCAGGGGCCACCCGGGGACTGCGGAGGCGGCGAAGGCCAGGACCGAGTGCCCGGCCACGGTGAGCTGCTTGGGCGTCACCGTGGCCGAGGACAGCCCCACGGTGACCAGGGCGGTGACCGGGGACGCCGAGGGGTTGGCCACCGACAGGCTGACCATGCCGCCCCGGACGGCGGTGGTCTGGGCGAACCGCCACGTCGTGGCCGGTGCCGGGCTGCCCGACACCAGGGCCAGGCCCGACCCCGAGGGCACCGCCAGGCGGTCGAGCTCGGTGGCCACCATCGCACCGGAGGTTGTCTGGACCAGCGTGGCCACCACTGGCTGGTTCTGCACGTAGGCACCGAGCCCGGCCACCACGAGCTGGCCCGGCATGAGGGTGATGCCCTGGTAGGCCTGCGGAACGAGGACGTTGCCGTCGGGGGTCAGGAAGCTGACATCGACCAGGGCCTGGGCGGCGGTGGGGTTGTACAGCGAGAGGTCGAGCAGCCCGCTGGCGGTCGAGCCGCCCACGAAGTCCCACTCGGACGACACCGACGACGCGCAGGGGGCGGTGCTCCATCCGACGGGGCCCCCGACGACCATCGTCCCGGTCACGCCGCCGCCCGCAAAGGTGAACGTCGTCGCCGTGGCGCCCGCGGGAAGCCCCTGGGCCGGAACCACGTCGGTGGTGCCGAGCGGGGGGACCGTCACGGCGCGACGGGCCGGCGCCGCCCCCGACCCCTGGACCGTGACCATCGCCCCGCGGGCCGTGCTCCGCGTCGTATTGGTGAGGGCCACGACCCCGGTGGCGCCTGCTCCGGCGTCGAGGCCGGCACCCGTGGCACAGAACAGGGACGACGTCCTCGCCGTGGTCGGGGCCACCTGGACGCCGTCCCCCGGCTGGGCCGCCGGGGCGGGCGGCGGCGGCGCGGCCGCTGACACCACTCCGACCCCCACCAGGACCGCCGCCACGGCCACGATGGCCGCGGTCCGACCGGGGACCGGGCCCGCCGCCCGGCGACGACGAGACACCCGGGTCTCCACCGCGGGGGCCGGCGTCGGCTCGATCGACCAGTCTCCCGCGACCGGTCCGTCGGCTGCGGGCATCCCGTCGCCAGTGGGGCCGGTCATCCGAGGACCCCCTCGTCGAGCGACCACGCGTCATCGAGCTCCTCGTGGGACCGCCTCCGGCCCTGCGACCAGGCCCGGGGCCGACCCACCCGCTCCCACTCCCGGCGGAGCCGCCGCCGGTCGATCAGTGCGACGAGGGCCAGTCCCCACGCCACCAGTGCCCAGATGCCGGCCAACAGGGGGAGGAACCCGTCGTCGAAGCGGAGGGTCCCGGTGGTGGGCGCCGGCACCGCGTACCGGGCGGCCCAGCCGAAAGAGTCCGAACGGGTCGCCGTCGCCCCCGATCCGGTCACCAGCTGCCAGTCACCCGAAGGGGCGGCTGACGAGAACAGGGTGCCGGCGATCAGCGGGCCGCGGAACGAGCGGGAGGCCGGTGCTCCCGGCAGCACCGGCTGTGCCCCGGGCACGACCGGCGTGCCCGGGCCGGCGGCCAGCGGTGATGCCACCGGGAGGGCCGACCCCGGGCGGCCGGGCACCTCGGCCCGCTGCGGGACCCACGCGGCATTGCCATACACGGTGATCCCGGTGCCCGACAGGACCGGCTGTAGGTCGAGTTGGCGCCCGAGTGCCGGCATGAGGTCGGCCGGCACCGGATAGGCGGTCGGACTCTGCTCCCCGGCGATCTCCGGGGCGATCGCGTCCAGGACGACCACGTAGCGGACGGCGGCCGGGGCCAGCAGGCTCCCCAGCCGATCGGTTCGGTTGCTCCGGGCCAGGTCCACGGCGGACCCCAGGCGTGCGGCCGGTCCGGGCGCCGTCGCGTTCCACAGCCACCGGGCGTCCGGCGACCCGTTCTCCGACGTGGCATAGGCCAGCCCGTCCCCGGCGTTCCACCCACCCTGGTTGAGGCTCCGGGGGTCACCGAGCCACAGCACCCGGAACGACCCGTCGGGCGCCTTGGCCTGCATCCACGTCACCGACTGCGAGAAATCGTTGGTCGGGAGGTCCCACCGCCCCGGGAGGGCCGACACCAGAGTGGGCACCGTGGCCAGCGCCACGGCCAGCACCCCCACCACGGTGACCACCTGACGCCAACCGAACTCGGCCTTGGGCAGGTCCCGTTCGAAGGCGGCCACCCCCAGGCCGATCGAGGCCGAGGTGGCCGCAGCGGCAGGCCCGAGGAGCACCAGGGGGTCGATGGCTAGCCCACCGGTCCAGCCCCGGCCGCTGATCCAGGCGACGAACCAGAACACCAGGGCGATAGCCCAGAACCGGGCGGCCCACCGGAAGCGGACCCCGCGGGCCAGGACAAGTGGGGCGGCTGCGGCCACCACGAAGCCCCAGGTGAATGGGGAGCCGCCGATCGGCCCGGCCGCGAATCTGAGCAGTGCTCCCCAAGTGGCGGCCCCCGATTCGGGCGTACCCAGGCCGAACACGGCGAGCATCCCCCGCCCCGTCGAGAGCACCCCGATCACCCACGGGAGGGAGATGACCACGGCCACGCCGGTCGATCCCAGGGCCAGCCGGACGGACCGCGCCGTCTGGGCCGAATCCTTGAAGAGGAGGGACGACAGCACGACGCACAGGGCGACGAGCACGACCACGATGGCGGCGGCGGGCACGAAGGAGATCAGGACGGCGTCGAGGACGCCCAGCGCCAGCGATCCGCCGAGGAGGCCGTGGCGCGACGCCCAGGCACCTCCCGAGTCGGCAGCGCCGTCCCCCGCTCCCCCGGATCCCGTCGGGACCCCGGCCCGTCGGACAAACGGCTCGAGCCCGGTCGACCGAGCCAGGATGGCGAGCACCCACGGAGCACCGGCGTAGCCGGCGAGGGCACCCCATCGTCCGAGGGCCAGCGCGTTGTAGGGCAGGGGGACGGCCAGATAGGCCAACCCGGCCACCATGGCCGCCCGCTGCGACCCGAATGGCCGGAGCAGCCGGACCGTCCCCCAGGCGCCAAGCGGCAGGCACCCGAAGATCAGGACCTTCTGGGTGAGGCCCATGGCACCGAGCAGCACCGTGCCCACCACTCCGGAGATGGCCAACGCCGGTGTGGCCGGAGCGGTCGTCCCCACACCGGACGGATGCCAACCGGTGAAGAACTGGGCGAACGTCGAAGACCACGACGGGAACGGGGTGAACTGGCCGAGGGCGGGAAGGCGCCCAGTGAGGACGCCCCGCGAACCGATCACCACGAGGAAGCCGGCCAACAGCCAGACGGCCAGGCGGTTGCGCCCCTGGATCCGGCCCGCCTCGGTCTCCTCGACGCCCGGTTCGATCTCGAGGCCCTCGTCGGCCGTCCCGTAGGTCTCCGCCGCCATGGCCGCTGCCGCGGCCAGCTCGTCGGCGTGGGCCCCGTGGAACCCGAACTGGAAGACCCGGCGGAGGTAGGCCGAGAGGCGGGCGCTCCCCCGGACCTGGAGGAGGCGGATCTCTTTGTCGCCGACCCGCCGCTTGGCCTGGAGGGCTGACCGCCGGGCCCGGGTGGTGCCCATCCGGGCGAAATTCCAGCGCCACGCCCGCACCACGGCCCGGGCCCGGGTCCGGTTGCCCGCCACCTCGGCCACCAGGACCTCGCCCACCGCCAGGAAGAAGACCTGGGGAACGACGCGCCACAGGTGGCTGCGCGAGTAGCAGGTGAGGACGGCGAGGAGCTCGTGGCGGCGTTGGAGCTCTTGGAGGGTCACCGGTCGCAGTTGGTCGGCGTCGGACGCCGGGGCGTCGGGGGGGCCCGCGCCCTCCGGGGTCCCGGCCTCTGCCGCACCGGACCGGTCCCCCGGCTGGCCACCGACCGGTCCCGGCTCGGCCGGCGCTATGCCTGGGCCTTCCGAGGCGGTCGCCCCAGCCGTCGTGGCGGTGGTGGCCGCAGCCGTCGTAGCCGCGGTGGTGGCCGCGGCCAGCAACGACGCCTCGAGCGGGCGCTCGCCGGAGGCCAGCACCTCGAGGTGGCGCACCCGGGCATCGGGGGCCACGATGATCCGGGCGCCCACGACCTGAGCGCGCCAGCACAGGTCGAGATCCTCCCCCATGGCCACGATGGCCGGGTCGTAGCCGTCGAGCTCCTCGAACAGGTCGGCCCGGATCAGGGTGCACCCACCGGGGGCGACGAACACGTCCCGCACGGCGTCGTGCTGCCCATGGTCGATCTCGTGGGCCTGGACCCGCTCCACCACCGAGCCGCCCTTGTCCACGGTCATTCCCACGTGGACGAGCTGCTCCGGGTCGTTCCAGGCCACCACTTTGGGCGACACGATCCCGGCGTTCGAGCGGAAGGCCTCCTCCACCATCAGGTGGACAGCGTCGTCGTCGAGTGCGACGTCGTCGTGGCAGATCAGGTAGTAGGCGGCCCCGTCCACCATCGGCCGCACCTCGTTGACCGTCGCCCCGAACCCCCGATTCCCGTCGAAGTGCCGCACGTAGGCGGTGGGCAGGACCTCGGCCACCCGGGCGGCCAGGCCCTCGGACTGTCCGGTATCGAGGACCAGCACCGACAACTCCGCATAGTCCTGTGAGGCGATCGAGGCCAGCGTCTCGACGAACCACGGACCGGGATCGTGGGCGACGACGACGGCGACAACCGGCGGTGCCAGTGTTTCCATCAGGGGTGAGAGGCTATCGGGCCGGGGAGAGGCTGACGAGGGATTCCCAGCCTGGATCTGTATCCGCCCTGCTCCGAGCCTACGTATCCGCCGGATCGGGCCGCCTGCTCGCGGGGTGCTTGCAAATGTATATCATTGGGGATACAGTTGTATTCGAACACAGCACAGGGCCCTGGACGCAGGACCCGGTGCGGTGCGACCAGCACGAGACCCCACCAGACCCCCACCCCCATGAAGGAGCACACCATGCCCGAGATCAGCACCGACATCACCAAAGCCGCCAAGGACATCGCCAATGTGGCCAAGGACGCCACCTACGTCGTCATCGGCGCCGGAGTCCTCGGATTCCAGCAGGCCCAGGTCCAGCGCCGCGAGCTCATGGCCAAGCTGCAGGACCCGTCCTCCAACCTCTCCGACCGGGTGACCGCCGTCCGCGGCGACCTCAACGAGGCCGTCAAGAACGTCGACTCCAAGGTCGAGGAGCTCATGGACCGGGCCGAGGAGCTCATCGAGCGGGTCGAGGCTGTATTCGCCCCCTTCGAGGACCGTCTGCCCACCCAGGCCCGTGACATCGCCAAGCAGGCGCACGAGCAGGCCAAGGACGCCCGCACGCAGATCCGGAACATGCGTCCCACGGCCGTCGCCTGAGCGACACCAGCAGTCGCCGGGTCGTACCCCCCTACGACCCGGTGCCCCGACCGGCGAGCCCTCGAGGCCCGGTCGCACCGGACCGACCCCCCTCGGTCCCCGCGAGAACGGCCCGCTCCGTGCGGGCCGTTCTCCGCGTCTGGGGTCAGGCGGGGGCGGACCGCCAATGGGCCAGCACGTCGGCCAGGGTCTGGTCGAGCGGGATCTCCGGTGCCCACCCGGTCGCCTCCATCAGCCGGCCGGGATCGCCCCGCAGCACCGGGACCTCGACCGGGCGCATCAACGACTGGTCCTGCACCAGCCGGACCGAGCTGCCGGCCTGGGCCAGGAGGCGGTCGGCGATCTCTTGGATGGAAACGTCCTTGCCCGAGCACACGTTGTAGACGCCGCCCGGTGTACCGGACTCGACCAGCAGCCGATAGGAACGGACCACGTCGCGTACGTCGGTGAAGTCCCGCCTGGCCGTCAGGTTCCCGACGGGGATCTCGGTGGCCCCGGACCGGTCGGCATCGACGATCCGCTTGGCCAGGGCCGACACCGCGAAGTTGGGCGACTGTCCCGGCCCGATGTGGTTGAAGGGTCGGACGGTGATGACCTGCTGCCCGTGCCCGAGCCACGCCTGGGCGCACAAGGCCTCGCCGGCCAACTTGGAGGCGGCATAGGGCGTGAGCGGGGCGGTCGGTGACTCCTCGGTCAGCGGCAGCTGGGCCGGGTCGGTAACTGCGCCGTAGACCTCGGCGGAACTCGTCACGAGGACCCTCGGATTGGTTCCGCACTCCCGGGCGGCGGCCAACAGGGCGCCGGTGCCCAGGACATTGACCTCGAGGACCCGCAGCGGCTCGTCCCACGACTGCCCCACGTGGGTCATGGCCGCCAAGTGGTAGATGGCGTCGGGTGCGGCGTCCTTGACCGCGGCCAGCAGGGCGGTCGGATCGGTGATCTCGACCTCCTGGTCGATCTGGACGACGTCGTCGCCGCAGCCGCGGAGATGATCGGCCAGCCACGTGCCAACGAAGCCACGGCCGCCGGTGATCAGGGAGCGCACGACGGGTCACCCTACTGGCTGGGCGCCTCCCGGGAGAGCGCTGTCCCCGAC
>Ga0209483_1000840_pt1 | contig 24991 bp, 22 predicted proteins | sample NGEPerA_FD_184508 | JGI IMG/M metagenome (GOLD analysis project Ga0209483, IMG submission 184508) | Arctic peat soil microbial communities from the Barrow Environmental Observatory site, Barrow, Alaska, USA - NGEE PermafrostL2-A... | ecosystem: Environmental > Terrestrial > Soil > Wetlands >... | reverse complement strand
TAGGGGCTGTGCAGGGCGGTGGCGCCGAGCGCTTCGGTGGAGGCGATATTGACGATCCGAGGCGATTTCGACCGGCGCAGATGCGGCAGCGCGGCGCGGATCATGCGCTGATGCGCGGTCAGCATCACCGCCAGCCCCTTCGCCCACGCCTCGTCATAGCCGTTATCGTCGATCGCCACGCGCACCGAAATGCCGGCATTGTTGACGACGATGTCGAGCCCGCCGAAATGCGCCACGACTTCGCCGACCACCTTGGGGATGTCGTCGCGGCTGGCGACGTCGAGCTGCCATGCCTTTGCGCTGCCACCCCGGGCCGCGATCTCGGCCGCAACCGCGTGCACGCTTTCCGCCGCGACATCGGTCACCGCGACGTTGGCGCCCTCTGCGGCGAACACCAGCGCGGTGGCGCGGCCCATGCCGCTGGCGGCACCCGTGACGAGTGCGGTCAAACCCTTGACCGAGCGGCTGAACTCCTTGAAATCGGACATGCGTTTCTTCCCGGGGTTTTGAGCTGCTATGCTTTTGCCGCACACAAATCGCGGGGATGACGATGAACGAACTGGATTTCAGCGGCAAGCAGGTTCTGGTGGTCGGCGGCTCGAGCGGCATCGGCAACGGCATCGCGCAGGCATTCCGGGCCAAGGGAGCGCGCGTCGCCGTCTGCGGCACCCGCGCTCACGCTACCGATTATTCGCCCGCCGAGGGCTCGCATCTCGACGGCCTCGACTATGCGCAACTTGACGTCAGCGACGCCGACGCGATCGAGGCATTCAAGCCGGCCTTCGACCGGCTCGACGTGCTGGTGCTGGCGCAGGGCGCGGTGATTTACCGCCGCGGCGAATTCGAGATGGCCGGTTTCCGCAGGGTGATCGAGGTCAATTTGATGAGCCTGATGGCCTGCGCCGGTAAATTCCGCGACATGCTGAGCAAGGCGAGGGGTTCGCTGATCATCGTCAGTTCGACCGCGGCCTATCATTCGACCAAGGGCAACCCGGCCTATAACGCGTCCAAGACCGGCGCGGTCGGGCTGACCCGGACGCTCGGGCAGGCCTGGGCCGAAGACGGTATCCGCGTCAACGGCATCGCGCCGGGTCTGGTCGACACCAAGATGACGAAGGTCACGACCGCGAACCCGAAGCGGCTCGAAGGCGCGATCGCGAGCATTCCGCTGAAGCGGCTGGGCACCCCCGCCGACATGGCGGGCGCGGCGCTGTTTCTGGCCTCGCCGCTGTCATCCTACATCGTGGGCCAGACATTGGTGGTCGATGGCGGGCTCATTCTCTAATCACGGGAACCGGAACTGACTTTGTCGGTTAGTTCGGCGAGAATGAACTCGAGGAGGGATCGCGATGGACAAGGATCGGATTGCCGGAACGGCAAAGGATTTCGCCGGTAAGGTCGAAGGCGCAGCCGGCGATATCGCCGGCGATGCCAAGACGCAGGCCGCGGGCCGCGCCCGCGAGGCTGCCGGCACGGTGCAGAACCTGTACGGCCAGGCCAAGGATGCCGCGCGCGACGCCACCGGCGCCGCCGTCGACTATGCCAGGGATGCCTATGAAAACAGCGGCGATACCTTGCGCGACGGATCGCAGGCGGTGGCGAGAAAAGTGCAGGACAATCCGCTGGGCGCGCTGTTGGTCGCGGGCGGCATCGGCTTTGCATTGGCGATGCTGATGACACGTCCGCCGCGCCGCTCGCCGCCGCGCTGGCGCTATTACGGCTGAGCGTTTAGCCGTCATTCCGGGGCGCGCATGTCATGCGCGAACCTCAGATGTGCAATCGCGCATCGGGGAATCCAGAAGTAACCGGACACAGTAGGAGATTCCGGGTTCGCTCGCTAACGCGAGCGCCCCGGAATGCCGTTGTCGTGGCTTAGCGCGTGAAGACACCCGGCACCGAGGCCGATCGGCCGACATTGGCGGGCGGGCGCGGAGTTCCGGGTGCGCGCTGTTGCGGTTGCTGTGGCGCCGGCTTGCGCTGAGCGTTGCCGTATCCAAAGAAATTCTGGAACGATGGCGTGCTGGATTGAACCGGCGGCGGCTTTTTCGGTTTCGGTGGCGCGGCCGGGTTGATCACCGTTCCGACCGGCGCCACGGAGGCAATCGGGGTTTCGCCCTTGGCGGGTTCGCGTCCGACCTCGCGGCGCGGCCAGGCGAAGTCATCGGCGCGGCCGGCGGGCGGCGCCAGGGGCTCGCCCTTGACCAGGGTTCGCGCGGCGAGCGCGTCGACGGCGGCCGGACGTGAGCCCGATCCGCCCAGCAATTGATCGGTTCCGACGGAGGACGCCACCAGCGGCAGGATCGGTCCCGCCAGCGGGCGCGGCGCCGGTTGGCCGGGAAGCGCATTGGCGTCGGGGGTCGCCGGTTCGGTCGGCAGCGCAATCGGTGTCGAACGGGTGGCCATCAGGCGCGTGATCTCGCGCGCGACATAATGCGCGAGCTTGATCGCACCGTATTTGAAGAAATACACGCCGTCATAGGAACGCAAGCGCCGGGGCTGGCCTTCGAAGTCCGGACCCTGTTGCACGTAGCGGCCGGCTTCGTCGACGAATCCGTCCCAGACGTCGACATAGGTGATGCCGGCCTTGCCGGCGGCGTCGCGATAGAGCGAATCAAGCAACAGCATGTCCGCCGTCGCCTTGGGACCCCGCACGGCAGGCAGGCCCACCCACAGGACCGGCACGCCCTTGGATTTCAGGACGGCGATCATCTCCTCGATCTTCTTGTTGTAAAGCTCGACCCACCGTTCTTCGCGGAACTGGTAGACGCCGTTCGGCGAGCGGGTGCTCTTCTCCGGCGCGATGACCGGCACATCATTGTCGGCGGCATCCTCCGGCGACAATTCGGTATCGACCGGTTTATCGTCCGGCTTGGCTGCGGCGTTGGCCGTTGCGCCCGGTTTAGGATCGGGTTTGCGGGCGTCTTTCTTGTCAGCCTTCTTGTCGGATGATTTGTCGGATTTTTCCGCCGCCGGTTCGTGCAGCGGAACGCGGTCGTCGAGGCCCAGCATCACGACAATGACATCGGGCTTTTCGGTCGCAAGAATGCCTTTCGCAGCAGTGGCCCAATCGGCCGGATCGCCCTTGGGCTGATATTTGATCAGGCCGGAGACGGTCTTGATCTTGCGGATCACGCCCATCTCGGGCTGGTCGGCATAGGCCTCCTCCAGACCATAGGCCAGCCAGTCCGCCATGCCATCGCCGAGCACCAGCACGTTGCGGTCCGGCACGCTCTCGCGTTTCTCCGGCGGCGGCGCCTTGGAATAATTCTCCACCGGCCGCCGTGGCGCCTGCTGCTGGAACGGTGCGAACAGATCGCCGCCGAACCAGCCGCCCAGGCCGCCGCCGCTGGAGCGCGGCTGCGGACGCGATCCGCCGAAATTGAAGAACTGCGCGGAAGCCGGCCCGGCGATTCCAACCAGCAGCGCAATCGCGACCGTTATCGCGACCAGCGGACCGGTCTCGGTGCAGAGGCGCAGGAATGACCTGGGCTTTGTGGACTTGGGCTCTTGCATGCGGCTCGGTCGCGATGGATCGCTAATTGGTAGCTATAGTAGCGGAATCGGGCCGCAAGCGGGCAGATTCCACGCCATAAACCGGCCATCGGGCACCCCCGTCAAGGGCGGTGCGGAAATGTCGTGTTCAGGGTTACTTTCACAGGCGTTTCAGCGCCCCCTGAGCCGTTCCAGCACGTCGGCGGAGGCAAATCCGTCGGCCGGCGCGCCGATCGAGGCCTGGAAGCCGCGCAGCGCCTCCCGGGTCTGGCCGCCGAACTGGCCGTCCGGGGTGCCGCGATAGAAGCCGCGCTGGGCCAAAAGCTGCTGCAGTTCCAGCCGCTCCGCCCGCGTTAATTCGCGCTCCTGGCGCGGCCATGGCTGCACGAAGGGCGCCCCGCCGCGCAGGCGGTCGGCGAAATGCCCGATCGCCAGCGCATAGGCCTCGGCAGGGTTGTATTTCATGATCACGCGGAAATTCTGCAGCATCAGGAAGCCCGGTCCTTCCGCGCCGGCCGGCGCCAGCAGATAGGCTTTCTCGGAGGGACGCGGGAAGGGGCCGGTTCCGGCACGCTTGATCCCGAAATGCTCCCATTGCGCTGTTGTCATCGCCTTCGCCCGGTCCGCCAGCATGTAATTGAAGCCCTGCGGCACCACGACCTCGTAGCCCCAGGTCTGGCCGGCCTGCCAGCCGTCCTTCTTCAGGTTGTTGGCGGTGGAAGCGATCAGGTCGGCGGCGTCGTCGACCACGTCACGGCGGCCGTCGCCGTCGGCGACGGCCGCGTAGCGCTTGAACGCGGTCGGCATGAATTGGGTCGGACCGAACGCGCCGGCCCAGGAGCCGCGCAACTGTTCGGGGCGCAAATCGCCATGGTGCAGGATTTCCAGCGCGGAGAGGAACTCATCCCTGAAATAGCTCTGGCGCCGGCCGATGCAGGACAGCGTCGCGGTGGACTGCAGCACGCTGCGATCGCCCATCTGGGTCGAGTAGTTCGACTCGATGCCCCAGATCGCGGCGATCGTATAGCGGTCGACGCCGAAGTTTTTTTCCGTGGCATCGAACTGGGGTTTGAATTTGGCAAGTATCTCACGGCCTTTGGCGAGGCGGTTATCGTTCACCAGGATATCGAGATAGTCCCAGGTCGACTTGGTGAATTCAGGCTGCGAATCCAGGAGGTCCATGATGCGCAGATCCGGCGTGAGGCCCGCGGTGAAGCGCTCAAAACTTTCCCGCGAGATGTTGCGGCGGGCGGCGTCCGGCCACATCGAGGCGACGCAACGGTCGAAATTCGCCGCCGCTTCCCGGATCGCGGCCGCGGTCATTAGTGGATGGCCGGAGGCGCCGTCCTCGCCGCTCCAGGGCAACGCGGCGCCGCTGCCGGGGCTCGGTTGCGGCTGCGCCGGCGCGCCGGCGCCTTGTCCGGAGAAGATGTTGCCGAGCAGGTTAGGAAAGCCGCCGGACGATTCTGCGCGGGCCCCGCCGCAGAACAGCAGAACCGCCCCGATCGCGACCGCGGCCGTTAGCGCCTTCATTGATGGTTCCACCCGCTGCCTCATATCCCACCCGTCTGCCCGTCATTTCCGGCTTTCAGGAGGCCCTGTCACGGTTTCCAACAGTTTAACAAAGCCGAAGTTTTAACGTTAGGGGCGCTCGGCCTTTGTATGGAGGCGGCAAACCGGCTACCTAGATGCGGTCTCCAGCCTTCCCAGGACATTTCACCCCTCGCCATGAAAATCCGCAAAGCCGTCTTTCCGGTCGCCGGCCTCGGCACCCGCGTCCTGCCCGCCACAAAGGCGATGCCGAAGGAAATGCTCACCATCGTCGACAGGCCGCTGATCCAGTATGTGGTCGACGAGGCGAGGGAGGCCGGCATCGAGCATTTCGTCTTTGTCACAGGCCGCAACAAAAGCGTGATAGAGGATCATTTCGACCGCATGTATGAACTCGACGCTACGCTCGCCGCCCGTGGCAAGAAGGCCGAGATCGAGATATTGGCGCGTGACCAGCCGACGGCCGGCGCCATGAGTTTTACCAGACAGCAGGCCCCGCTCGGGCTCGGGCATGCGGTGTGGTGCGCGCGCGAGATCGTCGGCGATGAACCCTTCGCGGTGTTGCTGCCGGACGAACTCGTGCTCAACACGCCGGGGTGCCTCGCACAGATGATCAAGGCGGCTTCGAGCCTCGGCGACAAGTCCAATTTGATCGCGGTGGAGGAAGTGCCGGCGGATCTGACGCGTCAATATGGCATCTGCGGCGTCGGCAAGCGCCACGGCGACAACATGTTCGAGGTCGACGGCATGGTCGAGAAGCCGGCGAAGGGTACCGCGCCGTCCAACCTGTCGATCACCGGGCGCTACATCCTGCAGCCGGAAATCTTCAAGATCCTGGAGACGCAGGAGCGGGGCGCCGGCGGCGAGATCCAGCTCACCGACGCCATGATCGGGCTTGCCAAAACGCAGAAATTCTACGGCGTCGAGTTCGAGGGCGAGCGGCACGACTGCGGCTCCAAGCCAGGTTTCCTGCGCGCCAATATCGCCTTCGGCATGGCGCGCGCGGATTTGCGCGACGGCCTGCGCGCGGAGATGAAGAAATATCTGGAGAAGTGAGGAAGCGCGGGCAAGAGGCCATCGCCGTCATTGCGAGGAGCCCTTGCGACGAGGCAATCCATTCTTTCTTTCTGTTGCGAGATGGATCGCTTCGCTGCGCTCGCAATGACGTGGTTGGGCCTACGTTGCGCTCAGGCCACCAGCGAAAGCTGCGGCGTCTTGGCCAGCACCGACCGGTTGCGGCCATTGGCCTTGGCCGCGTAGAGCGCCTTGTCGGCGGCCTGCAGCAGGACCGACCAATCCATCGCGCCTGTCGGCGTGAAACTGGCTACCCCGATGCTGACGGAAGAGAGCGTCGGGCCGTCGGACCATTGATGCACCTTCAGCCGGATGGCTTCGGCGATCTTCACCGCTTCCACGGGTGAGAGTCCCGGTAACAGCACGGCGAATTCCTCGCCGCCGTATCGCGCGGTGCAGTCGCCCGCCCGCCGTACCGAATCCGAGATGCAGATCGCGATACCGACCAGCATCTGGTCGCCGGCCTGATGGCCGTAAGTGTCGTTATAGGCCTTGAAGTGGTCGGCATCGATCATCAGCAGCGCAAGCGGGGTCTTCTGGCGCGCCGCGCGGCGCCATTCGCTGTCGATCGTGGCGTCGAATTTACGTCGGTTCTTCAAGCCGGTGAGTGCGTCGGTGGTCGCAAGCTCCTCGAGCTTGTCTTCGGCGGCAGCCCTCCGGCTGATCTCGCGCCCCAGGAATATTGTCACTGCGAGCACGAATGAAATCAACGCGAGCATGACCGCTCCGATCCGGGTCGCCTCCCTGTGCCAGAGTTCGAGAATGCTGCTCCAGGGTTTCCCGACCAGGACGACCAGCGGCTTGGTGCCGTCGCGCCAGACGAATAGCCGCGATACCCCGTCGACGACGCTGGACGACGAATAGGATCCGCTCGGTTCCGACAGCGCGCGCCTGACGCCGGCGGATTGGCCGATATTCTTGCCGATCACATCGAGGTCGAACGGGGTCCGCATGATCACGGTGGCGTCTCCGCGCAGCACGGTAATGACGTCGCCGGGTCCGAGGTTGAGGCGGCCGAACAGGTCGTGAAAATAGGAAAAGCGGATCGAGCCGGCGACGACGCCAAGAAAAGCGCCGTCGAGACCGGTGATGCGCCGGCTCAGCACGATCGCGTAGGCGCCGTGATGCAGCATCGGGTGGCTGATGAACAGGCCGACGTCCGGTCGGTCGCGATGGACCCGGAAATACTCCTCGTCGCTTCGATTCTCATCCACCGGATCGAGGGTCGAGGCGTCGATGGTCAGGCGCCCCTGCGCGTCGAATACCTGGATCGCCCCGAAATGCCGCGCGGTCGCGGCATGATCGAACAGGATCAGGTGTCGGATCGGTTTGGTGACGTCCTTGATCTCCGGCATCACCATGCTGCTCGCCACCGCGCGCAGCGACAGGTCGTAGAGTTCGACGTTGCGGCTGATCTCGGCGTCGATGCTGGAGGCGAGATTTTCGAGCGTCTGGCGCGCCAGCTCCTCCTCGCCGCGGCGCATGTCGAGCATGACGCTGGCACAGATCGCCGAGAAACCGATGACGGTCGCCACGGAGGAGGCGATCAGCAATTTCGCCGATAGCCGCCAGGGCCGGTTGGCCGTGCCTGCGCGCCGTCCGAAGGGCATCCGTTCGCTCCCAATCCCTCTGGATGCGCCCGGAGTGGTTGCCGCCTGCTTAAGTTGCGACAACGCATCGCTAATGCGTTAACGGTTGGTTGCCGGATGCGGCGAAAGGGGCTCGCAATTGAATGAGGGTTTCCGGGCATCCCGGCCGCACCCTTGACCATACTACGGCAATGCCGTAGTATGGTATTTCATGCATACTGTGGTGGAAACACCGTCTTATCTCGCCGACGCGGACCGGTTGTTTTCGCTGGAAGAGCGCATGGCCATCGTGGATCGGTTGGCAACTGACCCGATATGCGGTGTGGTCATTCCCGGGAGCGGTGGCGTTCGCAAGGTACCGTTTGGCTTCGGCGGGCGGGGCAAGAGCGGTGGTGCGCGCATCATTTATTTGTTTGGCGGGGAAGCCTGCCCGTGTTCGCTTTGGCGGCCTTTGCCAAAACGAGAAAGCCAACATCTCACCTGCCGATCGTAACGCTCTGGCCAGAACGGTCACCGATATGATCAGAAGTTACCGGAGGAAAAAATGACGAAGACCGCATTCGAGAAGATCAAGGCCGGACTTGACGACGCCAGGGCCTATCTTGATGGAACCGCTGACAAGCGCGGTTACGGAATCCATGTTCCGGCCAAGGTCAATGTGAAGAAAATCCGCACTCGGCTGGGCCTTTCCCAGGAAAGTTTCGCCCAAACCTACGGATTCGCGTTGTCGGCCGTGCGCGATTGGGAGCAGGGTCGCCGCCAGCCCGAACGCAGCGCACGCATCCTGCTCATGGTGGTTGAGAAGGAGCCTGAGGCTGTAACGCGTGCCTTGGCGAAGTCTGCTTGAGCTTCGATCGAGCCCGCCCGTGAACGATTACGACGCGCTACGCGATTATCTGAAGCGGCAGAAGCTGCCCGAATTCGTGCTCAGCTTCGAACAGATCGAGGAGATCATCGACGCGGCGCTGCCGCGCGTGGCGCATCGGGCGTCGTGGTGGGAGACCCTGCGCAGCCCTCAGGAGAAGATGCCGCAGCGCGAGGCTTGCTTGGCCGGCGGCTACATCGCGACGCGGCAGGCGGACGGCAAGAGCGTGCGGTTCAAGAGGATGAAGTGAGGGCGGTCGGGTTTACACGCTCGTTCGCCGCGACGACGAGGTCAGCTCGCCGCTTCCAGCCGCTCTTCCGTCAGAAGCCGCATCGCGGCATCGGCGTCCATCGGTTCGCCGAAGGCAAAGCCTTGCGCGTATTCGCAGCCGAGCTGATAGAGCTCGACCGCGTCCGAATCGGTTTCCGCGCCCTCGGCAACCACGTCCATGCCGAGGTCGTGGGCGAGCGCGATGATCGATTTCAGGATCACCGGGCGCGTGCCGCGGCTTGTGGTGCGCACAAAGGACTGGTCGATCTTGATGGTGTCGAACGGAAACCGCTGCAGATAAGCGAGCGAGGAATGGCCGGTGCCGAAATCGTCCAGCGACAGGCCGGTGCCGAGTTCGCGGATTCGCGTGAGCATCTGGGCGGCGTGTTCCGGGTTCTCCATCACAAGCGATTCTGTCAGCTCGAGCTTCAGCGTGCCGCGCGCCACCGAGGAGCGTGACAGCACGGTGCGGATGTCGTGGATCAGGTCATGGCGCAGCAATTGCCGCGAGGAGACGTTGACGCTGGCGAAGATCGGTTCGCGCGCGCGCATCGCGCGCTGCCAGATCGAAAGCTGCTTTGCAGTCTGGTCCAGCACGAACATGCCGAGATCGACGATCAGGCCGATTTCCTCGGCGATGGTGATGAATTCCGACGGCGACATCCGCCCGAGTTTCGGGTGGTCCCAGCGCGCCAGGGCCTCGAAACCGGCGATCGAACGATCCTCCAGCCGCACGATCGGCTGGTACAGAATAGTGATTTCCTCGCGCTCGATGGCGCGGCGCAATTCGCTTTCGAGCGTCAGCCGGTCGGTCTTGCGCGCCCGCATCGCCGGCTTGTAGACGTCGATGCGGTCGCCGCCGATCCGCTTGGAATGGTACATCGCAAGCTCGGCGTCCTTGATGATTTCTTCGGACAATTGCGTCTGCGGATCGGATAGCGCCAGCCCGATCGAGGCGGTGAGGAAGATCTCGCGGTCGTTGAAGGCGATCGGTGCGCGGATGGTCTTGCGGATGGTTTCGGCGAAATTGGTGATGCGCGCCGGATCCTGTTCCGACATCAGGATCAGGCCGAACTGGTCGCCGGCGAGCCTTGCCAGCGTGTCCTGCGGTTTGAGGATGCGGGTCAGCCGCCGCGCCAGGGTCAGCAGGATGGAATCGCCGACGGCGATGCCGACGGAATCGTTGACCTGCTTGAAGCGGTCGAGATCGATCACCATCAGCGTCGGCCGGAGGTTGGGCATGCTCTTCGCGAAATTGGCGACCGCGCCCAGCCGGTCGATGAACAATTGCCGGTTCGGCAGGCCGGTGAGATTGTCATGCACGCTGTCGTGCAGCAGCCGCTCCTCGGCGTTCTTGCTCTCGGTGACATCGGTCAGCGTGCCGACCACGCGTGAAACCTCGCCGTCGGAGCCGACCACCGGGCGGGCCTTCAGCGCAAACCACATGAAATGGCCGTCCGGCGTGCGCAGGCGGAAATCCTGGACCAGCCGGCCGCGGCGCTGGTCGAGCACGCTATCGAGCGCAGCGCGGAAACGGTCCTGGTCGAGCGGGTGCAGCACTTCGAGCCATTTCGCGGCGGGGCCTTCGAGCGTGCCGCGCTTGAGGCCGAGCAGGCTTTCGGTCTCGGGGCTGGTGAACACCTTGTCGGCGGAGACGTCCCAGTCCCAGATCAAATCGCCGGAGCCGGTCAGCGCCAGTGCGCGGCGCTCGATGTCGGAGACCACGCCGGTGGTGGCGCCGCCGCCGGCAAAGGCGTGCTGCATCACCGTAAAGCCGATCAGCATCACGATCAGCACGAGGCCGCCGAGCAGCGCGGGGCCGACGATGTCGTTGGTAACGGAACCTGCAACCGTCATGCCGGCCGCGATTACCCAGACCACCAGCAGGAACCAGGTCGGGATCAAGAGCACCGCGCGATCGAAGCCGTGGGTGGAGAGATAGACGATCAGCGCGAAGCCCGCGAATGCGATCAGCACCAACGACATTCGCGCAATGCCGGAGGCGACGGCCGGATCGAACAGCGCCAGCGCCACCAGCGAGCCCAGGAAGGCGAGCCAGCCCACGGTGATATGGGAATAGCGCACATGCCAGCGGCTGAGATTGAGATAGGCGAATAAAAACACCAGCAGTGTCGCCGCGAGGATCGCTTCGCCCGCCGCGCGCCACACCCGCTCGGCGTTGTTCGACATGTCGAGCACCTTGCCCCAGAAGCCGAAATCGACGCCGATATAAACCAGCACCGCCCAGGCAAGCGCTGCTGCGGCCGGGAACATGATGCTGCCCTTGACCACGAACAGGATGGTCAGGACCAGCGCCAGCAGGCCGGAAATCCCGATCACGATGCCCTGATAGAGCGTGAAGGAATTGACCTTGTCCTTGTAGGCGTCCGGCTCCCACAGATAGAGCTGCGGCAATTTATCGGTGCGCAATTCCGCGACGAAGGTGATGACGGCGCCGGGATCGAGCGTGATGCGGAAGATGTCGGCGGTGGCGCTCTCCTGGCGTTCGGGACGATCGCCGGTCGAGGGTGTGATGGTGGCGATGCGCGAGAGGCCGAGATCGGGCCACAACAGTCCCGACGACACGATGCGGTAATGCGGTGCTACGATCAGGCGATCAAGCTGGTCGTCGGTGTTGTTGGCGAGCGCGAACACCACCCAGTTCTGGCCGCCCTCGCGGGCGCGCACTTCGATGCGGCGGACGATGCCGTCGGTGCCAGGTGCCGTGGAGACCTGGATGCGGTCGGTGTCGCTATGCTGGTGATCGAGCACCGCGGTGAGATCGATGGCGGGCGCGTCGCTGCGGACGCTGACGGCGTCGAGCGCGCGCGCCGGTTGCGCGGCGGAAAGAATCATGAGGCCCAGCGCCGATAGCGCAAGGCACCTGATCAGACGCAAAGTCAGCTCTCCGCGATGAACAACCGTTTCCGGACGAAGCGAACCGCCCGGCCCGCGCGATTAAATGACATGAAAGCGAGGAAAATCAAAGGGTTTCCGCCTCGCGATCGCTTGCCAGCGTTAAACTGACAACACAATTTTGCCAATATGTTCGCTGGTCTCCATCCGGCGGTGGGCGTCGGCGGCCTTTTCCAGCGGAAATGTGCTGTCCATCAGCGGCTTTATGCGCCTATTGCGCAACAGCGGCATCACCTTGGCCTCGATGGCGACGACCATGGCCGCCTTGTCCGCATTAGTACGGGGCCGCAGCGTCGAGCCGGTGTGGACCAGCCGCTTCACCATCACCTTGGTGACATTAACCGTAGCCTTGGCTCCGCCGAGAACGGCGATCTGGACGATGCGGCCCTCGACCGCTGCGGCGTCGTAATTGCGTTCGACATATTCGCCGCCGACCATGTCGAGAATGACGTTGACGCCGGCGCCCCCGGTTGCCGTCTTGACCTCGGCAACGAAATCCTCGGTCTTGTAATTGATGGCGCGATCGGCGCCGAGCTTGAGACAGGCGTCGGCCTTTTCCTTCGATCCGACGGTGACGATCACCTTCGAACCGAACGTCTTGGCGAGCTGGATTGCCATGGTCCCGATCCCCGACGATCCGCCATGGATCAACAGCGTCTCGCCGGGCTGCAGCCGGCCGCGCTCGAACACATTGTGCCAGACCGTCATCAGTGTTTCCGGAATCGCGCCGGCCTCCAGCATCGACATCGAAGGCGGCACCGCCATCGCCTGGGCGTCCTGCGCGATGCAATATTGCGCGTAGCCGCCGCCGGCCACCAGCGACATCACCTTGTCGCCGACCTTGTGCCGTATCGTGCCTGTGCCGACGGCTGCGACCTCGCCCGCTACTTCGAGGCCAGGCAGATCGCTGGCGCCGGGCGGCGGTGGATAGGAACCGGCGCGCTGCGCAACGTCAGGCCGGTTGACGCCGGCGGCCTTGACCTTGATCAGGATTTCGCCCGGCCCGGGTGAGGGCACCGGGCGCGTTTCAGGCAACAACACCTCGGGACCGCCGGGCTTGCTGATCGCGATGACGGTCATTTCTGTTGGCAATTTTTCCATGGCGGGTCCTTGAGGACGGGGGCGTTGAGGCGACCGATGGCATATCGCCTTTTCGGCGCGAAGTGAAATGTTACCCTGCGAACCGCTCAGCCAGATGAACGACCATTTCGCAGGCGACTTGGTCACGGGCGGGCGCAACGAAAATCACCTCAAAACCCATCGAGAACTTGCGCGGTATGGCATGGCGCGGCAAAAATGCCAGCGATCGGTCGATAAAGCGCGCTTGGACGGAGAGAATGCATGGCGATCGAGGACGACGACAAGCCACGGAAGAAAGTCACCCACGAGATCGGGCAGGACCTGTCGCTGCTCTCGGTCGAGGAACTGGCCGAGCGCATCGCGCTGATGACTTCCGAGATCGAGCGGCTGCAGGCCGCGATGACGAAAAAGCGCGCCTCGAAGGACGCGGCGAACAGTTTTTTCAAGACGTGAGTTGGTTGCGCGCGATCCCTCATTTCGTCGTCCCTGCTTTCGCAGGGACGACGTGTCGGGAGTGGGCGAGACCGCCCCTCGGCCAATGGCCGACATGGCAAATGAAACCTGAAAATAACCGGTCGTTTACGATCGATTAAGCTTTCTCGTCTATGACTGTGCCTGTCCTCGTTTGGACACCGAGTGGCTCCTGTCCACTCTGTTTGACGCCTCCCTGTTATCAACTTCAAAGCCGCCGGAAACGGCGGCTCTTTTTTTGGCGTCCGCGGTACCTCGCTGGAAACCATAAATTGCCTTGCGGCTGGACTCTCCACTGCGCCTGCGTAATGATTTGTTCATTATAAGCCGGCGCGCGCTCAAGCCGGCGTGTGTAGACAGTACAGTCGTGTGAGGCGTTAACCATGTCGGACCGTTCGCAAGGCGATACGCTTCTCGTGCAATTCAGCGAACGGCTGACCAATTCCGCGGCATTCGGCACCCTGTTCCGCGAAGGCATGGATCTGGTCGAGGAGACCGCCGCCTATCTCGACGGCGCCGGCCGCGTCGAGGCCAAGGCGCTCGATCGCGCGGTAAGCCTGACCTACGCTACCGAAAGCATGCGGCTGACCACGCGCCTGATGCAGCTCGCATCCTGGCTGTTGCTGCATCGCGCGGTGAAGGAAGGCGAGATGACCTTGACACAGGCCAATCGCGAAAAGACCAAGGTCAAGCTTTCCGCCGCCGATCCCGGCCCCGACGACATGATCGAGAAACTGCCGCAGCCATTGCAGGACCTGATCACCCGCTCGATGGCGCTGCAGTCGAAAGTCCGCCGCCTCGATACTACCATCCACGCACCGGCAACCGAGCGTGCCGCGATCGGCAATCCCCTGGTGCCGCAGCTCAACCGCCTCAAGGCGGCGTTCGAGCAGTAATTCCGACATTCGTCATTGCGAGCGCAGCGAAGCAATCCACCCGCCTGCGAGGGTGAGAGATGGATTGCTTCGCTGCGCTTGCAATTGCGAACATGCACAGCAATGACGGCGGACGCATATGAAAAAACGCCCCGGTGTGAACCGGGGCGTTTTGTATTCAGCCTTGAATGAAATGGCGCTCGCGCGGTCACTCTTTCTTGAGGAAGCCCGAAAACTTCTTCTGGAAGCGCGATACGCGGCCGCCACGGTCGAGCAGCTGCTGGGCGCCGCCGATCCAGGCCGGGTGCGACTTGGAGTCGATATCGAGGTTCAGCTTGTCGCCGGCCTTGCCCCAGGTCGAGCGCGTCTGGTACTCCGTGCCGTCGGTCATCACGACCGTAATCATATGATAATCCGGGTGAATTTCGGCTTTCATGGCAGGTCCTCTGGCGCGCCGGCGCCGCTCTTTCGGCTGTGTATGGTGGATTTGGGCCGCTCTATAACGCCTTGGGGCTCCTAAAACAAGCCAAGGATGCTGCCGATATGGCGCCGAACTCGCTCCCATGCCGGATTTGCCTCCGATGGCGGCGGCGTCTATCTGGAGATGGCGGAAGGATAGATATCTCATGAGCGCAGTGGAACGGCTTGAAGAACTGCATGGCGAAAAGCCGCCACTGTCCGTCGCGGAACCGTCGCAAGTCTCCTCCATCGAAGCGCCATTGAGCGAACCGTCCGCGCGGCGCAGCGCGCCGCTGCGTCCTTTGCTGGCGCTCGCGCCCTACGTGGCGCGCTATCGCGGCCGCGCCTTCCTCGCGCTTGTCGCGCTGACGGTCGCCGCGATCACGACCCTGATCGTGCCGGTCGCGGCGCGCCGGATGATCGACTTCGGGTTCTCGCCCGAAGGCATCGCCATGATCAACAAATATTTCAGCGTGATGATCGCGGTGGTCGGAGTGCTCGCCTTTGCCAGCGCCTCGCGGTTCTATCTGGTGATGACGATCGGCGAACGCATCGTCGCCGACCTCAGGCGCGACGTCTTCGCGCATCTGATGTCACTGTCGCCGGCCTTCTTCGATTCCTCGCGTTCGGGAGAGTTGATCTCGCGGCTGACCGCCGACACCACCCAGATCAAATCCGCCGTCGGCGCCTCGGTCTCGATCGCGCTGCGCAATTTCATGCTGTTCGTCGGCGCCACCGCGATGATGGTGATCACGAGCCCCAGGCTTTCCGGGTTTGTGCTGCTGGCGATCCCGGTGATCGTGATACCGTTGGTGGCGTTCGGGCGCTCGGTGCGGCGGCTGTCGCGCAACGCCCAGGATACACTGGCGAATGCGACGGCGTACGCTTCCGAACTGGTCGGCGCGATCCGTACCGTGCAGGCCTATACCAGCGAGCCGCTTGCGAACGCGCGCTTCGGCGGCGAGGTCGAACAGGCCTATGAGGCGGCGCGCACCTCGACGGGCGCGCGCGGCGTGCTTACCGCGATCATCATCTTCATCGTGTTTGCGAGCGTGGTGGCGATCCTGTGGATCGGATCGCACGACGTGCTGACCGGCGCCATCAGCCCCGGCCGCCTCGGCCAGTTCGTGCTCTATGCGGCTTTCGCCGCCGCGGGTCTCGGTCAGCTCAGCGAGGTTTGGGGCGAAGTGTCGGCGGCCTCGGGCGCCGCCGAGCGGCTGTTCGAGATCCTGCGCGTCAAGTCGCAGGTCACCGCACCGGCCTCGCCGGTGGCGTTGCCGGCGCCGGCGCGCGGCGACGTCGGCTTCGACCGTGTCAGCTTTGCCTATCCGACCCGGCCCGACGTCCTTGCGGTCGACGATGTCTCGCTTTCGGTGCGCGCCGGCGAGAAGGTCGCGATCGTCGGTCCCTCGGGGGCAGGAAAGAGCACGCTGTTTCATCTGTTGCTGCGATTCTACGATCCCCTGTCGGGAAAAATCTCGTTCGATGGCGTGTCGATCAAGGCGGCCGATCCGCGTGACTTGCGCTCGCGCATCGCGCTGGTGCCGCAGGATTCGGTGGTATTTGCCGCGAGCGCTGCGGATAACATCCGCTTCGGCCGGCCCGGCGCCACCGACGCCGAGGTCGAACGCGCCGCCGATCTCGCGCATGCCAGCGAATTTATCCGAAAACTGCCCGGCGGCTTCGAGGCGCAGCTCGGCGAGCGCGGCGTGACGCTGTCCGGCGGCCAGCGCCAGCGCATCGCGATCGCGCGCGCCATCCTGCGCGACGCGCCATTGCTGCTGCTCGATGAAGCCACCTCGTCGCTCGACGCGGAGAGCGAGACGCTGGTGCAGACCGCGCTGGAAGAATTGATGCGCCACCGCACCACATTGGTGATCGCCCATCGCCTCGCCACGGTTTTGTCCTGCGATCGCATTCTGGTGCTGGAGGCGGGCCGCATCGTCGAGCAGGGCACACATGCCTCGCTGGTGGCCGCGGGCGGGCTCTATGCACGGCTGGCGCGGCTGCAGTTCGAGGGGGTTTAGCTCCACTCGTCATGCCGCACCCGTCATTGCGAGCCAACGGGTCGCGCGAATGCGCGCCCGATGACAGGCTTCGCGAAGCAATCCATCTTGTCACGAAAAGGAAGAATGGATTGCTACGTCGCAAGCGCTCCTCGCAATGACGGATGACACTACCCCCTCCACTCCATCCGCAGCACCGGCTGTCCCGACGTCGGATTCACATCCTCGCCCGCATGCGCGAAGCCGTTGCGCTGGTAGAAGCGGATGGCACGGGCGTTGTCCTTGTTGACCAACAGCGTGATGCGCTCGGGCGAATGGCGTTTGGCTTCGTCGACGAGTGCGCCAGCGAGCGGCGATCCCCAATGGTCCGGCGCGACCACGAGCTGATCGAGATAGCCCGAGGCGTCGATGGTGACGAAGCCCAGCAGGGCGTTAGCGGTCTCCGCGACGATGATCGAAGCCTTCGGCACCAGCTCATTGCGCCAGCGTTCGCGCCACCAGCCGACGCGCGCGGCGAAGTCGATGGACGGATAGGCCTGCTGCCAGGTCTTGAGCCACAGCGCGATGGCGGCCTCTTCGGCGCCGGCGCAATAGGGGCGGAGGCGGAAGAGAATGCTCATCTCCCCACAGCCGTCATGGCCGGGCTTGTCCCGGCCATCCACGTCTTTGGATGACACAAGGAAGGAAGACGTGGATGCCCGGGACAAGCCCGGGCATGACGATCGGTTTGGTTACGCGACGACACCACCCATCACCGTTCCGTCAGCTTCAGCTCGATACGGCGGTTGCGCTTGTAGGCCTCTTCGGTCTGCGCGGTATCGAGCGGCTGGAATTCGGCGAACCCGGCGGCGACCAGCCGCTGCGGCGGCACGCCGAGCGAGGCCAGATATTGCACCACCGAGATCGCACGCGCCGAGGACAATTCCCAGTTCGACTTGAACACCGGGCTGTTGATCGGTCGCACGTCGGTATGGCCGTCGACCCGCAGCACCCAGGCGATTTCGGCAGGGATCTGCTTGTCGAGATCGACCAGCGCGTTGGCGACCTTGTCGAGTTCGGCTTTGCCTTCCGGCAGCAGCACTGCCTGGCCGGTGTCGAAAAATACTTCCGACTGGAACACAAAACGATCGCCGACGATCCTGATGTCGGGCCGGTTACCGAGAATGGCGCGCAAGCGCCCGAAGAATTCCGAACGGTAGCGCGACAATTCCTGTACCCGTTGCGCCAGCGCCACGTTGAGACGCTGACCGAGGTCGGCGATCTTGCCCTGGGATTGCTTGTCGCGCTTCTCGGAAGCATCGAGCGCGTCCTCGAGCGCGGCGAGCTGGCGGCGCAACGCGCTGATCTGCTGGTTCAACACCTCGATCTGGGCGAGCGCGCGCGACGACACGGCTTTCTCGGAATCCAGCGCCTTGTTGAGCTGGTCGGCGCGGCCGGCGGCGTCGTTGCCGGCGCCGGCGAGCCCCTCATAGAGCCCCTTGATGCGTTCGCGTTCGCCCTCCGCCGACGCAAGGCCCGCGCGCAGCTGTGAAACCTCGTCGTCGAGATTGATCTTGCCGAGTTTTTCCAGGGACAGCAGGTCGTTCAGTTGCGCGATCTTGGCGTTGAGCTGCTCCAGCGCCTTGTCCTTGCCGGTCACTTCCTGCGACAGGAAGAACTGCACCACCAAAAACACCGACAGCAGGAACACGATCGAGAGCACCAGCGTCGAGAGCGCATCGACGAAGCCCGGCCAATAGTTAAATGCGGACTCGCTGCGGCGTGCACGGGCAAGGGCCATCGGTTTCTCCGCTATCGTTCGGTGGCTTCATCCTTCGAGACGCGCGCGAGGGCGCGCGCCTCGGGATGAGGTCTTGACCCTCATGGTAAGGAGCGCGGCAATACCGCGCGTCCCGCACCATGCGGCCGTCAACTCTTCTCGGGCTGGCGGGCTAGCCGCTCGAGCAGTTTCTTGATCTCGCGGTTCTGTTCGCCCTGGCCGTCGGCCCATTCGCGGATCATCTGCTGCTCGGTGCGCATATGCGCGACCAGGCCCTGAATGGCTTCGGCGAGATTGGCCATCGCCGCCGTGGTGCCGCGGCTGGCGCCGCCTTCTTCCAGCGCGTGCCGCAGCCGCTCGACCGCGCCCTGCAACTCGCCGCCGGCGGCGCCACCCTCGCCGGCATATTCGCGCACGGTGGAGGCGAGCCAGTCCTCGAGATCGGTATAGAAGCGGTTTTGGGCCTGGCTCGATTGCAGGTCGAGAAAGCCGAGGATCAGGGAGCCTGCGAGACCGAACAGCGACGACGAAAACGAGATGCCCATGCCGCCCAAGGGGGCCGCGAGGCCCTCCTTCAGCGTGTCGAACAAGGCGCCGGCGTCGCCGCCGACCTTCAGGCCGTCGATCACCTTGCCGACCGAGCCGACGGTTTCGATCAGGCCCCAGAATGTGCCGAGCAGCCCGAGAAACACCAGCAAGCCGGTCATATAGCGCGAGATGTCGCGCGCCTCGTCAAGCCGGGTGGCGATGGAGTCGAGGAGATGCCGCATGGTCTGTTGCGAGATCGACATCCGTCCGGTGCGCTCGCCGCCCAGGATCGCCGCCATCGGTGCCAGCAGCGTCGGGTGGCGGTCGACCGCCAGGCCGGGATCGGCGATGCGGAAATTGTTGACCCAGGCCACTTCCGGATAGAGCCGGATCACCTGGCGAAATGACAGAATGGTGCCGACCAGAAGCACGAGGCCAATCAGGGCGTTGAGGCCGGGATTGGCGAAGAAGGCGGTGATAATTTGCTTGTAGAGCACGATCGCGACCAGCGCGCACAGCACCAGGAACACCAGCATCCGCACGAGAAAGATCCGGGGCGACGACAGTTTGGTCAGCTCGATCTCCATCGCGGAGTGGGCAGGGGGGCCTGAAGGCATGGTGTCATCCGTTGCGAGGAGCCGCTTTCGGGCACCAATATGGCACAGCGTGGGCGGGAGAAAAGATCGGATAGGCGGCGATTCGGTCCGTTCGCATGGAACCTTGGGCTGAAACCATGCTTTGACTGAAGCGTATTTGATCAATCTTGTACTTTTACCTTTGATTTCAGGACTTTCGCATGACCGTTTTGGCTTTCGAGGCGCTGGGCGGGATCGCCCTCTCGCTCTCGATCCTGATGGCGATCGCCTGGTTGGTGCAGCGACACACCGGCAATTCCGGCTGGGTCGATACCATCTGGACGTTTTCGGTCGGCGCGGTCGGCGCCGGCAGCGCGCTATGGCCGGTCGGGGGAGAGGTGCCGAACGCGCGGCAATGGCTGGTCGCGGGCCTGGTCGCGATCTGGTCGCTGCGGCTCGGGCTGCATATCGCCGCGCGCACCGCCGGGATCAAGGACGACCCGCGCTACGCCGCCTTTGCCGCGGAATGGGGGCTGGACGCGCCGCGCAAGATGTTCATCTTCCTGCAAAATCAGGGGCTCGGGTCGATCCCGCTGGCGTTTGCGATTTTTGTCGCGGCGAGGTTTCCCCAGGTCCCGCTGCGGCCGCAGGATTATCTCGGCGTGCTGATCCTGTTCGCTGGCATCGCCGGCGAAGCGGTGGCCGACGCGCAGCTGAAGGGTTTCCGCAACGATCCCTCGAACCACGGCCGGGTCTGCGATGCCGGGCTGTGGCGCTGGTCGCGCCATCCCAATTATTTCTTCGAATGGCTGGGCTGGCTCGCCTATCCCGTGATCGCGATCTCGCCAGGCTATCCCTGGGGCTGGGCGACGTTGCTGGCGCCGATCTTCATGTATTGGATCCTGGTCCATGTCACCGGCATCCCGCCGCTGGAAGCGCAAATGCTGCGTTCGCGCGGCGAGCGCTATCGCAATTACCAGTCGCGCACTTCTGCGTTCTTTCCGCTGCCACCTCAAAAGGAGTGGTAATATGAGTGTCGTATCCAGAATCATCGGCACCGCGGAGCGGGTGCCGCTGCCCGATCTTGTCGTGCGCGCCGCGATCGGGCGGCTGTGCTCGCGCACCGCGACCCGGCTCGGCGGCGCCGAAAGCGACGCTGCCTTTGCCCACGAAATGGCGACCCGCGCCATCGCCGAGCACACGGACGAGGCCAACGCCCAGCATTACGAGGTGCCGGCGGCCTTCTTCGCCCGCGTGCTCGGCCCCAACCGCAAATATTCCTCCTGTTTCTACAAGGAGCCGCAATCGACGCTGCGGGAGGCCGAGGAAGAAGCCTTGCGCCAGACCGTCGACCACGCCGACATCGCCAACGGCCAGTCGATCCTCGAACTCGGCTGCGGCTGGGGCTCGCTATCGCTCTGGATGGCGCGGCAATTCCCGAAATCGCAGATTACCGCGGTGTCGAATTCACATTCGCAGCGCGAATATATCGAGCGCGAGGCGGCAGCGCGCGCGCTGTTCAACCTCCGCGTCATCACCGCCGACATGAACGAGTTCGATCCCGGCCGCCAGTTCGATCGTATCGTCTCGGTCGAGATGTTCGAGCACATGGTGAACTGGCGCGAATTGTTGAGCCGGATGCGGTCATGGCTTCAGCCCGACGGCCACTTCTTCATGCACATCTTCACCCACCGTTCCGGAAGCTATCTGTTCGATCCCGCCGATACCGAGGACTGGATCGCGCAGCATTTCTTTACCGGGGGCGTCATGCCGAGCCATCATCTGATCCGGCGCTACGCGGATCTGTTCGAGGTCGAAAAGGAATGGCGCTGGAGCGGCGTGCATTATCAGCGCACCGCGCTCGACTGGCTCGGCAATTTCGACGCACATCGCGACGAGATCGAAGCCATCCTGCGCGAGGTCTATGGCAGCGATACGAACTTGTGGATGCGCCGCTGGCGCTGGTTCTTTCTCGCAACCGCAGGTCTGTTCGGTTACGCCGGCGGCAGCGAATGGGGCGTCAGCCATTACCGCATGCGGGGGGTGTGATCGGCCCGTCATTGCCGGGCTTGACCCGGCAATCCAGCATTTTGAAAGAAGGCTCTCGCAAAGATTGGTGGATGCGTGGGTCACGCCCGCGCATGATGAACCCGCGCGCTACTTCCCCAGCGGCTTCAGAATTTTCAACAGCTCCGCGTGCACGAATTCGTTGCCGCAGATCACATTGCCGCTCTTGAGGGCGTCGTCGTTGCCATCGATGCCCGAGACGATGCCGCCGGCCTCGCGGACGATGATCTGGCCGGCTGCCATATCCCAGGCCTGCAAATTGCGTTCCCAATAGCCGTCGAGGCGGCCGGCGGCGATGAAGGCCATGTCGAGCGAGGCGGCGCCGAAGCGGCGCAGGCCTGCGACCCTCGGCTGCATCTCCGCCAGCTCCTGCCGTGACAGCTCGAAATCGCCGCGGCCGATATGCGGCAGGCCGCAGGCGATGACGCAGTCGGCGAGCTTGCGGCGGCCGGCGACCCGCAGGCGCTGGTCGTTGAGGAAGGCGCCCTTGCCGCGCTCGGCGATGTAGAGCTCGTCATTGGCGGGATTATAGATCACGCCGGCGAGCATCGTGGCCTCGCGCTGCAGGCCGATCGAGATCGCGAATTGCGGGATGCTGTGCAGGAAATTGGTGGTGCCATCCAGGGGATCGACGATCCAGGTGTGGCTCTTGTCCTGGCCCTCGCGCGCGCCTCCCTCTTCGCCGATGAAGCCATAGCCCGGCCGCGCCTTGGTGAGGTCCTCGAGCAGCATCTGCTCGGCGCGCTTGTCGGCGAGGCTGACGAAATTGGCCGGCCCCTTCATCGACACCTGAAGGTTCTCGACCTCGCCGAGGTCGCGCTTGAGGCTGCGGCCGGCGCGGCGGGCGGCTTTGACCATGACGTTGATGAGGGCTGAATGCAGCATGATCCCGGTTTCGGTCGATGTTTCGACGGTGAAAGTGCGCTTTCTCTCCCGACGGGAAGAGGTGAGACAGCAGTGGGTGCCCTGTGGCTATCGCGGCGTCAAGGTCGGATTACCCAACCACTTGCGTGCGGCCGCTTCCGCCCTGGCTCGATCCGCCGGGCTCAACTGGTTGAGCACTTCATCGAGCGCGGGATCGCCCTTGCCGGCGGTCTTGGCGATGAGGTGCCATTTGATCCCCTCGACCTTGTCCATCGGCGCGCCCATTCCGTTCACCAGCACATAAGCAAGGCGATTTTGCGCGATCGGGCTGTTCTGCCTGGCCGCCTTTCGCAATAACGCCACCGCCGCGGGTTCGTTTTTCGGCGTGCCGGTGCCGTTGAAAAGCGCGATCGCGTATTCGACCTCGGCATCGACGTTGTCGGCAAGGGCTGCCGCCTGCAGCAATCGGACGGCCTTGTCGCTGTCCTTGGGGACGCCGGTGCCCTCCTTGTAGAAGGTCGCTAGCGCGTATTGCGCTTCCGGATTGCCGGCGTCGGCGGCCTGCCGAAGCAATTCCGCCGCGCGCTTGACGTCCTGCGGCAGGGTCTGGCCGTCGAGATAGAGCAGCGCCAGATTGTAGGCCGCCTTCGGGTTGCCGAGCTTGGCCGCGGACGCCAGCAGCTTGACGGCCTCGTTGCGGTCGGCCGGCGCGCCGCGCCCTTCCAGCCGCATCATCGCCAGAGCGAACATCGCTTCGCGGTCGCCGCCGTCGGAGGCGCGCTTGTACCAGTCGAGCGCCTTGGCATAGTCGCGCTTGATGCCGAGCGCATTGGAGTAGAGTTCGCCGAGCATGGTCATCGCCTTGACGTCGCCGGTTGCCGCGCGCCTGGTCGCCAGGTCGAATGCGGTCTTGTAATAGCCGCGCTGATAGGCGCCGTAGACGAGATCGACATTGGGATCGTCGGGCGCGGGCGCCGGCGTGACGGTCACAGTGGGCTCGGGCGTTGCCGCGGGTTTTGGCGTTTCGGGCGCTGCCGGCTTCCTGGCGATTGCATGCGGCTTGGCTTTCGGCCTGGCGGCAGGTCTTGCAGGCGGCGTTTCGGCAGCCGAAGGCGTCAGCGATATCTGCGCCATCGCGCTTGCCGTCCAGATCAGGCAGCTCGCGAGCACGAATATCGTACGAGGGATATTCATACTCTGGCTTTGGCCGCGCCTTCGGCATGCGCCTGCCGGACCGTCTGCTCGATCTCGGCCAGCGCCGCCGCGGGCCCGCGTCCGTCATTCCAGACGAGATCGCCGACCAGCACGAAATCCGCACCCGCTGCGGCGAACGCAAAGGCCTCCTCGCGCGATGCGGCAAAGCCTATGCAAGGCGGCTCGAACAGTTCGGCCCACCATTGCAGCCGCTCGGCGATGGCATCCGTCGAAGGCCGATATCCGCGCGCATCGGGCTCGCCGAACAGCACGTAATCGGCGCCCAATTCGCCCGCGCTCATCGAATCGTGCCGGGTCGCGAGCGCGCCGACGCCGGCGATACGATCTGGCTTCAGCGACGACAACGCCTCCTCGAAGGCGGTAATCCCGGTCAGATGCGCGCCATCGGCCCGCGCACGCGCCACCAGTTCGACATGACCGTCGAGCAGCAGCGCCGCGCCGCCATCCTGGATCGCGGGCGCCAGCGCTTTCACCTTCGAGATCATGCCTCGCTGGTCGACAGGCTTCAGCCGGACCAGCACCGCTGCGATATCGGCTGCGGCGAGCAGCCCGGGCAGGCTTGCGATCAAGGGCTGTGGATCGTCCAGCTCCGGCGTCGCGAGGTAGATCCGCGGCATCGGGCGGGTTGGAGCGGGCTTGGTGGCCAACCTATGCCGCCTTCTGTTCCAGATCGGCCCGCCATTCGCCCTTCGCCGCCAGCGCGTTCATCCGGGCGCGGTGGATGAAGGCGCGCTGGCCGGCGGCGGTGTTTTCCGATTTACCCGACCACGCCTTCTGCGGCGCGGCCTGCAGCGCACGGCCATAGGAGAAGGTGAGAGGCCAGGGCAGGCCGCCGATCCGGTTCATGGCGTCAAGATGCGCGGTCGCCTCCCCGTCGGATTGGCCGCCGGAAAGGAAGGCGATTCCAGGCACGGCCGCGGGCACGCACGTCTTCAGGAGCCGAATGGTCTTCTCGGCGACCTCGGCGACGGAAGCCTGGTTTGCGTTCTTCTTGCCTGACACCACCATGTTGGGCTTCAGGATCATGCCCTCCAGCGCGACGCGCTGGACCCGCAATTCCTGGAACGTCCTGTTCAGCACGCGCTGGGTCACCTCGTAGCAGCGCTCGATGTCGTGGTCGCCGTCCATCAGCACTTCCGGCTCGACGATCGGCACAATCCGGGCGGCCTGGCACAGCGCCGCGTAACGCGCCAGCGCATGGGCATTGACGCGGATCGCGGTCATCGTGGGAATGCCCCGGCCGCCAATGCCCCGGCCGCCAGTGCCGCCGCCGATATCGATCACTGCCCGCCACTTCGCAAACCGCGCGCCGCGTTCGTAATATTTGGCTAGCCG
>Ga0209483_1000839_pt1 | contig 25014 bp, 31 predicted proteins | sample NGEPerA_FD_184508 | JGI IMG/M metagenome (GOLD analysis project Ga0209483, IMG submission 184508) | Arctic peat soil microbial communities from the Barrow Environmental Observatory site, Barrow, Alaska, USA - NGEE PermafrostL2-A... | ecosystem: Environmental > Terrestrial > Soil > Wetlands >... | reverse complement strand
GCTTTCAGCCGCCGGCGTTGCAGTGCGTTAAAATCGCGTTTTTGTCCTTTGGGAAATCCCATGCAAGATCAGACAGCATACCCTTAAATACGTTCACTTTATTATGCAGAAGTCAATAACACCGTTGCTTGACGACAAAACGTTCCCCCGACCAGCAGGTTTCCGAAGGTTAGGTCACGGAGACGAACCTAGCCATGGGGTGTAATCTTATTTGGATTGGGTTTGTGTGTCCGTGGTGGTGGTGGTGACGGGCGCGGGCACCGTGGTTTGTTGCGTCGTGGTGGTTGAGCTGTGTGTGGCTTTGTCAGTGCCGCAGCCGGTTAATGACACCAAGGCGACGGCGGTCAGGCAGGCGAGGGCAAATTTTGTAATTAGCATAATTTTGTTTAGTTTTTGTTTGGTTTGTTACTTTACAAACACGAAGTTATGCAATCGGTTGGTCATAGGCTATGGGGTATAACCCTACCGTATCCGGCTTAACGCATGAGCAGTTCGCTGACGGATGACAGCGCGGGAAAGCGATTGCAAACCACTTCGACCGAGACCAGGATCGGCACCGACAACAAAGCTCCTGGCACTCCCCAGAGCCAGGTCCAGAAAATCAAGGAAACAAAAACCACCACCGGATTGAGCGTAAAGCGGCGTCCCAGCAAGACCGGCGTAATGAGGTTTGCCTCCAACAAATGGAGCAGCAGATACCAGGCAGCCGGAAGGATCCCTTGCCACAGCGCGTCGAAAGTAAGCAGACCCACGGCGGCCAGCAGCATGACGCCGACAACCGGGCCGAAGTAAGGCACAAAGTTCAGCACCGCCACCAGCATGCCCCACATGGCGGCATTCGGCACACCCATGAAGTAGAGACCTCCGCTCACGACGATGCCCAGTCCAATGTTGATCAGCGAAACCGAGAACAGGTAGTTAGAAATGTTTTGCTGAATCTCATGGCTGATCTCGACCGCGCGCTTCTTGTCGTGCAACGTGGGCATCACGCGCACCAGCTTCTGCAGGAACAAGTCTCCCGAGGCGAGCAATAGATAAAGCAACACCAGCATCTCGCCGATGCCCGCCAGGAAAGTTCCGGTCCAGTCAAGGATTGAACTGGTGCCACGGCTGTATTTGACCTCCACCGTGGGTGTTTTCTGTTGTTCTGCTTTTTTTTCTGCCTCGGTCGCGCCCAGGTTGTTCACCGCCGCCGCCGCCTGGCTGAAGCGGGCGAGACGCGGGAAAATTTTCAGAACCCGTTGCCGCAACTCGGTCATGTGTTGCGGCGCTTCATTCATCCACGTCACCGCCGGACGGCCCAATTGGAGGAAGCCAATCCCGACGGCGGACACCAGTAAGCAAAGCACGACTGCGGCGGAGAGCGCCGGTGGAATGTGGCAGCAGGACGACCAGCGAATGAGCGGTTTCAAAGAGATGGCCGCCACACAGGCCAGAACGACCGGCAAGACCACGGGACGGGCGAAGTAAAGAAAGGCAATGACGCCGAACACAATCAAAACGATTTGCAGGGGCGTTGTTTTGGCCACCTTTGGGCTGTTCGGTTCAACTGACATGGAGTGCAACCCTGCTCTGAAATTGAGGCGGCGGCCGCGCTAATCTGGCTGCGCCTGGATCGAGTTTGTCCCCGATGATTTTGTTTGCGACAGCAACAGCGTGAACACTTGGTGATATAGGTTCTGCATATCTTCGCTGATGCCAGTCAGCGCCCGGGCTCGCCCAGGTTGAGGCTCATTTTCGGCGGCAACTTTTGCCAGGTGCCAGGCATAACTCAACGCCTCGCTCTGGGTCAAAAGCAGGGTCAGCTCAAAGGTGTCGCCGGTCTGGCCCAATAATTTCTTCTCCTCGGTGGACGCAATCGCATCGCGCGTGGCCAGCTCGCCCGGCGGCAGCCGGATGTCGTCCAGCTTGATTGAAGGATCGTCCTTGGCAAATTTCTCCAACAATGTGGCTCCGGTTCCGGAAGCAGTGGCAATTCGCTTCACCAGTTTTTTAACATCGGCATGCTCGGGTCTGATGAATCGCAACAGGCTGACGTCCTTTTGCTCGGCCAAAAGTTGATGGAGCAAACTGTAGCAATTGTTTCGCATCGAAGCAGTGCTCCCGGAAGGGGAGGAGACCTTTGGTGATTGACAGCCGGTAAGAAGGCAGACAACCGACAACATCGCCGCAAACAGGGGAAGGATGTTCTTAGAAATCATAAAATAGACGTTCTGACTGCCAGCGGCACCAAGAGCACACAATTAAAGCCGCAATAAGAATTGGCCGCGCGTTGAGAGTCCCCCAATCCCCGCGCCGCCAGTCATCCACAACTAAGCGATATTCATGCTGGCCGGACACTTACCATCGCAACAAAGGGCTGCCGTGCCATTCCAATCCTGCGCCTTGGCTTTCGGTTAAATCAGCCAAACCGCAGTTGCCATCAACTATTGATTGGTGCCGGCTGGCATGTTCGTATTTATATCGGGAACACTGTTGATTGCCGACAGGTTAGTGGTTCCACCCATCGTGCCGCTGGCGCCATTCATCATGTTGCTGGTGCCGCCCGTGCTTGAATTGGTGGATTGCGTGCCGGTTGAATTGCTGTCTGTGTTTTGGCCGCAGCCTGCCAGCGCCAGTGCGGCCAGAATGGTGATTGCTGACATTGTAATGATTGGTTTCACAAGTTTATTTTTTGTTTCCATGTTTGATGTTTGTTGCTGCCAGCGTTGCTCTATTTCTTCTGCCCCGCCAGCATGGCAGCCAAAATGACCGGCAGTTAAAACTTTTCATGTTTGTATTTTCTATTTACTGTGGCTTACGATAGGGCGCGAACCGCAGGGCCGCCATGGGGTGTTTCCCTACCCTGGGATTCTTCGGATTAAATCCGGCGCGGCCCGGTTCCCGTCGTCGGGCTGTCAGGCAACTGAATCTATTTGCCACCGGACGTCCGTTGTCGTGGCAGGCTGATTGCCGGTTGCAATCCGGTTTAGAAAAACCACATCGAAAAATTATGTCCGCTCCAAAAAATCCGGCGCTGCCACGGCTCTGCACGGGCCGGGAAATTTTTCCGGCCATGCTGGCGGCGATGGGCGCGGCGCAGAAATCCATCCTGCTGGAAACGTATGTTTATTCCGACGGCCAGCTGGGGCGGCGGTTTCTGGCGGCGTTGCTGGCGGCCGCCCGGCGCGGTGTGCGCGTGCGCGTGCTGGTGGATGCCGTCGGTTCATGGTTTTTGCCGGACGATTTTTTTCACCCGCTCGTAGCCGCCGGCGCGGAGGTGCGCCGTTTCAATCCGCTTCATCTCTGGCGGTTTGGTGTGCGCAACCATCGCAAGCTGCTGGTCTGCGACGAATCCATCATTTTCATCGGCGGATTCAATGTGGCCGATGAATACGATGGCGATGGCGTGACGCGCGGCTGGTGCGATCTGGGCGTCCACATGGAAAATCCAGCGCTGGCAAAGGAACTGGCGGATTCATTTGAAGAACTGTTTGCGCTGGCTGACTTTCACCGCAAACCGCTGCTGCGATTGCGCCTCTTCAAACGCAAACGCAAATCCAGAAAGATGGGGAGATTATTGCCAGTCCATCCCGGCCGTGGCGCCAGCCCGTTTCAAACGGCGTTGTATCACGATCTGGCCAAGGCGCACGACGTGCGGATCATCAGCGCGTATTTTCTGCCGACGCGGCGGGTGCGCCGGGATTTACTGCGCGTGGCGCGGCGCGGCGGGCGCGTGAAACTGCTGCTGGCCGGCAAATCCGATGTGGCGGTTTCACAAATGGCGGCCCGAAGTTTGTATCATCGCCTGTTGAAGGCGGGCGTGGAGATTTACGAATATCAGCCGCAGATTCTGCACGCCAAATTGATCCTCGCCGACGGCATCGTTTATGCCGGTTCCTCCAATCTCGACATCCGCAGCCTCAATTTGAATTATGAACTGATGCTGCGATTTGAGGACAAACCGGTCGCGACTGAAGCGCAGGAAATGTTTGAGCGCGCCTTGAAACATTCCCGAAGAATCGAACTTCATCCGTGGCGGAAAAGCCAGACCTTCTGGCAGCGCTGGAAAAATCACTGGGCGCATTTTCTACTGGCGCGGATTGATCCCTTCGTCGCCCTGCGACAATTCCGCACGATGAAACAGTAGATTCCTTGTGCGGTGAATACAAACTCATTCAAAGGCTTTCGCTGCCAGGTCGCGCTTTTTCAGAGCCTCGGGAAGTTGGGCCGGTCAGCATGGTTTTGGCTGCGAACCTGCGCTGGTCACGGCTCTAAAAACTTGGAGAAGACCTCGTCGCATTGCCCGGCAAGAGTAAAATCTTTCGCGGTGAGTCCGCCGGCATCATGCGTGGTGAGCGTCAGCGTCACTTTGTTAAAACGAATGTCAATATCCGGGTGGTGATTCATTTTTTGAGCGCGTTTGGCGATGCGATGCATAAAGGCGATGCTCATCAGGAATCCCTCAAACTTATAGGTGCGGCAAATGGTCTGCGCGCGTTTCGACCAATCTGGAATGGCTTTCAAGTGGAGATTGATTTCTTTGGTGGTCAAGGACGGCATAATGTTAGATTGGTTCACGTTTCTTCCGGGCCGCTCGTTTTGCCGCCGCCGGAGAGCTTGTTGACGGTGGCCCAGGCGCTGGCTTCCGCATTTTTTACGCTCACACCATTCTTCTCGTAGCCGGCTTTTATATGTGCCGCCTGACGTTTCTGTTTGGCCATGTAACTGTATTTATCGCCTTGGGGCATGGTTAGTTCTTCCTTTCGGGAGGGATGCCATGAGTTCAATTTGCCAGGCCTTTTGGCCTTTTTTCTCATAGTCGTCATAGGCTTTGACCAAGCCGGCAAGCACTTTCGCTGAAGTGTCGAACAGCGACTGGGCCTTTGCCTCCGTGACGGTTCCGACCTCTTCGCGCAGATGATTGATGATCTGATATATTTGAGCTTTAATTTTTTGCGTGTGGCGAATGGGATTATTTTCCAAAGGGGGATTCATAATAGATGGTCTTTCTTAAGGGACAGTTGCTTTTTATTTGGTTTCGACTGTTTTGCTTTCGACGGGCTTTATTGGCAGGGGCACATTGATGTCGAGCGCGGCGCTCAAATCAATTTCATGCTCCTGCTCCTGCACGATGATCGCGCGCAAGGTCTCACTCAACGCGAACTCGCCCATCGCCTCGGCCTGGCGGATGCGCTCGCGATAACGCCCCACCGTGGTGCGTTCATTCTCCAGATCCGCGCGCAGCATGGCGACCGGGTCGTTGGAAGTTTTAACCGGCTTGGGCGTCACGCCCGGCATGCCGCCGAGATAATCAATCTGTCTGGCAATCTTGATGGCGTGCTGCAATTCTTCAGCCGCGTGCAGTTCCAATTCCCGCGCAATGTCCGTATAAGCGGCGCCTTTCAGCACCTGGCTATACACCGTGTAGGCAATGATCGCCTGATATTCTCCAGCCAAATCCTCGTTCAACAACTGGATCATCTGTTCGCGGGTGACATTCAATGCGGGATCTTTGGTCTCTTTGGTCATATGGTTCTTAAAATTATTACAGCTTTCAGGTTCGATGGGGGTTCAATCTTCCACGGTGAAGCCGACTTTGATGGTCACCTGCCAGTGATGCACCTTTCCCTTTTCGATGTTGCCGCGTGTTTCGACCACCTGAAACCAGCACAGGTTTTTGATGGTTTTGTGCGCACGCTTGACAGCCTTGCCCACCGCGTCCTCGACGGACACGGCGGAGGTGCCGGTGAGTTCGATGAGTTTATACACCGGGTCTTTCATGTCGGCTCAAGAGTTAGCGAAGCAACAGCACCACAATGACGATTATGAGCAAGAGGCCGACCGAGCCGCCGCCGATGTAGAGCGCATTGGCAAGAACCGGCGAGAATAATAGTGACATAGTTTTTCTTTCGTTTTTTTGATGGCAATTCATTTGCCATCATTTCTGGAATCACATTACGCGTTAAGCCGGGCCACGCCTATGGGGTGTAACCCGACCGTGCCGCTTAAGGCGCGATTTTGTCGCTCACCCACTGGCGGGCTGCCGTGAAACCGTTTGCCAGCGCGTCGTAAGCTTTATTGGCGCCGGCCTTGACGCTGTCCCAGGTGGATTCCGTGGCGTTCTGGGCATCGGCCAGCTGCTGGTTCAACTGCGCGGCCTGGTCGCGCAACGCCTGCAGCTTGGGCTTGGCTTCGGCCTTGATGGCGTCGCTGGAACTGTCAATTTTGGCCGAGAGCTTGTCCAGATCCTGATTCAGCGTGGTCAACTGGCCTTGCATGGCTTTGACGAATTCATCCTTCTGCGCGAAGGTGTAATCCTTCATGTCCTGCGACGCCTGCTTGGTTTCGGTTTGAACCTTGTCAATCTGCTGCGTGGTGGTTTTTTCCTTGTCGCAGCCCGCCGCGAAAGTGGCGGCGGAAAGGAACGTGATGAGCAATGTTTTATTTTTCATGGCCCCGACTATCGCCTGCCAGCCTTGCGGATGATATGGGGTGTAACCCTACCGTGTCTTTGGAGAATGCTCCTCAAAACCAGCCGCAAACCTGCGTCAAAAAAATTCGCCGCCGGCGAACGCGCCGTTAAATCGCCCCGCTGTGCCGAAGTCGCGGCTATTCAAAACTCGCGGGCGCGGCGGAGGCAGATTTGGATTTCAGCCACGCGTCAAAGTCGGCCTGACTTTCGACGGTAAGAAAACCGCGGGTCATTCCCGCGTGGCCAAAGCCGCAAAGCTGCGCGCAATTGATCTGGTAGCGGCCAATCTGCGTCGGCACAAACCAGCATGGGATCCGCAGGCCGGGAATCGCGTCCTGACACACGCGCATGGCGATGATTTTCAGCGAATGGATCACGTCCTTGGAACTGACATACATGATAACCGGCTTGCCGACGGGAACGTGAATCTCATTGAGCACTTGAACGTCGTCCGCGCTGTTCGTGTCGGAGTAATCAACGCCAAAGGCGTTGGTCGAGACGACGAACTTCATGTCCTGCCTGCCGAAAATTCCGTCCGGCCCGGCATAGCGCGCATTCCAGTTGTATTGTTCGGCGACGATTTGAACCACGGTGGAATCCTTCGCCGCCGGAAATTTATCCACGGCCTTGGCCCACAGCGGCACGGCGATGAAAATCAAAAGCACGGCCTCGATGCCCGCGACTGTGAGTTCGACGTAAGTCGAGGCATGGTTCTTGACGCCGACGTAATCGGCCTTTGGATTGCGCGAGGTGCGAAAACGCCAGACGGCGTAGCCGAAATAAATGATCCAGCCGATGAACAGCGCGAGCATCAGCCAGTGGACGTAAATGATGAGGTCATCAACGTCCTGCCCGTTGGACGAGGCCAGCGGCGGCATTCCGAGCAGTTTGAAGGTCAACTCTTTCATTTTTCAGACGGATTTTCCGGCGCCGCGCCGTTGTTCGCCAATTCTTCTTTGCGGACGATGTGGACAAAGAAAACCGCGATGCACGTCAGCACGCTGAGAATGACGCCCATCAGCGTGAAAATTCCCCAGTTGATGCCGTAGGCCAGCGGCGAATCGGAACGGCCATAGCACGCCGCGCACGCGAACAGTTGCGACGGCGCAAACGCGGCCAGCGCGGGCGCGAGAAAAATTGTTTTCAAGAATTTTCCAGACGTTTTCATAGGTAGCTGATTTTTTCCAGTTTTTTCAAAAAATAAATTCCGTAGATGATGACGAGGATTCCGGCAATGATTCCAATTGCGCCGAAAACCGGACTGCCGCCGGCGAACGCCCACGCCGCGCAGCCGAATGACAGCGAAGTCAGCAGCGTCACAAAAATCAAATGAAAGGCTTTGAGCGACATATTCAGTGCATTTGCGTGCCGGCCGGAAAATCTTGCATGGCGTAAAGCGTCAGCCCCATCAATCCGATAAAAAGGAAAACGGTGACCGCGAGGAGCGTATAGATCATTTTTTTCTCGGACAGCAAGTGCATTAGAAATCCGGCGACGACGAAGGCGTTGGCGCAGGCGACGACAAGAATTAATGCGGATTTCAATGCCCATGTGTGGCCCGGCAAATACGAAATCCAAAGCATCATACCGATGGCGCAAAGGATGCCGACAAAAATGAATCCGCAGCGGCGCAGGTAGGCATTAAAATCCACCGGATGCCCGTCATGCAATGGCGGTTGAGCCGCCGTCGTTTTAGTTTCGTGCGAATCGCTCATAAAAAATTTCTAGGTCAAATATAATACCGGGAACAGGAAAATCCAGACCAGGTCAACGAAGTGCCAGAACAGGCCGGACACTTCGACGCGATTGGTGAAGCGTTCGGGATCGGTCCTCCACATTTTGCGTCCGAACAACCACAAATAGCCGATGACAACACTGCCCGCGATAACGTGCAGCAGGTGCAGGCCGGTCATGGTGAAATCCAGCGCCATATAGGTGTTATGCCACGGGCCGTAACTTTCCATCGAGGCGATTTCCGTGCGCGGGATTTTGATTTCTGATTCCTTGATTGTTTGCGAGCGCAAATCGTAAAGTAATTTTTCATCGTTCACCGTGCGGCCTTCGATGGTGACATAATCCTCTTTGAGATTGTTTTCCACCATGTGGCCGTCGGCGATGAGGCCGCTGGTCAAATGGATTTCGTAATGGGTGAGGTCCTCGTGATATTCATTCAAATGGATTATTGCAAACGCCAGCGCGAACAATAGCGTGCAGGCGTGGAAAAATCTGAACCTGCCAAACTGGCCGGCTTTGCACGCGACCCACGCAAGCAGCGTCGTGATGGCCGAGAGCGCGAGCACGACGGTGTTGATGGTGCCGAGCGTCAGATTTTGCCAGCCATGCGGCCAGGTGCCGGGGTCGGCGCCGACGCGCAACAGCACATAGGCGGAAAAAAGGCCGCCGAACAGCATGACTTCGGACGCGAGAAACAGCCAGATGCCGACCTTGGCGTTGTAAAGCCCCGTGTCCGGTCGCGGTTGGATTGCGTAGGGAATGTCCATGTTAAAAAACTAAAAAGCTAAAAATGGAAAAATAAAAATTCATCGCACATCAATGTTTGATTTCTTTCGGATGGGACATGGCGTTTTGCGTTTTGCGATTTTCGTCTTCGGCCAGTTGCTTTCCGTGTTCGGCTTGCGGCGAAGGCGTGGGATGTGAACCGCCCAACGGCTCATTTTGCGGCGCGAAATCGCGCGGATGGCCGGGCACGCTGTATTCATAAGGGCCGCGATAAACCGTGGGCGTGTGGGTGAAATTCCCGTGCGGCGGCGGCGTGGGCGTCTGCCATTCGAGCGTCGTCGAGTTCCATGGATTATCGCTGGTGACTTTTTCGCCGTGCTTCATGCTCCAGAACACATTCACGATGAATGGAATTTGCGCGATGCCCAGCGAGATGGCCGCCCAAAGAATCCAGACGTGCAGCGCCATGATGTCGTTGCTCAAGCCACCGATGACTTCTGCGCCGGCGCGGCTGTTGACCGCCGCAGAATAATTCGCGCCGCCGTCCGACATGCGCCGCAGCATTCCCGCCATGCCCTGCGCGAACATCGGCATGAAAACCAGATTCATGAAAATCAGCGAGCACCAGAAATGCACGCGCCCCCAGAATTCATTCATCATCCGCCCGGTCATTTTCGGAAACCAGTAATAAATTCCGGCGAACAGCGCGAAAATGGTCCCGGGCGCGACGATGTAATGGAAATGCGCGATGATGTAATAGGTGTCGTGCAGGTGGACGTCGCTGACGTTGAAGCCGAGCGGCAGGCCGGTGAGTCCGCCGATGCCGAACATCGGCAGAAAGGCGAGCGCAAAAAGCATCGGCGTGTTGAAACGGATCGAGCCGCCCCAAAGCGAAATGAACAGGCACGTCAAAATGATCACGGACGGAATCGAGATGATCATCGTCGTCGCCTGAAAGAACGTGGAAATTGCCGTGCCCATTCCCGTCAAATACATATGGTGCGCCCAGACGATGAACGAGAGAAAACCGAGCGAGAGCACGGAATACACGAGCGATTTGTAGCCCCAGATCGGCTTGCGCGTGTTGTTGGCGATGATTTCGCAGACGATGCCCATCGCCGGCAAAATCAAGACATAAACTTCAGGATGGCCGAGAAACCAGAACAAATGCTGCCATAAAAGCGGACTGCCGCCGCCGCTGATGTGCGCAAGCTGTCCGCCAACCGCAAGTCCCGTCGGCAAAAAGAAACTCGTGTGCGCGACATTGTCCATGAATTGCATCACGCACGCGGCTTCGAGCGGCGGAAAGGCGAGCAGCAGCAAAAACGCCGTCACGAATTGCGTCCAGACAAACCACGGAAGGCGCATCCACGTCATGCCCGGCGCGCGCAGTTGGATGATGGTCGCGATGAAATTGATCGCGCCCATCAGCGACGACGAGATGAGCAAAACCATGCCGATGATCCAGAAAAGTTGTCCGTGCGTCGGAATCGTCGTCGCCAGCGGCGAATACGAAGTCCAGCCCGCCTGCGCCGCGCCGCCCGGAATGAAAAAACTGACGGTCATCACGAGGCCGCCGAGAAAATACGCCTGGTAGCTCGCCAGGTTGACGCGCGGAAACGCCATGTCCACCGCGCCGATCATCAGCGGCACGACGTAATTGCCGAACGCCGCGAACGCCAGCGGCACGATTCCCAGAAAAACCATGATCGTCCCGTGCATCGCGCCGAAGGAATTATAAAGTTCGGACGAAATCACGCCGCCCGCCGCGACGTTGCCAAGAATTTTTGCCAGCAATGGCCCAATGACCGGAACTGGCGTGCCCGGATGCGCGATCTGCCAGCGCATCATCAGCATCAAAAAAAGTCCGAACAACAAAAAACACAGCGCGGTAAAGCCGTATTGGATGCCGATGACCTTGTGGTCGGTGGAGAAAATGTATTTGCTCCAGAAACCCGGCTCGTGGTGTTCGTGCTGGCCGTGATCGTCGTGCGCGTGAGGCGCGTCCTCGGGTTGGCGAAACGGCGGGAATTGTTCGACGGTTGTGTCCATATTACTTCAGGAAAATGACTAATGACGAAATCATAATGACTAAAGAATTGGCCAGCCCGGACGACGAATCGGCCGCCGTCCCACGCGAGGTAATTTTGACATTCCTCATTTGAAATTCTTTTGTCATCAGGGTTTGGGAATTGGTCATTTCATTTTGTCCCAGACCATCGCCGCCAGCAGCAGCGGCAGGTAAATGATCGAGGCCAGAAAAAGCTGCCGCGCGCGCACCAAGGTCAGTTGGCGCGCAAAACGCACCGCGCACCAAAAATATCCCGCGCTCAAAATCATTGCCGCCGCGAAATAAACCGGGCCGTTCATTTTCAGCACAAACGGGTAAAGGCTCACGATGAACAGTGCGAGCGTGTTGCCGACGGCGTATTGCGCCGTGCGGCTGCCGTCGGCGTCCACATTGGGCAGCATCACAAAGCCGGCCTTGGCGTATTCGTCGCGGTAAAGCCAGGCGATGGCCATGAAATGCGGAATCTGCCAGAACGCCAGGATCGCGAACAACGTCCAGCCTTCGCCGCTCAATTCGTTGCGCGCGGCGGTCCAGCCCATCAGCGGCGGCAGCGCGCCGGGAATCGCGCCGACGAGCGTGTTAATCCAGCTCACGCGCTTGAGTGGTGTGTAAATAAAAAGGTAGCTGATCGAAGTCACCGCGCCGACAACGCTGGTGAGCAGGTTGACCGCGACCGCCAGATAAACCAGGCCGATGACGGAACACGCGCCGCCGAAAATCGCCACGGTCGCGGGCTGCAACCGGCCCGAGGGCAGCGGACGGCTGGCGGTGCGGCGCATTTTGGCGTCGTATTCACGTTCGAGCAACTGGTTCAACGCCGCCGCGCCGGACGCGACGAGCGCCGTGCCGAACAGCGCATGGAACATCAGCAGGTAATTCACCGCACCGCGTTCGCCGAGATAAAACCCGACCGCCGTCGTGAGGAGCACGAGCGCGGTGAGCCGCGCCTTGACGAGGTCCGCGAGGACTGCTGTCCAGCTTTTTTCAAAAACTGCCGCTGTATTCAATGCTGCCGCCGATGATTTCATTCTTTTGGTAAAATGACACGATGAAAACCGCGCCCAATTCATCCTATCTTGTCATGCGCTGGCAAAATCTGTCAATGCCGTTTGCCGTAAAAATTGGTTGGGGAATTATCGCCCCGGCGAAACCTTTAGGCCGCCAGCCGCGTGCGCCGCGCGGCCACGAGCAACCACAGCGCGCCAGTCAGCAGCGCCAGCGCGCCGACCATGACGTGGGCGGTCGCCACGTCCGCCGCCTTGTTCGACCAGATGGTGGCCGCGCCGAGGATGATTTGCAGCGCGAGCAGCGCCAGCCAGAAAAACGCGATTTTGACCAGCCAGTCGCCGCCACCCAGTTTTTTGCGCACGAGCATCGTCGCCGCCGCGACGCCGAGAAAAATGGCGCCGGCAACAAGGCGGTGAACCATTTGCAGATTCACCTGAAACGCGGTGATGGGATTGCCGATGGTGCCGGGCGGGCGCGTGGCGTTGTAATGCGCGATGGCCTCGGCGTCCGTGGCCGGCCAGATTTTTCCATACGCGAGCGGAAAATCCGTGATGGCGAGACCGGCGTGCTGATGCCGCATGGTCGCGCCAATGATGAGTTGCACGAAAATCAAAAGCGTGACGTAAAGCACATGGCGGCGAAGTCCGCGCGGAACGGAAAGCTGTTTTTCCGTTTCCGAATTTTGCCACCAGCGGCTGGTGAACAGCGCGATGGCACAGGTTAAAACCAAAAATATCTGGGCGATGATGCCGTGAAAAATTCCCAGGCTGGCCATTCGCAAATCCACGCGTAGGCCGCCGAGAATTCCCTGCACGATGACGAGCAAAAAAGCGGCGATGCCCAGCCAGTGCATCCATTTGCGCGCGTCTTTCGCCCAAAGCCAGATGGCGAGAATCGTCGTCAGCAGGCCGACCGCCGACGCGAGCAGCCGGTGCGTATGTTCATAAAAAATGCCGCCCACCCAGTCTTTGATCGGAAACAAAAACATGTTGTAGCCGTAGCTGTTCGGCCAGTCGGGCACGGACATGCCGGCCTCGTGGCTGGTGACGAGGCCGCCGAGGCCGATGAGCAGAAAGGTGGCGACGGCGTTCAGCACGGCGAACCAAAACAGCGCGGGATTGTATTTTTTTTCCATGTTCCAAAAAAACGACCGCTGCGGAGTTTTTCGCGCAGCGGTCGCTGGTGGGCGAAAAATTTATTTTATTTCAAACGTGAAATTCTGCACCGCGCCGGCGTCCTTGACTTCGATTTCGGCGGTCTGCCTGCCGAGCTTGCGGTGCGCGGCTTCCAGCGTGTATTTGCCGGGCGGCACATTTTTGATGGTGAACTTGCCGTCCTTGTCGCTGACGCAAAAATACGGACTGTCCACGACCGTCACCCACGCAAACATCCACGGATGCACGTCGCACTGGAATTTCAGAAAATTTTCCGGCTTGTCGAAGGTGAAGGTCAAGTCCGCGCCGCCGGGCATCTGCACCTGGTTGGATTCCGGATTGCCGGCCACCGTCGGCTTGGTGTGGATGTTATGGACGCACGGGTCGGAATTTTTCACGATGATTTTCTGGCCGGTCTGCACGGCAAAAATCGTCGGCACATAAACGCAGCCTTTTTGATCCAGCACGGCGGGCGGCGCGCTGGCGCCGGTGGATTTGCCGGAAATGTCTTTGAGTGAAACGACGACATCGGCCAGTTCGCCGCCTTTTCCAACGACGTAAAAATGCGTCGTCGGCAATTTGCGCCCCGCATACAATGCGGCGCAGTCCGGACTGGACTCGGTCATGGTGGGGCCAATGTCCGTTTCCGACGGCGGCGCGCCCTTGAGGGTGATGACGCCGGTGATGTCGGCGGCGTTGACCAGTTGACAGGCGGCAAAAACGCCTAACGAAAGAAGCAAAAAAGATTTTCTCATAAATTTTTCAATCACGCATGAAAATTAGCACCCGCGCGCGGCACCGGCAAGCCGATTGTGAAATTTTTCACAAGTCAGCGGCCAGTCCCAAACCCAAGCGACCGGCAAGATGCCTGTCCCACTCTGCCGTCAGCCGCGCAAACTTTTCATCACGCGCGCCATGGCCAGGGCCGTCTGCGCCGCCTCCGTGCCGCGATTGTGCGTCCGGCCCAGGCAGCGCTCCTTCGCCTGCTGCTCATTTTCCAGAAGCAACACTTCGTGGATGACCGGCACCTCGTGCTGGAGCTGGATTTGCGCCAGCGCGCCGCTCACGGCCTCGCCGATGTGCTGCGCGTGCGTCGTCGCGCCGCGCAGGATGACGCCGAGGCAGATAATCGCCGATAGCTGATGGTTGATGGTTGATTGTCGCGCCAGTGTCGCGGCGACGACAGGAATTTCATACGCGCCCGGCACGCGGACGATTTGAACGGCGCCGCCGGCGCGGAGAATTTCCGCTTTCGCCGCGCGCAGCATCGCGTCCGCATAACGCGCATTGTAGCTCGAGGCGACGATGGCAAACCGGCCGCCGCGCGATCCGATTTTTTTCTTGGTGACCTTTTTGAGCATCGCAAAATTATTTCTCGGAGCCGTCGGCGGAATTCCATTTGCCGTCGTAAGTCGCGACCACAACAATGTCGTCGCCCAACGCGGCGGGTTCCCCTTTTTCTGCGGCTGGAGGTTTGGGCGGTTCCGGCGCGGGCGTTTTTTCCACCAAAACCGTTTCCTCGTCGGAGGCGCGCGCGGCATCCATCAGCAAAAGTTCCCAGCGGCTTTCGATGGTGCGCTGCGGCGGCGCCTTGAACGGCTTCAACTCAAATTCCCCGCCGCGCAACGACAGCAGCCGGTAAAAAGCCGGTTCGCCCGTGAGCGTGCCGACGGCGGCGTGCGTGACCGCGCCGGCCTCGATGTAAATCTGCCCGCGCAATTCCGGGTTGCGGATTTCCAGGATGGATGAATGGCGCCCGTTGCATTCCACCTGAACAATTTCCTGCAAACCCACCTGCCGCAGCGCGCCCGTGAATCCTTCCCGGCTCCACGAAATCAAATCGTGCAGCACGTTGAAAACGGACTTCATGCCGTCCGCCGTCAGCGGTTTTTCGAGGAACAGCTCCGCGCCGTTCGCCAGCGCGTCGGCGCGTTTGCCTTCCGTGGCGCTGCCCGTCATCACCGCGATTTTAAGCCCCGGATAACGCCGGTTGATGATGCCGAGCAGTTGCAATCCGTCGAGCATCGGCATGGTGATGTCCAGCAGCACCAGATCCACCTGGTTTTCCCGCAGCAGCGCCAGCGCGGCGTCGGCGGAAGTCGTCTTGTGAATTTTCCAAGTCTGGTTGGAAAACTCGGCGCACAAGTCGCCGAACAATTCCAGGAACGCCATGCTGTCATCCACGAACAGCACCTGGAATTTTTTTTCCGGCCCGCTGCCGGCCGCCGGCGCCGGCGCGGGTGCGGCGGCGGCAACGGGCGCGGGTTTTGGCGCGGGCGCGGCGGCTGAATGGGTGACCAGCATCTTGCTCGTAAAGGAGGTTCCGGGCGAAGCCGAAGCTCCCGAAGTTTCAAAGAGCAATTCCACGTCGCCCAGCCGCAGCGTCTGGCCCGGCTGGACCACCGCCTCGGAAATTTTCTGGCCGCCGGCAAACGAACCGTTCGTCGAAAGCAGGTCACGCACGAGCAGTTCCCCGCCGCGCAGCCGCACTTCGCAATGCCGGCCGGAAATGGACGGCTCGACGATTTGAAACGTGTTGCCATCGGCACGTCCGATCGTCGCCCAGCCGTCGCCCAGTTCGTGCGCGGACGCGGAAACGCCTTTGGTGATGACGACAAGGCTGGCCATGTCAGTTGGTGAAACTCAAGCGGACGGAATTATCGGCCAAAAACGCAGGCGGGCAAATTAAAAAGGGCAATCAGGCGGGTGTGCCATCGAATTTTCCACAGCGCCGCGCCGGCAAATTCAAATACGCGAAGCCGCCAGCCGCCGAGAATCACCATTGCCTCCAATTAAATTTTCTCCGCCGTTCCCGACGGGGACGCGGATTTTTTAACTGTCCGCAGAATGTAGTAAGCCACCGGTGTCGCGACAAGCGACAGCAGCACGGAGATGCACAACGCGCCGATCACCGCGACGGCAAGCGGCTGCAACATTTCCGCGCCGGCACCAATGCCATAAGCCAGCGGCAACATTCCCAAAGCGGCGGCGAGCGAAGTCATCAGCACCGGGCGCAAACGGCGATGGCCAGAACGCACCAAAGCTTCAACCAGTTCCACGCCGTCCGCTTCCAGTTGCTGCACAAAGTCGAGCATGAGAATTCCATTTTTGGCGACGATCCCGACGCCGATGATTGCGCCAAGAAATGAAACGATGTTCAGCGTGATTCCCGTAATCCACAAAGCCGCGACGGTTCCGAACATCGCCAGAATCGCGCCGAAGACAATCGCCACCGGCTCGTTGAACGAGCGGAATTCAATCAGCAGCACGGTGAACACGAGCAGAATTGCCGCGAGCAAAACCATTAGCAGATTGTGAAACGATTCCTGCTGCTGCTGATAAAGTCCGCCGTATTCAATCGTGCCGGGCGGCAGCCATTTGTCCTGGCCCAGTTTGTCCTGAATATCCTTGATCGCGCTGCCAAGGTCGCGGCCTTCGAGCCGTGCGCTGACAATAATATCCTGCCGCAAATCGTCGCGGACCAGTTCCACTTCGCTCGGTTCGAGGCTTACGTCGGCTACTTGATCCAGCCGCACGACTACGCCATTGGCCGCGCGCAAAGGCAGTTCGCGCAGCGCGGAAAGTTGATTCACGCTCTTCGGCTCGGCGAGGACACGGATGTTGACGATGCGGTCGCCTTCCAAAATATACGACGCGATCTGGCCAAGCTGCGCGGTGTTCACGGCATCGGCAATGTCCTGGACGCTCAAGCCGAACCGCGCGGCGTCGGCGGGATGCACGCGGAAATTGATGGACGGCCCGGTTTCCGTCAGGCCGTCGAACGTGTCCACGACGCCGGGAATTTTTTTGATCTCCGCCTCCACGCGTGGCGCGATTTTTTTCAACCAGTCCAGATCGGGCGAAAAGATTTTAATTTCAATCGGATCAGGCGTCAGTTGCAGATCGCCGATGACGTCCGTGAGAATTCCCGGAAAATCCCAGCGGATGGCCGGGAATTGCTCGTTGTAAGTGTGGCGCAATTCCGCGATGACCTCGTCGGTCGTATGCGTGCGGTTGCGCTTGAGCTTGACGGCGAAGTCGCCGCGATACGGCTCGGTGATGAACATCCCCATTTCCGCGCCGAGCCGGCGCGAATAACTTTCCACGTCCGGGTTTGCGGACAAAATCTTTTCGGCCTCATCAAGCTGGCGCTCCGTCTCAGTGAGGCTTGTGCCCGGCGGCGCCCAATAATCAATCACAAAACCGCCTTCGTCAAAGGCCGGCAGAAAATCTGAATCCAACTGCCGGTAAATAAAAACCGACGCGCCGAGCACAGCGCAGCACGCGAGCAACGTCAGCCACCGAAAACGCAACGCCGCGCGCAGCGCGCGTTCGTAAATGCGGATGACGCGCGTCAGCAGCCAGCCGCCATCCAGATTTTTCGGCACATGGCCGCGCTCCATTTTTTTCCGGTCGCGGATGAACCACGCGGCCAGCGATGGCGTGAGCGTGAGCGCCAGAACCAGCGACGTAAGCAACGAGACGACCATCGTCAACGCCAGCGCGCGGAAAAATACGCCGGTGATGCCGGACAAAAATGCCAGCGGAATAAAAACGACAACGGGCGTCAGCGTCGAGCCGATAAGCGGCGTCAAAATTTCGCCGATGGCTTCTTGAATTCCCGTCAGGCGCGGACGGCCAGCGGCGATTTTTACGCACATCGCTTCCACGACGATGATCGCATTGTCAATCAAAAGCCCAATTGACGCCGCGATGCCACCGAGCGTCATCATGTTGAAACTCATGCCGGCCAGCTTCATTGCAATGAGCGTGATCAAGACCGTGATCGGAATCGTGACGATGGCCGTCCACACGCTGCCCCAGTTTTTCAGGAAGAAATAAAGAATCAGCACCGACAGGATTAGCCCGAATAAAATCGCGTCCCAAACGCTGCCCACCGAATCGCGCACGAAAAGTGATTGATCGTAGAAAAATGCGAGGTGCATATCCGGCGGCAATTCTTGCCGGAGTTGCGCGAGTTGCTTTTTCAGCGCGGTGGCGATGTCCAGCGTGCTGCCATCGGCCTGACTTTGGACGTTGAGCAGCACGGCGTCCTGGCCTTGCGCCGTGACCGACAGAAACACCGGCTCCGCTCCGCGCGCGACGCGCGCCACATCTTTGATTAGCACCGGATGACCGTTGTGCGCGGCGATCACCAGATTTTCGATGTCCGTCGCCGAATGGACGCGCCCGTCCACCGTCGTCAGGTAAAGATGATAATTTTCCTCCATCATGCCGGCGGGCGCGAAGAGATTATTTTTTGTGAGTGCATCGCTTATATCCGCCAAGCCGAGTCCGGCGGCCTGCAATTTCAACGGATCAACGATGACGTGAAATTCCGGCTGGCGTCCGCCGGTGATTTCCACGCGCGCCACGCCGGGAATTTGCAGGAAGCGCGGTTTCAAGTCGTAGTTCGCCGTCTCCCAAAGCGACGTGATGTCGCGGTTGGAACTCGTCAGGCTGATGCCGATGATCGGAAACGCCGAGAACGTCACGCGCTCAATTTCCGTCGAAGCGGTCGCCGGCAGGTCGCTGCGGATTTGCGAGAGCCGCCCCAGCACATACAACTCCGACTGCACCATGTTCACCCGCCAGTTAAAAAAGACGTTGATCTGCGCCGAACCGCGCTTGGTGGACGAGCGCACCGTGAGCGCGCCGGGAATGTCCTTCATCGCCTCCTCAATCGGGCGCGTGATGGTCGCCATCATTTCGTCGGCGGGCATGATGCCGTTGTTGACGAGAACGACGACGCGCGGAAAATTCGTCTGCGGAAACACCGACGACGGCGTCCGCAGCGCGCAAAAAATTCCCGCCAGGCACAGTGCCGCCGCGATGAACGTGATGGACAGCGCGTGCCGCGTGGCGAACCGGCCCAATGGTGAAGTCGCGTCGTGGTTCATTGCAAATTTCGGCGTAGCGGCGTCTCGGCAGAGCGCCGCCATTTTGTGCAAAACCATTTTGCGGCGCTCTGCCGAGACGCCGCTACGATTGTATTGAAGGCGTTCGCTTGCATCACGGATTCACCACGCTGATTTTTGTTTTCTCCGGCAGGCCGTAAGCGCCGACTGTCACGACGACATCGCCCGCCTTGAGTTCCGGCGCGGCAACTTCCACGAAGCCATCTTCGCGCAAGCCGGTTTGCACCGGCATTTGCGTCGCTTCGTCGCCTTTGACAATGGCAATTACGCTTTTGCCATTTTCATCTGTGACCACGCTTTCGACCGGCACGGCGAGGCAATTTGTATGAACTGCCGTCACGATGCGCAATGGAACAGATTGTCCCGGTCGCAATCCGCTGTCCGCAGGCAACAACGCACGCACCAAAACCGTGCCGTTGCCCATGTTCACGCTCGGGCTGACGAACAAAAGCTCCGTCGTCACCGGCGGCTTGGTCAGCACTTCGACCCGATCGCCGGGCTTCAAATCAGTCGCCTCCGCCGTCGGAATTTCCGCACGCAAGGCCAGCCGGTTCAAATCCATCACTTCCGCGACGACCGTGCTACCATCCACGGCCTGGCCGGGCTTGACGTTGACGCTCACGACCGATCCGGACAACGGCGCGGTGACTTGCAACAAGGCCAGTTGCGCCTCGGCGTCCTGCAAATTTTTCTGCGACGTGTTTTGCTGCGAGAACAATTCCTTTTGCCGCGCCAGTTCCTGTTCCGCGAGCGCGTATGTCGTCGTGCCGGAATTCAATTCCACCAGCACGTCGCCATTTTTCACCTGCTGGCCGGCGACGACATTCACCTTGGTCACAACTCCGGCGGACGGCGCGGCAAGTTGCGCGCTGGCGGCGGGTTGCTCCGCCGTGGCCGGCGCGGGTTCGATCATGCCGTAGCCCTGGACGTAACGATGCAACGTCGCCAGTTTGAGCGCGCCGGTCTGGACGGTCACGACGGTCGGCGTTTTATCTTCGTCACTGGATTCGGAAGCGTCGCCGTGAGATTTGACCAGCGCATAGATGCCCAGGCCCGCAGCCAAAATCACGACGATGCCGGCGATGGTGGATTTTCGATTCATTTGGAGGAATGGTTTGGATTTTCAGCGGAAATTTTTTCAATGACGGCGGCAATCGAATCCGCCGGGCGTTGCAACGCATCTTCCAACGCACCGAAGGCCGTTTGTAATTTTGCCTCGTTGTCGAGTTGCGCGAGCCGCGCATTGCTCAATTCGAGTTGAGCGTTGAGTGAATCCAAATGATCCGCCGCGCCGGCTTGAAGCTGCGCCTGCGCGGACTTCAATTGCTGCTGTTCGGCGGAAAGCACGGCGTCTCCGGCCTTCAATTGATCCTCCGCCACCCGCCAGCCCGCGACGGCGCGATCAATTTCGCCGATGACCTGCGATTGCAATTCCACAAATTTTGCTGCGGCCAGTTTGCGCCGCGCCCCGGCCTCGGCAATCGGCCCTTGATTCTGGTCGAGAATTGGCAGTTCGAGCGTCAGGCCGAGACTCCATTCGTTGTCGCCCGCGTTACCGGAATTCCAGGCGTAGCCGGGGCCGAGATGCAGGTCGGGATATTGTTTGGCAATCTCCAAACGCAATTCGTCTTCCGCCGCCGCGTAATCGGCAAGCGACGCGAGAATGTCCGCGCGCGAATGCAGCGCCACGAGACGCGCATCCGCCGAGGTCAATGGTTTCGCGTCCGGCGGCGAAAAATCAAAGTTCAATTCCTCTCCGTCCAACGCGGCTTCGCTCAAACCCAGCGCTTCCGCCAGGCGCGAACGCGCGTCGGATTTTTTTGATTTTGCATCGCTCAAATCCAGCAGCGTTTTGTTCAAGGCGATTTGCGCGGTGGTAAGTTCCGGCCGCGAAATTTCGCCCGCGTCAAACCGTTGTTGCAGCAGTTTTACAATTTCTGTCTGCGCGGCGAATTCCTGTTGCAAAAATTCGGCGCGCTGTCCGGCGATTTTGAAATCGAGCAGGCTGGCGCGGACGCCGCTGCGGATTTTCCAGATCGCGGAAACAAAATTCCAGCGCGCGGATTCGGAAATTTTTTCCGCCTCCGCGATGCGCTTGCCGTGCTTGCCAGCGGTTTCAATCGGCAGATCAAATGTCACCGGGATGAGCCACGGACTGTAATTGCCGGGAATCTGCGTGTCGTAGCCGGGCGAAACGGTCACGGATGGATTGGGCCGCGCCCCCGCCGTTTTCAAACCTGCCGACGCGACCAGCCATTGCGCGCGCGCGACTTCAAGGCTTGGATGAAAATAAAACGCGGCGAGCGTGAGTTCCGGCAAATCCCAGTTTGTCTCCGGCCAGGTCTTCAGTTCTTGGCCGAGATTTTTTTCGAGGAATTCTTTCAGGCCGGCCTCGTCGAGCCGGCGCGCGTCAAGCTGCGCGGCGGATTTTTCCGGCGACAACGGCTGCGGCTGGAAATGCGAGCAACCAGTGACGGCGACGATCCCCAAAAGGAGCGGCCAAATTTTCATGCTGGCAGACATGCGGACAACCTATTTTGCGGCCAGGCCATAGACCGGAATTGTGAAGCTGCCCGCGCCGAACGTGATGAGGGCGGCCGCGAGAAAAATTGTTTTCATGGCCTTGGTTATCCAACGGCGGCGGACGGATTGCCAGTAAAATCCGGCGGATGACAAAAAATTCATTTGGGATTCAGGTGCAATTCATAAAGATTTGATTTAATAGAGCCGCTGGCACAACGCCAGCCTCGAAATCAAACAATCAAAATCATCGTGAAAAACAAACTCATCATCGCCGGATTGCTGGCGGCCATCGTCGCGGCCGGAGCCGCCGGCTGCGCGTCGGAAAAATCGGAGCAGGCGGAGTTGCAGGCGCAGGCCAGGATCGGCAGGGAACAGGCGCAGCAAACCGCGCTCGCCAAAGTTCCCAACGGCACGGTCAAGGAGGCCGAACTGGAAAAAGAAAACGGCAAACTGATCTGGTCATTCGGATTCGCCACGCCGGATTCCAAGGACATCACGGAGGTGAATGTGGACGCCATCACCGGCGGCATCGTGAATGTGGAACAGGAAACGCCGCAGGCCGAAGCCAAGGAAAAAGATTGACCCGCAAACTGGCCGTGGCAAACGCACGCGGCGAAATTGCGTTGCGTTTGCCCGGCAGATTTGACGATGCTCGCCCATGCGTGTTCTGGTCGTGGAAGACGAAAAGAAAACGGCGTCGTTCGTCCGCAAGGCGCTCGAAGGCGAGGGCTTTGCCGTGGACGTGTGCCAGCGCGGCGACGAGGCACTGACCGCCGCCAACTCCACCCCGTTCGACGGCATCGTGCTGGACATCATGCTGCCGGGGCGCGACGGCTTGAGCGTGCTGCGGCAGTTGCGCGCGCAGGGCAACCGCACGCCGGTGCTGCTGCTGTCGGCGCGCGGCGAGGTGAACGAACGTGTCGAGGGCCTCGACGCCGGCGCGGACGATTATCTGCCCAAGCCGTTCGTCATCGCCGAACTGGTCGCCCGCGTCCGCGCGCTGGGCCGGCGCGGCGGCGAATCGAAACCCACGGTGCTACGGATCGCGGACCTGACGCTCGACACCATTTCGCACCGGGCGGAGCGCGGCGGAAAAGTTTTTGACCTGACGGCGCGCGAGTTCCGCCTGCTGGAATTTCTGATGCGTTCCGCCGGGCGCATCTGCGGGCGCATGAGCATCATTGAAAAAGTCTGGGACTACGATTTTGATCCCGGCACGAATCTCGTGGACGTTTATGTGAAACGGCTGCGCGAAAAAATTGACGACGGCTTTGAGCCGAAATTGTTGCAGACTGTGCGCGGCGTCGGCTACGTTTTGAAGGAGGCGCCATGACCATCCGCACCCGGCTGACTTTGTGGTATGCCGGCATCCTGATCGCGTCCTTGCTGGTGATCGGCCTGGGCACTTACCGGGAAATCGCCGAGCAATTGCGCCACGATCATCGCAAGGCGCCCGCCGGCCACGCGCTCGATGAAACCAGCGAAATGGTTTTCCAGATCGGCCTGCCCGCCGTTCTGCTGGGCCTGCTCGGCGGCTGGTGGCTGATGCGCCGCGCGCTCGCGCCCGTGACGAAATTGACGGAAGCCGTCGAAAAAATCCACGAACACAATTTGCACGAACCCCTGCCGCGCTCCGGCAACGGCGATGAACTGGACCGCCTCACGGAAGTTTTTAATTCCATGACCGCGCGGCTGGACGGCTCGTTTCAGCGCATCCGCGAATTCACCCTGCACGCCTCGCACGAACTCAAGACGCCGCTCACCATTTTGCGCGGCGAACTGGAAACCGCGCTGCACGATGGGCATTCCAGCGCCGCGCAGAAGGAGCGGCTCGCCAGCCAGATTGACGAGATCGAGCGGCTGACCAAAATCGTGGACGGGCTGACCTTGCTGACCAAGGCTGACGCCGGCCAGATCACGTTGAAATGCGAGCCGGTGCGGCTGGATGAACTGGTGCGCGAAAGTTTTGCCGACGCGAAAATTCTCGCGTCGCCGCACAACATTGAAGTGCGGCTGGATCAATGCGACGAAACGACCGTCGCGGGCGACCGGCACCGGCTGCGCCAGTTGCTGCTGAACCTCGCGGACAACGCGGTCAAATACAACCGGCCCGGCGGCGCGGTGAATTTTTCATTGCGGCGCGATGGAAAATTTTCCGAGTTGCAAATCACGAACACCGGCGCGGGACTGGCGCCGGAATCGCAGCGGCGGGTGTTTGAAAGATTTTTTCGCGGCGACACCAGCCACAACAGCGCCGTGGACGGCTGCGGGCTGGGTTTGAGCATCGCGCAATGGATCGTCACGGCGCACCAGGGCGAAATTTATTTTTCGTCCGCGCCGGACAAAGTGACCACCGTGTCCGTGCGGCTGCCGCTGGCATAAAAGTTGGCCGCCGCAATCGTAGCCGTCGGGCCGTGATGACGCGGAGGCCGGTGGTTTCAGTTTTGTCAGCGCGACACCCGCACGCGCAGCAGCAGCGTGGGAATGGCACAAGCCTCAATTTGATTTCAGCCGGTAAAATCGCGCGCCGGCGTCCATCGGCAGGCTGACGCTGAAAACGGCATTCGTGTTTTGAACCGGATCCGTGTCGGCCTGCCAGCTTGCGGGTGCCAAATTCGTGGCGGTCTGCAGCGCCATGCCCGCGCCGCTCAACGGCCAGCGCAGTTGCAGACCGCCGTTCGCCCGCGCCACGCTCATCACCACGGGCGCGGACAATTGTCCCAGCGCGCCCGCCGCCGGCAGCACGTTGCCGTCCGGGCCGAAAAGCGACCGCTGATCAAAGCCCGCCAAGTTGTAGCCGTGCAATGTCTGGTATTCGGCCCCCCACCAGAAAATTCCCAGACCTTTTTGGCCGGGCAGTCCTTTCACGACCTGCGCCAGTGCGATGACAAAATCCACCTGGCCGTTCGTCGTTGCCGTGAAGCCGTCCAAGTTCGTGGAATTGGCGAATGGAAAACCGGTTTCCGCCACGATGACGGGCTTGTGGTAACGTTGCACCGCGTTTGTCAGGCAGTTCCGCAAATCATCCAGGCTGCCGTGCCAGAACGGATAATAGCTCTCCCCGATGATGTCGTAAGGAACGGACTGCACGTTGAGCGAATCGAAAAACCACTCCGTCGTCGCCCAGTCGCCGCCGCGATCCAAGTGGACGATGATTTTGGGCGGCGGCGCGCCCGCCACGTCTTTCACGCCTTGAATCGCGGCTTTCAGCAACTGGCCGAGTTGCGACCATTGCGCCGGGCTTTCATACGCGCCGCCGACCTCGCCGTCCGTCCACAGCAGGCCGCTGGTGATTTCGTTGCCGATCTGAACATAGTCTGGTGCCGCGCCCGCCGCGACGAACGCAGCGATGCTGTTGCTGCAATAACTGCGAAGTTGCGCCGGCAACTGCGCGAAGGGGAGATTCGTCCACGCCGCCGGTTTCGC
>Ga0209483_1000838_pt1 | contig 25036 bp, 10 predicted proteins | sample NGEPerA_FD_184508 | JGI IMG/M metagenome (GOLD analysis project Ga0209483, IMG submission 184508) | Arctic peat soil microbial communities from the Barrow Environmental Observatory site, Barrow, Alaska, USA - NGEE PermafrostL2-A... | ecosystem: Environmental > Terrestrial > Soil > Wetlands >... | reverse complement strand
CCAAAGCTGATGGCCCCAGCATGAACCAATATGCCGCTCACCGATGCCACGTCACCACAGCCCAAGCGTTCACGGCGCAACAACCCGTCGAACCGCGCCAATCACCGGCTACTTCTTCAACAGCCTGCTAATGCTGGCGCGGTTTACACTTGCCCGATGCATCCCCAGATACGCTCCGACGGACCAGGACACTGTCCTATATGCGGCATGACGCTAGAGCCGCTGTTCGACACAGCCGACAACCAGCCCAATTCCGAGCTCGCCGATATCTCGAAGCGCTTTTGGATAGGGCTGACGCTGACGATTCCGGTGTTTGTGCTGGAAATGGGCAGCCATATTCCGGCGCTTGGGCTCGACCATCTTGTAGCGCCCCGGCTGTCCTCCTGGGTTCAATTTGCGCTTTCGACACCCGTTGTCCTGTGGGCCGGATTTCCGTTCTTTCAGCGTGGCTGGGCGTCGGTCGTGAACCGAAGCCTCAACATGTTCAGCCTGATCGCGCTCGGTACCGGTACAGCTTATGCCTACAGCGTGTTCGCCACGCTGGCGCCCGACCTTTTCCCCCAAGGCTTCCAAGATATGGACGGCTCAGTTCCGGTTTACTTCGAGGCAGCAGCGGTCATCACGGTGCTGGTGCTGCTTGGCCAACTTCTGGAACTTCGCGCGCGCGAACAGACCGGCGGTGCCATCCGCGCCTTACTCAATCTGACGCCCAAGACAGCGCATCTCCTCAAAGACGGCACGGCGGATGAGGAAGTGGCGCTCGATCATGTGCAGCCGGGTGACAAGCTGCGGGTCCGGCCGGGAGACAGTATTCCGGTCGATGGCGGAGTACTGGAGGGCAAAAGCGCGGTCGATGAATCCATGGTCACGGGCGAATCCTTGCCCGTTGCGAAGACCATCGGCGACCGTCTGGTTGGCGGAACGGTGAATGGTACCGGTTCGCTCGTCATGCATGCCGACAAGGTAGGCGCCGATACCGTTCTGTCGCGCATCGTCGCCATGGTGTCGAAGGCGCAACGCAGCAGAGCACCGATTCAACGGCTGGCCGATAGCATCGCGGCCCATTTTGTTCCGGCCGTGCTCGCGGTCGCCGCACTTGCTTTCGCAGTTTGGGCAGTCTGGGGACCACCACCGGCACTTACCTATGCCCTTATCGCGGCAGTCTCCGTCGTCATTATCGCGTGCCCCTGCGCTCTTGGATTGGCGACACCTATGTCGATTGGAGTCGGGATCGGGAAAGGCGCGGGCGCCGGCATATTGATAAAGGACGCGGAGGCATTGGAGCGACTGGAGAAGGTGGACACGCTTATCGTGGACAAGACCGGAACGCTCACCGAAGGCAAGCCGAAGGTAACGACGCTCATTCCCGCCCCTTCTTTCTCCGAAGCCGATCTATTGACGTGGGCCGGCGCCCTGGAACGGCCAAGCGAACATCCTCTGGCGGGTGCGGTTCTCGCGGCCGCGGAAGCGGCCGGTATTATAGTGCCGGATGTCACCGAGTTCTCTTCGATCACCGGAAAAGGCGTGACCGGACAGATCGCCGGTCGCCGCATCGCCTTGGGCAATGCCAAGCTGATGGCGGATGTGGGAGTCGCATTGGGAGAGCTTGAAATCAAGGCTGACCAACTTCGCGCCGGCGGTGCGACCGCTCTGTTTCTCGGTATCGACGGCAAACCTGGCGGCGTCATCGCGATTGCCGACCCGATAAAGCCATCCACGCGTATCGCGCTCGACGACCTGCGAAGCGCCGGAATCCGAATTGTCATGCTGACGGGCGACAACAAGACAACTGCGCAAGCCGTCGCCCGCGCGCTCGGAATCGAGGAAATAGAAGCCGATATCCTACCGCAGGACAAGAACCGCATCGTGAAGAAACTCAAATCCGAGGGCCGCATCGTCGCGATGGCCGGCGATGGCGTAAACGACGCCCCGGCCTTGGCCGAAGCGGATGTCGGCATCGCCATGGGCGGAGGAACCGATGTCGCCATTCAGAGCGCCGGTATCACGCTTCTAAATGGTGACCTTTCGGGCATCGTGCGCGCGCGCGTTCTCAGCCGTGCAACAATGCACAATATCCGACAAAATCTTGTGTTCGCTTTTGCTTACAACGCTATCGGAATTCCGATTGCGGCGGGCGTCCTCTATCCGACGTTTGGCATCCTGCTCAGTCCCATGGTCGCCGCATTGGCGATGTCACTGAGTTCGGTCTCGGTGATCGTGAACGCGCTACGGCTTCGCACGCTGCGTTTGGTGCCAAATCTTCCTGGCCATGCGTTCCCCACAGCAAATCGCGCTGCGGCAATTGCTTTTGGAGGTCCCGATGCCCGGCGCCCTGTCTCCTGATCTCGTCGAAAAAATGCACGCTTATTGGCGCGCGGCGAATTATCTATCGGTTGGTCAGGTCTACCTGAAGGACAATCCTCTCCTCGAGGTTCCTCTCAGGCACGAGCATATCAAGCCGCGCCTGCTCGGGCATTGGGGAACGACGCCGGGATTGAATTTCCTGTATGTCCACCTGAACAGGCTGATCAAGCAGAACGATCTCAACATGATGTACGTCATCGGCCCCGGCCATGGCGGCCCGGGCATCGTGGCGAACACCTATCTGGAAGGCTCCTACACCGAGCGCTATCCCGCGATCGAGCGCAGCCGGAACGGACTGCATCGCCTCTTTCGCCAGTTCTCCTGGCCCTACGGCATCCCCAGCCATGTTTCGCCGGAGACGCCTGGCTCCATCCATGAAGGCGGCGAGCTGGGCTATTCGCTCACGCATGCCTACGGCGCGGCCTTCGACAATCCCGATTTGATTGTCGCCTGTGTGGTGGGCGATGGTGAAGCCGAAACGGGCGCGCTGGCCGCCAGCTGGCACTCCAACAAATTTCTGAATCCGGCACGCGACGGCGTCGTGCTTCCGATCCTGCACCTCAACGGCTTCAAGATCGCCAACCCGACGGTGCTGGCGCGCATCAGCCGCGAGGAGCTCACGCGACTGTTTCAGGGCTACGGCTATGAACCCCACTTCGTCGAGGGCAGCCTTCCTGCAGTCATGCACCAGGCGCTTGCCGGCGTGCTCGATCAGGTGTTGCACCAGATTCGTGAGATTCAGAAAGCTGCGCGGTCAAGCGGCAAAAACGCGAAACTGGAGCGTCCGCGCTGGCCCATGATCATCTTTCGGACGCCGAAGGGCTGGACGGGTCCCAAACTTGTTGATGGCAAGCCGGTGGAAGGGACTTGGCGCGCGCACCAGGTCCCGATCGCCGACTTCAAGAACCCCGAGCACCTCAAACAACTCGAAGACTGGATGCTGAGCTACAAGCCGCGCGAACTGTTCGACAGCAACGGCAAATTTCGCGAAGAGCTGGCCGCCCTCGCGCCGACTGGCCATCGCCGCATGGGCTCCAACCCGCACGCCAATGGCGGCGAACTGCTGAAGCCGCTGTCGATGCCGCACTTCCACGAATATGCGGTGGCGGTCTCCGAGCCCGGCGGCGTCCACGCAGAAGCAACGCGCGTGCTCGGCACGTTCCTGCGCGATGTCATGAAGCTCAATCTCGGCTCGCAGAATTTCCGCCTATTCGGACCGGACGAGACGGCATCCAACAGGCTGGAGGCGGTCTATGAAGTGTCGGGCAAGGAATGGATGGCGACGGTCGAAGATGTCGATACCGATCTCAGTGTAGACGGCCGCGTCATGGAGGTTCTCAGCGAGCATCTGTGCGAGGGCTGGCTCGAGGGATATTTGCTCACCGGCCGCCACGGGTTGTTCTCCTGCTACGAAGCCTTCATTCACGTCGTCGACTCGATGTTCAACCAGCATGCCAAATGGCTGAAGGTCAGCAGGACCATTCCCTGGCGCAAGCCGATCGCATCCCTGAATTACCTGCTCACCTCGCATGTCTGGCGGCAAGACCATAACGGCTTTTCTCATCAGGATCCCGGATTCATCGACCATGTCGCGAACAAGAAATCCGATGTCGTGCGCATCTACCTGCCGCCTGACGCGAACTGTCTCCTCTCCGTCGCCGATCACTGCTTGCGCAGCCGCAACTACATCAACCTGATCGTCGCCGGGAAGCAGCCCGAATGGCAGTGGCTCGATATCGAGGCGGCCACCCGCCATTGCGCCGCCGGTGCGGGCATCTGGCACTGGGCGAGCAACGACGGCAGCGATCCCGATGTGGTCATGGCCTGCGCCGGCGACATCCCGACGCTGGAGACGCTCGCCGCCGTCACATTGCTGCGGACGTACTATCCCGATATCCGAATCCGCGTCGTCAATGTCGTGGATCTGATGGTGTTGCAGCCCCAGTCGGAGCATCCGCACGGCATGGAAGACCAGGACTTCGACGAGCTGTTCACGCCCGACAAGCCGGTGATCTTCGCGTTTCACGGCTACCCCGCGATGATTCACAAGCTCACCTACCGCCGACACAATCACGACAACATCCATGTCCGCGGCTACAAGGAGGAAGGCACGACCACGACGCCGTTCGATATGGTCGTGCTGAACAACCTGGACCGCTTCCAACTCGCGCTCGATGCGACCAGCCGCATTCCGCGATTCAGCCATCGGGTCGCGAAGGCGACGGAATTCTATTGGACCGCGATGGAGCGCCACAAGCTCTATATCAGCGAACATGGCGACGACATGCCGGAGGTCCGCGACTGGCAGTGGAAGGTCTAGCGCGATGACGGAGTCCCGCAACGAGACGATCATCCTCACGCTGAACAGCGGCTCGTCCTCCCTGAAATTCGGCTTGTACCGTGTCGGCGCGTCGCGAACCGAGACGCTACTCTCGGGCGAAGCCGATTCGATCGGCGAGGGCGCCCGGCATTTCCGCGCACGTGATGCGCGCGGCAATACGCTGGCGACCGGCAGGGTATCCATTCGCGACCAGCGCGATGCGATCGTCCAGATCAAGCTGCTTCTGGCCGACTCCAAGCTGCCGCCGCCTATGGCCATCGGGCATCGGATCGTGCATGGCGGACCGAAGTTTCGTCGGCATTGCGTCATCGATGATGAGGTGCTGCAGCAGCTCGAAGCGGCCATTCCGTTCGCGCCGCTTCATTTGCCGCCCGCGCTGACGATCATACAAACGGCGCGAGAGATTTTTCCCGGCCTTCCGCAGATGGCGTGCTTCGATACGGCCTTTCACGCCGATTTGCCGGACGTCGCACGCATCCTTCCGCTTCCGAGGGATCTGCGCGCGGACGGAATCCAGCGTTACGGCTTCCACGGCCTTTCCTGCGAATCGATCCTGCACCAGCTTGGCAATGATGTGCCGGATCGTGTCGTGATTGCGCATCTCGGCAGCGGCGCCAGCGTGACCGCTGTCCAAGGCGGAAAGTCCATCGACACCAGCATGGGACTGACCCCGACCGGAGGCGTGATCATGGGAACACGCAGCGGCGATCTCGATCCCGGCGTTTTGATTTATCTCGCGCGGGAGAAGAAATTGAGTGCTGCCATGCTGGAGGAGTTGGTTGATCATAGATCGGGACTCCTTGGAATTTCAGGGAGCAGCAGCGACATGCGCCAGTTGCACCAAAGCGCTCCGTCAAAACCCGATGCTCAGCTCGCAATCGATATGTTCTGCTACTCGGTGCGCAAGCAGATCGCGGCGATGGTCGCCGTGCTTGAAGGTATCGACTTGATCGTGTTCACCGGCGGCATCGGCGAAAACGACGGACACGTCCGCGCCTCGGTCTGTGCCGGCTTAGCCTGGGCTGGTATCAGTCTCGACGAAGCGCAAAACCGGGCTGCCAAAAACCCCATCAGCGACTCGAATTCGCCCTGCAAGGTACTGGTTCTTCCCTCGCAGGAGGATGAACAGATTGGCCGCCATAGCAGGGCTCTGTTCCCGCAGAGTCCTGCCTGATGACGGAGGCACTCCCGGGCTTGACGACTGAGGAGGCGCATCGGCGCCTTGCGAAAGATGGTCCAAACGCAATTGTCGACGTGACGCAGCATCCGGTGTTGCGAGCTGCGCAAAAACTCTCGGCGCCTGTGCCGTGGATGCTCGAAGCCGCAATTCTACTGCAGTTCGTGCTTGGAGATTATGTGGAGGCGGGCGTTGTCACGCTCCTGCTCGTATTCAACGCCGGTTTAGGATTTTTGCAGGAAGGCCGGGCGCAAGCGACTCTCGATGCCCTCAAGTCGCGTCTAGCGCTGGTTGCATCCGTTAGGCGGGACGGAAATTGGACGATGGTGCCGGCGACCGAACTGGTGGCGGGCGACATCGTGAAAATGTCGCTTGGCACGGTTGTGGGCGCGGATGTCCATCTTCTCGATGGATCGATCCTGCTCGACCAATCCATGCTCACGGGCGAGTCCATACCGGCTGATGCCGGAGCAGGCGCCCAGGCCTATGCCGGCGCGCTCGTGCGGCGCGGCGAGGCGGTCGCGGAAGTGACCGCGACCGGCGAGCGCACCAAATTCGGTCGCACCGCAGAACTCGTCCGTACGGCAAAAGTCGAAAGCTCGCAGCAAAAGATCGTGCTGGGTGTGGTCCGCAACCTTGCTCTGTTCAACGGCGCCGCCACCATCCTGCTTGCCGTCTATGCGTATTTTCTGCCGCTGCCGGGCGCGGAAGTCGTGCCGCTCGTCCTTGTGGGGCTTCTCTCGTCGATCCCCGTCGCGCTGCCTTCCATGTTCACGCTGGCCGCGGCGGTCGGCGCACGCGCGATGGCGGCCCAAGGCGTCCTGCCGACGAGTCTTTCTGCGGTCGATGAAGCGGCGGGGGTCGACATCCTGTGCTCGGACAAGACGGGCACGCTGACGCGCAACGAACTCGCGGTGATGTCCGTCAGCCCGATGCCGGGGTTCGACGAGGCGCATGTTCTCGCATTCGCGGCTCTAGCAAGCTCCGATGGGGGCCAAGACCCGGTCGATGCCGCCATCCGCGGCGCAGCCGCCCAAAAAATCGTTGCCGATGCACCCAAGCTGGTGACGTTTGTTCCCTTCGATCCTTCGCTGAAGCGCTCAGAGGCAACCGTGCTCCAGTCGGGTGACGACACGATGAAGGTCATCAAAGGCGCATTTGGGGTTATCTCAGGTCTGTCGCATCCGCCGGCAAACGCATCGGCAATCGCCGACGAATTGCAGGCCAAGGGATTCAGAGTCCTGGCCGTCGCTGCGGGGCCGCCGGAAAAACTGGCGCTGGCCGGCTTCATCGCGCTCAGCGATCCGCCGCGCGAAGACTCGGCTGCCCTCGTTTCGGAGTTGTCGGGGCTCGGCGTGCGCACCGTCATGGTGACGGGCGATGCCGGAACAACGGCGCAGGTCGTGGCCGGACTGGTCGGGATCACAGGACCGGTCTGGGCGACAACACCCCTACCGCCGGACATCAAGGCCGAAGCCTATTCGATCTTCGCAAGCGTGCTGCCCGAGGACAAATTCAGCCTGGTCAAGGCACTGCAGAAGGACGGACATATCGTGGGCATGTGCGGCGATGGCGCCAATGACGCGCCTGCGTTGCGCCAGGCGCAGATGGGGATTGCTGTTTCCACGGCCACCGATGTCGCCAAATCCGCTGCCGGCATCGTGCTGACAAAGCCTGGGCTTGCCGGCATCCTTGCCGCGATCAAGGAAGGGCGCACGACCTTCCAGCGCATCCTGACTTACACGCTGCGATCGGTTACGCACAAAGTCGTGCAGGTGCTGTTTCTGGGTGCCGGCCTCATCATCACGGGCCACGCCATCCTGACGCCGATGCTCATGGTGTTGATGATGATCACCGGCGACTTTCTTTCGATGACTTCATCGACCGACAACGTACGCCCGTCTTCGAAGCCCAATATCTGGCACATCCGCAATTTGACGATTGCCGGCATCGTCATGGGATTCGCCGACTTGGCGTTCTGCGTCGCATGCCTGACGGTCGGGAAATTCGCGATCGGCCTCGATACCGAGGCCCTGCGCACGATGGCCGTTGTTACGCTCGTGTTCAGCGGTCAAGCCGTATTTTATGTCTCTCGTGAAAGGCGGCACATCTGGAGTTCGCGTCCGGGTCGATGGCTCATAGTGTCTTCGATCGTCGATCTATCGATTTTCAGCTTCCTGTCTTCCAATGGCATTCTCATGGTGGCCCTACCGATTGCAATTGTCGCGGGCCTGTTCGCCGCCGCTGTGGCTTTTGCCTTCCTCCTCGATGCGGTGAAGCTCGCATTGTTCCGCCGGTTGGCGGTCGCGTGACCGCATTCTCCAGTGGCAGTGGATTAAGGTAGGGCAAGCAATATCTGACAGACGCGCATAGGCCGCTCCGGGATCTGCGAAATAGTCAAATGTGTTCAAGTATTTTTTGAGCTTCGATTTGCAACGCCTTAAGGTGGTCGTCGCTTAGGAAGCTCTCGGCGTAGATCTTGTAGATATTTTCGGTGCCGGAGGGGCGCGCCGCGATCCAACCTTTCTCGGTTGAAAGCTTAATTCCGCCTATGGCTGCGCCATTGCCGCTCGCGTTGGTTTCCTTGCGAGAGATGGGTTCGCCGGCAAGCGTTTTATTTGAAATCGTGTCTACCGCGATGTTGGATAGCTTCGCGCGCATTTGTTTGTCCGCAGGTTTGTCAATCCTGGCGTAGAAGGTCTGGCCCAGTTGTTCAGTCAGACCGGCGAAATAGTCGCTCGGAGATTTGCCTGTGCGCGCCGTAATTTCGGCAGCCAGCAAACCCGCGATGAGGCCATCTTTATCCGTCGACCAGCGCGACCCATCGGTTCGGAGGAATGAGCTGCCGGCGCTTTCCTCACCCGCGAAATAAACGCTTCCATCGCAAAGCCCGTCGACAAACCATTTGAAGCCGACCGGCACTTCTACAATTGTTGTGCCCAACGCTTTGGCCACGCGGTCGATCATCGCGCTGCTCACGATCGTCTTACCGATTTTTCGTCCTTCGAAATGTTCGCGGACATTTCCGAGATAGTGCGCACATGTCGCGAGATAGCTGTTGGGCTCCATTAAACCGTTCGGCGTGACAATTCCATGCCGGTCGGCGTCCGTGTCGTTGGCGAAAGCGACATCGAAACGATCTTTGATATTTAGAAGGCGCTGCATCGGATATTTTGAAGAACAATCCATCCGAATTTGACCGTCCCAGTCGCGCGGTATGGTGCGAAAAGTAGGGTCGATGGTGCTGTCCGTTACGGTGAGATCTAGTCCGAATCGCTCGGCCACAGGTTTCCAGAAGTTGACTGCCGCACCGCCGAGCGGGTCCACGCCAATTCTAATACCGGCGCTTCGCACGATGTCTAAATCCACGACACTGGCCAATTGTCTTGCATAGGTTTCGACGTAGTCATGCGGGAGGACCCGTATTTCCGCTGCGTTTTTGCCGATGCGCCGCACGTCGCGTAAATTGGCTTCCAAGAGTTTATTTGCAGCAGCTTCAATCCAAGACGTGATGCCAATCTCGGCAGGCCCTCCGTGGGGCGGATTGTATTTGATACCGCCATCTTCGGGCGGATTATGGGACGGCGTGATGATAATGCCGTCTGCGAGCCCGTTGGCCCGTCCTCGATTGTACTCGATGATGGCATGGGAGACGGCTGGCGTCGGCGTGAACTTATTAATCGTGTCAATCATGGTAATGGCGCCGTTTCCGGCAAGAACCTCCAAGGCCACGTAAAAGGCGGGCCCAGAGACGGCATGCGTATCGCGCCCGACGAATAGGGGACCGTCGATGCCGCGCGCAGCACGGTAGCGACAAATGGCCTGGACGATCGCGACAATATGGCTCTCGTTGAAGCTCGTTTCGAATGCGCAGCCGCGATGGCCGGACGTGCCAAACACCACTCGCTGCGAGGCTATCGCTACGTCGGGTTTTTTTCCGAAGAATGCTTCAATGAGCTTGCTTACGTCCAGCACATCGGAGAGGTCCACCAGTGTTCCTGCGCGCGGGTCAATGGACATTACGATCAATCGCCAGCGGCTCTCCCATCACGACATGAATCTGATGTTGCCTGTTGTCGTCCAACAAAGGAATGCCAGCGGAAAAATCGCCAATTTTCCCGTCAAGCGACAGACTAGCGACGCCGGCACTGCGGTGTGCGGAATTGTCGACGAAGATTTCGTAGATAGATGACCCGCACCGGACCTTCACTTCAAATTTCGGCCAGCGCTTCGGGATTACGGGAGCGATGAGGAGCCTGTTTCCGGCAAAACGAATTCCCAAAATATATTCAACTGCCGTGCGATACATCCATGCTGCCGAACCGGTGTACCACGTCCAACCACCACGACCGACATTCGGCGGAACGGAATAAACATCACCGCAGGCAACATAGGGCTCGACACGGTAGCGCTCGGCTTCTGCGCGCGTGCGGGAGTGATTGACGGGATTGAGCATGGAGAACAACTCGGCCGCGCGATCGCCGTTGCCCATCATCGCAAAAGCGATGATGCTCCATAGAACGCCGTGGGTGTACTGCCCGCCATTCTCCCGAATACCTGCGGGATATCCCTTAATGTATCCGGGATCGTGTGCGCTGGCGACGAAGGGCGGCGCGAACAGCGTCATGAGCCGGTCTTCCGAGCGCACAAGATATTTGTCAACCGCTTCCATCGCGCGCGCCGTCCGCTCGGTGGGCGCGACTTTGGAGATTACGCTCCAGGCTTGCGCGATGGAATCGATGCGGCATTCCCGATTCACGGCTGATCCTAAGGCGAACCCATCGTCAAAGAAGGCGCGGCGATACCAGTCGCCATCCCAGCCATTGGTCTCCAGCGCTTCGCGCAGCGCGGCCATGTGTACGAGCCAGTTGGCCACGCGCGCCGAATCATTCCGCCGCTCAGCGTATCGAATGAATCGGGCCAGCGTTTCGTGTAGGAACCAGCCGAGCCAGACGCTTTCGCCCTTGCCGTGCTCGCCAACGCGGTTCATCCCGTCGTTCCAATCACCGGTGCCCATCAGCGGCAGGCCGTGGCTGCCGACGCTGAGCGATGCGTCCAGCGCGCGCGCGCAGTGTTCGTAGAAGCTGGCGCTTTCTCCCGAGCGTTCCGGCATGAAGAACGAGTCAAGCTCGTCGTCGCGAAGTGCTGGGCCGGCAATAAAAGCAATTGGCTCGTCGAGAATTGAAGCGTCGTCTGTAGTTTCAATGTAATGCGACGCAACGTAGCTGAGCCATGCCTTGTCGTCTGAAATTCGCGAGCGAATACCCTTTCCGCTTTCCGGTAGCCACCAATGCTGAACATCGCCTTCCTCGAATTGCCGTCCGGCCGAGCGCAGCAGATGCTCGCGCACAAGGACGGGACGAGACCGACAAAGCGCCATGCTATCTTGAAGCTGATCGCGGAACCCATAGGCACCTGACGCCTGATAGAACCCGGCGCGTCCCCAGATCCGGGAGGAAAGCGTTTGGTAGAGTAGCCAGCGGTTCACCAGAAGATCCATTGCTGGGTCCGGTGTTTTGATCTGCACCGCGCTGAGGGTTTCTTCCCAATATTTTCCAACGTCCGACAGCGCGATTTCGAGATTGGTTGTACGATATTTCTTGAGCAGTGCGCGCGCATCGTCCTTGTTTGCGCCCCATCCCAGAAGCAGGACTATCTGCGCTTCTCCACCGGCCTTGAGGCTGATTTCCGTCTGTTGCACGCCACACGAGTCGATGCCAACACCTACGCGCCCCGATAGTGCATCGCTGCGAAGGAGCGCGGCCGGACTTTCTTTCGAACCGTTGCGCCCCAGGAATTCTCGACGATCTCCCGTCCAGCTTTTTTGCTGGCCCAGCATGTCCAGAAACGCAACTTGGCCCGGGAAGTCCGCGTTCCACGGGTTGCGCGCGTACAACGCGCGCGTCTCAGCGTCGATCTCCGTCACGATGTAGGGTAGGGCCGAGCCACGAAGCTGGGCGAGTGCCCATTCGGCAAAATGCGAGATCGAAATTTTTCGCAGCTGATCGGATGTATTGACAATATTCAGCCGCGAGATCTTCACCGAGTCAAACAGCGGCACGAATTGCACAAGATTGATTGTTATCCCATGGCCGGTAGTTTCGAAACGCGAATAGCCGTGGCCGTGCCGCGCAATATACTGCACCGAAGGATCGGCGATAGGTGAAGCGCCAACAGTCCATACATCGCCGCTGGCGAGGTCTTTTAAATAGATTGCTTCGCCGGACTCATTGCTGACCGGATCGTTTGACCAGGACGTGATCTTGTTCTGTTGGCTATTCATTGCCCAGCTGAAACCGGAACCCTCTGCGGACACCTGAAATCCAAATTTCTCGTTGGCAATAACATTGATCCATGGCGCCGGCGTCGGTTGTCCCGGCTTCATCTGAATCAAATATTCGCGGCCGTCAGCTGTGAAGCCGCCAAACCCGTTAAAATTGCTCAGTTCCGGCAAAGAGATGGAAGGCGGTGTCGCTGGTCTCACAGTCGGCCGCACCGCCCGGGCGGGCTGCGCTTCGTCATCCGCCGCCGTCAGTGCGCTCAACTGCTCTGCGAGCGTTCCGCGTCGGCTGTTCAGATCGACGCGCACGGCGGCTCGTAACGCGTTGCAGGCATCGCGCCCTGCGATGTCTGCACGCACAAGATAGATGCGACCGAGCGGACCGCCTTGATCTTCCGTCCTGTCGAGTGTGTGCACGATTTTTTCCAGAGCTGTTTGGAGGTCCTGCGCATAGGAAGACGCTCGCTCGTTCAAAATCACCAGGTCAACCGATAGCCGCCGGACGCGCCAGTAGTCATGAGCGCGAATTATTTGACGAACGAAAGGGATCTGGTCTTCTTCGCTGATGCGAATCAACACTATCGGCAAATCGCCGGAAACGCCGAATGACCATAACGCCCTTGGGGGTGGTAATGCGCAGTCAAGGACTTCGCGCGGCGCTCGAAGCGTCGCATCGTTGTAAATCACGTAATTGGCGAGCAACTGAAAAAGATGGGACTCCTCGCCGACGAGCCCCAAATATTGAACCTGCGACTGGGCATGTGTCGCGGCGAGTGTGGCTGCGCGGTCGAAGGCCGCGGTTTCCTGATGGCGGTCAATAAGATTTATAATGTCCTCGCGCGTCGGCGCTGCCATCGTCCAGAAAGCAATCGTGACCGTTCGTCCGCGCGGGATTTGAACGCGCCTGCGCAGCGAAAAAACGGGGTCGAGCACTGCACCCGCGCTGTTAGAAAGCGGCCATCCGCCGAGGATGGCGGCAGGCGCGCGCGCGTTGCGATTGCGCGCGAGGAATTTTCCTCTGTCTGTTTCGTATTGCACATCACCCACGGATTCGCCGTCGACGATGCTCAGATGGGCGGCCCAGACCGTCGGATCGGATGGAGTACGCGTGCGGCGTGTTGCGAGCAACGCTCCCGTGTCACGTAGATATTCCGTCTCGACGAAGAGTTTCGAGAATGCCGGGTGCGCGTCATCGTCTGCAGGTTTCGCGAGTGCCAATTCCATGTAGGAAGTCACTTCGATATCTCGCGTGCGACTCCCGCGATTGGTGATCGACAAACGCCGCACTTCAGCATCGTCTTCTGGAGAGATCAAAACTTCCATGCTCGTGATCAACGCGCCGTCCGTGCGATTAATCGTGGCGCGGTCCTCCGAAAACACGGCTTCATAATTGTCGGCTTCGGCGCCGACAGGTTGATAGCCCGCGGACCACACTTTGCCGCTCGCAAGGTCGCGCAGATAAACGAACGATCCCCAATGATCGCGCGTGATATCTTCCTGCCAACGCGTGACGGCCACGCCGCGCCAGCGACTGTAGCCTGAGCCCGCTGCAGTCAGCATGATACTATAATTGCCATTGGACAGAAGATGGGTGCGCGGAATAGGCGTGTGCGGCGAAGTGAATTTACGCGGTGCCCGCGGCGCGCTGTCGTAGATCGTGACAGCGCCAGTATTCATTTCTGGCGGCAACCGCGCCACGGAAACGTCGCGGGGCATACGCTCCTGCAGCAGCAATTCCGCGGCCTTGACCATCGGCTCGGCATGAAAACGCTCGCGCATCACGCCGTCGCAGATCGCATCCGCGATACCCAGGATCATCATGCCCTGATGATGTGCCATATAGGCGTGGATCACGACGTTTGTCGCGTTTTCTGGCAAACGCGCGCGTGTGTAGTCGACCGCCTCATACCAGCCATAGGAACCAAGGGCACCGATGCGTGTAAGATGGCCGAGGTTTTGCCGCGCGGCTGTGGGCACGATCATGGCCGCGAGGCCTGACGCGTAAGGCGCGATCACAGTGTTTTCACCCAAGCCACGCTTTATACCGAGATCGGGCACGCCAAAGCCTGAATATTGATAATTCTGATCGCGGTCTCGCGCGTTATATTGCGATTCCGAAATCCCCCAGGGGAGGCCGAGGTCGGTGGCGTAGTCGATCTGGTGCTTGACGGCAGAGCGATTGCTGAGGGCCAGAAGACTTCCGCCCGGCTCATGCATGATGAGCGACGGCATCAAATATTCGAACATCGACCCGGACCAAGATTGAAGCGCCGACGAACGACCAAGCGGTGTTAGAGTGCGGCCAAGCCGAAACCAGTGACGCGTCGGGATGTCGCCTTTGGCAATTGCGAAGAAGCTCGCAAGTCTCGCTTCCGACGCCAGAAGGTCATAGGCGTTGTCGTCCAGCTGCTGGTCGTCGACCCGATAGCCAATGGAAAGGAGCTGACGGTCCTTGTGATAGAGGAACTCGAAATCCATTTCGTCGGCAAAGCTTCCACAAAGTTGCGCGATGCGTGTAACGCGTTCCGCAAAATTATTTGCACGGGGCTCTCCTTCGCCGAATTCTTCGTGGTCGCAGCGATGACTCTTCGCCCAATTGGCGAGTGCGCTGACCGCTTCGTGCATGGAAGGATACGTGCCGCCCGACCCGGCAATTTCCGCCAAAAGAGCCTGCGCGCAATCAGCAATTTCTTGTAAGTGCTGTGTAATGCGGGCCGCGCCCTCGCTCTGTGATATCCAAATTTCCGAGAGCGAAAGGATATCGAGAAGCTTCTGCTGCAGCGGCGCGGCAATGAACTGTGGACTCGCCGCTCTCTCTCGCACAAGCGCGATAGTATCGCGAAAGCCATCGACTTCTGCCTGATTTAAGGGTGTTTCGGCGATCTCCGTGCAGGTATTTTTCACGACCAGAAGGTTGCCGGCGAGATTGCCGCTATCTACCGTCGAGATATAGCGCGGGTCGAGCGCCGCCAGCGTTGTCGTGTCATACCAGTTGAAGAAGTGCCCGCGATATCGCGAAAGCTTTTGCAGCGTGGCTAATGTTGTCTCCAACCTTTCGATCGTTTCGCTGGTGCCAATCCATCCGAAATCGCGCGCTGCCAATATGCTGCAAAGATAAAGCCCGATGTTGGTGGGCGAAGTTCGGTGTGCAACGACCGCACTTGGATCTTCCTGATAGTTGTCTGGTGGTAGCATATTGTCTTTGACGGTCACAAAGCGCTCGAAGAAGAGCCATGTCCGTCGGGCCGCAAGCCTTAGTGCAGCGCGATCTGCACCTGTAATGTCGAGATGCGGCTCGACGCGCGGAGACTGGCTCGCCCAGCGCGCGATGAGCGGAGAGAAGGCCCAGAGCACCAGGAAAGGCCCCCCGCTGACAAGATTTTGCGGCACGCGATATGCGATTGCCACAATCGCAATGCCCGCGAAGGCGAAACTCCCCAAAAGCTGGAACGCCAAGGCGCCATTCGCACCTTTTAGGCGGCTATAGGCACTTTGTGCTGATGTCGTCCACTCCAGTAAGTTTCGGCGACTGACAAAGAGACGGAAAATTGTACGCGTGATGGCGTCGAGCGAGAGATAGGCAACCCGCGCAAGAAATGAGACGGTGAAAATGAGCTGCGTGAGAGCAAGTACACCATCCCGCACTAGGTTGCGCAAATGCGCACGGCGCGAAAAGCCGCGGCGACTTGGCAAAAGGCCGCTGATTATTGGTAGTAGGGGCGGAAGCGCTATGACGACCACGAGAAAGAGGGTCCACCTCGTGGCGGCAGCTACAGGAAGAAGCCAACCGCAAAGAAGTGCGAGGAGGAGCGCCGGCGCCGAGAGAGACCGGCGCAAATTGTCAATCATCTTCCAGCGGCCGAGCGCGGGCAGCTTCTGCTTCGCGGCGGCGGTCTTTCGTGACCTCCTAAAGCCCAAAATCCATGGCAACAACTGCCAGTCGCCGCGCACCCAACGATGCTGGCGCGATATCTCGACATCATAGCGCGACGGATATTCCTCCACGACCTCGATATCGGAGGCGAGTGTCGCACGCGCGAATATGCCCTCCAGGAGATCGTGGCTGAGGATCGTGTTTTCGGGAATACGCTGATCGAGCGCACGCTCAAAGGCATCCACGTCATAGATGCCTTTGCCGACGAACGAGCCTTCCTCGAATAGATCCTGATAGACGTCCGATACGGCGAATGCATAAGGATCAAGGCCATTAGGCCCCGAGAACGCCCACTGAAAGAGCGAACTTTCGGTTCCGATCGGAAGGCTGGGCGTTACGCGCGGCTGGAGAATACCGTGACCAACGGTCACGCGTCCCGAGATGGCATCGACCTGCGGCGCATTCAGCGGATGAGCCATTTTCCCGATCAACCGTCGCGCCGCGCCGCGCGGCAGGCGTGTGTCGGCGTCGAGTGTGATGACGTAGCGGATGTTCTTCGGCAATTTTCCGATGCTGCCGTCAATGTCCAGAAAGCTGGTGTTCGTTGCTCCGCGCAGCAATCGATTAAACTCGTGGAGCTTGCCACGTTTGCGTTCCCACCCCATCCATTTTGCCTGCACTGCATTCCATCGGCGGTGGCGATGCAACAATACAAAGAGCGGGTCACCAGACTTCGCATAACGGGCATTCAGGTCCGCAATTCCACTTCGTGCGGCTTGCAATAATATTTGGTCATCCGGCAGAGTCTCGGTGTCGCTGTCTGACCAATCGCACAAAAGAATAAATCGCAGTCCAGCATCCGAATTGGAAAGATAATGCACTTCGAGCCGTTTCACCTGCTCGACGACCTCGTTCACGCAACTCAGCAAAACCGGCACGACCAAAACGGCTTTTCGGTCATCCGGAACGCCATCTTTGAGCGCCATGGCTGGCAGGACCTCAGGACCGAGGCGCCTTGTCGCGATACGGTTGACGACTGCAATGGCGATATCGGAGATTGGAACAAATGCGAGTACCGCCAAAGCAGGCAGAAGCGTGCGCCAAATGCCAGCTCTTGCCTCGAGCTCCAGCACTAAGACCATTCCTGCCAATATGATTACTGCGATCGACGTCAAATATCCGGTCAGCCCTGTGGCCGCGGCGGCACGCGTCAAGCGCTGAGAGAGCGGCGGCGCATAGCGGATTCGTTTTTCAAACTCCCGCCGTCCTCTACCGATAAGATAATAGCCGACATCGGCCTCACGTGAATCTTTGCCAAGATATTCCGCGGCCTGGGCTTCACGAACGCTTCTTTGCGCGACTTCTATTTCGCCGGGTTCAGCCCGGCGAGAGAGTTGTTCTATGGCGCGGCGATAGCGGTCGCGCGTGGCAAAATCCATAAGCGCGAAATTGGCAGTCGTGGCGAGCACCTTGTCGACGATGCTGACGTCTTCGAAGAAATCCGACCAATCTATATTAGAGACAAGACGCATGGCCGTGATGGTATTTCGAACCGAAATGTCGTCGGCCGATTGCGCTTGGTACTCGCCTTGAATAACGGCATCACTGGTGGTGCCTAGCATTTGAAGGCTACGCTCGACTTCGCGGAGTATGTAGTCAGTTGACGCGCCTTGATCTCGCAAACGTTGTTCAAAGCGTGCCAAGAATGCGGGCGTGATCAGCACGTTTTTTAGTTCTTCCAGCGCGGTCTGTTCAGGCTCTGCACGCGCTAACGCAGCCGTGATTTCGTTCGCTATCGTTTCTGCGCGCTCGGCATCCGACGCACGCGCAACGACGGCTGCTGTCAGCCGCGCGAGATTTTCCACGAGCGTGAGACGAAGCGTGATTGAAATAGCCCAAAGCTCGCCGATTTTCAGCGGACTCACGGCTTGGTAGGCGCTAACGAAGCGCTCCAGACGTTCCCTGTCGAAAGCACTATCTGTGTGGGCAATGATCGCCCACGCGATGCCGTAAACACGCGGATAGCCCGCGAGTGGCCCATCGACAAGTTTTGGCAGCTCGCGGTAGAAGCTGGGCGACAAATCCTTCACTACCTCGCGCGCTTGCTCCTCCACGATGTAGAAATTGTCGAGAAACCATTCGCCAGCGGAGGTGATCGGTTCGCCAGCATTTGCCGCGCGGGCTAGGGCGCGGTAATTCGCGGTCAGCTGCTCCGCATTGCGCCTTAACTTCCGCGGAAGGACAGCCTTTCTTGCCTGTTGTTGTCCGACCCTTTGCGCTTCTGCCAAGCTCCGTGCGTGCTGCTCCAGCCGCTCCGTGCTGAATAGCTCGGCTCGAATAGGGCTTTCGCCTGTTCTGGGATGCAATTCGATATTCAAGGATTTGTCCGAGGCGCACGCCCGCCAATAGAATCAGCCTTATCGCAAACGTAGATCGGCGAACAAAGTTCCTATTTATATGGATCGGCAACAAGGTGCTCCAGCCCCTGTGTTGGCAAGGCTGGCTTGCGTTGACGACGTTCATCATCTGGATGATCGCATCAATGATCTTGCTAATCGTGTAGCCGGGGAATCGCGCGTGTGGATAGGTGATTGGAAATGTCATCACCGATAGAAGTTGTTCGTGCTCCAACCACGCGACGACAGTTCTGTCATCGAGTCCGGGCGTGAGGTTGAGACCTCCGCTCGGGGACGAATTCGCGCTACATCCTGAATAACCGGTCAGTTCGTATGCCGCGCCGTAAGTATCTTTGTTATCGACACCACCCATTTGTTGAAGCTGAGTGGCGCTGTCGTTGCCGTCGATATTCAGGAACATCCAAGGATGGACCGCTTTCCTGTCAGCCGTTGCGCTCCGATCTTCGACGCCGGTAGCGAAAGGTCGCAGATCGAGCATCCCGCAGGTACGGCAAACAAGCGTATCCCTTTTGGCCAACGGCCCACCTGTACAGTCGCAGAGGCCTATGATGCTACCGGGTTGGGAAGGACGAAGCTCTATGAACTCATCGGCGGAGGGCAGCTCGACACCGTTACAATCGGCAGACGGCGTCTGGTTCGCATCGCTTTCGCGGCGGCGACAATCCCGTCATTGCCGAGAATGAAGCATTTTTCCTGCGTAACACCAAAACACGCGACGCCTTTGAGAAGGCCTATGCGGAAACGCAGTCACTCTACTACCGAGATCAACCGACCTTCTCTGAAATCTCAGGGGTAATAGGCGCGAACGCAGAGCGGCTTTGACTGCGAGCTGCTGGTAAAATAGTTCAATTCCGTCCGGAACCTATTTGTTCCAGCCGCGTTTCGACGTGTGCCCTCATAGCGGCAAACGCGACCCTGTGGCGCTACGCGCCCCAGCCAAAGAGCTGTATTTGCGGCAGAGGGCATGCAGAAATGGCAGTCATCTTGGTCGTGGAAGACGATGTTTTCATTAGAGAAATGGCTGAATCGGTGATTCGGGACTGGGGCCATCACATCCTCTCGGCCAGCGACGTGCCCGAGGCTCTTACCCACCTTCGGTCCCAGCACCATATCGACGCGCTTTTCACCGACGTAAATCTCAAGAGCGAAATGTACGGCGGCTGTGATGTAGCGCGGCAAGCGATTTTGCTGCGCCCTGGGCTTCCCGTTCTCTACACGACGGCCACTCGCGAGCCTGAGAAGATGCACGCCCGATTCGCCGCAGGCACGCACTTTCTTCCGAAGCCGTATACCGAACATCAGCTCGGATCGTCCGTTCAAAGCCTACTCGCAGCCTAACTCGAAGTCGCGATTTGTTCGCGGAATCGATATTGCTGCAAGCGCCATCGCCGAGACTGCACCATATTAATTCTCGACCGAAACCTGATCATTTTCTGCCAATCGCATATTTTACCGGACGTTTCGGACAAGTGCCAAAGATACCGATCTATTTGGTTTCCGAGTGGGGCGGGTATGAGTTAAACGGGGCAAGACCATGACTAATCAAAAGGGCGTGACGAAGAGACGGATCGGCCTCTTCGGAAGCACCGACAACACCGCGCGCAAGCTGGCGGAAGAGGCGCTGCTCAAAGCGGGCGCGCTGCAAAACGCGATCTTCAATAGCGCCAACTTCTCGAGCATCGCCACCGACGCGAAGGGTGTCATTCAGATCTTCAATGTCGGGGCCGAGCGAATGCTGGGCTATGCGGCCGCCGATGTGATGAACAAAGTCACGCCGGCCGACATTTCCGATCCGCAGGAAGTGATCGCGCGCGCCGAAGCGCTAAGCGCGGAACTCGCAACCCCGATCACGCCGGGCTTCGAGGCTCTGGTGTTCAAGGCCTCGCGCGGGATCGAGGACATCTACGAGCTGACCTACATCCGCAAGGATGGGAGCCGGTTGCCGGCGGTGGTGTCGGTGACGGCGCTGCGCGACGCGCAGGACGCCATCATCGGCTATCTGTTGATTGGCACCGACAACACCGCGCGCAAGCTGGCGGAAGAGGCGCTGCTCAAAGCGGGCGCGCTGCAAAACGCGATCTTCAATAGCGCCAACTTCTCGAGCATCGCCACCGACGCGAAGGGTGTCATTCAGATCTTCAATGTCGGGGCCGAGCGAATGCTGGGCTACGCGGCCGCCGAAGTGATGAACAAGATCACGCCGGCCGACATTTCCGATCCGCAGGAGCTGATCGCGCGCGCCAAAGCGTTGAGCGCTGAGCTCGGAACCACCATCACGCCGGGCTTCGAGGCTCTGGTCTTCAAAGCTTCGCGCGGAATTGAGGACATTTATGAACTGACCTACATCCGCAAGGATGGTAGCCGGTTCCCGGCTGTGGTGTCCGTCACAGCGCTGCGCGACGCGCAGGACGCCATCATCGGCTATCTGCTCATTGGCACCGAGCTCAAGGCAGGCGCCCTGCAGAGCGCGATCTTCAACAGCGCCAACTTCTCGAGCATCGCCACCGACGCGAAAGGTGTTATCCAGATCTTCAATGTCGGGGCCGAGCGAATGCTGGGCTACGCGGCCGCCGACGTAATGAACAAAATTACGCCAGCCGACATTTCCGATCCGCAGGAGTTGATCGCGCGTGCCAAAGCGCTGAGCGCAGAGCTCGCAACACCGATCACACCGGGCTTCGAGGCACTGGTGTTCAAGGCTTCGCGCGGAATCGAAGACATCTACGAGCTGACTTACATCCGTAAAGATGGAAGTCGATTCCCGGCGGTGGTGTCCGTCACCGCGTTGCGCGACGCGCAGGACGCCATCATCGGCTATCTGCTCATTGGCACCGAGCTCAAGGCAGGCGCCCTGCAGAGCGCGATCTTCAACAGCGCCAACTTCTCGAGTATCGCCACCGACGCGAAGGGTGTCATTCAGATCTTCAATGTCGGCGCCGAGCGGATGCTTGGCTACGCGGCCGCCGACGTGATGAACAAAATTACGCCAGCCGACATTTCCGATCCGCAGGAGTTGATCGCGCGTGCCAAAGCGCTGAGCGCAGAGCTCGCAACACCGATCACACCGGGCTTCGAGGCCCTGGTGTTCAAGGCCTCGCGCGGGATTGAGGACATTTACGAGCTGACCTACATCCGCAAGGATGGCAGCCGGTTCCCGGCGGTGGTGTCCGTCACTGCATTGCGCGACGCGCAGGACGCCATCATCGGCTATCTGCTGATTGGCACAGACAACACCGCGCGCAAGCTGGTCGAAGAAGAGCAAAAGAAGTCCGATCAGCGCTTGCGCGATCAGCAGTTCTACACGCGCTCACTGATCGAATCCAACATCGACGCGATTATGACAACCGACCCCTCCGGCATCATCACGGACGTCAATAAGCAGATGGAGGCTCTCACCGACTGCACGCGCGACGAGCTGATCGGCGCGCCGTTCAAGGACTACTTTACCGATCCGGAACGGGCCGATGCGGCGATCAAGCTGGTGCTGAGCGAAAAATCGGTCACCGATTACGAGCTGACGGCACGCGCCCGTGATGGCAAGGAGACGGTGGTGTCCTACAACGCGACCACCTTTTACGACCGGAGCCGCACGCTCAAGGGCGTCTTCGCCGCGGCACGCGACGTCACGGAGCGCAAGCGGGTGGAGGCGGAATTGCAGCAGGCCAAGGCCACCGCCGAGAGCGCGAGCCAGACCAAATCGGATTTCCTGGCAAGCATGAGCCATGAAATCCGAACGCCGATGAATTCGATCATGGGCATCGCGGACCTACTCGCGAAGACCGCTCTCACTCCGGAGCAGAACAAGTATGTGCTGATCTTTCGCCGCGCCGGCGACAACCTTCTGAATCTCATCAACGATATTCTTGATCTTTCCAAGGTCGAAGCCTCGCAGCTCGAGCTGGAACAGACCAACTTCTCGCTGAACGAACACCTGGAGATAGTGACGGAGATGGTGGCGGCTCGGGCCAATGAAAAAGGGCTGACCCTAGTGTGCGAGATCGCGCCGAACGTGCCCACCGAGCTGGTCGGTGACCCGACACGGCTGCGGCAGGTGTTGCTTAATTTGCTTGGCAACGCGATCAAGTTCACGCAGTCCGGTGAAGTGTCCCTCCGGGTCGAGTTGAACGCAGACCCCTCCAGCCCAACCGCATTGCGGTTCACAGTCTCAGACACCGGAATCGGCATTTCGGGCGATAAATTGGACCAAGTGTTTGAACGCTTCACACAGGCTGACTCATCCACCACACGCAGGTTCGGAGGCTCGGGACTGGGGCTCACGATTTCGAAGCGCCTGGTGGAACTGATGGGCGGCCGCATCTGGGTCAAAAGCGAAATCGGGAAAGGCAGCGTGTTTGCTTTCGCGGTGCCATTCGAGATCTGGGCCGGGGCCAATCGACCGGTCGCCGTACCGGTCGGCACGAGTTCCGAGCTGCCGCTACCCGCGCTACGCATTCTTCTGGCGGACGACTCGCCCGACAACTGCACGATCACGATTGCCTATCTGGAGGACACGCCGTACCAGGTCGAAATCGCCGAGACGGGGGCCATCGCCTGTCAAATGTTTAAAGCCGGAAACTACGACCTTGTCCTGATGGACCGGCAGATGCCGGTCATGGACGGCCTGACGGCGACGCGGACAATTCGGGCGTGGGAACAGGGGAACGGTAAATCGCCCACACCCATCATCGCACTGACGGCCTCTGCCTTGAAGGGAGACCGAGAAATGTGCCTGGCGGCAGGGTGCACGGCCTTTTTGACGAAGCCAATCAAACAGGAGGTGCTGCTGCAAGCGATCAAGGAGCACTCCACAGTCGTGCTTCCGTCATCAATAGAGGAAAATAGCTGGCTGGCCGCGATTCCCGTGCATACGAACCACAGATTCGCAGACCGAATCCCCGCTTATTTGCAGAATTGCAGGCAGAACGGCATCGCGATGCAGGATGCCTTGGATCGAGTCGACTTTAAGGCCTTAGCAAATCTGGGGCACCAGATGAACGGCTCCGGGGGCATGTTTGGATTTCAAGCCATCACTGACATCGGCGCCGCCATTGAGCAGGCGGCCGAGAGCGTCGACACCGACGCATCGCGCAAGTGGGTAGGCGAATTGTTCACCTACTTGGATCGTGTCGAGGCCGTTTCGGTCTAATCTAACCGATCAACGGCATTTAACTCGGCTGAAACGTCAGCGCGCGCCGGAGTGGTATTACTTTATTGGATTTCGGCTCCGCAAAGGTTTTGACTCCGCGACGTTTGCTGGGCGGAGCCTTGATCACGGAGAGCATGCGGTCAACTGCGGTGAACTTGAGGCACTTCAACGTCGAGCATCACTGAAATGGGAAGAGTATCGGGCCGACTTACTGGCGAATCCTGATGCGATTGAATTGCCGATAGCGCAACTTCAAGAAAACTTGATGCGCATTGCACAAATTGAGTCGCAGCGCGTTGGATTTTCGGTTGTGATTCCCAAAGCTCTTGGTAATCGGATTTGGATGGCCTATTCGTTGAGCCCGATTGTTGGGGCGAAGGTATAGGTCGTGCACTTATTGTGGATGCCTTGAACCAGGCGAGAAGCCAAGGTGCACGGATGTTGGAAGTGATCGCCAATCCCCTCGCTAAGGGATTTTATGAGAAGTGCGGATTTTCTGAATTTGGCAACGCAGACACGAGGTTTGGCCCGGCCATATCTATGCGACGCTCGGTTGACAAGTAAGCAAGGTGGATTTCAAACCGACCCACTACCGGAGCCTGAAACCGCTGAATAGCAAATCGGATTTGTGCTAGAACGCTTTCGAAGCCTGGGGAGATCATTTATGCGAACCACTTTTGCAATCATGGTCAGCGTCTTGGCGCTTGGTGCGATTTCGAACGTCTTCGCGGTCGACGCGCAGTCAGTGGCTTATACCTGTCCTATGGGAATGAAACAGGTTGCCAAGGTTTGCGTGACGGACGACCAGAAACATGCGCAGTGCCTTTATCCGGCGGCCATCGGTCAGCCGCCAAAAAGCGGCGGCACGCAGGATGCCAATCCCAATCCCATGACCTGCCCTCGCCATCCGCCGAGTACGCGCTGAGTCCACTATAGGTGCGATGCGAGACTTACCACAGAGCTGATCTCCCTGCGGAGCATGCTGGTTCGGCTGCTGCGCTCAGGTATCAGGAGAAAACGCGGCCTGCGTAATGCACCACTTGCGTTATCGGTGGTCCTGACTCTGATTTTGACTGAGGGCAATAGGCTATCTCATTATCACCAAGGCCCAGTTCGCATCTTCATTCTCTCCGGTGCACCGAGTGCGGATGTTTCGGTGCGGCCACCATGCATCGCGGCTGGGTCGATACCGAAGTAGGGGGCGCACCCTTGACGAGGCGACAAAGCACCATTTGAGCGCGCTACGAAGATCACTGAAACTCGAAATTAGCTACAAAGCTGGCCATCATTGACGCCCGGCCAAGCCTGTGTGTAAAATCGCTTGCAATAATGACCCCCTGAGGGGTGTTTTTCGCGTCCAATTCCGACCCCCTAAAACGTGCTGTGTCAGCGTGCTTTCCTTTGGCCCATGTCGGCCGGGAAGGGCTGGCGGGGATG
>Ga0209483_1000837_pt1 | contig 25075 bp, 18 predicted proteins | sample NGEPerA_FD_184508 | JGI IMG/M metagenome (GOLD analysis project Ga0209483, IMG submission 184508) | Arctic peat soil microbial communities from the Barrow Environmental Observatory site, Barrow, Alaska, USA - NGEE PermafrostL2-A... | ecosystem: Environmental > Terrestrial > Soil > Wetlands >... | reverse complement strand
CCCCAAGTACGGCCCCAAGTACGGCCCCAAGCACGGCCCCGAGCACGGCCCCAAGTACGCCGCCAAGTACGCCGCCAACGCTTGTCGTCACTGTCCCGCCGCCGATAACTACGGACACCGCCGGTGTGCCGGGAACAACACCGGAGTTACCGCGCGCGACGGTAGACGTGAGTATGCCAAGCGTCAGCGGCCGCGCCTTCATAGTGAACTCAGGGGGCGACTTGCAGGCGGCGCTTAATGCCGCATCACTTGGTGACGAAATACTGCTTCACGCGGGAGCTACTTTTACAGGCAATTACACTTTGCCAGTGAAGAGCGGAAGCGGTTGGCTCATCATTACTACGACGGGCACCCTTCCAAGTCCTGGGACGCGAGTCCATCCAAGCGATGCAGCACAGATGGCAAAGATCGTTGCCGCTGACCCAACCAGCCCCGCCATCCAGACGGCTCCGGGCGCGCATAACTACCGCTTGGTCGGGCTTGAGATTACCGCAGCTCCCGGCGCGACTACTGGTTACTCAATGGTTGCGCTCGGGGATGGCTCCGCAACGCAGAATACGCTAGCCAAGGTGCCACACGACCTGATTCTCGACCGCATGTACGTGCACGGTACGCCGACACTTAACTTCCAGCGATGCGTCGCCCTCAACAGTGGCTCGACAGCAATCGTAGACTCCTACCTCAGCGAGTGCCACGCAAAGGGCATGGACGCGCAGGCGATTGCCGGATGGAACGGCCCCGGTCCCTATAGAATCGAGAACAATTATCTAGAGGGCTCGGGCGAAAACGTGATGTTTGGCGGCGCAGATCCGCAGATCACGGGGCAGCTCCCCCGCGATATCACGATTCGTCGCAACTACTTCTTCAAGCCGCCGTCATGGAAAGGCGTGTGGGAAGCAAAGAACTTACTCGAGTTCAAGATCGGTCAGCGGATTTTGGTCGAAGGGAACGTGTTTGAGAACTCGTGGCCGGACGCGCAGGTCGGGACTGCCATAGTGATGGGCTCGACCGACCAGGGTGGAACCGCACCGTGGAGCGAGACCAGCGCCGTGACGTTCCGAAACAACATCGTCCGTAACATCGCTCAAGGGTTCTCGATTTCAGCGACGCCCAATCCAGGCGTTTCTGTACCTGCCAACCACATCGCGATACTCAACAACCTCCTCGAACGAGTAGGCAGCGACGGAGATTACGCAGGTGAAGCGGGGCGGATCTTTGAGCTCGCCGGGATTCAAGGCGGCCTGACCATCCAGCATAATACCGCGCTCACCACGCACAACTACAGTTTCGTGCTCTCCGGCGCCCGGAAAATACAACAGCTAGTTGTTTCGGACAATATCTTTGGCGCTGGCGATAATGTCATTGACAACGCTGATGGAAAAGGCTTCGGGACTGCCGCACTCAACGCGAGCGCCGAGTCAGGCTGGGTCTTCCGCCGCAACGTGGTCGTGGGGGTGCCTCCCGCGAGTAATCCGACTGATAACTTCTATCCCGCAGCGTCGGCAAACCTGGGACTGAATGCAGCGTTCATTTTGCCAAGCGGAAGCTTGTACTTGAACGCCGCGACCGATGGCTCTGCCGTCGGCGCTAACATTGCGACCATCAACGCGGCCACAGCTGGTGTGACTCAGTAAAACGATTTGTTCAGGGTGGAAGAGCGCGGGCGGAGTTGAGAATTGGGTCAACTCCGCCCGCGCTCTTTATGTGGGAAGCGCCCGGCGCACTACTGGCCGTCATTGTATTTTTATGCATTCGCTAACGGGTCGCCGCGTCAGCCGAGGCGCTTCTCTCCCCTTATTATACACAGCATTAAAGCGGCGTGGCCCGCGATCGAAAAGTTCCGCCGTGATGCCGACATCGTTAAGTAGGCAACGCGTCTAAATCTGCGCATACAGCTCACAACGTAACTTTGTCATTTTGTGTTTAGGCTCTTCAAGCAGGTCCTGTTCCATGCGGCCCGCGCGACCGGCACCTTCAAACTCCTTGCCGCAAGTGGCTGGCGTCGACGGCAGTTATTGATTCTCTGCTACCACGGTATATCGCTCGACGATGAGCATGAGTGGAATGGGGAGTTGTACATGGCCCCTGAGCGGTTACGCGAACGCTGCGAAACGCTGAGGCGCGGCGACTACACCGTGCTCTCCCTGGACGAAGGGGTGCGGCGACTCCGAGATGATACACTCCCGGCGCGTGCAGTTGCGCTCACCTTCGATGATGGGACGTATGATTTCTTTGCTCGCGCGGTACCGATTTTGCGCAATTTCGGTTTCCCTGCAACCGTATACGTCCCCACTTACTACACGCGATTCCAGCGGCCGGTTTTCGACACGATAATCTCGTACTTGGCCTGGAAGGGGCGCAGCAGCAAGAGCTGCAGCCCGTGCGGGCTGGTCTGCGGGGACGCGGCACTAGCCGTGGCCACGCCAACCGAGCGAGCCGCGACTGTCGCTCGCCTCTCATTGGCGGCGCGCGAGCAAAGGCTCGACGCGCAAGCAAAGGATGACCTGGCGCGATCCTTCGCGGAGCGCTTAGGTATTAACTATGATTCGCTACTCGCCCGGCGCATCCTGCATCTCATGTCGGCCGACGAGCTGCGAGGTCTGCCTCACGACCTCGTTAGTGTGCAGTTGCACACCCACCGTCACCGGTCGCCGCTCAACGAGGCGCTCTTCATGCGCGAGATTGTGGACAACCGGCGCGAACTCACTGCGGCACTCGGCCCAGCTACAGAGCTACGTCACTTTTGTTATCCGAGCGGACAATACGACGCATCGTTCCTGCCTTGGCTGCGCGCCGCCGGAATCGAGTCGGCAACAACGTGTGATCCCGGGCTCGCCCGGCGAGCGCATGACCCTTTGTTACTCCCGCGCTTCATCGATGGGATGGCGCAAAGCTCAGTATTTTTTGAGGCATGGACGAGCGGTTTTGCCGAACTGCTTCCCCGGCGTACGCATTCGCCCGTTGTGTCGAGCCGCTGAGTTATCTTCGATACGCGCGCTCATAGTGCGGTGCGTGTGGTACCATGCGCTCCAACCCAGCAACAGATCGGATGAAAGTACTCGTCATCAGCCAATCTTATCCGCCGTATCCGCAAGTCGGCGGCCTGCGGGCGAAGAAGGTCGCCGAAATGTTCCGCGATCGCGGGCATTTTGTTACGGTAATCACCGAACGATTGGAGAGCGAGCACCAGGAAGTACGCCTGAGTGAAGGACGACTGCTAGTCAGAACAGTACACGCTGGCCTGCCGTACCGCCTTCGTCTAGTTGCACTTCGCAACCGGCTGCAAGGTCGCACTGTGGTACTTTCCTCTTGGGACGGGTCGGCTGGAGGCGCGTCCGATTCCAACAGTGACGATTCGCCAAGCCGCATGCATCGGTGGATGCGCACGACCAAACGATTGATCACCGACCTACTGAGATTCCCGGACGATCAGCAGCAATTCGTGGCGCCCGCATTCCGGATGGGCCGGCAGGTAGCTCGCAACACCGGAGTCGATCTTGTTTACACCACGGCTCCCGCATTTTCCGCACACTTCGTGGGACTGTTGCTACAACGTAAGGGAGTTAGATGGGTGGCTGAATTCCGGGACCCGTGGACAGCCGAGAGGCCGGCTCATGAGACCAAAGTCCCCTACCTTCTGCGACTGAACAGGTGGCTGGAACGCCAGTGTCTTGTTCGGGCAGACGTCGTTGTCGCAGTAACCGAAAGTGTCGGGCGCCAACTCGCCGCAAAGCTTCCGGTCGGCCAAAAGAGCAAGGTGATCGTCGCCATGAACGGGATCGATTTGCTCCAGCCGCCACGTACGCCAGCAAGTAAACTGCCCCCCTATCGCATAGCATACACGGGCTCTTTCTATCATGACCGCGATCCCAGCCCCTTTCTCCACGCTCTTGCTGGCTGGATGCACGACAAGTCGCTTGGCGCAGAGGACGTGCAGGTGGACTTCGCCGGTCGCTGCCGACACTATTCGAACGTATCCGTCGAACGCATTGTCCAAGATCTCAACCTGAGCGATATAGTACGATTCCATGACTGGTTATCCCCGACGGCGGTGCAGGAGGTGCTAAATCGGGCCGATCTGTTCCTCCTGCTAGCACGCTCACAGCCTGCACAGGTACCAAACAAGCTGTTCGAGTATCTCGGCTCACGGACGCCGATGCTGGCAGTTGTGGACAAGAACGGCGAGTCCGCCACGATACTGAATGCAGTCGGCGGACAATTCGTACTTGCAACACCAGAAGGCGAACCGGTGACGGCGGGTATGCTACGCGAAGCCCTCGAGCTTGCATATAGCCAGCGTAGTCTTCCAGTGACAACTGATGAGTCAGCACTGGAGAAGCTTCTCACGCAACGGCAGTTCAGTCACCTCGCTTCTGCACTCGGCGTCTAATTTGATGGCTCACAGTCGGTTGGTACCGCCGGGCACCACGCGCAGTTCTCAGATACGTGTTCTTGTGGTAGGTCCCTCCGTCGATATAGTCGGGGGGCAGTCGGTGCAGCTCGCACGCCTACTCGAACACCTTCAACACACATCTGGTGTGGAAGTCGATTTTCTTCCTGTCAACCCGAGACTGCCGGGTCCACTGAGGTATCTGCAGCGCGTTAGGTACGTTCGTACGATTGCGACATCCGTAGCTTACATTACCGGGCTCCTACACCGGGTCCCTCGCTACGACGTCGTTCACGCTTTCTCGGCGTCGTACTATTCATATTTGCTCGCGCCGTTCCCAGCCCTAGTTGTTGGGAAGCTGTATAATAAGCGCACTCTGCTCAACTACCACAGTGGTGAGGCCGACGACCATCTGGCGAATTGGCGCTCGGCCGTACCAACTATGCGTCGGACCGCGGATTCGATAGTCGTCCCATCAGACTATCTTGTGAACGTATTTCGTCGCTACGGATTGACTGCGCGCGCGGTTTTCAATTTCGTCGACATTGATTTACTGCCGTATCGCGAGCGAGGCATGCTGCAGCCGATCTTTCTCAGCAATCGAAATCTCGAATCGCTGTACAACGTCCGATGCACGCTGGATGCCTTTGCAGTGATTCAGAAGGAATTACCCGAAGCACAACTTATCGTCGTCGGTGACGGCGCCGAACGCGTGACGCTGGAAGGACACGCACGTTCACTTGGACTGCGGAATGTAACATTTGTCGGTCGCGTCCTTCCGGAACTGATGGGCAAGTTCTATGATGAAGCCGACGTTTATCTCAACAGCTCAAATATAGATAACATGCCGCTTTCCATCATCGAGGCATACGCGGCAGGGCTGCCGGTCGTCACTACTGACGCCGGCGGTATCCCATATATTGTCCGGCATGATGAGACGGGTTTGATGGTGCCACGTGGCGACGCGGCTGCACTGGCTGCAGCAGCACTCCGCCTTTTGCGTGAGCCAAGCCTCGCGCAGCGGCTGAGCGCACAGGCGCGGGCAGAGTGTCTGCGCCTCTACGTGTGGCCCGCTGTCGAGGCGCAATGGTTGGCGCTTTATACCGAGCTCGTGCACGGGCAGGCGCAAGCCGCAGTATGAGGATTCCGAGTATCCCGCTCGGACGGTTGCGCGGGCGCAGTCCTGCCGAGTTCCAGGACCGGCTCCGTCAGGCGGTGAGTTCATTTGCAGAGCGGTCAGGCTTTGGACCGCTTCTGGGCCTTACAACGCTTTCGCTGTCGCGCATCCTCGCGCCGGGCCAGCCTGATGACCCAGATGTGCTTCTGGGCCGGGCACGCGATCGTTCCAGGCCCAGATTGATTCCCGGCTTTGACCGAGCGGAAGCGACTTCGGCCGTGTTGCGGGACTGCTGCGCCGAAGCCGCCGCCGATTTGCTCTCTCGCGCAGAGCGGATCGTGAACGGTCGCTTCGATCTGATGGGTTACAGGGACTTGTCATTCGGAAACCCGATCGACTGGCAGCTGGATCCGCTTGTCCACCTCAGTGCGCCGCTCGTCCACTGGAGCCGCGTGCCGTACTTGGACGCAAGTGTGGTGGGCGACCACAAGGTTGTCTGGGAGCTCAATCGTCACCAGTGGATGATTACGCTGGGCCAGGCGTACGCACTCACCGGCGACGAGCGATGGGCTCGGAACCTCGTGCGACACCTTGAAGATTGGCTTGACGCAAATCCCGCGAAGATTGGAATCAACTGGGCCAGCAGCCTCGAAGTTTCCTTCCGGGCAATCTCCTGGCTTTGCGCTATTCGCTTCCTACGCCCGTCGTCGGCACTCACGCCAGCGCTTTACGCGCGCCTTCTGCAGTCGCTGCACGTTCACGGACGGCATCTGGAGACGTATCTCTCCACGTATTTCAGCCCAAACACGCATCTCACCGGAGAGGCGCTCGGGCTGTTCTATCTTGGCACAATGCTGCCGGAACTGCGGGGAGCCCCTCGCTGGCAACAGCATGGGCTGTCCATCCTCCAGGAGCAACTCCCGGTTCAAGTTTATCCTGACGGTGTGTATTTCGAGCAGGCCACGCAATATCACCGGTATACGACGGAGTTTTACCTCCACCTTGTGCTGCTTGCCGAGGCGAATAACGTCCCGCTTGCGCCACATGTTCGGCCCACGTTGGAACAGTTGTTCGAGCACCTCTTATTTTTAAGCCGCCCGGACGGAACGATTCCTCTCTTCGGCGACGACGACGGTGGCCGGCTCATGCAACTCGACGCGCGCACCCCCGACGACGTCCGCGCCCTCCTCGCCGTCGGCGCGGTGATGTTCGGCCGCGATGACTTCGCGTTCGGTGCACGCGGCGACCTGGATGGAATGGTCTGGCTAGTCGGTCTTGAAGGCCTCCAACGCTTCCAGGAGTTACCGCCGATGCCGCCAGCCGATCTTGCACGCGGCTTTGCGGACGGTGGCTATTACGTGAGTCGAAGCAGTTGGCGGCCGGACGCGGACTGGCTCGCGTTCGACTGTGGGCCGCACGGAACGATGAACGCCGGACACGCGCACGCGGACGCTCTCGCTATCGAGCTGGTCGTCGCTGGTCGGCCAGTGTTCGTCGATGCCGGCACGTACACGTACCCCGGCCCCGAGCGCAACGACTTCCGCTCGGCTGCAGCGCATAACACGGTGACAATCGACGCGCAGTCTTCGTCGGTTCCGGCGCAGGGCCCATTTCGGTGGAAACGTATTGCGAGCGTGCAGGCCGACGCATGGCACACGAGTTGGCTCGGTGCCTTCGTTGCGGGCTCGCATGATGGCTATGCCGCGCTTGGCGCACCTGCCCGTCACAGCCGCGCAATCCTGCATCTCGCCGGGGATTACTGGATAGTTCGCGATCGCATCGAGTCGAATGGTGCACACGATGTGACCGTGCGTTTCCACTGCGCCCCGGAGCTCGATGCACACCTAACCTCCGGCACCACGCCCGATTCTGCCATGGTTGATATCGTCGATCGGGCCCGGAATGGGAAACTGCTCCAGATGGCGATCTTTGGCCGCCAGGGCGAAGCGCGCGTGGAAGACGGTTGGGTGTCGCCTCAGTACGGCGCCCGCGAGCTGTCCAGCGTCGTATCGTGGCGGCGGCACGGCACCGGAGCACAGCAGATCGTTACATTCCTACTCCCCCCTCACTCCATCGGCGACGCCCAGGTGGGGAAACTTGCTGATGTTCGTGGCGGCACAGCCTTTTTCGTGCCTTCGCGCGGTGGCCAGGATCTGTTACTCCTCGGAGAAGGCGGACCGGTCGACGCTGGAGGGGTAGAAACCGACGCGGAGTGGCTCTGGCTGCGTCGCGACTCGGCGGGTCGGGTTGTTCGGTACGTTGCCGTTAACGCGAGCTACGCACGGTCAGGCGACGATACTCTGTGGACCGGCGGCAACCGGCTGGCTTGGCGTTTTTCCGCCCAGCCGGAGCCGGAGCATATATCTACCATGGGATCTGGAGCTAGCTAGAGGATGTGTGGGATTTGTGGCATCGTCGTACCACGTGGATCGAGCCGACGGCTGGACGCGGAACTGCTGGAACGGATGCGGGATGCGATCGCGCATCGCGGGCCTGACGGTGCTGGGATCTACCTGGACGATGGAGTCGCCCTCGGCCACCGGCGGCTGAGCATCGTCGACGTCGCTCACGGGCAGCAACCCATGCCGAGCGACGACGGCAATCTCCAGATAGTCTACAACGGCGAGGTTTACAACCATCCTGAGTTGATGGCCACACTCAGGACTCAGGGCGTGACGTATCGCACGCACTGTGATACCGAAACAGTGCTACGGCTGTACGAACGCCATGGCTCTGCCGTGCCCGAGCAGCTTCGTGGAATGTTTGCATTCGGCATCTGGAACGGCGACCGGCGTGAACTGTTTCTGTGCCGGGACCGGTTTGGTGTCAAACCGCTGTACTACGTCCACACAGAAGACGGTTCGCTCTACTTTGCTTCTGAGATCAAGGCGCTGCTGGCTGCGGACGCCGTGCGCGCCTCGCTGAACGTTGCTGCACTTCCGGACTTTCTGGCCAACCATGCCACATCGGATGACCAGACGCTGTTCGCGGGCGTCCGACGGCTTCCTCCAGGTCACACACTCACCTGGCGCGACGGTAGGATTGCGATCCGCCGCTACTGGGATCTGCATTTCGCTCCAGCTGATCAGGTGGATCCGCGGTCCGACGCTGATCTGGTAGCAGAGTACTCCGACCGCTTCGAGGAAGCCGTGCGGCTTCGCCTCATGGCCGACGTCCCGCTCGGGATGTTCCTCTCCGGCGGTATAGACTCGGCGGCAATTACCGCGGCAATCAGTGGACTGGTGGACGGTCCGATCAAAACCTTCTCGGTGGCCTTCGCCGAGCGGGAGGCGAACGAACTGTACTACGCGCGGCTGGTGGCGAAGCGGTATCGGACCGATCACCATGAGATCATCGTCAGTCCGGAACAGTTCTTCGACGCGCTCCCATCGCTCATCTGGCACGAAGACGAACCGCTGGCGCACCCGTCAAGCGTTGCACTCAACTTTGTTTCGCGGCTTGCCGCCGAGCATGTAAAAGTGGTACTGACCGGCGAGGGAAGCGACGAGACGATGGCCGGCTACAACCGGTATCGTGCCACTATCTTCAACACCCGTTTTGGACGGCAGTACGAACGTCTGATGCCAGACGTACTGCGCGCGGGAGTCCGCGGCGCGGTGGGAGCGCTTTCCAGTAGCTCGCGAATTCGGCAGAAATTGAATCGCACCTTCCTCACCCGCTCGGCGGATCTCGATACGCTGTACTTCGACAATTTCGCGGTGTTCGGCCGTGCGGCGCAGCCGGCGCTTCTCACTGCGGAGATGCGGGAGCGCGTGTCGGGTATCGATCCATATGCGGCGTACCACGCTGCGCTTTCGGCAACGGACGCGGACACGCTCCTGAACAAATTGCTCTACACAGACACGAAGACCTATCTGCACGAGCTTCTCATGAAGCAGGATCAGATGAGTATGGCCGCGTCAATCGAGAGTCGCGTGCCGTTCCTGGACCATCCGCTCGTCGAATTCGTCGCACGCCTCCCGCAGCGGATGAAGCTGCGCGGCGTCACCACGAAGTGGATTCTACGCGAGGCGATGCGCGGTCGGCTGCCGTCGGAAATTCTCTCCCGTAAGAAAATGGGATTTCCAGTCCCCGTCGGTGCATGGTTTCGCGGACCGTATCGGTACTTGCTTGATGAGTACGTTCTCAGTGAGCGCGCGCAGGCTCGCGGCCTGTTTGATCCCACCGCTGTTCGCTCGCTGGTGGACCGTCATTGTAGCGGGGAGGATCACAGTGAGCGCCTGTGGGCGCTTGTGACTTTCGAGATGTGGCAGCGCATCTTCCTCGACGGTGAACTACCGGCTGCAGTTGCTCCTGCTGTAGCCTTCGCGACCGCTACCGCATCCTGAGTCCGATTAACACTGTGCATATCCTCTGGATCAAGACCGAATTTCTGCACCCCGTCGACAAGGGCGGGCGCATTCGCACGTACCAGATGCTGCGCGCGTTGCGTCGCAACCATAGCGTGACGTATCTAACTCTCGACGACGGAACAGCCGCGCCTGACGCCGAAGAGCGCGCGCAGGAATACGCCGATGTCGTGGTACGCGTTCCCTTTGCACCGACCAAGAAGGGCACGGTCGGATTCTACCTTGATCTGCTCCGCAACCTCGCGTCTCCGCTTCCGTACGCAATCTCGCGCTACGAGTCGCCGGCGCTGCGCGAGCGAGTGAAGGCCATCTGCGACACGGAAGACATCGATGTCGTGGTCTGTGATTTCCTGACGCCCTCGCTCAATGTTCCAGACGACATTGCGCATCCAACGGTTCTCTTCCAGCACAACGTGGAGGCGATGATCTGGCAGCGCCACGTGTCGGTGGCTGGAAATCCGGTCAAGCGCGCGTACTTGGGTGCGCAGTGGCGCCGGATGCTTCGCCACGAGCGCGCTGAGTGCGTGCGATTCGACCATGTGATCGCGGTCTCACCGGAAGACGCTGCCGTGTTCCGCGACCAGTTCAATGTTGAGGAAGTTTCGCATGTGCCGACGGGCGTGGACACGGAGTTCTTCCGGCCCTCCGGCAGCGCATCACAGAATCCCTACGAGCTCGTGTTCACGGGCTCCATGGATTGGATGCCAAACGAGGATGCGATTCGCTGGTTCACTCAAGACATCCTGCCACTGATCCGGGCGAGCATTCCGGGCGTCACGCTCACTGTCGTGGGTCGCAATCCGCCGGCGACCATTCGGGGTCTCGGCGATACCGACGCCGCCATCACCGTTACGGGTTCCGTGCCGGACGTACGTCCGTACATGGAGCGCGCCGCCGTGTTCATCGTTCCAATCCGCGTCGGTGGGGGCACACGCCTCAAGATCTTCGAGGCGATGGCGATGGAACGGCCGGTCGTATCTACCGCCATTGGCGCAGAGGGGCTGCCGTTGCGCGACGGCGTGGACGTCGTCCTCGCCGATGAGCCACAATCGTTCGCCGACGCGGTGGTGAATCTGCTCCTCGAGCCGGAGCGCGCAGCCGCGATCGCTCGTGCTGCGGCCGATGAAGTGCGCGCGAAGTACAGCTGGGAGCGCGTAGCAGCGCGATTTGCGGACATCTGCGCTGAGGTAACTGCGCGACGCCGAGGCGTAACTGATCCCCGAAGCACGCCACAGTGGGCGTTATAAAGCCGTCAATCGTTGGTGCCGGGGGACCGCAGAGTGCTGACGCGACCGTGGTCCCTCGTCCCCTGCGTGTCGGACTGCTGTTGGACAGTCTCGCGCCAGCAGCCTGGGTAGAGCACGTCTTGAAGCGGATTGTGGCAGAGGGGATCGCAGACCTTACGGTCGTCATACTGAATGCCGCGGCGCACGGTTCGCTTCATGTGTCGCAGCCAGGGCTCAGACGACGAATTGCGACGTGGTATCGCAATCGTGATGCGCTGGCCTACTCGCTGTATGCGCGCCTTGACGCCCGTCGTTACGGAACCGAAAATGATCCCGCCAAGTCAGTGGATCTCTCGGAGATGCTTCGTAATGTGCCTGTGGTCCGAATTCAGCCGCGAATGACTCGGTTCTGCGATTATTTCGACGATGCAGACGTCGCACAGATTCTGACCTATGATCTGGATGTAGCCTTGCGCTTTGGCTTTCGGATCCTTAAAGGTGATTCGCTTCGTATCGCACGGGACGGTGTGTGGTCGTTTCACCACGGAGACAATAGCGTTAATCGTGGAGGTCCGGCCGGGTTTTGGGAGGTAATGGAGCACCATGAAGTCACGGGTGCCGTCCTGCAACGTTTGACAGAAGCTCTTGATGGAGGCGACATCGTTGGACGATCCTTCGCAAGCACGAATCGATTCTCTCCCACTGCAAATAGGGCGAACTACTACTGGCAGGCGACAGACGTACTCGTTGCACAATTGCGCGTGCTTGCGGATCGTCTGAACGTTGGCGTCCCCGGCCCGGATTCATCTGGCATTGCCGAGCCGGAGATGCTTTGGAGCTCGTACAGCAATCGGCTCTATCGCACGCCGAGTACGATAGAGTTGATCAGTGGTGTCGGACAGTTGGTGGCGAAGCTAACATTATCGAAAATTCGTTCGGTGTTCATGAGTGAACAGTGGTTGATTGCGTATCGGCTTACGTCCGATTCCGGGCCGACTGGCGATGTGCCGGATGGTGTCTTTTATCGTTTCAATGAGATGGTCCCCCCGCGCGATCGTTTCTGGGCAGACCCGTTCCCCATCCATACAGACGGGAAGCACTTTATTTTCTTTGAGGAGCACATACTTGCTGAACCAAACGCGCACATCAACGTGGTAGAGATTGGGCCGGCTGGCGTCGTAGGTGCCCCACGGATTGTGCTCCAACGCCCGTACCACTTGTCTTACCCATCTGTGTTCGAGTGGAACGGCGAATGGTACATGACCCCTGAGACTGCCTCTCGTCGCGCTGTCGAGCTATTTCGTGCAGTGTCCTTTCCGGACAAATGGGAGTTTGTCGGGCCTCTCTTGAGCGATGTTGATGCGGTGGATCCGACTATCGCGTGTATAAATGGCAGGTGGTGGATGTTCGTAGCAATAGGTGTCCGCGGAACGACCGAGGCGGCAGCGCTCCACATCTATTCTGCTAGCACTCCGATCGGCCCTTGGACTCCGCACCGCCGTAATCCGGTGAAGATAGATGTGCGTGGAGCGCGCCCGGGTGGTCGCGTATTCATAGCGGGCGGCCGATACTACCGCGTGGCCCAGGACGGCGCGCCGAGCTACGGAAGCGGCCTACGCGTCTTCATCATCGACCATCTCGACGACAATGCGTTTCGCGAGACGGAGGTGTCACGCATCATTCCGCGGTGGCGCCCTGGGCTTGTTGGCGTGCACACCTTGAACGCTAGCGGCGGCTTAACGGTCGTGGACGCGCGCCAGGTCCGACGTTGGCCATCGTGATGCTAATCGATTCCAATTTGTTGATCCATTCTAATCCGGCGTGGTCGTCGTTCTCAGCCGCGCGCAACCATATTCCACCGCATTTATGACCACCAACACCAGCGTCTTTGGACTCGGCTACGTCGGCTGTGTCTCCGCAGCATGCTTCGCCCGCGAGGGCCATCGGGTAACAGGCGTGGACGTCAGCGCCTCCAAAGTCGATATGATCAACGCCGGCCGCAGCACGATTGTCGAGGAAGGCATCGGCGAGCTTGTGCGCGACATGAGTGAACGCGGCCGGTTGCGCGCGACTACCAATTCGGCGGAGGCTGTCAGAGCAACCGACGTGTCGCTGATCTGCGTTGGTACGCCGAGTCGCTCGAACGGGAGCATCGATCTCCGGTACATCGAGCGTGTGTGCGAGCAGATCGGCGAGGCATTGCGCGACAAGGGCACCCATCACACGATTGTAATTCGCAGCACCGTAATGCCGGGTACGATGGATACGTGCGCGATTCCCGCGCTCGAGCGTACCTCTGGAAAAAAACACGGCCAAGGCTTCGCCGTGTGCAGCAATCCAGAGTTCCTCCGCGAAGGTACATCTATCAAGGACTTCTACGATCCACCGTTCACACTCATCGGCGCACACGATGTAAAGCATGCCGATCCTGTGCGTGCGCTGTATCAAGGTATCGACGCGCCTGTCCACGTGACGGCGGTGCGAGTCTCGGAGATGGTGAAGTACGCCTGCAACTGCTTCCACGGAGTGAAGGTGGGCTTCGCGAACGAGATCGGAAATCTCTGCAAGGCCATGGGCGTGGACAGCCACGAGGTAATGCGGTTGTTTTGCGAGGACCGCAAGTTGAACATCTCGCCTGCATATCTGCGGCCGGGTTTCGCCTTCGGCGGCTCATGCTTGCCTAAGGATCTGCGCGCGGCGGTGTACAAGGGCAAGGAGCTCGACATCGACACTCCCATACTCTCAGCCTCGCTCGAGAGCAATCGCAAGCAGATCGAGCGTGCGTACGATATGGTGATGGCAGCGGGTAATCGACATGTTGGGGTACTGGGCCTCGCGTTCAAGTCGGGGACAGACGATCTGCGGGAGTCACCGATGGTTTCCATGATCGAGCACCTGATCGGCAAGGGCATGCAGCTGTCGATCTACGACAGCCATGTATCAAGCGCCAATGTTATCGGAGCGAACCGCGAGCATGTGGAGAGCGAGATCCCGCACATATGGGAGCTGATGCGTCCCACGCTGGATGAGGTGCTATCGGTGGCAGAGACCCTTGTAATTGGCAATGGCTCACCGGAGTTTCGTGGGCTGAGCGACCGCCTGCATGGCGGGCAGGTGGTTATCGACCTCGCCCGCGCATTTGGTACTCGGACGTCGGACGGGCGAGAATATCAAGGGATTTGCTGGTGAGTGTATCGTGCGGGCGGTCTACACTCCCACCCACGCACATGTAAGCCGGAAGAGGTTATACGGGCCGCTCAAGAACACACCGGACGGTTGCCGTCGTGAACTCACGAGTAACGCGCGAGTGGATTCGTCGAAGTCGTCGGATAGGGACTGTCTCTAATAATTGAACACGGAATTTCGTTCGCTTTATTAAGTGCTCGAAACGAGCAATCGTCATCTGGTTGAGTCCGCCTTCTACCTCGCTAAACCGGGTTGCACCGTCCGAACGGATATCCGAACGCCAACGCATGAGGGCGGCCTCGCCGAACAAGAGATGTGCCCATGGAAAAACCGAAAATAGATGGCCTCCTAACGGGTGGTACCAAGTTGGCCCAAAACTTGTGATCAGGATTCCTCCTGGGCGCAGCACGTCGTACATCGCCTGTAGAATCGCAACCGGATCGCCAAAATGCTCAAATGAGTCCAATGAAACGACAACGTCGACGGGTGAGCTGGGCGCTTTGGGACCAAAAGTGCATTTTTGTGTCAACCCGGCTTCCTTTGCGCGCTCTCGTGCAGCCTCGATATAGCGCGGCACGATGTCGATTCCGTGAACAGACCGCGCTATCAGAGCTATCTCCGCAGCCTGCTCCCCATAACCGCAACCAAAATCCAGAACGGTCACATCGCGTAGACGTTCGTACAAGGCGTCACCGATCAAGACACGGAGCTTACTTCGGCCGCTATACGCCGCCCCGGACATTGCAGTCGGTTCGCGTGGAAATGCTCGACGGAGGAATCGGTATTGCAGGCCAGTAAACATAGTATCTCGCCAAGGGGTTTCTCCCGAGGCTAGTTGACATTCAGGGTTGCCTCCGGGCTAGAGCATCTACCCCGAGCTTACTAAATGAGTATCCCAAAAACTGGTACTTGGCAACTCGCCGACAACCGTGGTCCGTTACGTATCGCGAACCAAGGTCAGCCGTCCGTTTCCGCATCCGCTATGGCTGTGCTCTCCCGCATCAAGTCAACATAACCACGAACTCGGCGCGGTTCAACTGGATTTGGCCGGTCGCCGGGGGATCCGCTATTATTGCCGGAGACCTTCAACGAGTCGTCCGCAAAGCCGTCGCGAGAAATTGGCTTTGACCCAAGCACCCGTCTAACGACCGACCCATGACACCGTCCTTTCCGCGTTCGGTTGCACTCATCAATCCGTTGGGCGATTTTGGAATCGACACATATACCCATGAACTCGCGCTCGGTCTTGCAGCGAACGGGGTGCGCGTTGATGTGTACACCTCCGATACCTCACGGCTCAGAGTACCGTCCCAACCCAACTACCGGCGGTTTCATGTGATTGGTAGTCACCTCCCAGCAGTACTGGAGGACGCAACAGGTCGGCGGCCCCCAGCGACTGCCTTGTCTCGGCTATCCAATCCGGCAGCGATCGTGGGCATGCAACCGCCCCGCCCGGCGTGGTGGAAGGCGTTGTTGCGGAAGTACTATCTACCGGCCCAATTGGCGTTCCGCCTGAAGCGCGAGAAGTACGATATTGTCTGGACACAGTGGCCGGATCTAGGTGCGAATGAGGGGTTCTGGCAATGGTCGCGATTGTTAGGAATTCCCGTCGTGCACACTGTCCATAACATTCTTCCGCACGAGCGAACCGAGGGAGACAAGCTGGCGGCCGATACCGCGTATCGTACAGCTCAGGTGCTCTTCGTCCATTCGACGGCCGTATCCAACGAGTTCGCAGAGGTATTCCCCACCTATGCACGGAAAGCGGTGGTAATTCCTCACGGTACCTACACGATTTATCCACGGCTACGGGAGGCGCGTGCGCGACTACGCGCAGAGTTGGCCATTGCGCCGGAACAGGTGGTGCTGCTTATATGCGGAGGTATTCGCCCTTATAAGAACGTGAATGCGTGCATCAGCGCGGTTGCTGCGCTGGATCGCGACGATGTCGTACTCATTATTGCTGGCTCGGAGCCAGGGGCGTCGCCCGGAAACCCACTCGCCGACATCACACGACGAGTTGAGGCCGCCGGGATTCAATCACGGGTCAGGTTGCTGCCGGGCTACCGGGACGAGGCTGGCATAGCGGAGGTGTTCGAGGCCTCCGACGTCCTTTTGTTACCGTATCTGAAGAGCTATGGCAGCGGCCTTCTCATGCTTGGAATCACTTTTGGAAAGTATGTCCTTGCGACACGATCCGGGATGGAGGAATCCGTGTCAGCTTACCCACGAGGCATTCTGCTCGATGGCTCAAGTCCCAGCAATATTATGGGCGGGATACTGGTGGCTGCGGCGCGTGTCAGGGCTGATCCCGGCCCGCTCGACACGATTTCCCCTACACTGAAGTGGGATTGCATCGCGCGTAGCTGCATGGAGGCCTGCCGCAACAGGCATCCGGACGTCTGACAGGACCCCGTCCAAATCTGTCTGAGGGCCCATCGCCAGACGATTAAAAACAGGGCGGCACGCATTCTGCGCCGCCCCCCGGAAAGCTTGGTGGGGCAGCGCCGTTTGTACCGGCATTAGACACGCCGCTATTGCCTCTTCGTTTCGTTAGCTGTGGATCGACCGACAAGACATCGGATGTCGTCGCCGCATGCACAACGCTCTTGCGGATCCGCTATAGAGTTGAACCCCATCCCGCATTGGAGCGCGCGCGGAGCCGTCGCTGGGCCCCCGTAATCTCTAGCAACGGTCGACCACTTTCCGGCCGCCTTACGTCCAAGTGCCGCGGAATGTTATCTTCGATCCAAACGCAATTACCGAAGCGCGCATGATTAACCAGCCTCACCAGCTCGGCGCGGCAACCCGATTGGGATGATGGGATCTAACGTACCACGAATTCTTCCCGGAGCTCCGGACTTCGATGTTGGCGCGCGAGCGCGTCAACCGCTCGTTGTTGTACGACCCCCGCGCTTCACTCCGTTTGCTCTGATCGCGTGGCTCGGGAGGCTAGTGCATTATCGAGATCTGCTCTACACCCTGACCATGCATCGCGTCAATGTCAGATACAAGCAGTCGGTGCTCGGCATCGCATGGGCGGTGCTGCAGCCTTTTACGCTGATGATCATCTATACGGTGATCTTTTCGTACATCGTGAAAATGCCCTCGGACGGCGCCCCATACGCCATCTTCGCATATGCGGCGCTCCTCCCCTGGACCAGCTTCTCAACGGCGTTGACAACGGCCACTGGCGGAGTGGTGAGTAACGCGAATCTCGTGAGCAAGGTCTATTTCCCGCGCGAGATCCTGACCCTGTCGTACATACTGAGCGCGCTCGTCGACCTCTCGATAGCGTCCGTGGTCATGCTCGGCCTGCTCTGGTACTACCACATCGCGCTCACGTTGAATGCCCTGTACGTTTTCCCCATCATTCTCGTGATGCTGATGTTCGCGACGGCTGGCGGCCTATTCCTCGGTGCACTCAACGTGCGCATTCGCGATATCGGAGTCGCGATGCCGCTGTTGTTGCAGCTCTGGATGTACGCCACGCCGGTGGTGTATCCGATCAGCGCACTGCACAAGTTGCCCCCGATGCTGCGCACTCTGTATCAATTTAATCCGATGGTCGGCGTAGTCGAGAACTTCCGTCGCGTGCTTCTTCAGGGCGTCCGTCCCGATTGGTTCTCCTTCGTCATCGCCACTTCAGTCTCTCTCATTTGCCTGCCCCTCGCCTATCTCTATTTCAAACACAAAGAGGCGACTATGGCCGACGTCATCTAACCACACCAGAGTTCCCAGCACGAATGAACGATCTCGAGTTCGACAACGTCTCCAAACGCTATCGGGTTCAGGACGAGAGTGTCGCCAAAACCGGCATGCGCGCTCGCCTTCGTGCATTACGGCCCACATTCAACGAATTCTGGGCCGTCCGGGACGTGAGCTTTGCTGTGAAGCACGGCGAGGTACTGGGCATCATCGGCCATAATGGCGCGGGGAAGTCGACAATCCTCAAGCTGATCTCAAGTATTACGACACCGACCTTCGGAGAGATACGCATCTTTGGCCGACTTGCCGCTCTGATTGAAGTGGGATCTGGCTTTCACCCTGAGCTGACAGGCCGGGAGAACGTTTATCTAAGCGGGTCAATTCTGGGAATGCGCAGACGCGAGATCACCGAGAATTTTGATCGGATCGTGGACTTTGCGGGGGTGCGACAGTTCATTGATACGCCCGTCAAACGGTACTCGTCTGGCATGTACGTACGGTTGGGTTTCGCCATAGCTGCGCATCTGAACCCGGTGGTGCTGCTTCTCGACGAAGTGCTTGCGGTAGGCGACGCGAGTTTCCAGGAGAAGTGCCTGGCTCGAATCGACGAATTGAAGCGCGCAGGTACGACTATCGTGTTCATTTCCCACGATCTGGGAGCTGTCGAGCGGATCTGCGATCGGGTACTGCTGATGGACCGAGGCACGGTCTCGGCGACTGGCTCACCAGCTGACGTTATCGCTGAATATGAGCGCGTGGCAACTACGTTTATCGACGCCGGGATACCAGCGCACCAGGCAGCGGTTCTTCCGCGCCTGGCGAGGGTCAGCGACCTCTTGATTCTTGATAGCCACGGCGACGAAACCGTCGCACTCAGCACAGGGGATTCATTCACCATACGCCTGACGTACGAAGCTCAGGAAGAAATTCGCGACACTGCAATCTCGCTCTCCATTCGCGCGCAGAATGGCGACTTCATGTGCGAGTTTTCGACGAGCACCGACATCCCAATGCTGAATCTGGTAGCGGGCGAAGGCGTGATCGAGTTTCGCTGTTCTCAACTCGGACTGCAGCCGGGAAAATATTACTTTGACACCAAGATCCGCGATAACGATTGGCAGGTGAAATGCATCACACTGCGTGTCGACCCTGGCGTCGTCCTCCCCGGTGCGTTCTACATGCCTCACAAGGTTCGGCATCTACCAGCCAGTGACCTCGCGGTTGAACGCCGCGCAGTAGCGCCGCGCTCCGCAGAAGCGAAGCGGACTTTGCCATCACGGGTGCCTGTCCCTGCTCCGGCGACATCAAAGCCATCTGAATAACGACACGACAATGCCAGCTCCGCCATTAAACGCTCGACACCATTTTTAGCAGAAGCCCGGTTCGCTGTACGCGAACCGGGCTTCTGCACATGTTGCTCGACATTCGTTCTCGCTTGCAATTACCTCGACTGCCCAGCCTTGTCGGTGTCAGGACTCAGACGCGCTGGATCGCACTCCAGAGGACGAGGGAACCGGCGCCGCGCGGGCGACGCCACGTGTTGACGCATCCGTAGGCAGTACGGATCGCACCTCTTTGATCAAAGTCGGAGCGATTTTCATTCCCATTTGGTCTGCGAGCGCCTCTGTGCTGTCAGCAGCGTCCAAAGGAATTACGATTCGCACCAACGCTTCTTCGGTGTGCCCCTTGAACGCAGCGTCCTTGAGCAGGTTCCACTTTACCGCATATTCGCTCGCCACCACGCGTCCGCGCCCCTGGTACCAGTAATAGACAACCGCCTGGGACTTCCCGAGTCTGAGCATGTCACGGTTGACCACATACGGCCCGTCGGACGCCATCACCGTCACGGTGCCGGCGTGAAGAATTTCCCACCCGGCGCCTGGCAAACAGTTCTTGGGAGAGTGAATTGACTTCCCCCGCGCCTGCTTCTCGTAGTACCCTACGTACGTAGTGAATGCTACTGACGAGTCGGGGCGCCGGTAGAGACGCGCTACGTACTCGCTCATGCCGGCGATTCTGCGCTCCTCGGTGCCAATTACCTGATCCTCAATAGTGTAGCCTGGAACGTGATCGAGAACGCCGGTGAGTGGATGCGCGAGCGGAACCGCAACCTGTTTGCGCGTACCATGCAGAACGAGCACACAGCCGAGTACAAGTATCAGTCCCGGCATGTAAGCGCGTAGTTCGGATTTACGCATCGGTGTGCACCTCGCGGTGACGAAGTGCAAAATTCTCGCCTATCGAACCGAGCCATGCAAAGGCACCAATAGTCACCATGGATACCAGAAACAGAAGCCAGCCTTCGGTCAGATGCATGAACCCCTCGCCCAGTTTGGGGTCCACGAAGTACACCAGGAAGCCGGTGAGGAATACACGCACGCCGTTGATCACGATCGCGATTGGTATTGCCAACGCCACCAGCAGCAGGCGGGTTATGGGATGCCTCAGCAGCAACCCTCCCGTGAGTACCGCCAATGCGAGCAATGCGGTCATCGACCGCAATCCACTGCACGCCTCTGTAACGAACAGGTCGTGGCCGGGAAGCCGAATCACGTTACCGGTCAGGAGAACTGGAATATTGCGCCAGCGAAGGAGCGACGCCCCCATTCGCGACGCCTTGAATTGAAGCGGCAATGCCAGCGCCTGCGTAATGAGTTCCGGGAGCGGTACGGAGAGGCATGCCAAAAGAAATGGGAGCCACCAGCGGACCAGCTGCCGGACACCGTAGTGATATACCGTGATGCCCGCGAGTGCGAGCACAACGGATTCACGCATCGTGAACAGCTCTGCAGCCAGTCCGGCTACGAATCGGATCAGCACCGCTAGCACCAGCATGGCGATGCCGAGCCCCGCGTTGCCCTTGGCATCGGGGCGGATGCCGCTCTTCCAGGCTAGCCAGACCGCGACAGGAGCCAGGAGCATTCCGTAGGCCGCTTCCGGCACCGTCCACCAGTCACGCAGAAGCAGGTAGATCGGCTGTGCAAACAGCACGGCAAAGGCAATCAATGTGATGGCAGCTGGCAAAAGCTGGATCGATCGCGCCCGGATTCCGAGAGTCTCATTTCCGAGGAGTCCAATGGTCATACTTCGGAGGAAGCTATGAGACCTTCCGTCCGCTTTCGCGGCGGTTGGCGGCGACGTAGTTGTGCTGGCTTCCATCATCAATGTCCTGCCCGAAGGCCGAAAAGAAGTACCGTAAAAAAGTGCGATGCGAAATTGGTGCGACCGATCAACGCCAGACGTCCCATTTACCCCGGAATCCGTGGATGGTGGCGACGACGATGGAACCTTGAAGCGCTACCCCCCACGCCAGTTGGCGCTTGAGGACACCGCGAATGCGCGGAATCAGACATAGCACTCCGCAGACGACCGCAATGCCTACAAGGGCATCCACTCCGCCGTCCCATAAAAGAAGTCTCGACATGAGGGCCCACGCAATGCCTATCAGCGCCACAATGGCCAGGTACGGGGTGAGCAGACGCAGCAGCTTGTGGAAGGTAAACTGGAGCCAGAGCGGGTTACGCAGGGGGTTAAGGACGCCCGGGAGCCAGGCACAGACCTGAATTACGCCCGTAAGCGTCCTCACCTTGCGTCGGTATTCCTGTGCTGGCGCGAACCTGCGGACATCGCGTGCGCGGGCGTCCGGCGTAAACAAGACCCGCCACCCCTGAATCGCCAGGCGCATCGGCACGTACAGATCGTCGAGAATGAGGTTGGCAGGCAAGGGCTCCCAGAGCCGTCGAGGCATTGCATAGATCGCTCCCGTAACGCCGACGCAGGAATGCACCCGAGCTTCCCAGAGGCGAAGCCAGCGCTCGTAGCGCCAGTAACGTTCTGCCATGTTGAGCGATCCGTGCACGGTGTCCGGAAGCTCGAGCATGCCGGACACTGCTCCGACTCCCGGCTGGTCGAGTTGAGCGACAAGGGCACGGATGGCGGCCCGATCAAAGCGCTGAGCTGTATCTGCAAAAACCAGAATATCGTTCCTCGCGGCCCGGACCCCGGCGTTCAACGTTGCTGCTTTCCCTCCGGAAGCATCGCCCGCAATCACGCTGACGACGCCGGCGGATCCCAAAAATTTGGGATCGAGGCTGTCTGATTCGTAGCTCGTCGCGTCCCTTGCAATAATGATTTGAAGGATGTTCGCGGGATAATCCCCCGCCATCACATCCGACACGCGGGCGCGAATCGACTCAGCATCATCCCTACTCGCAAGTATGACTGATACGGATGGCCAATACGTCGGCGGAAGGGTGCGTGCCGGCCGCCTGAGGGCTCCCAGCGTCCTAATCGCGACTGGATAGCCCAACCAGATCATGAGTATGAACACGATGGCGGTCAAACCGACAATCAACATCTAATAGCCCACGTCAAGCGATATGGTCTCGGTGAGGTAATTGGCTCTCATAAATGCCGCGTAGATAGCGCTGTTAAAAGACGCAGGGCAGTCATTAGACGACTGATTGACCGATAATCATACTCGTTGCGACAGGAACTACCCACTCAGCAAGCTTCGGCCGTCGGCGCTTAAAGTAGAGGTCAGATCACAAAGATTAGGCCGGGCAATTGGTCGAGTAGCGTTAAGGCAGTGGGGAATCTGGCCACGGTGCGCGAATGAGCCATCCATCATGGCACGCACCGATGTTTGGCCGACTGAGACCCCCTCGAAACCACACAGACCCCCAACAGTCGGAGGTACCGAAGTGCGCCGCAATCTCCAAATACTACACCGAGTGCTCAGCGCGCGATCTATGACATAATTTGCCATGGCGGCCGCGGTAGTCGCCAGTGTGAGTATGATCCCGACGAGGGCGTCGTCGCGGCGCACCGTTGTCCGGCGCTACACCTGATCCTAATTCATCAGAACACTGTTGTTCCCGTAAAGTAAGACAGGTCGGTGCTCGCAAGTACGGTAACGACAAACCAGCAGATGGGCGATCCCTCCGTAACCGTAACCGGCGTAATCGGTAGGAGCCGCGATCAGTCGGCGGAGATGCATAAGGGGTAGTTTCTCAAAAACGAAGCGACCGGAATGCCTGGTGAATTCATGGTCGCTTCCAAATTCTGTGCGTTTCTCGAGTTTCACCCGGACCGCAGTCTTGTACCACGACATCAGAACGCGCTCTTGAGGGTACGGCGGAAAGCGGACACGCGCTCCGAAAAGAATACGAGTACCGTTCCGACGTAGACCGCAGCGCCGACTGCAACCTGAATCGCGAGCCGAGCGAGCGCCGAGTCTATCGATGCCGCCATCCGGCCAACGGCAAAGACGCAGATCGCCATCAGCGTCGTGCAGATCGCTGCGTTGCGCAACGCTCCCCAGTATGCCTTCCACGTAGTGACATGCCGGCAGAGCATGTACAGCAATGACACGCATGAGATAGGGTAAAGTACCACCCATACGCCTGCGATTCCAGTTGTGCCGAAGCGCGAAGCCCAGAAGAATGCCAGCGGGAAGATGATGGCCGAGACGAATCCGTTGTACATCAGGAAGCGGGTCTTTCCGCGAACCGTAAGCGCTGTTGGCACAATCGGCATCACGGATCTCAGCGCCGTGTAAATCCCGAGCAAGCGAAGCGGGATTATTGCGTTCGCCCACTTTGCGCCAAATACTCCGTATATGAGATCTCCAGCCACGAGCGCGACTCCAATCGAGACCGGAAATGCGACAAACGCGATACCTTCGGTCACAGACAGTACAGAGCGCTCGAGCGCCTTGTCATCGCTCTGCACCGACGCGAACACGGTTGGGGTAACGTTCGAAACAAGACTGGTCAGCTTTTCGACCGGGATGTTCGTAAGTGTCCATGCGAAGTCATACGCACCTAGCGCAGCCTGGCCGAGCACCCGTCCGGCGACGAGAAAATCGGCGTTGGAGTAAACGAACCAGGAGATCCTGCCGACGAGTATCTGGCGGCTGAACGTGATCGCTGGGTCGATGGTGGCAAGCCGCGGAATCGCAAACCGACGCGGCGCCTTGATTATCGTAATGATTGTCGCGAGCGCGACTCCCAGCACTTCGCTCAGAACGAGAGACCAGTAGTGGAAGCTCAGCGAAGCCAGCGTCACCGCCAGCAGCGCAGCGAAGATTGCGCGAGTCGCGTCTATCGCGGCGAGTGTACGGAACTCGAATCCCCGCTGCAAAATCGCATTTGGTACTGACTTGAAGGCGCCGACGATGAAAGAGACACTGAGAGTGAGCACGACTGGGACGAGCGCGGGCGTGTGAAAGAAGTCCGCAAGGGGACGAGCCGCACCGCAGGAAACTGCGAAGATCGTGGCGCCGACCATGAGCGAGACAGTGTTGAGCTGCGCGATTGCGTCATCTGACAGATCGCGCAGTGTGACGATTGCCGTTCCGATACCGAACTCCGAAATGAGCGCGACGAGTCCGAGGTACAGTGCGGCCATGCCAACGAGGCCGTAGTCGTTTGGCGAGAGAATGCGCGCGACGACGATCGTAGATGCCCAACTCACGATCTGAGTCACCCACTTGGAACCCGCACTCCATGCAATGCCATGCATTAGTGCACGGTCAGTCGTGGATACGTCGAGTTGCATATCTGCGACGTGGGGACTTGCAATCGGCGTTGGCGAGCTAATCTCGGGCTGGCGCACAAACTCAGAGGCAAGCCCTGATCCGGCCTCCGTATCGTTCATTTGGGACGGCTCATCGCAGTGTGCGAGCGATGGGCCTCAGCATACACGTGCGTGACAGCGCGAAGCATGGCTTCCGGCGCGAAAACGTACCTCGCGCGTCGTCGAGCGCAGGTGCCGATGGCCGCGGAGTACGCTTCGTCCGAGAGCAGATGAGTGATGGCGCCCGCGAGCGCGGCCGAGTCTTCAGATGGCACCAGGAGCCCGTTTTCACCGTCGCTGATCGCTTCAGCGAGACCATCGACAGCAGATGCCACTACGGGGATTCCCAGCCACTGCGCCTCGAGCAGAACGAGTGGAAGGCCTTCCGAACGGCTGGGAATTGCGATAATGCGCGAATTCCGGTAGGCATCGAGCGTCGCGTCACGCGAAAGCTCACCGAGAAAGTCGACCTGAGAACTGATGCCGGCACGGGTAGCTT
>Ga0209483_1000836_pt1 | contig 25076 bp, 17 predicted proteins | sample NGEPerA_FD_184508 | JGI IMG/M metagenome (GOLD analysis project Ga0209483, IMG submission 184508) | Arctic peat soil microbial communities from the Barrow Environmental Observatory site, Barrow, Alaska, USA - NGEE PermafrostL2-A... | ecosystem: Environmental > Terrestrial > Soil > Wetlands >... | reverse complement strand
GGAGGTTTCGTCAGCCATGCCGGAAGGCTAACGGGCCGCCCCGCTCCCGGGCACCTGTGCCATCCGGTGCCGGGTGGACCTCGCGCTCGAATCGGCCGGACCCAGAACCCGGAGCTGGCCGATCGTGAGGCCAGGCCTTTCGACCAGCTCGGATCCTTCTCCGGTGGGCACCTCGCAACACGATGGGTTTCAGGCCCGATGGAGCATTGGTCTTGCCGGGCCGATATGACTCGTCCAGCTCGTCCTGGTCACGGTCTGAACGGACACGATTGCCCCCAGCACCGTCGGTGTTTCATGAGACTCACCGTGCGTGTCGCGAGGACTATCAAGGATCAACGGAGTCCCCGACCCCATCGCGCTCGCACATGCGACGAAGCCCAGCGAGATCGTTGATGGCTCCCTGAGCGGATCTGCATTGCACGTGGAGTACCGCGATCTGGATGCGGCCGATCCCGGCCTTGCGAGATGGCGGGTGTTCGTCGGGTCGGAGACAGTAAGAGCGAGATTGCCTCTCGCGTGAGCGGCGTACTGGATCGGGTGGATTTCGGGCCATGGCACCCCCGACCATTCAGCGGTTCCGGGCCGGCGGTCAGTTCCTGAGGGGTAGGGCCGGACTGTCGTAGCCGGGGCCTCGGCGATGTCGCCCTCGAAGAAGCGGTCATCCGGGTGACGTCGGACCGAGAGTCGAGGTGGTGTCACACCCACGGTTGGAGAGACGGCATGACCAAACTGACCTCGATGCAGACGCGGGCCGCCTGCGACCGGCCTCCCAGGATGCCTCTTGACGTTCCTCGGAGTCGTAAGCGATCGGGAAACTTGCACGGGTGGAACCGTGAGACTCCCGGTGCTCGCCCGCCTCAGTCGCTGACAGGTGCCACGCTCTGGCGCCGTCTGTGGCAGGTAGCCGCGCGGTCCCGGCGCGGGTCCATGCACTCGAGCCTGGAGCTGTGGTCGAAAGCTGCTCGGAGGCGGGTGGAATGGGACCGACGGTGCACGCTGTTGGCGGCTCAGCGGGCCGCACCGCTCCGCTGCGTCGCCGTGAAGCTGTAGGTCACACTCAGGGCACAGTTCTGGAGCTGCTCGGTCACGCCGGGGGTGCCCCCGGTCGAGCAGGCACCGCCGTTGAAGGCGAACGAGTCGGCGTAGGTGGAGGGCACGGCCACCGTCACGACGTAATAGACGGACTCACCCTGAATCGGCGCCGACGCCGTGATGTCCTGGACCGTCGTGTTGAGTGTCTTCAACGGGACATTGTTCACGACTGTGGTGAACCCACTCGGACAGGTGTAGGTCCACGGTCCCGTCGTGCCTCCGGTCTCCGTGGGGGCAACCGTGCACGCCTGGACGTTCACATGGAGCCCGTTGGTGGTGTCCGTTACGAAGTCGGACCCCGCATTGGCGCCGGCGACAGTGGTCTGCAGCGTGAGGCCAACGTGGCGGCGAGGCCGGTCGAGCCGGCCGGTCCGACCGATGTGTTGTTGGTCAATTGGACGACCCGAGAGACCGTGTCTCCTTCGGCCAGATTGGTGACGGGCCCCACGGTGAGCGAGCCGTGGTTCCCGGCCGGGGTGTCGAGGACGAGGTGGACTTGACCGGTGGAGATCGGCGTCGGTCCGGCGGCCTGGCTGTCCGTGAAGTTGGCGACCACCCCACCGAGGGAGCCCACGGCGAGGGTCAGCGTGGCCGCGGTGAGGAACAGCCGCTTCGGAAGATGTCGTTTTCGGGAGTGTCGACCCGGTGCCATGAAGAGCCTTTCTGGAGCAGGTGGCGAGCAGTAAGCAAAAAGGGCTCTGTTGCGTTGATTGATGGTCAGGCGCGGGCTGGCCGGTCTCGGTGAGGCTGGCCCTTCAGACCACCAGCGCAAGCTCGTCGAACGCCGCGGCGAGGATCAGTCCGGAGCGCGCCTCGACCCCGAGTTCGTAGTGCCCTCGCCGCAGGTTCTGGATGAAGGCGTGTCCTTCGATGACGACGCTGGCGGTCCGGTCTTGTTTGAGGCCGCGCATCGGGCGAAGTCTGGCCTTCAGGCGTCCGTGGTCCGCTTCGACTCGATTGTTGGCGTACTGGGTGGTGTCGTGCAGTGCAGCAGGCAGGAGTTCCGCGACCACGCTGACCAAGGCGTGTGCCCGGTCAGTGGTGATCTCGACCGGCTGACCATGGATGCCGATCGCATTGGCGAAGAACTTCGTGGCGGCCTTCAGGTCTCGCCGCTTGGACAAGAACACGTCGATGACCTGCCCGTATTGGTCAACGGCGCGGTAGACGTACCGCCACGTGCCGGACACCTTCACGTAGGTCTCGTCGACGAACCAGTGACCGCCGACGCTGTGGCGGCATGGCTTGGCCGCGTCCACCAGGATCGGCGTGAACCGCTGGACCCACCGGAACAGGGTCACATGGTCGACCTCGATGCTCCGTTCGGCGAGGAGTTCCTCAAGATCCCGATAGGAAAGTCCATAACGCAAGTACCAGCGCACGGCGATCAAGATGACTTCTGGAGGGAACCGGAACCCAGCGAAGGCTGACTGGGGCGGCTGGATGGGTCGGATGAGATGGCGACGCTTCACCTCGACAGCCTCGTTCAACCACGGCCCAGGCACGAACCCCAATGATTCCAGGAAGGTTCCCGCTCAATGCAACAGTGCCTGCGAAACACATCCGGCACTCAGAACATCCCGGCGCCTCATCGGGGGCCTTCATGCCCGTCCCTGTCCGGGGTGAGTCAACGCTGACCGTTGCCGGCTCGAAATAGCGATCGTCCGCCTCTGAGCGGATGGCGCAAGGAGGTGCGTATCCCGTGTCTGTTGGCCGTGGGCACGCGGCTGCTCGCCACCCGTGTGATCACGTGGAGCGAGCCCCCGGTGTCCCGCCCTGGAGGCCGAGTGTCAGGTGGATCCTGGGGCAGCGTGCAAGACGGACGCAATGCGGCGCGGTGGTCCACGGGTTACGTTGACCCGATGAGGGCTCGTCATCTTGTCATCCTGGTTGCCGGAGTGGTCCTGATCGCGACCACGTCCTTCGTGGCTGTTTCAGCGAGCGAAGCATCGCCTCGATCCACCACGCATGTGTCGTCGATCTGGCTGAAGTCGCCGACATACAAGCCGAAGGCACCACCTGGAGCAACAGATGACTACCACTGCACGGTGCTGGACCCGCACGTCACGCACAGTTCGTACATCCTCTCCAGTCAATTCTTCCCTGGTAGTGCCGAGGACCACCACGCCGCTCTCTTCCTGCTCCCGCGTTCGCTTGTGGCCCAGGCCAAGCGCGACGAGGTGTTCAAGAACGGGTGGACGTGCTTCGGCGAGGGAACCCTGCCCAGCGCTCCGCTCACCGACTTCGCGCAGACCACGCTCCTGAGCAACTGGTCGCCGGGCTCGGGCGCCGTCAACTTCCCGAAGGGATTGGGCTTCGTCATCCCGGGTGGGAGCATGGTGGTCATGCAGGTGCACTACAACCTGCTCGTCGGTGACAAGCCAGTGAATGACTCGTTGGTGCTGCACACGGTCCCGCTGTCGACACCGCTGGTGCCCCTTCACATCCAAACGATGGAGGCGGCACCCGACATCCCATGTCCAGCGGGCGTGACCGGTCCACTGTGCGACCGAGCTGCCTCCGTGGCCAACCAGGGCCAGCGTTTCGGCGACAATGCCGTACTGACGGTCGACGGGATCGAGGCGCTCTGCGGTCGCAATCTGTCGGATCCACCTACCGGGAACTCGACATCATGCACCTCACAGATGAGCACGGGTGGCTACCTGGTTCGGGTCGCGCCGCACATGCATCTGCTCGGAGTGGGCTTCACCATGGTGCTCGACCCGGGAACTTCCGAGGCGAAGACGGTCCTCAGTGTTCCCCACTATGACTTCCACCATCAGCTGTCCTACAACTTGGCCACGCCCATTCCGGTCACCGCCGGTGAACCGGTCCAGATCACCTGCACCTATGACCCGACCCTTGCTCAGGAGCTCCCCATTCTGCGGAAGGTCCCGCCGCACTTCGTGACCTGGGGTAACGGATCGACGGACGAGATGTGCGTAGGCGTGAGTTGGACATCGGCCATCCTTCCGAACTCCCACAGCTCCCTCTGAAGGTTCCGATTCATGCCGGGGACCTCTGGATCGGAAGGAGGTCTCGGTGACTGGTGGGTCCCTGATCTTGGAGTGCGTTCGTTCGCCGGGGCTCATCGACCCGCTCCTCTCAGTAGGGTTGACCATCGGGCTCGACGCCGGCCCGGATGCCATCGATGCGGCCCGACGGGGCGAAGGTCCACCCCGCGTCATTGTTCGCCCGGCTCTCGGAGCCGTCTGATGCGAGGCACAGGTTTCTTATGACCAATCCGGAATTCGGGGATGAAATCGACCATCGCGCAGTCGCCCCATCGAGGTCCCAGTCGACCTGGGGGTCGCCAACATGATCGCCATCGTCTTCGCCGCACTAGCGGCCTTCACCAATGCCCTCACCTCGGTGTTGCAGAGAATGGGGGTCGAGACGGCCCCGGAGTCATCGGCCCTCAAGGCGAGCCTCATCGGGCATGCCGTTCGACAGAAGATCTGGCTCATCGGTTTCGGATTCAGCCTCATCCAGTTCGGGTTTGTTGCGACCGCGCTCAAGCACGGTGAACTGAGCACCGTGCAACCTGTGCTCACCACCGAACTGCTCTTCCTCCTTGTGATCCTCGGGGTGTGGTTCCGGTACCACCTCGGCGCACGGGAATGGCTTGGGGGCCTCACCGTCGTCGCCGGACTGGGCGCCTTCTTCCTTGCCGCGCGCCCGCACGGGGGCCAGGAGATCCCTTCCACCACCCAGTGGGTGGTAGCGACCGCGGCGGTTGCCGGAGCCATCGGCCTCGGTGTTCTCGGGGGCCTTCGGGGTCCGCGGTGGTGGCGCGCAGCCTCACTGGGCGCAGCAACTGCGGTTGCAGCTTCGTATACCTCGGCCCTGACAAAAGCGATCACGAGCTACCTGGATCATGGATGGAGTGCGGTCTTCTCCCATTTCGAGCCGTACATGCTCACCGTGGTCGGGTTCGGCACCATCTTCCTGCTCCAGAGTGCGCTCCACGCCGGTCCGATCACCGCGTCACGGACCACGCTGGTCACCACGAACCCACTGGTCAGCATCGTGCTCGGCATCACGCTGTTCGGCGACATTCTGCGCGGTGGTGCACTGTGGATCACTCTCGAGGTACTGGCTCTCGCGGTGCTCGTTGCCGGCGTCGTCATCCTCACCCGTTCGCCGCTCGTGGCGGGTTCGCCCGATGGCGGGGTGGACAACGAGAAGCTTGGTGGTGCGCGCAAGCGGGCGATGACGGTACCGCCGATCGAGGCTTTCCCCTGACCGACCGAATCGAATCGATCAGCATGGCTCTCGCTACGCACACCGAGATGACTCCAGCCGAATGGGTCGATCCGCAGTAGTTCGCTGCAGCCCCTTGGCACTCGAACGACCCGACGTCCAGCTGAATAGCGATGGCCTCGGCAGTGTGACCGGGTCCCGGTGAGTTGGCCACTTGATCGGGGCCTGGTCAGATCCCCCGGTCACCAACGCTGCCTTGGGATCCAGGCGCAGCTCGCTCGGCGGACATCGTGCCGCCGCACCCACGTAAGCATCACCGGACCCCAAGAAGAGGTGTGTCGCTCCACGCAAACGACGGTGCCCCGGCGGATGTCCGCCGGGGCACCGTCTTCGCCCGAACCAGGCGGTCGCACAAGCAGGACCAGATCAGGCCGTGAACTCCGTGCACGACGACGTCTGATCGGTGGTGAAGGCGCTTTGCGAAGCGACACACACGTCGTAGAGGTCGCCGAGCGTGAGTCCGGCGATCGGCTCCGACGTGGTGGAATTGCTCACCGTGGCCGATGACTGGAGGGTGAGCGTGGTCAGGTCGAGCACATTGACCTGGTAGCCGGTCACCGGATTCCCGGCCGGGGCACCGGTCGCCAGGATCCACGACACCGAGCCCGTGCCGTCGCCATTGCTGACCGGCGTCACTCCTGTTGGTCCCGGGGGTGCAGCGTAGGCGGTGAACTCCGAGCAGGTCTCGTTGGCAGACGTCAGGCTGTTCTGCGCACTGACGCACACGTCGTAGAGGTCGCCCAGACTCAAACCGGACAGCGTTGTCGACGTAGTCGAACTGCTGACCGAGGCCGCGGGACCGACCGTGAAGGTGGTCAGGTCGAATGAGGTCACCCCGAACCCGGTGACCGGATTGCCCAGGGTCACGGTCGAGGGCGTCCAGGAGATGGTCGCGGTCCCGTCACCGACGTTGGTGTCCGTGACCGAGGTCGGGCCCTGAGGCACGGCCTGGACCGGGCTCGAGGCCGGCGAGTTGCCCAGCGCATTGGTGGCGTATACCGAGAACGTGTACGAGTCCGTGGCGTTGAGCCCCGTCACCGTGGCCAGACTGGACGAGCCTGGCACCGTCGTCGTCGTAAGCGTCGTCTGATCGACGACCACCGTCGTGTACCCGCTGATAGCCGACCCCCCATTGGAGGCCGAAGCCGCGTAGTTGACATAGGCACCCGGGACGCCGCTGATCGTGGTGGCCGTCGCCGACACCCCGGTCGGGACGCCGGGCACGGTCGCCAGGGTCACCGGTGCCGAAGCGACCGACGGAACGCTCGTGCCGTACTTGTTGGTCGAGGTCCCCGTAAACGTGTAGGTCTGCCCGTTGGTGAGGCCGGTCACTTTGCACGGGAACGAGTTGGGCGATTGGCAGGAGCTACCGCCCGGGCTCGCGGTGATTGTCCAGTACAGGATGTGTGCGTTGTCAATGGCCGGAGGATGGAACGACACCGTCGCCGACCCGTTGCCCGCGGTAGCGGCCAGTCCGGTCGGGGGGTACGGGACACCGGCCAGGACCCTGATGGGCTTGCTGGCATGACTGTTGCCCGACGCGTTCGTGGCAACCACCTTGATCGAGTACGTCTTTCCGTCGGTCGCCCCAGAAGTAGTGCAGGTCAGAGCCGAGGCGGTCGAACAAGTGGTGTTCAATCCGGGACCCCGGACGGTTGCCGTGTAGCCACTCACCGGGCTAGTTCCTGGACTTACCGGCGGACCCCATGTGATGACGAACTGATCGGCCTGTGCGCGCGCTTGCACCCCGGTCGGCGCACTCGGCGTGGGTGAGGCGGCGGCGCCCGCAGTGGCGGCCCCAGCAACGAGCCACGTTGCCAAGAGGCACAGGGCGGCGCCAGTTGCTACCAACAATCGTCTCGACATGGAGCGTTCCTTTCGCCAGGGGATAGGGCCGGATGCCCGAATCTCCCTTCGTCACCAACTGTCGCCAGGTGACTGTCAGGACGATGTCGAAGCCATCGTCCAAAACTGACTGTGACATAGGATTGCATCCTGAGCGTCAGGGGTAAGAGAACAGAAAGTGAACCCCTGGTGACGCCTTGCGAAACGCGGCGGACGAATCACGCAGCGTGGCGAGGTCTCCCGGGGGTCGGGCACGGCCCCACGGTATGGCCGGCGAGTTCAGCTGGGGAGCTCGGTGGTGATCACGAGGAGTGCACCACGGCCTGGGTGGTAGCGCGCACGGTCGGAACGAAATCCTTCGCATCCCCACCGGAACGAGGCTGACCGCCGCCACGGCACGGCCGCGTCGAGACCGCGCGGATCGACTCGGAGGAGTCACTTGCTCAACTGACGCACCTGGAAATCGCCGACAATCGAGACGAGCTCTGAGGACTTGGAATAGACCCGGCGTCACGCGCGTACTTGAAGTGAACGCCGGCGACCGCCTTCTGTCGCGCTGCAGCCGCCGCGTCCGTCCACGACCATCCGCCGCAACGCACGATCGCACTGCTAGACCATGCATCCAGCGTATACACAGTGCTAGCAGGCGAGGTCCATCGATCGGCGGTGCGATGGCTGCACGGGTGACATCGAGACTCCTCGGGAAGCAGCACCAGGCCGTGAGACGGACGAGCGACCGAGCTGTGTCGAGGAGGGGAGCCGCCTTGGGAGACGGAGCGGACAGGTTCCGCCGAGGCGTGCTCCGGCGTGGCGTGGTGGTCGGGGGATCCGCTGTTGCCCTGGTCGCGCTCGCAGCAGGATGGCTTGGGCTCCCGTTGTCCGCCGCCTCGGCATCACCCCTCTTGTACCTGTCAGAGCCGTTCAGCGGCAATCAGGTGCAGATCCCATCCGATTGGGTGCGACCTGCGCTCCCGACGGGCACGACCGGTACCAACGTCGCCTGCCTGACGGCTTCGGGATCTACCGCGCAGACCCCGATCCCCGGCTGCTCGGCCTCGCCGACGGATCTACCCGGGAACGGCACACTCCGACTGACAGCCGCCACTGGCAACGTCGACGGCGGTGTGTCCTACGCCACCGCGGTCCCCTCCTCCCAGGGCCTGGACGTCACCTTTGACACCTACCAGTACGGGGGGAACGGTGCGGACGGGATCCTCCTGTACCTGGCCGGGACCAACCCCCTGCAGCCGGCACCCCCGGCATCACTCGGGCCTCCGGGAGGGCACCTCGGCTACTCGGGGGGGACGGCCGCACCGACCGGTCCCGGGATCGCCAACGGGTACCTGGGCGTCGGCCTGGACGTCTACGGCAACTACTCGAACAACGCGTTCGACGGATCGGGGTGCACGGACCCGGCGTGGGTGGGCAAGGGCGCACGCGTCACCAACCAGGTGACGGTGCGGGGACCGGGGTCTGGCACGCAGGGGTACTGCCCGCTGGCCAGCTCGGCAGGGGCCGGTGGGCTCCAGGGCAAGCTCGACGGCGGGGCGACTGGGACTCGCAGCACCTCCTTGGTGCCCACGGAGATCGCGATCAATCCGACCGCCGCCTCGGTAAGCGCCCGGGGCATCCCCAACGTCCCCGCGTATTCGTATGCGGTCGCCGTGTCGCCCTTGGGCGGGCCGACCCAGTACGTGATCGGGTCCCTGCCCAATGCGTCGGCGTACGAGCCCTCGTCGTGGCTTGAACCGTCGACGGGCATTCCCTACCAGCTCGCCTTCGGGTTCGCCGCCTCGACGGGTGGGTCGAACGACGTCCACGAGGTCCGGAATGTCCAGATCCAGCCGCTCTTCACCAATCCGGCCCGGGCTGTGCTCCAGATCACCGACAGCGCCGCCGGCCACCTGGTGGCTGGCACGCCCGTGACCTATGGGATCACCCCATCGATCTCGGCCCTGGGGGGCAGTGAGAATCAGCCGATGTACTTCACGGACACCTTTCCCACCGGCGTTGTCCCGGGTGCCGGGTCCGGCACCAACTGGTCGTGCTCGACGGCGGGCCAGACGGTCACCTGCAATTACACCGGCAGCTATCCGATCGCCGCGGGCACCACGCTGCCGTCGATCACGGTGCCCGCCGCGGTGGCCAATGGGGCGACCGGGACGCTCGATGACGTTGGCCAGCTGGTGTCCGACGACGCCCAGATCGTCAGCACCACGGATCCCGGCACCGTGGGCGTGGCCTTGGTCACGCCCGTGCTCGGGGTGAGCCTGGCCGACAGTGCAGGTGGTGCCTACGTTCAGGGCGGCATCGTCACGTATACCGCGACGGCCACGGTCTCGTCCGGTGGCGGCGCAGAGGCGGCCGCACCGCGGCTCGTCGACGTGTTTCCGACAGGCGTGACCCCTGGAGTGGCCTCGGGTACCAACTGGTCGTGTGCCACGGTCGCCCAAACCGTGACCTGCAACTACACGGGCAGCCTTCCGATCGCCGCCGGCACCACCCTGCCGACCGCCTCCCTTCCGGTGACAGTGGGGTCGTCGGCGTCGGGTGGGATCTCGGACACCGTCACGCTGTCCTCGACGGACGCCGCGCCGTCCACCGTGTCCGCCAGCGTCTCAGGGTCGATCCTGTCCATTCCGCAGTACTCGCTGACGCTCACCGACAGCCGCAGTGGCAACTTCCTGCTCGGCGCCGCGGTGACGTACACGGCCACACCGACGCTGGTTGCCGGGAGCGGCACCGAGTCGGCCGCGCCTACCTACTCGCAGACGCTGGCCACCGGCGTCACCCCGACCGCCGTGTCCGGTACGAACTGGACGTGCGCGAAGTCGGGCCAGTCCGTGAACTGCACCTATTCGGGTGCGTTCCCGATTACCCCGGGGACCCAACTGCAGCCCATCACCATCTCGGCCAACGTCTCGGCCGGCGCCACCGGCAACGTGTCGAGCACCGGGACGGTCCAGTCGTCGGATGGTCTCTCGGCGACGGCGGTCGACTCCGCCAACGCCGGGAGCCCGCCTCCGCCGAGTCTCAGCGTCACAGCGAGCGCCCCGTCGCAGACGTACGCCGGGCGGAGCTACACGCTGACGGTCGGTCCGGCGATCACCTCCGGTTCCGCGCCGGCGAACAACGACCCGGTGGTCAAGTCGATCCTCCCTGCCGGTGAGACGTTCACCGCCGTACCGACACCGGCCGGGTACACCTGCGCACTCAGCGCGACGACAGTGGTGAACGACACGCTGACCTGCACGTCGACGGCCGCGACACCCATCGCGGCGGGGTCCCTCGGAACGATCGGGGCCACTGTCGCTGTGGCGCCGGCGACAGCCCCGGGCTCCCTGTCGGCCACCACCACGCTCACGGATCCGGCCGACGGTGCGACCCCAGCATCGAACGGAACCACGATCACGTGCGTGGCCACCCCGGTGCCGGTAGTGACCACGTCCGGGCCCGCGAGCTCCGCCGCGGGGTCGACCGGAACCTTCGTGATCACCCCGTCCCTGTCCGGCGCCGGTGGCCCCGCCTATGTTGACCCGGTGGTCACGGTGACCGCCCCGAGCGGCGGGACGTTCAGTGCTGACCCCACTCCCGTCGGTTGGTCGTGCGTGCTCTCGGGCGCCAACACGGTGGCCACCTGCTCCTCGACCGCCGCAACGCCCATCGCGTCGGGAACCGCCCTCGGAGCGATCAGCGCGTCCGTGACGTTCTCGTCGACCCCGGGGTCACAGACCACGTCGGCCACCTTGTCTGACACCCCCGACGGGGCCACCCCGGTCACGAACTCGGCCACCACGACGACAACGGCCATCCCCCAGCTGGCGGTCACGGTGTCCTCGCCCGCCCATGCGGTTGCCGGGTCGATCGGCACCGTGGTGGTCACCCCGTCCCTTTCCGGCGCCGGTGGCCCCGCCTATGTTGACCCGGTGGTCACGGTGACCGCCCCGAGCGGCGGGACGTTCAGTGCTGACCCCACTCCCGTCGGTTGGTCGTGCGTGCTCTCGGGCGCCAACACGGTGGCCACCTGCTCCTCGACCGCCGCAACGCCCATCGCGTCGGGAACCGCCCTCGGAGCGATCAGCGCGTCCGTGACGTTCTCGTCGACCCCGGGGTCACAGACCACGTCGGCCACCTTGTCTGACACCCCCGACCTTGCCATCCCGGTCACGAGCTCGGCCACCACCACCACAACGACGCCGACGCCTCCCGACCCTCCGACGAGGTTCGGTTACCGCCTGACCGCCGGTGACGGCGGGGTCTTCGCCTTCGGCCAGGACTCGTTCCTGGGCTCACTGGTCAGCCGAAACGTCACGCCGACGGCGCCGATCTCCGGCATGGCCGCCACGACCGACGGCAACGGCTACTGGCTGGTGGGAGTGGACGGGAACATTTACACGTTCGGAACGGCCCAGAACTACGGGTCTCTCTATGCGGCCCACGTTCCGCTCAACCGGCCGATCGTGGGGATGGCGGCCACACCCGACGGCAAGGGCTATTGGCTGGTCGCCAGCGACGGTGGCGTGTTCGCGGTCGGCGACGCCGGGTTCTACGGCAACACCTACACCATCGGGATCGAGAACCAGCTCGACAAACCCATCGTCGGGATGGTCGGGGACAGCACCGGCCACGGCTATTGGCTGGTCGCCAGTGATGGGGGCGTCTTCACCTTCGGCGACGCCGGGTTCTACGGCAACACCTACACCATCGGGATCGAGAACCAGCTCGACAAGCCGATGGTGGGGATGGCGGCCATGCCTGACGGACACGGCTACTGGCTGGTGGCCGCTGACGGCGGGGTCTTCGCCTTCGGCGACGCCCCCTTCGAGGGGAATACGTACACCACCGGGATCGAGAACCAGCTCGACAAGCCGATGGTGGGGATGGCGGCCATGCCCGACGGCCGTGGTTACTGGCTCGTCGCCGCGGACGGCGGTGTGTTTGCCTACGGTGACGCCCCCTTCGAGGGGAATACGTACACCATCGGGATCGAGAACCTACTGAACGCCCCGATGGTGGCGCTTACCGAGGCGCCCTGACGTCGGGCCGACCGACCCTCCGTTTCGCACTGGTGCATCGCCCGATCGTGGCGGCTGGCAGGGGTCGAAGTGCCGGCGGGCCAATTCGCTCGATGCGGGGCCTGAAACAGGAACGGACCGCCTGCATCGCCATCCGGGGGCATCCCTTCATCCAGAACCTACGTAGAAGGCACTACGAGCTCGGGATGCACCCATGTCCCCGGACTGACCCTTGCTGCGGCGTTCGACGAGCTTGCGCCAGTCGATCGGTCAATGCAACAGAGCCGTCAGAGGCCATGAGACCACAGTATCCGTCGGGGATCCCGGCCCCACCGGCGCGAGACTGGGTCCATGGACACCGATACCGCTCGTGATGCGCTGGCCGCCTGGCGGGCCTCGTATCCAGACGACCCGTTCGCCGACGACCGCCACCTACGGGCGTTGCTGGCCCGGCACCTACCGTCGGATCGGCTTCGCGACCTCGAGGCCCGGGCATCGGCGTTCGCCCGCGACGTCACTGCCGTCGTCGGACCGGCGGCGGCGCGGTACGAGCAGCGGGCCCACCTGCCCGAGCTGGTCCGGTGGGATCCGGTGGGACGCCGCACCGAATCGGTCGAGTTCGACCCCGACTATCACCGTGCCGGGCAACGGGTGTGGGCTAGCGGCCTGGTGGCGCTGTCGGGCCGTCCGGGGTCGGCCTACGAGCAGGCCGTGCTCCTCTACCTGCTGTCACTCGAGGGCGAAGCCGGGCACGCCTGCCCGGCAACGTGCACGATCGGGCTGGCCCGTGCCCTGCGCCGGGCCGCTGACCCCGCGGTCCGCGACCGGTTCCTGCCGGCGCTGGTCGACCTCGACTACGGAACCGCAGCGCGGGGCTCGCAGTTCCTGACCGAGGTGCAGGGTGGCTCGGACGTGGGCGCCAACACCTGTCTGGCCGTGCCGACCGGGGACGGGACCACCTACCGGGTGACCGGGGAGAAGTGGTTCTGCTCGGTGGCCGATGCCGCACAGTTCTTCCTGACGGCACGGGTCCCGGGGGGTCCCGACGGCACCCGGGGCCTGGGCAGCTTCGTTGTGCCACGCGAGATCGACGGTCGGCCCAACGGATTCGCCCTGCGGCGCCTGAAGGACAAGCTCGGGACCCGGGGCCTGGCCTCCGCGGAGATCGACTTCGATGGCGCGCTGGCCTGGCCGGTCGGACCGGTGGAGGATGGGTTCCGTACAGCGGTGGGCGTGGTGCTCAACACCAGCCGGTGGATGACGGCGGTCGGCGACGCCGGCATGATGCGCAGGGCATGGCTCGAGGCCTCCGCCTACGCCCGCCACCGGACGGCGTTCGGGGGCCCGATCGGCGGGTTCCCTGCCGTGCGGCGCACCCTGGCCGACATTGCCGCCGTGTCGGTGGGCGCCCTCCACCTTGTGGTGGCACTGACCGCTCTGGAGGACCGGATCGACGACGGCACCGCCTCTGACGCCGACGTCCTGGTCCACCGGTTCCTGGTCAACGTGGCCAAGTACGTGGTCTCGGTCCAGGCCACCGGGGTCGTCCACGCGGCCATCGAGGTCCTGGGTGGCAACGGCGCCATCGAGGACTTCAGCGTGCTGCCCCGTCTCTACCGGGACGCCTTGGTCTACGAGTCGTGGGAGGGCAGCCACAACGTGCTGGTGGCCCAGGTGCTCAACGACCTGCGGCGCCTCCCGGTCCTGGACGCCGTCGGCACGTGGCTGACCGGCGTGGTCGCCACCGTGGACGACGCGGGGCTGGCCGGACCCCTGGCCACCATGCTGGACCAGGTCCTCAGAGCTGCGCTGCGCTGTGCGGAGGACCCCGTGGCCGGGGCCTGGCACTTCCGCGACGTGGTCGACCGGCTGGGCGTCGTGGCCGAAGCGGCTCTGCTGGCGCAGGCGGGCGAGTCGGCGCTGGCCCGCCACCTCCTGGCGGGCCCGACCGGCCCCGCGGTGGATTCCGGTGGCGACGTCGGGCTGCCGAACCGGGTGGAGGACGTCCTCGACGCCATGGGGTGAGCCGCCGCCATCTCCTGGGGGCCCGGGATCACCGCCCCGGCAGGTCCACCAGCGCCGAGCGGTCCAGGTCGGCGACGTCGGTGACGCCCGTCAGTGACAGAGCCACTCGCAGCTCGTCGCGGATTGTGGCCAACGCGTGGGCGACGCCACGCTCACCGGCCGCCGCCACCGGCCAGGCCCATGCCCGGCCGAGCAGGCAGGCCCGGGCGCCGAGCGCGAGGGATTTGAGCACATCGAGCCCGCTGCGGATCCCGCCGTCCACGAGGATCTCTAGACGGTCGCCGACAGCGTCGACCACCGGCCCGAGGGCCCGGATGGTGGAGGGGGTGTTATCGAGCTGGCGTCCACCGTGATTGGACACCACGATGCCGTCCACCCCGCGGTCGGCGGCCTGCCGAGCGTCGTCAGGGTCCAGGATGCCTTTGAGGACCAGCCGGCCCGGCCAGTTGCGGCGCACCCAATCGAGGTCGTCCCAGGTGACGGATGGGTCGAACTGGCCGTCCACCCAGGCGGCGAAGTCAGTGGGGCTCGCCGCGCCGGGTATGGCCTTCTCCAGGTTCCCGAACGTGTGGGGCTTGCCCCGCAGGCCGACGTCCCAGGCCCACGTTGGGTGCAGGCCGAGGTCGAGGCCGCGCCGTGCCCGGCCGCGCCATGACTCGGGCCCGGACATGCCGTTGCGGGTGTCCCGGTACCGGCACCCGACGGCGGCGAGGTCCACGGTCAGCACCAGCACCGGGCACCCGACGGCGCTGGCCCGGGCCATCAGGTCCTCGGCGTAGGCCCGGTCGCGCATGACGTAGAGCTGGAACCACACTGGCTCGGCGACGGCCGCCGCCACCTCCTCGATGCTGCAGATGGACACGGTGGACTCGCAGAAGACCACACCGGCCGACTCGGCGGCGCGTGCGGCCTGAACCTCGGCCCGGGTGGCGAGCATGCCGGCCAGTCCGACCGGGCCCAGTACAACGGGCATGGCGAGCTCCTGGCCGAGCACGGTGGTGGCCAGCGTGGGCCCGGACACGTCACAGAGGACCCGCTGTCGCAGCTGGACGTCGGCCAGATCGGCCACGTTGGCGGCCAGGGTGGACTCGGCGAAGGAACCCCCGTCGACGTAGTCGAACAGCTGTCGGGGCAGGCGACGGCGGGCCAGCTCGCGGTAGTCGCCCACCGAGCCGGGGGCGATGCCGAGCGATCGGTCGGGGAGGTGTCTGCCCACCGGGCCGACGCTAGCCACCCGGCATCCCCGTGTCCCGTGGCGCCCGGCACGTGTGACTAACGGCCCTACGCCGCACACCGGGCCGGAGGGCAAGGTGGTGGCACGCCGACACAAGCAGGAGAACGTCCCGTGGACCAGGCATCGATCGAGGTGGACGGGCATCCGGTGCGCCTGCCGAGGGCATCGTGACCGTCGCCGGGCTGCCCCCCACAGCGGTGCGGTCGGGGGTTCCCCCCGCCCTCTGGCGCCTCGAGGTACCCGAGGTCCGCCAACTCCGTTACGACGTCGATGAGCGGCCCTTCCTCGTACTGTTCGAGACAACGCGTGCGTGCGACCTGGCCTGTGCGCACTGTCGGGCGGAGGCTCAGTCGGCCTGCGATCCCGATGAGCTGTCGACGGCGGAGGTGACCGCCGTGCTCGACGACCTGGCCACCGCCGGATCGCCGCGACCGATCGTCGTGCTGACGGGTGGCGACCCGTTCAAACGGGCCGACCTGCGGGAGCTGATCGCGCACGGCTCGGCGCTCGGCCTGGCCATGGCGGTGTCTCCGTCGGGCACCCCGCTGGCCACCGAAGCGAACCTGGCCGGTGTCCGGGCCGCAGGTGCAGGGGTCGTGTCGTTCTCGCTGGACGGGGCAGGACCGGGAACCCACGACGCGTTCCGAGGCGTCCCGGGCTCGTTCGCCCTTACCGTGGCGGCATGCCGGGCAGCCCGACGGGTGGGCCTCCGCCTGCAGGTCAACACCACGCTGACAGCGGATACCGTGGACGAGCTGCCCGAGACGGTCCGGCTCGTCCGGGACCTCGACGCCGGGTTGTGGAGCGTGTTCTTCCTGGTCCCCACCGGCCGGGGACGTCACCTGGGCGCCCTCGGCCCTGACGAGGTCGAGGACGTCCTGCACCTCCTGGCAGAGGCGTCGTCCACGATGACGCTGAAGACGACCGAGGCGCCCCAATACAGGCGGATCCTGCACCAGCGTGCGGCACGGGGTGAGGAGGACGGTGCCGAGGAGCGGGGCCCGCTCTACCACCGCCTGCACGACCGGCTCCACGAGGCGCTGGCCGAGGTGCCGCCCACCCTCGGGCCACGCGCCTCCCGGAGCGGGGGCCACCCGGGTGGCGCATCCCGCCGGGCACCGCTGGCCGTGGGGGACGGCAGCGGGGTGGTGTTCGTGTCCCACGTGGGCGAGGTCTTCCCGAGTGGGTTCCTGCCGCTGACTGCCGGCAACGTGCGGGACCGGCCCCTGACCGAGTTGTACCGGACGTCGCCACTACTGCGGTCGCTCCGTGATCGCGACCGTCTGGGCGGTGACTGCGGGCGGTGCGAGTTCCGCCAGGTGTGCGGCGGGTCGCGGGCCCAGGCCTTCGCGGCCACCGGGGACCCGATGGCCGCCGACCCGAACTGCCCGTACCGACCTGGCGGGTGAACACCCGGGCGACCTGGGCTTCCACCGGTCAACCACAACCTGTTCCCCGTGCACTAGGGGCGTAGAGCAGGTCGGCACCGGTGTGCAGTGGCCCCACCCGTCCAGCTGGAGTCGGTCAGACACGCCGGTTCAAGAAGGATCTGTCGACAGGCCCAGCCCAGTTCTTTCGCTACCCCGCAGTGGGCTGCCGTGCGGTCGTCCCGCTTGGGGACAGAGCCGCCCCATGTGCCTGGAAACCAGGGACAGAAACGGGGTTCTCTCAGGGCTTCACTTGCACTTGGCCTGAGCAATGCTCGAGAGCCGGGCCACCCTGGCCAGGAACTTGGAATTCAACCTGTGGGTCTCGTACTTCTTCACCTTCGCGACGCGGTTGCCGTAGAACTTGGCCAGATATTCCTAATGTACCTTCTGCTTCGGATCGGTACCGGAGTTCGCCTTAGCCATCGCCGCGGCCTGGTCTGCTTCCAGGGTGGCCAAGGTTGTCGCGAACTTGTTCTGGAGCTGCTGCACCGATGACTCCACTCGTGATGCATTCGTGCAGCTGAAATGGGCCTCGGCCACCTTGAGAGCGTGAGCAGCCCGCTCGACGGCCTGTTGGGTCGGGATCGCTGTGGAGCCGGTTGACCCAGATGCTCCGGCAGGTCCGGCAACTCCTGCGAGTGTGATGCCGATCGCCACGGCAGACAGCACTATTTTGCTGGTCAGAGATTGGACAGCTCTCATGGTCGCACCCCTCATTGCCTGGTCAGATTGTCTGGCTGCTCGCTGGATTGTCGGACGATGCTGGCGCTATCCGTAGCTTTTGGTTCTGAGGAAGTCGTGTCGGGCCCAGGGTGGGTCGGAAAGGAACTTGTATCGCCCTGTGGGCAGGGAGGCTTCCCGCTGGGGGATACGTGGAGGTCGGATCTTGTCAATCTCGCCAGGTGCAATCGATGCGCCGATGGGTGCACTGAAGCTTTCCGAGACTGCGGGTACGGCAAATGTCGTAGCGGCAGACGCATCGGGCCGATCCGGGCGACGAGAGGAGGGTGCTTCTGTGATCGCATTCCTCTGTTCCGAAGCTGCGAGCTTTGTAACCGGGACGGACGTGCTGATTGATGGAGGGGCCGTCGCTGCCGTTACGTGAGATTGCGCCGTCTCCTGGCGGAGGCTGGGCATCCGAACGAAGCGTTTCATTTGTCACGTTGTACGGCGACCACGGCCATCGGGAGACCGCGCCTACCACCGCACGAGCGCGCCCCGGCAGCCCAAACTCCTTCGCCCTACCTTCGAGATCGGCGACCAGAATCAGGCCTCCCTGCGTCGCCTCGAGATTGGACCGGTCATTGACCCATGCATCTGCGAACAGTTCGGAGTTGCCCTCCTAGTGGCGTGCAGATCCAAACCTGTGAAGCGCTCCGCTGGTCACGCTCAGCTCATGGGGAACCTTGTGAGAGCGAATCCAGAACCGCTCAGCATCGGGGAAGAAGAGGGACTCCTGATCATCCGAGTACCAATGAATCATGTAAGGCGGCTCACCATCGGGCCCGTGAACCTCGGTGACAACTCCAACGAGTTCGCTGAATCCGGTTCCGATTCCCGGCCCCACGAGCCGGTCGCCCACTGTCGCCCTCATGTTCGCCCACCCTCCATACCGTGACGCCACTTTCATTGTTGGGACCACGGATGGCGACCACAAGGGCCGAACGGCTCAAATCCGCGCCCTGTCCCGGCAACGCCAGGGTCGGTGGGATACCCGATGCTGTCGTCCTCCCGAGCTATGGCATCGAGGACAAGCCTCCGGGCATGGCAATCCCATGACGGTGCTCACCAAGGACGGTTGCCCCTAGCGCAGCTGGCCCGACAGGGCTCACGGATCTGCCCTCAGCGCCGCATGCTGGCGGGGTCTAAACCTTGCCTGCCGGCACGGCGGCAAGCCCCAGGTCATCCCCATTGAGCCTTGAGGGCACTGTTGCCTCGAGCCGCGCCATCCGACGCGAAGCATCAGTTGGACAGGGAATCGCGTACTGAAATGCGTTATGAAGACATGGGCACCGCGGGATTGACGTCCAGTTCATGGCATCGATGGACGGGTGGTCAGCGTCGATCGCCAACGATGCAACAGTGCCCACCGGTCTCAGCAGCGACTCTGGCGAGCCCCCCGACGGGGCACACTCCATTCCGCTCCCGTTGGATCGTGACGTTCTCCTCTTGGCACCCCGGCTGGCATGGGCCAAGATCAAAAAGGGGCCAGGTGAGGGGATGGAGAGTCATGCCAGAGAATGGATACGAGTCGTTGGTCCGACGGACCTACCAGGACTTCGAGTCAGGTGATTTGGACCTCTTGGGAGTGGTCATGGCGCAGGACGTGGTGTGGCATGAGCCAGGGCGAAGCAGCCTTGCCGGTGACTACAAAGGCCCGGAGGAGGTGCTCCGTTTCCTGGGTGAGTTGAAGGCGCGTACCGATGGCACGTTCAAGATCGAGGTCTTGGACGTGCTCAGCGAGCCGGGGCGGGCGGTGGTCTTTCAGCGAGAGACCGCCATGAAGAATGGGAAGACTCTGGACGTGATCGCGGCGGTCGAGTTCGAGATCCACAACGGGAAGATCACCGAAGTGACCGTCTACCAGAATGACACCTACGCATTCGACGAGTTCTGGGCAGACGCCTCGGGCAAGGAGGACGACATGGACCACATCAAGTCGGAATTGGAGTGCTCAGCACGGGAGGCTGGTATCGGACCCCTGCCCTAGCGGATCTGACTTCGAGAAGTAGGCCCGAGGGAGGCGTCGATCGAGTCGAGGGGTATGGATCAGCCTTGAGATAGCAAGTAGTGCGAAGGGATGAGCACGTCCCCTCGACATGCACCTACCTGGGTGGGAGGGACACGTGCTGCATCTTCGTGGAGACACGGGCGCCAGCCAGCGATTGGTCAGTTCTTCACCCGAGGACCGGGAATCGTCGCTCGCTCGCCAGACGGTCGAGTGTCGACTGCATCGCCCCCGTCAGCTCCTCGTAGCAGGCCCTGACGACAAGATCGTCCTCAGCTGCTTCAGGGTCATACCGAGCTGACCAGTCGATGGGTGAGCCCAGTTCCACGGTGAGCTTCGCGGGAAGCGGCCACATAGGGATCCCACCCGGAACGACACCGAATGGTGGGCCAAATACCACCGGCATGACCTTGATGCGGAACATTCGGTCGAGGCCCAAGAGCTTCGCAACTCGTTCTCCTCGAGCCAAGACGATGACGGTCTCGTGGGCACCAACGGAAACAGCGGGAATCACGGGAACCTGTGCCCGAAGTGCAAGTCGAATGACGCCTAGCCGGTCCCCGAAATCGATGGTGTTTCGGTCACGCCACGGTCGAAAGACCTCGTAGTCACCTCCGGGGTAGTCGATCAAGATCCCTCCGCCTCGAAGGATGGCCTCTGCCTCGCCGGGTGTGGCCTCGATGGCACCGGCTCGCGCCATCACGCGGCCCACACTTGGGAGTCCGAGAAAGAAGGAGTGAAACAGGGCGAAGACCGGCTCGTCCTCACCTCGTTCTTGCCACCATGCGGTCAGGAGAACAGGAAGATCCGGTGGAATCTGACCTCCGGAATGGTTCCCCACCACGAGAAACGGGCCTTGCCGCGGAAGCCGCTCGAACCCCCTCACCTCCGATCGGAAGTAGGAGGCAAAGCGCTCAAGTACCGGCCGTGCGGTACGAAGGAATGCCGGGTCACGCAGAGACCCGACGGGGTTCTTGGCGTTGTCTGTGGTCTCCACTGCCCATCAACTATGCACCTCGCTTGGTGCGCCGTCGACCTCCAGGATTGAACAGTGCTCGACCGGTTGGCTCGGGCGGACCGATACCGGATTCATCTCGCCCGGTTCCTGCGCTTCACGCCATTGGCTGGGTGGGTCACTTGACCCCGTTGCGCCGACCTCACCGCTTGCCTTCGCGATCGAGGCACAGTCCCGCCAAGGAGCGCAGGGTCGATGAGGCACTACGCCAGCTGCCCGGATCGCAGACCGACCGAACGATGCGACGACGCGGTCACGGCGTTTGCGCATCTACTATCGGACTGTGTCGATCGAACGTGTGGACGACCCCGGAAGCCACCCTGTGGCCGCGGGACTCGACGCGCCGGTCGACCCGGCGGTCTTTGGAAGGCCTGCTGCAACGTGCTGGCCGTGAGGTCGACGAGGGCCTTCTGCCCGCGTGCCAGATCGCGGTGGCGTACCGCGGCCAACTCCTGGCCAGCCGCACCTACGGCGCGGTGCCCACCAGCCGGTTCGTCGTCTACTCGTGCACGAAGGTGATCACGGCCGGCGCGATATGGCTGCTGCTCGGCGAGGGATTGCTGGAGCGCAGCACCCGGGTGGCGGATTTGGTTCCGCCATTCGCCGAGCACGGCAAGGACGCGGTGACGGTCGAGCACCTGCTCACGCACACGGCTGGCTTTCCCAACGCCCGCATGCCCGACGACGACTGGGTCGACCCGCATCGCCGAGTGGCGCGACTCTCCTCGTGGATGCTCAAGTGGGAGCCCGGGTCGCGCTTCGTGTACCACGGATCCTCTGCACACTGGGTACTGTCCCAGCTCGCCGAGTCGGTGACCCGCACGGATTTCCGCACCTTCGTCCGCGACGCGCTCCTCGGGCCGTTGGGGATCGACTCGCTCTGCCTCGGGCCCGCAACCGACGAGCAGGACGACGTGCTCGATGTGGTCGGGGTGGGTGACGCGGTGTCCGAAGCCGAGCTCGAGGAGCTCGGGGGCTCGATCGGCCTGGACGTTTCGGCCATCGGTACATCCGAGGTGGACCTGCTCCGGCACAACGACCCCGAGGTGCGCGCCGTGGGTCAGCCCGGTGGCGGTGCGGTGGGGCGAGCGGCCGACCTGGCCATGTACTACCAGGCGCTGATGGCCAACCCGGCTGGATTCTGGCGACCCGATGTGCTTGCCGCGGGCACGGCCGAGGTCCTCTGCGATCTGGTCGACCCGATGACGGGCGCACCGGCGAACCGCACGCTGGGGCTGTTGCTAGCAGGAGATGCTGAGACGGCAATGATGCGGGGCTTCGCCTCCACCAACTCGCCGCGGACGTACGGGCACATGGGCGCCGGTGGGCAGGTCTCGTGGGCCGACCCGGCCACCGGCTTGTCGTTCGCCTACCTGACCAACGGGCTGGACCGGAACCCGCTGCGCATGGGCGCCCGCGGTCTGTCGCTGTCTTACCGGGCGGGTGGGGTGGTCGCGTTCGACGCTTGAGCGTCGCTGGGGTCCAAGGTGTCTCGCTCGGTACGTGGCACCCGACGGGCCGCGTGCATCCGCTGCCTGCGAGTTCCGCATCGGGGACACCTCATGCGTAGGAACCCTCCCGGGGGATTCGACCATCACAACTGGCCCTGGTCGATGAACGGAAGTCAGAAACCAGCTGCTACCAGGGGAAACGTTGAAGTGCTCCGATCATCGGTGGCGGTAGCGGAACCTTGGTCGAACCCCCACTGAAGCGCGATCGGCGGAACCGGTCGCCGTCGGCCGATCCCGCAGAGGATCGGATGCAGGTGCCATTGCCCCGCGTCCCGAGTGACGATCGCCATCTGTAGGAGTGCGGCGTTCTCAGCCCGGTGCTTCCGGTGCCGCGGAGCCCGCGAACAAGGTTCGGACCCGGTCTTGGAAAGCCCTCGGGCGCTGATCGCGGCGAACCGTCGGCTCAGCCCGCCCCGACGCGCTGGTTGTACGTGGTGATGAGCGCGTTGGATGCGGCCTGCGCCTGGCTCAGCGCCTTGGTCGGCGTCACGCCGTTCACAAACATCGAGTTCTCGGCATTCACGATGGCCGTCCGGACCGTGTCGTAGGGTCCGAGCACCGCTCCTGCGGTAGCCGGGGACAGCACTCCGCTGGTCAGCTGCGTGTAGGCCACCTTGAATTGCGGACTGGTCGCCCACAGGCTCTGGATGGTCGCCGACTGTGCCGAGGACGTCCGCAGGGGGATGTACCCGGTACCGGCCGACCACGTGGCCTGCGATGTCGTGGAATCGAGGAAGGCAATGTACTCCCAGGCGGCGGCCTGCACCGCCGGGGACGACTTCTTGGAGATCCACAGTGCGCTCCCCCCTGGCTCGACACCACCGGTCGGAGTCGCCTGTACCGTCGGGAGGGGGGCCACGCCGAGCTTCACATTCGGGTACTGGCTGAGGAGCTGCTGGATGGTGCCGAGGGCCGCAGACGTGTCCACGGTCATTGCGTACTTGCCCGATCCGACCCCGAGCAGGTTGTCGTACGCGTCGGCCCCTGCGACCGAGTTGGTGCTGGCGGCACCGGCCTGCACCATCTGGTTGAGGTCGCCGAACACCTGGGTGCCGATGGAGTTGTCGAACACCGCCTTGGTGGCCCGGGCGGATCGGCCGTTACCGTTGTCCACGAACAGCTCGTTGGCCGTCGCCAGCTGTGTCTCGAGGTACCAGGGGTCGAGCTTCAGGCCCAGGCCGCCCTGTCCGGCACGCTTGAGCGTCGTGGCGTCGGTCACGAGCTGGGACATGGTGGACGGGGGCTGGTCCGGGTTCAGCCCCGCCTTCTGGAACGCGAGCTTGTTGTAGTACAGGACCGGGCCCGAGACAGCGAACGGCATGGCCTCCTGGACCTTGCCCACGTTCCAGTACGCGAGTGCCCGGGGCAGCAGGTCGCCTACCGAGTAGCCGAAACCCTTCATGCAGTTCTGGACCGGCTGGATCGACTGTGTGTCGATCGCCCCCTGAGTGTCGGTGTCCTGCAACTGCACCACGTCCGGGAGCTGGCCGTTGGTCAGCCCGGCCTGGTACTTCTGCCAGGTGTCGTCGTAGCTGGTCTGGGCCACCAGATTCACGTGCACCTTCGACTGCGAGCTATTGAACGTGTCGGTGAGCGCCTGGAGGGTCTGGCCGTTGGCCCGTGGCATCGACTCCCAGAAGCTGATCGTCACTGGCGACTTGGCGCCGTTGAGGGCATTCGGCGTGCAGGCACTCGATGCGGCGGTCGATGCCGAGCCGGTCGTCGCCGACGAGCCCGGCGACGAACCGCAGGAGGCGAGGAGGAGCCCCGTGGCGCCGAGCGCTGCGGCGAGTGTGGTGGCGGATAGGCGGAGGGGACGCATGCATGCATTGTCCCACGAAGGCCAGTGACAGGCAGGTGAACGCACGGAGACCGGGTATTTACTTCACCGCACCCGAGGTCAGGCTCCGCACGAGCTGCTTCTGGAATACCACCAGCAGGATCAGGAGCGGAACCACGGCGATGACCGTCCCGGCCAGCGAGACGTTGATCTGGTCGAGCTGGGTGTTGATCAGCTGCTTGAGGCCGATCTGGACCGTCCTGACCGAATTGTTGTTCCCGGTGACCAGGAGTGGCCACAGGTACTGGTTCCAGGCCCCGAGGAAGCTGAAGACCCCGAGCGCGGCCAGGGCCGGTCGGGCCAGCGGGATGGCCACCGACCAGAGGAAGCGGAGGTGGCCATACCCGTCGAGCTCGGCTGCCTCACGGAGGTCACGCGGGATCTGCAGGAACGCCTGGCGCATCAGGAACGTCCCGAACCCCGTGGCGAGGAAGGGCACAGTGAGTCCCGGGAAGGTGTTGAACCACCCGAGGGACGACACCGTCGACAGATTGGTGGCGATCGTGACCTCGAAGGGGATCATCAATGTCATCAGGAAGACGAAGAAGAGGGTTCGTTTGAACGGGAACTCGAGGAACGCGAATGCGTAGGCGGCCAACACCGAGGTGGCCATCTGCCCGATCACGATGATCGACGTCTGGATGGCCGAGTTGCGCAGGTAGACGTCGAGGTCGCCCTGTGTCCACGCCTTGGAGTAGGAGCCCCACTGCGGATGGAGCGGAAAGAGCGGGGGTGGCTGATGGGCGATCTGGCTCGGCGGCAAGAGCGAGTTGACGATGGCCATGTAGAGCGGAAACAGGACGAAGAACGCACCGAGCGTGAGCAGCGCGTACCGGATGACGAGCCGTAGTCGGCGACGTCGCCGCAGCGCGGTCGGTGTCGACACCGGGGGCGAATCCCTCCCGATGGGCGTCTGCTGGTCAGTTGCCGGCATAGGTCACCCGCCGTTCGAGGAACCGGAGCTGCAGCACGGTGAACACCAGGAGGATGGTGAACAGTACGATCGAGAGCACTGCTGCGACGCCGGGGTCGTTCTGGATCGAGAGCGCCTGGTACACGTAGTAGAGGAGCACATTGG
>Ga0209483_1000835_pt1 | contig 25084 bp, 23 predicted proteins | sample NGEPerA_FD_184508 | JGI IMG/M metagenome (GOLD analysis project Ga0209483, IMG submission 184508) | Arctic peat soil microbial communities from the Barrow Environmental Observatory site, Barrow, Alaska, USA - NGEE PermafrostL2-A... | ecosystem: Environmental > Terrestrial > Soil > Wetlands >... | reverse complement strand
AGGAGAGAGCGGGCAATTATGCTTTGGTGACACTTTGTGTCGGTGTTGGCCAAGGGGCAGCACTGGCACTGGAGCGCGTAAATCGCTCTTGAGCCTGCAAGGATCGGCCTAGGCTGAAGCACATCCGAGCGCCCTGGGCCGCTTGTTCTCTTTCCTCCTGATGGGGAAAGCCCCTTCCCGCGGATATCGGCGGAATTTCCCCGGATACAGGGTTCAGTATTCCCTGTTATTTGATCTCAGACCGCCCCAATTCCGGCCGGCCCCAACCTGTGTCGGGTACGGCCGCCCATGTATCGTCGGCCATATATCTTCTGCTTGCCTCAGCCTGTTACAGTTGGCCTTCCACCGCTATCGGGCCGGGCCGGCGGCGATATACTGCCTATGTTCGAAAACCTATAGGAGGAAAGTCAGTGGCAAAGGTGCCTCCGGGCGTCGGTCCAAAGCACCCGCAAGTCCTGGTCTTGGTCGGCGCCACTGGTGATCTGTCGCGTCGCAAATTGTTGCCGGGCCTGTTTCATCTTTCCAGCAGCGGTTTTATCCCCGCCTGCCGTATCGTCGGCGTTTCGCTGGACGACATCAGCGCGGACGATTTTCGCAGGCTCGCGCGCGCGGCGATCGAGCAATTCTCGACCCGGCCTCTTAGTGAGGACGCTTGGACCACTTTTGCCTCGACGCTGAATTATGTGCCGCTGGCGGCAGGCGCCGGCGCGCTGAAGGCTGCCGTCGGCCAGGCTGAAGCAATTCTGGGCAAGGAAAGCCGCCGTATCCATTATCTTAGCGTGCCGCCCCACTCGGCCCTGGCAGCGGTTCGTTTGCTGGCCGACGCCAGTCTGGTTGAGCGATCGCGCATCATCATGGAAAAGCCGTTCGGCACCGACCTTGATAGTGCCCGCTCCCTTAATGCACGGCTGCACGAAGTCTTTGCCGAGGAGCAAATCTTTCGCATCGACCATTTCCTTGGCAAAGAGCCGGCTCAGAACATCCTGGCCTTTCGCTTCGCCAATGGGTTGTTTGAGCCGATCTGGAACCGCAATTTCATCGATCATGTTCAGATCGACGTGCCCGAGGCGTTGGGGTTGGGCACCCGTGCCGCTTTTTACGAAGAGACCGGTGCCTTCCGCGACATGGTGGTGACGCATCTATTTCAGATCCTGGCTTTCATGGCGATGGAACCGCCTACGTCGCTTGAGCCAGCGCCGATCAGCGAGGAAAAAAACAAGGTGTTCCGCTCGATGTTGCCGATCGACCCGGCCAACGTGGTGCGCGGGCAATATAATGGCTACCGCGCCGAGAAGGGCGTCGATCCTGAATCCGATGTTGAGACTTTCATCGCGCTCAAATGTCTGATCGACAATTGGCGCTGGGCCGGAGTGCCGTTCTTCCTCCGCACCGGCAAGCGGCTGGCGGAGGGGCAGCGCATCATTTCCATCGCCTTCCGTGAGCCGCCGAAGAGCATGTTTCCTCCCGGCTCCGGCGTTAGTGCCCAGGGGCCAGATCATCTGACCTTTGATCTCGCGGATGCTTCGAAAATGTCGCTGTCATTTTATGGCAAGCGCCCAGGCCCAGGTATGCGGCTCGACAAGCTCAGTCTACAATTCTCCATGCACGAGACAGGTCTGGTCGACGACGTGCTGGAAGCCTATGAGCGATTGATCCTGGATGCGATGCGCGGCGATCATACGCTGTTTACGACGGCGGAAGGCATTGAGCGGCTGTGGGAAGTGTCGATACCCCTGCTGGAATCGCCGCCGCCAGTGCGAATATATCCGCAAGGTTCTTGGGGACCGAAATCGATCCATCAATTGGTGGCGCCTCACGCTTGGCGTCTGCCCTTCGAAAGGGCTTGGCGGAATCCCAACCCTGTGGGCAGCTGACACGAGAAGCAGCGGGCCGTTTCAAACGACCCGCTGCGGCCAGCCTTATTGCGATGTCGGCAGACTGTAGGCGAGGTAGTCGCCGGAGTAATTGCCTCCGCTCACCGCGACGATGATGTACTGCTTGCCATCCACGCTGTAGGTCATGGGCGAGCCCGATTGCGCTGCGGGCATCCATACCGCGCCCACTTGTTGACCGGTCTTCTGGTCATAGGCGCGCAAGTAAGCGCCGCGCGGATGGCCAGGCTGTGTCGTGATTTGCGGATCGCCCATCACCACCAGATTCTTGGTGACGACTTCGCCCACATTCCCGTTCTGTCCGGTCTTGGGAATGTTGAGGCCCTTGAGCGCCGGGTTCAGGCGAATCTCATCCGGCGTGTCGCCATGAGGCACCTGCCAGAGCGTGTCGCCGGTATCCAAGTTGATGGCCGTCAGCAGCCCGTAAGGTGGCTTGACGAAGGGCAGGCCATCCACACTGAAGGGTGGCCGTGGCGCTGTTGCGGTCTGAGGATGCGCTGTCATGACGGCATTGAGCTTGGCCTGGTCGGAGCTCACTTTCGGTGCGTCCGATGCTGAACCAAAACCTGGGCCGCCGAATATCTCGAATGGTTGGCCGGCAGTACCCGCTTCATACCGGTTATCCGTCAAACCCGGCGGCGGCTCGACCAATCCCAACGGGCCGATCATCGCGTTGGCAGCAGGGGCAAACACCACATGGGTCTCGGGATTGAAGCCGGCCCCGGGCCAATTGGTGCCACCCGCGGCGTTGCCGATATCCATGACCCCGTAAGGGCCGCCGACCTTGCTGACGAGGGCGGGCGAGAACATTTGCCCCATCGTGTAGTACTTTTTGATGATATCGACCGCCTTGGCGCGCAGTTCCGGCGTAAAGTCGATCAGATCGTCTGTGGTTACGGCGTTGCGCGCATAAGGCGCGGGCCTGGTCGGGAAGGGCTGGGTCTTGGAGGTCTGCTCGCCTGGTACGGTGCTTTGCGGCACCGGCTTTTCCACAATCGGCCAGATCGGTTTGCCCGTCACACGGTCGAATACATAGAGGAAGGCTTCTTTGCTGGGCAACGCCACGGCTTTGATCGCCTTGCCGCCCAGGGTGATGTCCACCAGAAGTGGCGGCGAAGACAGATCGTAGTCCCAGATAGGATGGTGCACGATCTGATAGAACCATTTCATCTTGCCGGTGGTGAGGTCGACGCACACCAGGCTGTCGCCGAACAGATCGTTGCCCGGACGGGCGCCGCCATAAAGATCATTGGTAGGGTCTTCGACCGGCAGATAGACGCTGTTGAGTTTGGGATCGACGGTGATGCCGGTCCAGGTTCCCGTGTTGCCGTTAAAGTCGGCCGAGTTGTTCTTCCAGGAGTCGTAGCCGAATTCGCCCTTTTGCGGGATGTTGTGGAAGGTCCAGAGCAGCTTGCCGGTCTTTACATCAAACGCGCGTACCAGTCCCTTGGTGTTGTTCACTTCGAGGGGCTGAAAGCCTTCCTTGAAGGACGAGCCTACGATCACGACATTGTTCACCACCGTGGGCGTGGTGTGCAGGCCGATCTCGCCCGTCACCAGATCGATCTGCTTATATTCGCCAGGATGGTCTTGTACGCCTGTATAGGCACCCACCTTCAAGTCCACGACGCCATGATCGCCGAAGGATTCGACAGGACGGCCGGTGTGGGCATTGAGTTCAACCATGCGATAGCCGGTCGTCACATAAAGAATCCGGTCATCGCCATTGCCGTCGGTCCAATAGGACACGCCGCGCCCGGAAAGTTGGCGCGGAGCGAAAGCCGCCCGCGCGCCTTCGTCCATGCTATAGACCCATTTCAGCTCGCCGGTCTTGGCGTTCAGCGCGACCACGGCACGGCGGGAGCCGCCGGTGGTGTAGACGGTGCCGTTGACCTCGATCGGCGTGCCTTCCAGCTTGAATTCCGGACGTCCGCCCAGATTGTCGGTCTTGAAATGCCAGGCCTGCTGCAGCTGGTTGAAGTTGGAGGCGTTGATCTGGTCCTGCGGCGAATAACGCGATCCTGACGGATCGGCGAAATACATGGGCCAGTCGCCCTTGGCGGTCGAAGGCTGGCCTGTGCTTTGCGCCGATGCGGTGGCCGTGGCAGACAAAAGCGCGATCGCCGCGACCGATGCGAGACACGGTGCTGAAATCTTCCGAGACATTTCGCTCCCCCTGGGAAAACCGATATGAGCTTTTCACAGCCTAAAGGACCCGGCAACAGATGAACGCGCGGACGACCCGCCGCGCGTCATGCTGCAATGCGAGAGGCGAATTTTCTCCATCTCTCGCTCGAGCCGAGAGACAATCTGGAATTCAGGGATATTATTGCTGACTGCGCTACCACAGAGCGTTTATCCGGGTTGATGCCCCAGTTCCGGATCTGGGGCATCGCCTCGCTCGCTAATTCTTGAACAGCCGCACGCGGAGCCGTGGAATCTGTGAGAAGGGTTGGCTTACTGGTCTGACGTGTTGGTACTGACCGGGCTGGTCAGCGAAAAACTGTCCGTCAACAGATCGCCGCGCGAGGCCCCGCCCACCATCACCACATAACTTCCTGGCAATTCGACCCAGCGATGCAGAGTGGCATTGAAGCTGGATAAGTATAGTGGGTCGATGGGCAACGTGACGGATTTGCTCTCGCCCGCCTTCAGCGCCAACTTGGTGAAACCCACCAGTCGGCGCACGCCCGTTGGGTCGCCGGGACGTGTGGCATAGACTTGGGCAATCTCTGCGCCGTCGCGGGTTCCCGCGTTGCGCAAAGTGAAGCTCACCTGACCCGCATCCACCGTCAGGTCGGAATAGGCGAAATCCGTATAGGAAAGCCCGAAGCCGAAAGGAAACAGCGGCGTGAGGTTCTTCGCGTCATACCATTTGTAGCCGACCAGATCCTTTTCCGGATAATTCACGTCAAAGGACTGGCTGGTTGGCGCGCCGGGCACCGGCGACCGGCTGGGCCCGGCGATGGCGCGTACCGGCAACTGGTCTACGCTGGCAGGAAAGGTGACCGGCAGCTTGGCGGTGAAATTGACATCGTCGAACAGAAGCGCGGTCAGCGCTTCGGCTCCGCGCGAGCCCGGGAACCAGATCTCCACCACGCCGGCCGCGCGCGCCAGCCAGGGCATGGTGACCGGCCCGCCTGTTTCCAGCACCACGATGGTGCGCGGATTGGCGGCAGCCACCGCCTGGATCATCGCGTCCTGATCGCCGGGCAAGGAGAGACTGTTCTGGTCGCGGGCTTCGCTGGCCGGTTGGCTGGCGAAAACGATCGCGATATCCGCGGATTGTGCTGCCGCCACGGCGGAACGAATATCGGTGCCGGGATTGAAAGTCACTTTTGCTTGCGGCGCGCGCGCCGCGATGGCTTCCAAGGGCGAATCCGGCCACCAGATTGCGCCGCGCGCGAACACGCCAGCCTGGCCCAGATTGACCGCGCCCTGGTCATTGGCGATCGCGTTGCTGCCGGGCGGGTCCACCTGCGCCGAACCACCACCGGTCAAGATTCCCACATCGGCATAGCTGCCGATCACAACGATGCTTTTCACGTTGGCGGTGTTCAGCGGCAGCACGCCATTGTTTTTCAGCAGAACGTCCGAGGCCTCGGCGATGCGCTGGGCCACGTCCAGATCGCCGAACACGTCCGGCACCTGTTCCACCATTTTCTTGTCCACCACGCCCGAGGCGAATTCGGTGCGCAGGATACGATGCACCATGTCGTCCAGCCGTGCCTGTGGCACTTGGCCCGTGGCAACCGCCTGTTTCAGCGCCTCGCCAAAAAAAACCGCGCCTGACTGTTCCTGGTCCAGGCCTGCCAGCGCTGCCTTCACCGTGCTGTGGGTGGCGCCCCAGTCCGACAGCACAAAGCCGTGGAAGTGCCAGTCCTGTTTCAGCACCTGGTTGAGGAGATAATCATTCTCGCATGACCAGTCCCCATTCACTTTGTTATAGGCGCACATCACCATACCGGGCTTGCCCTTCTTGATCCCGATCTCGAAGGCCAGAAGGTCGCTTTCGCGCATCGAGCGTTCGTCCAGCACCACATTGGCGATGGTGCGGCCGGTCTCCTGATCGTTGAAGGCGTAATGCTTGATGTCGCCGATGACGGTCTGGTCTTGAAGTCCGCGCACCCATTTGGCGTAGCTTTCGCCCGCCAGCACCGGGTCTTCGCCCAGATATTCGAAATTGCGGCCGTCACGTGGATCGCGCGCCAGGTCGATGCCGCCGGCAATCGAGATATTATATCCTTCGGCCCGCGCCTCGCAGCCAATCAGCGCGCCATAGGCATAGGCCACCTGCCCATCCCAGCTTGCCGCTTCGCCCAGCGTGGAGGGCAGCAAGGTCGAATAGCGCCCGCGCGCCCCATTGCGCGCCACGCCCACTGAGGAATCCGCCATATTGAGCTCGGGCAGACCAAGGCGCGGGATGCCGGGCACAAAGCCTGCCCCGCCATCGGAGGTGCCGGTCGCATTGCCCGAACCATGCACCAGCGAGATTTTTTCATCCTGCGTCATGGCCGCCATCGCCATATCGGCGCGCCGGTCGGGATCGAGGCCGAGATTCATCCAGGCCAAATTGGCGGGCACAGCCTGGTTCTGGCCGCCAAAAGTGCCAGGCGCGGGCGGCGTGGGGCTGGCAGTCTGGGCTGGCGGAACGGGCGCGGCCGGGGGCGGCGCCGGCGTCTGAGCCAGCGCGGGGAGGACGAACAGAACCATGCCGGCGGCTAAAAGCGTCGGACCCGGAAAAGAGCGCATCGGAATTGAAACCTCAGGAATAGGAAGGAATGGTCAATCGGTCATTGCTGGCCAGCCCGAACAGGGCAATGCCAACATAACAAGCCATCGGCACCAGCAAACAGGTGCTGAGATTGGTATGATCGGCGGTCCAGCCGGCCAGCACCGGCACCAGAGCTCCGCCCACAATGCCCATGCAGAGCAGCGCCGAACCCTTGGGCGTGTTCACGCCCAATCCTTCGATCGCCAAAGCAAAGATGGTGGGAAACTGGATGGAGTTGCACAGGCCTACCGCGATCAGCGCCAGCACCGAGACGATCCCCGCCGTGGACGCGGATAGTCCCGCCAGCAGGAACGCGCCGATGGCGCAGGCCGTCAATGTGGTACCGGGGCGCACAACGCGCTGCACCGCCGATCCCAGGAAGCGGCCTACCATCGCTCCGCCCCAGTAAAAAGACACCAGCCCGCCCGCCAGCACCGCCAACACCGGCGGCGCGTTCGGCGCCATCGCATGCATGGCCGTGAACAACGGAATAAGCGGCTCGCCCAGCGCGGCGGTGGCCGCCGCGGTCTTGGCCTGGAGCAGATAATTCACCATCAGGCTGCCGATGGTAACCTCTGAACCGACATAAAGAAAAATGCACATCGTGCCGAACAAAAGCCGGTGACCCCTGAACAGCGCGGCGGCGGATTGCGTGGCGCTGTCCGCGACAGTGGCGGGTACGCCGGGGGCGCGGCGCAGGAAAAAGAAGATCAGCGCCAAGAGCGCCAACAGGACGGCGATGCCCAGGAACGGCGTCTGGGTGGCATGGGCCTGGGCGACGCGATAGGCGGCCAGCACGCCGGGCGGGGCGCTGAGAATATTGGCGGGCACGCTGACGCCGTTTTTCAGGATCAGTCCGGCGCCGACAAAGGGGCCGACAAAGGTGCCGAAGGAATTGAGCGCCTGGGCCAGCACCAGGCGACTGGAGGATGTCTGTTGGCTGCCCAGAAGCGCGATCAGCGGGTTCGCCGCCACCTGCAGGATGGTGATCCCCGCTGCCATCACGAACAGCGCCGCCAGGAAATATTCGTAGACGCCATACGACGCCGCCGGCGAGAACAGAAGGCAGCCTGCCATGGTCACCAGCAGGCCGGTCACGATGGCGCGCATATAGCCGACTTTTTCCAAAAGCCAGGCGGCGGGAAGGGAGACCACGAAATAGGCGGTGAAGAAGGCGAATTCGGTCAGCGTCGCTTCGGCATAATCGAGTTGGAACAGGCCCCTCAGCTTGGGCAGCAGCGTGTCCACCAGCACGGTGGAAAAGCCCCAGGCGAAGAAGAGGGCGACCACAAAGCCCACCAGCCAGGCAGAGATTTTCGGCGCGCGCTGGGCGCTATCCGGTGATGTCATGAGCCCCGGCCCTATCTTCGACGGGAGAGATATAGCCCATTTTCCGCGGCCCGGCAGGGGTTTGCACTAGCCCTATCACGGCCAGCGGATCGCCGCTCGGCGCATCCGTGTATCGGTATTTGACGGTCGCCAAGAAATGGATGCTTCCATACAATTAGAGCGTGTTCCAGCCGATCTGAATCGGGATTCCCGTGGCAGAGGGAAAGGTGGAGTCTTGACCAAGTGATTCGGCTTGCGGGGTCTGCCATGAGCAAAGCTTATTCGTCGGATTTGCGCGAACGCGTGATCGAAGCGGTTGATGAGGGGGCGACGCGTCGGGAGGCGGCTGAACGCTTTGGCGTCAGCGTTGCCTCAGCGGTCCGCTGGCATCAGTTTTGGCGGGACGATGGGCGGATTGCGGCCAAGCGCTATGGTGGGAGCCGCTCCGCTCTGGAAGATTGCGCTGAGGAGATTCTGGCGCTGATCGAGGAGCAACCGGACGCGACGCTGAACGAGATTGTCGCGGCGATGCACAAGCGCAGGCTACCCGGAAGCCGCACGGCACTCGTTCGCTTTCTGAAGCGCCACGGCATCACGTCAAAAAAAAGTCCTGCATGCATCCGAGCAAGAGCGCGCGGACGTGGCGCGGTTGCGCCGGCGTTGGATACGCGAGCAGGGGCTATTTGATTCCTCCTGTCTCGTCTTCATCGATGAAACATCGGTGAACACCAACATGACCCGCCTTTATGGGCGCGGGCCGAGAGGGGAACGCGTGATCGGGCGCGTGCCGTTCGGAGCCTGGAAGACGTTGACGTTTGTCGCGGCGCTGCGATGCGACGCAATGACGTCGCCGATGGTGATCAAGGGAGCCATGAACGGAGAGACCTTTGTGGCCTATGTCGAGCAGTGCCTGGCGCCGACGCTCGGGCGCGGCGACATTGTCGTCATGGACAACGTCCCGGCACACAAGGTTTATGGGGTACGCGAAGCGATCGAAGCCGTCGGCGGGACATTGCGTTATCTGCCTCCATACTCTCCCGATCTCAATCCCATCGAACTCTCGTTCAGCGCATTGAAGGCGTTCTTGCGCAAATTTGCGGAACGCACGGAAGACGAACTGCGCCGTCGTATCGGACGCTTCGTACGCCAGCTACAGCCCGATACCTGCGCAAACTTCTTTACCCATGATGGATATGCCCCAATATGAACGGAATCCGCTCTAGCAGACGCGTTTTAGGAATTTCGATGGGCATTTCACGCAGAACCCTACTGGCGGCGTCAGCTTCTCTCTCCTTGCTTCCTGGTTTGGCACGTTCGGCGGGCGCTGTGGTTATAAGACTAGATCCAGATCGCCGCTTGCGATCGATCCCGGCCGACTTCATGGGCCTGAGTTATGAGATTTCCTCGGTCGCCGTGCCCGGCCTGCTATCTGCGGACAATCGTTCTTACGTCCAGTTGGTGCGCAACCTAGGCCAACAGGGCGTGATCCGCGTCGGCGGCAACACGTCGGATTTTTCCTCGTACCGAGCCGCCGGCACCCCCCAGTCGCTTCCCAGGGGTACGGTTGTGAATGCTGAGAATATCCGCCAACTCCGAGGTTTTCTGGACGCTATAGGCTGGAAGCTCATATGGGGCCTCAACCTAGGCAGCGATGGGCTCGACAATGCGGTGGAGGAAGCCAGGGCCGTTGCCAACGCGATGGGTGACCGTCTTCTGGCGCTGCAGGTCGGCAATGAGCCGGATTTGTTTAAGAATGGGGGCCATCGCGCGGGCACTTATGATTACGCCGCCTGGCATGCGGAATACCGCCGCTTTAAGTCGGCCATTCGCGCAACCTTGCCGCATGTGCCTTTTGCGGGTCCGGATATTGCTGGCGGCAAGGTTGACTGGATGGAGTCCTTCGCGCGCGATGAAGGCGGCGATATCGCGCTGCTAACCGCGCATCATTATCTCGCGAACCAGGCCGATCCGAACAGCACCATCGAATTGATGCTACAGGACGAGAAGAACTATGAGGCAGTGCTGGAAAAATTTCGGTCCATCGCCGACGGTGCCGATCTGCCCTACCGGTTATGCGAAACGGCCTCCTATTCAGGGGGCGGCAAATCCGGCGTCAGCAATTCGTTCGCTGCCGCGCTTTGGGTTCTGGATTATCTGTTCGTGCTTACGTCTTATGGCTGCAGCGGCGTCAATATGGAAACCGGCGTCAATCATCTAGGGTGGATCAGCCACTACACCCCGATCGGCGACGATCTAGCGGGCCATTACGAAGCTGCTCCGGAATATTATGGCCTTCTTGCTTTCGCGCAGGCGGCAAGGGGTGAGCAGATTGCCGTCAGCTGCGATGCGGGCGATGTCAACCTTACCGCTTATGCCACGCGCCAGAATGCCCGTGCGATGACTCTGGCTGTGATCAACAAGGATTCGCGTCAGGATGCTGCGATAGAGGTGATTGGCGCTGCACCACGGCAAGCCCGTGTCATGCGGCTCTCCGGGCCTTCGCTATCCGCTCTTGGCGGCGTGACATTGGGGGATGCTTCCGTTTCGAATGACGGAACATGGAAGGTCGCGCAAGCCGAGCAAGCCCAGATTGCGAATGGCAAGGTGCTACTCGACATACCGGCCGGCAGCGCGGCTCTGATTGCTCTGACGGCCTAGAAAGGACTCCAGGCAACGCCGGCTGTCGGAACGATATGAGCGAATGGCTCTGCTTTACCGCCGATTCCGGTCCCTGACCAATTTGCCCAAATGGTGGAGTGTTGCGTTGTTTGACATTGCGAGCGAATGCGCGCGTGCTGGTTGGTGCTTCAATCCGCGCCATCGCTTTGCAGAAGCGAAACGCCAACCTGAAAAGTATGATGAACCGGCTGCCGAATGCCGCCGACCTGACGTCGCCGGAATATTCCTCGCTGCGGCTGGTGGCGCGCGGCTTCATGAGCAAAACCATTCCCAAACTCCACCAAGCGCGATTGATCGAACTTGGCCTAATTCAATGCCTCATGGGCGGGCTGATAGCGACACCAGCCGGCCGTATGGTGGCACGTAGCTAGGGTCCGTCACTCGAAGATACTTGTCGGGCAGATGTGACCTCTTGCTGTGGTGGCTAGATTTGCGCCGAATGCTCTTTCACCATCGGAACCTTCGGAACCTTGCATGAGGGGCGCCAAGGGGCCATATAAGGGGGGCCGATGGAAAAATCCTAGGCGTGCCCGGCGGAAGAACCGTCGGGTCATTGGCCGTCAGGCTCAAACCCGATCCGCGCGATTGCAACACAACCGAATTGTTGCCGTGCGCGCGGATTCATGAAAAGTCAAAAATGATACCCCAAAATAAGAACTACAGTCGCAATCGCGGGCGGTCGAACGGCTCGCGCGATACACGATCAACGCAAGGTGGTCAGCAAGGCGAATCCAATCTTCGAGGTCAGTGGCAGCACAAATTTGATCATTATCGCAGCCTCGCGCAGGCGACCAATGGCAACGATGAGGTGACTCGCGAGCAGTACTGGCAACATGCCGAGCACTTTCTGCGCTTGATGAATGGCTCGGCCGATTAGTCGCTGGATTGGCGCGGGCCCATCCTACTTCAACTGTCTAAGCTTACGCGGTGAGATATCCCGGACGGCTCATCAATGCCGCGATTTGATCGGCATCGAGTCTATGCAGGCTGTCAACTTTGACGCTCAGTTTGATATGCGCGTCCGGTTGTTCGGCTGCGCTCAATAGATTCCATTTGCGAATGCATTGGACGAGCGTTCCAGCGCGGCGCAAACGCGTGTCGGTGAACAATGTCGCGTCAGAATACCAAGGGATGTTTTGCATGGAAGGCTTATACCACACCTCGCTCTTCGGCCATATCCGGGACCGCGAGCATATTGCCGATGACAATGTATTCACGAAATATCCGCTTTGGATCAGGTGCGGACACATTCTTACCTAGCTAGCGCCGTCCTTGGGGGTCTTGGCCTGTTCGGCCTTGCGCCGGGCGGTTTCCTCGGCGCGGCGCTCGGCCTTTTCTGCAACCTTGGCGGCCTTGGCGCGCTCGCGCTGCAGGCGGTCCTGCGAATAATTCGGGGGTCTGGGCGCCATTATTCTCTCTGTTCCTGGGACAAGGTTTCGCCAGCGCCGGCGCAGCTTGTATCGAGCGCCCAGACTTCGCCGGCTTTTTCGGTGGGGCGGCAGAACAGCGCCGTGCCCGAGGCCCGTGCGCCATCGTTGCGGCAGAACTGGCGGAAGGCGCGTTCGACATCGGCTTCCAACTTGAGCGGAATCTCGCGCGACACGGCCTCGCGGCTCTTGCGGATAGCGCGCATCACCGACCAGCGACGCAGCCCTCCGGGATGGGGCGCCAGCGCGGCGACGAGTTCTTCCACGATGGTCGGGCGCGATGCGCGCCGGTCCTGGGGCATGAGATATCCTTTGCGAAATCCTGAATAAGAAACGGGCGGCGGCGACGGTGGTCCCACGCCGCCCGCCTCTCAAACGATTCAAGCGTTCTTCAAGTTCACGGCCTTGGAGCCCTTGGCGTCAGGCTGGATGTCAAAGGACACCTTCTGACCTTCCGACAGGGAGGTCATTCCGGCGGCCTCGACAGCCGTGGCGTGGACGAATACGTCCTTCGCGCCACCTTCCGGTGCGATGAAGCCAAAGCCCTTAGAGGAATTGAAGAATTTTACGGTACCGATGGTCATGATAGTTCCTTTACGAATGATCGTCCCGACGGAGGTCAGGAAGGCGAAAACATCAAGTCGGGAAGTGTCTGGGCCAGGCGCGCGCGCGGCGGGTCGGGACTGGCGCTTCTTCTGGAGCAGTCGCCAAGAACCTATGCGCCTTTATCTAGGAAAATACAAGGCGGGGGAACTGTGAAGGAGCGGCCTAGGCCAGTAAGTGCCTTAATTGGTGCGGCAAGAAGCTCCCAGCGATCGTGAACGATCAAAGCGCTTTGGAGCCACGAACCTGGCGAAATGAGACCAATTGCCCCCGCGCTTCGTCCCAAAGGGTCAGCCGGACGCTTCGGAGACTTTGAATGAATGTGACACGCCCGACATCGACGAGATGCGGATGGTCGCGTAGCACCTGCGGCAATCGGTAATACGGAATCCGGCTGCAAAGGTGATGGACATGGTGGATGCCGATATTGGCGGTGAACCAACGCAACACGCCAGGTAGGTCATAGTGTGAACTGCCATGAACGGCCGCTTCTTGCAGGTTCCACTCGCCTTCGTGTGCCCAGAGCGTGGTTTCGAACTGGTGCTGGACGTAAAACAGCCAGACACCAATCGAAGCAGCCAGCAGCGTGATCGGTAACTGAATGAGCAGGAATTGGGAGGTCCCAACCAATGCCATCATTCCTGTAATGGCCAAGGCGATCGCGGCGTTTGTCGCGAGCGAACTGACCCATGGTCGCCAGCCGTCACGCATCATGCCGAAAGGCAGCCGATGCTTCAGGAAAAATAGATATACCGGTCCAACGCCAAACATGACCGCAGGATGGCGATAGAGCCGATAGGCCAGGCGGCCCAACCGGGACCGCGCGCAATATTCGCGCACGGTAACCGTATCGATATCGCCTATGCCACGCCGATCGAGGTTGCCGTTCGTGGCATGATGAAGCGCATGCGCGCGGCGCCAGACGTCATAAGGGGTCAAGGTCAGAATTCCCAGAACCCGTCCGACCCAGTCATTGACTGATCGCTTGCGGAAAAAAGCGCCGTGTCCACAATCGTGCTGAATCATGAACACGCGCACGACAAATCCGGCGGTGGGTATGGCAAGCAACAGCGTGAGCCAATAGCCAATATGGAGAGAAGCCCACATCGCCACCCATAAGAGGATAAGCGCCCCGATAGTGACGATCAATTCAAACAAACTGCGCACCCGGGAAGGTTCACGGTATTGCGCGGCAAATTTCGCCAAGATTTTGGCGTCAGTTTCGGTATTTTCGGCCAGTCCTTCCACGGAAGGGTTCAAGGCTGCGCGCATTTGCGGGTCATAAAGTTGCATTAGCTTGTCCGAATTATCAGCCCGATGGCCAAAGTTGGGTTCCACTTCCACCTGCATATAGCGAATAGGTGTATCGATTTCCAACACCCATCGGCGGGCCTGCAGTTACAGCCTCTGCCGATATGCACATTGTGCCGGATCCGCACAAGGTTATCGCGCATAGTCATGGCCGTGTCACCTAGGGAGCCACGATCGACAGCGCTGTTGCTGCCGATTTTCGACCCCGGCCCCAAGAATCACGCGACTATTTGGAGGAACTTCATGGACCTCTGGTTCGCGGTCAGGTGCTCCCCATTGAAGCTGTGTCATTGCCTCACTACGCTGAGTTCCACTGTTTCAAGGGAAATAGCTGCCAATGGCCGCCGCCCCGCATCTATTGTTTCGTGATGACGCGTATTTGCAGAGAAGCCTTGCATTGGTCATCGCGGTCGAAGCCGGCCAGGTCCATCTCGATCGCACGGTCTTCTATCCGCTGGGTGGTGGCCAGCCGGGCGACCGCGGCACGCTTCGGACGGTGGATGGTCGGATATTCCAGGTCACCGACACGCGCAAGGGCGAGGCGCCCAACAGTGTCGCTCACGTGATCCCCGAGGATGCGGCGGCGCTGACGGTTGGGACGGCGGTTACCGCCATGCTCGACTGGGACTATCGCTACCGCTTGATGCGCATGCATACCTGCATGCACCTGCTCTGCGCCGTCATACCTGGCGCCGTAACGGGCGGCCAGATTTCCGATGGCAAGGCCAGGCTCGATTTTGACGTGCCGGGCGACAGCCTCGATAAGGACGAAATCACGGCACGCCTTAACGAGCTGATCCGGGAGGGCCATGGGGTCGAACCCCGCTGGATCGCCGACCATGAGCTCGCGGCCAAGCCCGAGCTTATCCGCACCATGTCGGTGAAGCCACCGACTGGCGCGGGTCGCGTGCGGCTGCTCGATATCATCGGCGTCGATTTGCAGCCGTGCGGCGGCACCCACGTCCGCAACACTTCCGAAATCGGCCCGGTCGTGGTGAGCAAGATTGAGAACAAGGGGCGCCAGAACCGGCGGGTCAACATCGCCTTCGCGGGCACGTGAAAGTAGTAGTTTCCAACGGCTCAGGCAGCCAAACATGTATATCGCGCCTAAAGACATCCATTTGCTCTGGGTGCTAACTTTAAATCGCACAATGGAAGGCAAGCAGGAGGAAATATGGCGCATCATTTTCATGCCGTCGTCTGGATAGACCACGCGGAAGCCGTCATTTTCGAATTTGCCGAAAGTGACGTGTCGGCGCACCGGATCAAGGCGACAGACCGGCAGGGCAATATCCACCATAAGGCAGGGTCGGTTGGTTCCGGGCACGCCCATGACAGCAAGCCCTATCTGACGGCGGTCGCAGGCGCGTTGAAGCCTTCGCATGAAATCCTGATTGTCGGTGACGGCACGGCCAAGGAGGAACTCGCGAGCTTTATCCGCGATCACGCGCCGTTGCTTGCGCCGCGAATCATGGGCGTCAAAGCCTTGGATCAGTCGACGGATGGTGAAATCCTCGCTTTCGCGCGGAAATTCTTCAAAGGCAAGGATCTCACGACGCCGCAGATCTAGCGTTCCGAAAATCGTCGCGCCAAACGTCGGCAGCAAACTGGCTTAGGCGTGAAGGACTTTGCGGAGCGACGCTTCGATTTGCCCGCCGCAATAGCTCTCGCCATAATCTCGCCGCGCTTTGGCGGCCAGCTTGAGCAGCGGCGGCAGATCGGCGACCCGCCGCGTCAGGGCAGCAGTGACGGGGGCGGTTTCTTCGAGAATCGCCTGGATCTCAGGGAAGCGGTCTCCCATGGTCGACCATAGGATGGCCGTTACGATGTCGGCGATGCCTGGCGCTTCGCCACCCAGTAAGAAGCCGGCGCCCGACTTTAAGCCGTGGCGTTTTCCGGTTTCCTCCCAGAACGACATCCACTTCTTCAAGCGAGGAACGAAGTCCTCCCAGCGCTTTTTCGTCCACATCTCGCGGCCGCCGTCCAAGGTGATCTCGTCGATCACATCGTTGGCATCATTTACGATCTTCATGGTCTGGGCGCGCAGCGCAGCGGTTGCGGGCATCAGGTCCAGCGTCTCACCCAGATAGAGAATTATCGCCGGCATTTGTGCGATGGCGAAGGCTGCCTTTTTGTCGACCAGCAAAGGCGGGCCCATGAATGGGACCGGCATATTCTTCACTGGCCCTTCCATCAATTCTGAAATCGCGGTGTCGCCGGCCTCGGTCCAAGTCTTGCCGGCATAGGCGAGGACCGCGCGCACGAACTGCCCGCGGAACGGTACGGACCAATAATAGAGATCATAGTCGGACATTTCAGGTCCGCTCCCTTATTGTTTCGATCGTGATGTTCGCCCCTCAACCGGCGAGCTTGGGATCCTCGGCCTTCTCGCGGAGGCGGATCGCTTCCAGCATTTTGGGCGTCAGCTTGCTGGAATCCAGAATGACCTTCTCCGCGTCGGTATCTTTGACGGCTGCCATCGGCACAATGAAGTCGCCGGCATTTTCGATATAGATCACCAGCTCGTGGCTACGCACCTGACGCACCGCGCCGACATTGCCGTCTCCGTCGTGAAGAAAGACATCGAAACCTTCTTGGATTTTCTCGTGCATAGTGCCTCTCAAGTGTGGCGGGGAACGGGACCGATCCGCGGCGTATATTGTCGCCCAGATCCGCCATCATTTCATCAACATAGGTTCGGTCAAAACGCGGAACTTACTGTCCAGGCAGTGCCAGAAATGGTACCAAATGAGAGTTGGCTGGATTTGAAGGGGGCAAATTATGAAGAGGCTTGCTGCGTTTCTGCTGTTCTCCGCCATGTCGTCCGCGGCATGGGGGCAAGCGGCAAATTCCGATCCAGTCTCGGCAAAGGCCCTGTGGGAAGGCAATCAGCTTTTCTGCAAGGATTGCCACGGCATGAACGGGGAGGGTGGCTTCGGACCCGATCTGGCGGGCAGGGGCCTGTCTACCACGGAGTTTCAGCGAGCCGCGCGGAAGCCCTGGGGCGTCATGCCCACCTTCACGGAAGGGCAGCTCAGTGATGCGGAGATAACGGGACTTGCGGCGTACTTCGCGTCGCTTCCAAAGGTGTCCCAGCCAGCCGATTGGCATGTTCCGCTCACGCCCAACCTGCCCCACGCTCAGCAAGTTTATATCACCGCGGGTTGCGGGCAATGCCATGGCGCCACCTTTGACATGCCGCGCGCATCGTTGGGCGGCCACAATGGTGATTTCGCTCTTATGAAGTCGCTGGTCTATACCCATACCGACGCGATGCCGAAATTCGAGGAACAGCGGCCAGGGCAGCGCCTGCGCATGGGCAATTTTGATCCTTTGCGCTTGTCGGAAACGCAGCTCAAGGAAATCTATGATTGGGCGCATGACGAGATTGGTTTTCGCCCGGATCTTCAGGCTAGGCTGACACAGAGCAATGGCGCGACCTATTCGCTTCAGGTCACCAACCAAGGAGAGGCTGGCAAGGGGTTGGCAGCGCAAGGCGTTACGGTTGATCTCGTCATTCCTGCGGACGTGACCGTGGCGAGCGCGACTGGAGACGGATACAAAGGCGTGCATTCCGATCCACAGGCAAAAGTCACGGTGGCGGAATGGCGGACCTCGAACCTTGCGCCCAAGGGACAGCAAGCTTTCACAATCACGCTGTCGCAGGTACCTGCCAATCCCACAGACCTGAAGGGCTCAATTCGCTGGGATAAGCCCGCTCCTAAGACTGGCCCGAATGCGGATAAAGTGAATTTTGCTTTCCGGCCCGCGGGTGCGGCTCGCCCATAGAAAGCGCCAACTGTCTTCGAGACGGACTTTTCCTGCCTGCGCAGGTTAAAGCCGCTTCTTGTTATGTGGCGAATTGCACCGCCGTGCCAGCCACGAGATACCAGGTGACGAACAGCCCAGCTATGAAGGCGCCTGGCAACGCCGAGTTGGTGCGCCGCCAAGTATAGACCGCGATCACCGCTACGATTGCCAGCAACGGCACAAACTGGATCGAGAGGATGGCGTTCAGCGCCTCTTGGGGGACCAGCAGGGCGCCGGTCATGAACAGGGGTACATATTCGGCAATCAGGAAAAGAAGAAAGCCCCCCGCCAAGGCAGCAAGGGCGGTTGCATATTGGGCGGCCGCGCTGTCGCCCCATACCATCAGATTGGCCATCAGCGCGTTGAGCGCGATGGCGAAGAAGAGAAGAAACGGGGCCAGATAGACGAGGAACCAGCTCCATTGCGGCACGCTCAACAGTTTCAGCGCCACCACCCAGAAACGGAAGTCCACTTTGAACAGCGCGTCGCTCAGCATCAGCGCTAGGTAACCCATCGCCACGCTGCAACAGGCGATAAGAAGCGCACTCCACCAATGGGTGTTGGAGCGCGGTCTGGGCTCCTTCAGCCACAGGCCAAGAAGAAGTGTGATCGCGGCGTTGAGCAGTGCCCACGCCATCAACTGGTTGGTGATGGTTTGCGGAAAGACGCGCGACACCGGCAACGTCAGCATGCCCAGATACATAAAGGGATAGAAGCTCAGTGGTGGAATCAGCGCGGTTGCCGTCAACAGCGCCCACCATCCTGGCCCCCGGCGCTGGCGCAGCGGTCGCGGCGCTCCCGCCAGGCCTGTAAAAAGCGGAAGCTCCAAGAGAAGCGCGAAGGTCCCCAGCATCAGCGCCACCACGCCCATCAGAGCGATGGCCGTGCCCGCTTCTTTCCACAGCCAGATCCCGTCGCTTGCGGGCTTGCCGCCTTTCAGGGCCCGTCCGAACCATTGCACCGCATCGGGAATGGCCGAACGCGAGATGTGATCGCCGGGATGCGTGGTAACGGGCGCGTACAGCACGCGCGCATTGCCATCTTCGATTGCGCCATAAAGCCGTTCCGTCACCACTGCGTCTGGAGTTCCGAACAAAGCCATCAATTTGGCGCTTCCCCCGACATTCCAGGCGCGGGGCACTTCCCACATCAAAGGCGCGAATTCATCATAGCGGCTATAGACCACCGCCAGATTCCTGGGGAATTGGGCTGTGCCTTCGGGCGATGCCAGCGCGCGGCCGAGCTTTACTCCGGTGGCGGACCCTTCCAGGACCATCGCCTTGTAGCCGTCAGGCTGTGCCGCCGCTGCCTTCAGCACCGCCCATCCCCCCATGGAATGGCCTTCAAGACCGATATTGTCCGCATCCACCATCGGCAGATGGCGCAGATAGGAGAGCCCGTCCGGCCCGCCATAGCCGTTCGCCGCCACCGTGCCGCCGCTGAAGCCGTGACCGGTCTGGTCCAGCGCCAGCACGACATAACCGGCACGGGCGAGCGCGATGGCAAAACCGTCCTGGGTTTCGCGCGAATTGATATAGCCGTGAATGGCCAGGATGCCGGGCGCCTTGGTCTTAGGCGTCGCATCCCGCGGCACATAGAGAAGCGCGCTCATCACCGTGCCGGATGCGCCTTTGAAACGTACATCCTCGATGCGGACGCCGCCCGCCGTCTGGATTTTGTGCGCAAGAAAGCCGCCGCCCAAAACCAGCGCCCAGCCCAACAGGAATAGTCTTAAGCCCTGTCTCAATTGCGGTCCCCGACCCGGGGCAGACGATACGCGCGAGCATTGGTGCTGGCAAATTGCCGCTATTCGATCTTATCGTACCCGCTAGACAAGGCCGGACAAGTCATCTGGCTCGCGGGGGTTCATGTTCCAGTCAAACGATTTGCAGGGCGAAGCTGTCTGGAAGGGCGCCGAGATGCGCCGGAGCCGCCGGTGGATCAAGAAATTCCCCGCAGCTCTGTTGGAGCAAATCGATGCCGCGATCGGCAAGATCGGCGGCCTCGATTGGCGCCGGGTCAATCGCCATAACTTTCCGTTGCCTTCCGCTCAAGCCTTCCTCGATGAGGTGCGCGAAGAGCTGGAGGAGGGATGCGGCATGGTGAAACTGCAAGGGCTGAATGTGAGCCGCTACAGCGCGGAGCAGCTGCGATGTATTTGGTTTGCCCTTGGTTGCCACCTCGGCACGCCCATGTACCAGAATCGTTTCGGCGAAATGATGCGCGACATCAGGGACGAGGGCATGGGCGCGGGCGCCAAGCTCTACGGTGAAACGGTTGACGCCTCCGGCAAGCAATTTCTCTCTTCGGGCGCTCGCACCCTGTCATCGGGGCAGTTGCGCTTTCACACGGATCGTTGCGATGTCGTGGGGCTGCTATGCGTGCGCCAGGCGTCCCAAGGGGGCGTCAGCAAGCTGGCCAGCAGCGCCATGGTGTATAACGAGATTCGAAAGCGCCGACCCGACCTGCATGCCCTGCTATGCAGACCCATACCGCGCAGCCGGTTCGGCGAAGAAGCGGGCGGCGAGCATGTGAGCTATGATTTGCCAATTTTCGGGGTGCGTGACGGCAAGCTTAGCAGCCACTTTTCCCTCACTTATATAGAATATGCGCAGATGCTGCCCCACACGCGCAAGCTGACCGACGCCGAGCATGAAGCCATCCGAATGCTGATGGAAGTGGCGGAAGAAGAATGTTTCGAGATGCGATTCGAACCTGGAGATATTCAGCTCTTGAACAATCACGTCGTTTATCATGGCCGCACCGCATTTGAGGATGATGAGAGCAAAGGCCACAACCGCATGCTGATGCGGCTATGGCTGTCGGTGCCGAACTCGCGCGCCTTGCCTGACGATCATGCCGTGCTGTGGGGTGATGTCGGCGCGGGCAAGCCCCATGGCGGCATCGCGCAGCCCGCCACCGTGGCCGCCGGATGAAGTACCTTGCGATCCCCGGCATGCTTCTGCTGTCGCTTTTGCTGTGCAACGTCGCCAGCCATGCCTTGGCCGCGCCGGATTATGGAAATTGCAAAGTGTCCGGCCAGCGCGGATCGGTCAAACTGGTGACCTTGGTTCCGGGCGCCTTGTCGGTGCGGCCCGATTTGCCGGCACCCGGATGGTGGAATGGCGACTCGCCCGACACCATCAAGGATGGCTTCGAATATTGCATGGCCGCCAACATGGCTTACCGCGCCGGATTGGATCGCGTGATCGTGGTGAACCGCTCCTTTGCCCAGCTCCTCACGGGGCAGGCGCAGGGATTCGACATTGCGTTGAGCCAGATCACGATTACCGACGACCGCAGAAAGGTCGTGGATTTCACTCACCCCTATTACAGCTCCGACCAAGGCGTCCTGGTCAAAGCCGGCTTCAAAGTGGACAAGAACTCCATCAAAAAGCTGCGTCTTGCCGTCGAGCAAGGCACCACCACGTTTGATTATGTGATGGATCGCATCAAACCTGTTCAGACCCCCAGGGTCTTTCCGCAAACGGCGCCCATGTTCGCGGCATTGGCGGCCGGCCAAGTGGACGCGGTGCTCTACGACACGCCGACGGTCCTGGCGCGGGCCAAGCAGTCGCATGGCGCGCTTCAGGTGGCCGGGCGCTATGACATGGGTGAGAAATGGGGTGGTCTAGTCAACAAAGGGTCGCCGAATCTGGCTGTGTTCAACAAGCTGATTGACGATTTCAAGAATGATGGCACCTTGCAGAGGCTGACGGAAACTTATCTCACTCCCGGTCTGGGCGTGGATCCCGCCAAGTTGCCTGTCTTTACGCCATGAATCTTCACGCCATGAGGGAGCTGCCATGGCCGCCAATCCCGCGTCGAATGACATCGCCGGCGCGCCGGGGTCTGCTCGTCGGCTGAACATTGGCGGCATGCCGTCTCCGCCTAACGCGCTGCTTTTCGCCGCGCTTGTGCTGGTGACAATCGTCGAGGCCGCCAGCTTGTACACGATAGCGGTGCTGCGGGACGCGTTGCTCCAGAGCGGCGTGGCAAGTTGGCTGGTATCTGCCCTTGCCGGGTTCCTGATCCTGGCATCCATCCTGATTGCGCTGCCCCTGACCCGGGCTTTCATGCGATGGCGGGAAGTTCGCCGCGCTGTTGCCAGCAACGATGTCGTCGCGGCACGCGCCGCGCGATCCGAAGCACAGAGCTGTGGCTGGGTCGTCATGGGTTATGTGTTTGCTCAGTTCATCGCTGTGCTGTTCGCCCAGTTTCTGCTGGCGAACAATCAGGCCGTGGCAAAGACCTTCTTCTTCGTCCCCCTGATGGTCGAGACCTTCCCCCTGGTACTCAAGGCATTCTGGATCAATGTCGAAATCTTCACCGTGACTGAAGTTCTGGTGCTGGTCTGGGGCCTGGTGGTCGCTCTGGCGATGCTGGCCCCCGGCACGGCCGGCAAGCCGCTCCGCGTCATAGCGGCGACGTACGTGGATATATTCCGCGCTATTCCGGCAGTCCTGATGATCTATCTGGTGGGGTTTGGCGTGCCGCTGACCGGCGTGCCGCTCCTCAAAGATTTCTCATTGATCACATTCGTGATTGGTGCGCTGACGCTCACTGTGGGCGCCTATGTTGCGGAGATTTATCGCGCCGGAATTCTGAGCATCCATTGGAGCCAGGCCGCCGCCGCGCGCTCGCTTGGCCTTTCGTACATACAGACCTTGCGCTACGTGATCGTGCCGCAAGGGGTACGGCAAATCATTCCGCCGCTGCTCAATGAATTCATCGCATTGCAAAAGGACACCGCCCTAGTCAGTGTTGTCGGCGTGGTGGATTCCTTCAATCAATCCATGCTGATTGCCACCAATCACTACAATCTTTCGGTGGTCACGACCGTGGCGATTCTGTTTATTGCTATTTCAATTCCCCAATCGCGCTTTGTGGAGCGCATGATGCAGCGGGATCGGGCCCGGCTGCGGGCCAGCGGCTGAGCAGGAAAGCCATGGCCTTTATCGAAATCCGCGACATCTCCAAATCCTATCGCGATGTACCGGTCATCAACCGCTTGTCCATGTCGGTTGAGGAGCATGAGGTCGTGTCGATCATCGGGCCGTCCGGCTCCGGGAAATCGACGCTGCTCCGTTGCATCAACGGCCTTGAGGCGATCAACCATGGCGAGATTCTCATTCATGGCGACCGCATCACGGGCGCGGGTGTCGACGTCAATGCGCTGCGCCGGGATATCGGCATCGTGTTCCAGGGCTATAATCTGTTCCCCCACATGACGGTGCTGGGCAACATCACCTTGGCGCCGATCAAGGTTCTGAAATTATCCAAGACAGCGGCAGAGGACCGCGCCATGACGCTACTCGCGCGCTTCGGCCTGGCGGAAAAGGCAAAGGAATATCCCGACCGCCTGTCAGGCGGCCAGCAGCAACGGGTTGCCATCGTTCGCGCCCTGGCCATGGATCCCATGGTCCTGCTTCTGGACGAGATCACCTCCGCGCTGGATCCGGAACTGGTATCCGAGGTGCTGAGCATCGTGCGGAATCTGGCGGACGAAGGCATGACCATGTTGCTGGCAACCCATGAGATGGGATTCGCCCGCGAAGTTTCGACCAAGGTGTGCTTCCTGTGCGATGGCTCAGTCTATGAAGAAGGCCCGCCGGAGCAGATATTCGGTGAACCGATGCGCGAGCGAACCCGGACCTTCTTGCGCAGCATCCGCGATGCCAGGCGCATTTAGGCGCTCGCATTATTGATTGAGTAGCGGGATTGTCTTCGCCTCCGCGCCCGGCGCACGCGACAATTCCTGGATATAGGCCACGATATCGGCGGCCTCGGCGTCGGAGAGGACTTTCTCCGAATAGGCGGGCATGACTGCGCGCGGACGGCGAAGCTCGTTCACTATCGCGTTGGGAGTGAGCCCCGCACGCGCCAGACGCGGTCCGCCCAGAGCGCCGCCACCGGCGCCGGTGGTGCCGTGGCAGATATAGCAATCATCGCGCAGGAAGATTTCCTTCCCCCGCGCGGCGTCGCCAAGGTTCTGGGCCAGAGCCGGCGTGGTGAGCAGCAACATGAACATAAGCGTGCGCGTCATCATCATCGTCCCTGACAGACCACGTCGATCAATGCGGGTTCACCCTTCTTCACCCGCTCCATCGCGCGGCTCAGCGCCGCGTTGAGGTCTTTGGGATCAGTCACCGGGCCCTGGCCATAAACACCCATGCTTTCCGCCAGCTTGGCGAAGTCGATGTAAGGGTCGCGGATGGTGGTGCCGATATGGGTGCGGTCAATGCCGCGCTGCATGCGGTTCGCCGTCTGCTGCAACAGCATGATCTCCTGATGCCAAGCGCGGTTGTTGTGCATGACATAGAGGATAGGAATTTTCTCATGCGCGGCCGTCCATAGCGATGATGGGCAGCACATCAGATCGCCGTCACCCTGGATCGAGACGGTAAAGCGGCCCGTGCCCTTGTTGGCCAGCGCCGCGCCCAACGCCGCCGGGGCGGTGTAGCCGATGCCGTAAGCGCCCGCGTCGCCGATGTAGCGATGATGCCTGTCGGCATGCCACAGCTTTTGCGGCCACATATTCTGGAACAGCGAGCCGGACGCCAAGGTCCAGTCTTCATCCTTGATCACGTTGTAAATTTCCATCACCAGCCGCGCCGTGGTGATGGGCTGGGAGTCCCACCCTTCGGCTGCCAATCCGCGCTGGACATCGAGCGTGGCTTGATGCGCGTCCGCCAGCTTTTTGCCGCGCGCCGCGAAGCTGCTGCGCTTGCCTTTGTCGATCAACGCACGGCACGCGGCGATCAGTGAGGGCAGGCTCGCTTCCGCATCGCCCGTCAGCGCCAGGTCTGCATCGGGATAGCGCTGGAAATCCTGATAGTTGGAATGGAAATTGAGATCGACGGCAGTGAGGCTGATGCGTTTGGCGCCTGGCCTGGTGAGGGTCTGGATTCCGGCCTCGGTGTGCGGCGCGTAAGAGTGGAGCGTGCCCCAGAAATCCGTCATCTCCATGCCCAGGATCATATCCGCGGCGGCCACTGTTTCACGGCTCCGGCTGGTCTGGTTGAGCGGATGCCGCCAGGGAAAATTCATCCGGCCCGATGCGTCGACGACGGCGCATTGCAGCAACTCCGCCAGCTCGACCAGATGGCGCATTCCCGCTTCGGTGCGCGCCACGCGGTCGGCCACCAGCACCGGCGCGTCTGCCGCGACCAACATCTTGGCGACGTCGTTAAGCGCGGCGTCTTCCGCCTGCGGCGGTGCGAGCTTGGGCGGCTGGGGAATTCTCGGGGGCGGATTTT
>Ga0209483_1000834_pt1 | contig 25085 bp, 12 predicted proteins | sample NGEPerA_FD_184508 | JGI IMG/M metagenome (GOLD analysis project Ga0209483, IMG submission 184508) | Arctic peat soil microbial communities from the Barrow Environmental Observatory site, Barrow, Alaska, USA - NGEE PermafrostL2-A... | ecosystem: Environmental > Terrestrial > Soil > Wetlands >... | reverse complement strand
AATACTTTTTCTCTGAGTTGCGGATCCGAAGCCGAAGCGATCAGGAGCTCTTCGCCGGTTCGTTGATAAAGGGCAGCCGCGTGCAATTCGTCCTGTCCGATATCCCACCACCGCGGCAGGACTGCGCCGACGAGAAGCTCTGGGACAACCTCTTTCCAGATCAAAGCCTGGATGTTTGCCGGGGCAATGAAATCCTGCTCGATCGAAGCCAGAGCATAAGGTAAATCGGCGAGTGATCCTAGCAGATAGGCGCCGCCTCCAGCAGTAACGCCAACGCCGACCAGTTCAGGAGTGCTCCACACATGCTCGATGCCCTGCACCGACGACGCAGTGAAGTCGTGGGAGCGGACGAAAAGCGGATTGTTGTGAAGAACCTGCGCGCCCGGGGGCTCATAGTAGGCATAATTCAAGCCAACCAACGTGTCCCGGAGGAAGGGGGTGAGTCGGCCGCGCGCGTCTTCCAGTTGGGCCGGCGTGCTTTGCGAACGAATGATCTTGGTGAGATCGGTTCGTACCTGCAATTCCGCGTGGCGGCTGGAGTAAACGATTGGAGCCCAGGCCGACTTTTCGCTTCCCGTGAAGATGGGGCGAGGCATCTCGAACTCTCGGAGATCGGCGGCAAGGAGTACCAAGGTGTCGCCGACGTGCGCTCCGTGTGCCATGTCCTCCAAGCCATCGAAGAGGCCAATGAGGGAGTCGAGGGAAACCAGGCGCTGGTCATCCATAACGGCGCGGATTCTGCGCACCAGTTCCTGGTGCGCGCGGCGACCGTCCGGATTGTTTTGAGTTGGACCGGCGAGCATATCGATGAGCTCGTTCTGAGTAGGATGCGCGTTGCCGCCGGCTGCAACCAGAGTCGACTCGAGCGAGGTACGGGCCGCGGAAAAGAGCTGAACTGACGTGGAGAATGAGGAGTAGGGCTGAACCGCGCCCTGCCACGATGCATTGAGGTTACGTCCAGGAATCTGTCCTTGGCGCGCAAGGATCTGCCATAGCCCGATTTCGGCCTGAAACGCACCGAGCGCGTTGGAGCGCTGAGTGGGGTTTGAGGTCTTGTTGATTCGATCAGCCGTTTCGACAAAATGAGTGATCGATGCATCGTCCAAGGTTGGGAATTCAGCGAAGACCGGGTACCAGCTGCTGAACTCGGGGAACCTGTCGGCGAGCAGGCGCACAGCTGCTTCAGACAACTTACTATCCGCGGGCCTGCCGCGGTCGATTGCGGTCAGCATGAGATAAATCTGCAGCGGGTTGATGCCGGAATCAGAAATGGACGAGGCTACCAATGCATCGAGCAACTGCTCCGTGCTATCCCATGCACGGGTGTTTGATCCCGAATTGCGCTTGCCGTTTGAATCGGGCTTGCGGGACAGGATGTCCCGCCATATTTGAAGGTTTCCTGGAACCTGGGGCTGGCCGTCCGGCTGCCATTGCAAGCGAGTGAAGAGAACCAGGAGCCCGGCGTTTCTTGGGAAGATGCTTTCTGACGCGCTGGTGCGAGAGTCGTGGGCGCCGCTCGTCCGGTAGGCCTCGTAGAGGTGGTTGAGGCGAGAACCTTCAACGAAGTGGGCCTGCTGTGCCGGGTCGATGCGCGACATGGCGTCAAAATAGGCCGCCAGCCAGCCGCGATCCTTGGCAAGGAGATGAATGACAAACTCTCCCGACGACTGGGGACTGGCTCCAACGAGATCCTTCCAGGCCTGCTCTTTGCCTGGTCCGCCAGGCGCAGCTACCTGACCGTTGCGAATGGTGATCCAGCCACCATAGAAGTCAAGCAAGGCGGCATAGGGAAGCAGCCTCTTAAGGCCGGGTGAGCGCATCAAGGCCATCCTTGTTTGCCGATCGCTCTTGGCCATAGCGGAATAGAGGCGATCCACACTCCGATCGTGCAGCAGGATGTCGACGAGGTCTTTCCCGCCAGTCTTTTTGTTCGCCACGCTGAGTACCGTCCATGTCTTTTCAGAAAACAGGACGGGCACTGGCGTACCGGGAAACGCATAGCTGAAGGGAGTGCCTTTCTGAAGGGCTTCTTCAAGCTGGGTGATGGGGAAGCCCGAGTCGATGGTGAGGAACGCGCGTTCCGCATCGGCAGTCATCAGGGTAGCGCCGCCGGGACCGCAGCCCTTTTGAAACTGGTAACCAAGAACCTGGATTAGCCGCGTTGCGTCGTCACAACCCGCAACGCGGATTGTGCCGTCACTCCCGGCTACGGCCTGAAGCTCCCGGGCCAGATGCACATAACGATCTATCAGGATCAAGTATTCGGTGGGCTTGTCATTCTCGTAGCCGGAGAGAGACACATTGCGCGCCAGCATAGGCAGCACTTCGCCCGGAGTGGCCTCCTGACTTATGCCGGCCATGCGCAGGAATGGCCGAAGGGGGCCAGGAATCACGACCGTTTCACTTGGTGCGGCCGGCGAAGCCTCAGTGGCAGCGTCTTGCTGCGAAGCGAGGAGGGCAGTGCCTGCCTCGGGCGCTTTGCCGGCGCTCACGGCGAAACAGGTCTCGAGGCACATCAGGCCTGCTGCAAAAACGGCGAGAGAACGAAGAGGAAGGTTCATTGCGGAAACCCCTTCTGATCTGCTTCAGTTCAACCTGAACTCATGAATGAACTAGCAAGATACCCGTATGACAGCACAGCCAGTCGGGAGATCATTGGGAAGCCGCACATGGCTTGCGCTTATGCCGATATCGCCTGACCCTGAATTTTTCAGACAAGTGAACGTTATTAGGGCATCGCACTGGCCAGATTCTTTGGGGATGGTTCGGGAAGCTTTGGGTTTCAGCCCCCTCGAACCTGGTCAAGTTGTTCACCTGGCTATCAGCGAGACAAGGAAGTCACGCGCACCGGTGAGCCATTGTCGCAAATACGAATTCATTTCGGCAAGCACTTGGGCAAGTTTATTTCTGTGGGAGCGGATTTATTCTCGATGTGGCAAATTTATTCCTAACTGCCGGCCGTGCTTTCCCCCGTCGGAGATGGATGCCGGAGATTCGGGAGGGGATGGCCAAGGCGGTTTTTGCGCAAAGCAATTCGACAAAGACGCCGATTATGCGAGCCTGGGCCGTTGGGCCACCGGTGGCGCCTGAATACTGCGGCCCACCGACAAACTTTGTGGAATTGAGAATACAAACGCCATTGTCTATTGGATTTATTGGAATTGTCTCGGAATTGTCATCGCGCGGTGCCCCCCGGATTCTGTGCGCCCTGGAGACCGGCGAGGAAGGCTGCACGCCGCTGGCTGGCTGGCGCACAGTTTCTAACTGCCGACCGAATTCCCGAGATGGGTACTTAGGTGATCGCTATTGGGGTGCACCGTTGGTCATGAGTTTACCGGGGCTGGAGTTGCGGTAAGCCGGCCTCTGTGCAGAGCCCTGCGCTTGATGAGCAGGAAGAAAACCGGAACGAGAATCAAAACGTGGATGGTGGATGTGATCATTCCGCCGACGATGGGGGCGGCGATGGGCTTCATCACATCGGAGCCTATGCCGGTTTCCCAGAGGATAGGCGCGAGGCTCAGAATGACCGCGGTTACGGTCATCAGCTTGGGCCGCAGCCTCTGGACAGCGCCTTCAATGACGGCGTGAAATAGATCTCCTTCTGTCATTGGCCCCTCTTGCGCGAGGCGATGCTGGAAAGCTTCATCGAGATACACCACCATTACTACGCCGGTTTCTACAGCGATGCCAAAGAGCGCTATATAACCAACCCACACGGCGACGCTGAAGTTATAGCCGAGCAACCATTGCAGCAGCAGGCCGCCTGACATTGCGTAGAGCGTTGGAAAGATAAGTACAGCGGCTTCAGCGGCAGATTTGAAAACGAGATAGAGCAGCATGAAGATCACGAAGAAGACGATAGGCAGGATGACTTTGAGCCGCTGCTTGGCGCGCATTTCGAATTCATACTCACCGGCCCAACGCCAGGTGTAGCCTGCAGGAAGTTCCAGCTTCTGGTTGATCAGCTTCTCCGCATGATTTACAAAGCCACCGTAATCATGCGTGTTGAGATTGAGGTAGACGTAGCCAGTCAGAGAGCCGTCTTCGTCGCGGATCATGGCGGGGCCGCGCGAGTAGAACACACGGGCTACTTGACTGATTGGAATCTGTTCCCCGGACGGAGTTGGGATGAGAGCCTGCGAAAGGGCTTCAGGATGGTCGCGGAAACCGCGCTGATAGCGGACGGCGATGGGGAAGCGCTCGCGGCCTTCGACATTTTGCGCAATGTCTGCTCCGCCGATCTCCGATGTGATGACCGACTGCACATCGGAGACGGTGAGACCGTAGCGCGCGGCTATGGGCCGGTTTACTTCGACATTCAGATAGAAGCCTTGCGCAACACGCTCCGCAAAAACGGAGTTGGTCTCAGGCATCCCGGAGAGGATCTGCTGCATGCGCGCTCCGATATCTTCAATGTGCGACAGATCGGGGCCTTGAATCTTGATGCCGACGGCGGTCTTGATGCCGGTCAATTCCATGTCGAGGCGATTCTCTACGGGCATGGTCCAGGTGTTGGTGAGGCCCGGGAACTGGAGCTTCTCATCCATATCGTGGATCAGCTTTTCGTAGGTCATGCCGGGGCGCCACTGCTCGCGAGGCTTAAGCATGATGGTGGTGTCGTACATATCGAGAGGGGCGTTGTCCGTAGCGCTGTCGGAGCGGCCTACCGTGCCGAAGACTGTTGAGACTTCAGGGAATGAGCGGATAATGCGGTCCTGCTCCTGCATGAGAGAAACGGCCTGCGTGATCGATATGCCCGGCAGCGCGCTGGGCATGTAGAGAGCGGAGCCCTCATAAAGCGCGGGCATGAACTGGCTTCCGAGGCGGAAGTAGAGAGGAATCGTTGCGCCGAGGAAGGCGAGATTGAGCACGATGACAAGCTTCCAGTGCCTCAGGCTCCAGCGCAGCACGGGGAGATAGATTGCCTGAGTGACGCGGGCGACGGGGTTCTTTGATTCGCGACGCAGTTTGCCGCGCAGGCAGAGCGGCATGAGCGCCGGAACCAGCGTGATGGAGAGCAGCGACGAGAAGATAAGAGACAGCGTCTTGGTCCAAGCCAGCGGGCGAAACATGCGGCCTTCCTGCGCTTCAAGCAGGAACACCGGCAGAAACGACACGACAATAATGATGAGCGAGTAGAAGAGTGCCGGGCCTACCTGCTGCGCCGAGCGGACAAGGATGCGGCGCCGCTCTGCTTCGTCTGGAACATCGGTGCGCTCAGCGAGATGGCGATATCCGTTCTCCACCATGACGATTGCGGCGTCAATGAGCACACCAACTGCCAGCGCAAGTCCTCCAAGCGACATGATGTTTGAGCTGACATGCAGGTAATACATGGGAATGAATGCACCCAGCACGGCGATGGGCAACGTCAAGATAGGGACGAGAGCGGATCGGAAGTGGAATAGGAAAGCCATGCTGACGAAGCTGACGATGATGGCTTCAGCGATGAGGTCGCGCTTCAGTGTGTGTATCGACTCATTAATAAGCCAGGAGCGATCGTAACCGGTCACGATCTCAACCCCTGCCGGAAGCGAGGGCGCGATCTCCTTGAACTTCGCTTTTACGCCGTCGATTACGTTGAGGGCATTAAGGCCGTAGCGCATGACGACAATGCCGCCAACGGTTTCGCCTTGCCCCTGCCAGTCGGCGGCGCCTCGGCGCTCGTCAGGGCCGAAAGAGACTGTGCCCAGATCGCGCACCAGCACGGGTGTGCCGTTCTTGGTTGCTACAGGAACGTTTTCGAGATCGGATAGGGTGCGCAGATAGCCGAGGCCGCGGATCATGTACTCGGCTCCGCTCATCTCCAGCACATCGCCGCCGACTTCATTCGTGCTCTGACGGACTTTTTCGATCACCGTGACGGCGGAGATGCCGTAAGAGAAGAGTTTTTTGGGATCGAGGTTTACCTGGTATTGGCGTACGAATCCGCCGATACTGGCCACCTCTGCTACGCCGGGCACGGTTTCGAGTTGATAGCGCAAATACCAGTCCTGCAACGCGCGCAGATCTGCCAGGCTCTTGGTGTGGCTGCGATCGACGAGTGCATATTCGTAGACCCAGCCGGCGCCGGTGGCATCGGGGCCAATGGCTGGATGCACGTCGACGGGCAGCCGTCCTGCGATCTGCTGCAGGTACTCGGTTACTCGGGAGCGCGCCCAGTAGAGGTCGGTGTCATCCTGAAAGACGACGAAGACATAGGAATCGCCGAACATGGTTTGGGCACGCACATTCTTGACGTGCGGAGCCGCGAGCAAAGCGGTGACGATCGGGTACGTGACCTGGTCTTCAATCACATTCGGCGGCTCGCCGGCCCACGAAGTGTGAATGATTACCTGCACGTCACTGATGTCTGGCAGCGCGTCCAGCGGGACACGCTGGAGGCACCAGAAGCCCGCGACGACGAGAAGAATAGCTCCCGTGAAAACCAGGAAAGGATTGCGTGCGCACCACGCGATGATGCGTGAAATCATCACATGCCTCCCGTGGCGGCGAGGCTGAGTTGCTTTGTGGCTACCGCGTGGCCGCCGCGTTGGACGGTTACGGTCACTTGCCAGGTGCCTCCCGAGGAGAGCTGAACAGAGCCTTCATAAAGTCCGTTGCCCTTGTCAGCAAGTGCGGCTGCAGCATGTTCCGCGGCCATGCCCATGGCGGGCATTGGCGGCATGAAGAAGACGGCGCTCACTTGCGCGCCCGACAGCGGCTTTCCATCGTTGCTGGTGAGCTTGACCTGCACCGTGTTCGCGCCTTTCTGCGGCGGAGAGGGCTGGGTGCTCAGGTCGATTTGGATGCGGGAGGCATGTGGTGCGCCGGCGGCTGGCAGTGCTGAGGCAGGAGCAAATGCTCCGGCAGCCGCCTGAAGCTGAGCCTCGGAGTCCACAAGGAAATTGGCGGAGCTCACGACTTTATCGCCGGCTTTGAGTCCGCTGAGGACGACGACGGAATTGTCGAGTTGCGGGCCTGTCGTAACGACGAGTGGCTCGAGGTTGCCGTTGCCGTGGTCGACAAATGCGATCGCCCGTGTGCCTGTTTGCAGAACTGCGGAAGAAGGAATCACCATTTGCCGTCCAAGCCGAACAGCAATGGCGACGTTCACGTACATTCCAGGCTTTAGAACCACACCTGGATTGCTGAAGACAAGGCGCACCCGCACGGTGCGCGTTGTCATGTCCACCTGTGGCAAGATCTGATCGATGCGGCCGTTGAAGTGGCGGCCGGGATAAGCATCCACGGTCACCTGCGCGGGGTCGCCGGGTTTCAGCCGGCCAACGTCGTTTTGAAATACATTTGCGTAAACCCAAACTGTGGAGAGATCGGCGATTGTATACAGCTTTGTTTCCGGCTGCACGTATGCGTTCGGCAAGGCGTTGCGTTCGATGATGTAGCCCGAGGCCGGTGATTCGACGGCGATGTTGCGCTGCACCTTGCCACTCTGCTCCAGCTCAGCGATGGTTTGCGCCGGTACACCGAATTGCAGCATGCGTTCCTCGGCAGCCTTCTGCAGCCACCCGCCGTCCTGTGCGCCCATTCCGTGAGCGTCCTGTGAGAAGGCCTTCTGGTTCTGACGGGCGAGCAGGTATTCCTGCTCACTGCTTACGAGGTCGGGGCTGTAAATGGTGAAAAGGCGCTGTCCCTTGTCAACGTATTGGTAGGTTGCATTCGCGGAAACATCCTGAATCCAGCCAGGAAAGCGGGTTTGAACATAAGCGAGCCGCTGCTCATCGATGTCGACATTTCCAGGAACACTCAGATCGTCGTTCACATCTTTCATTTCAACGGTCGCCGTGGTCACACCGATCTCCTGCATTCGTTGCGGCGATAACTGCAATGGCGCCAGGGCGGGCTCGGAGTTCGAAGGGGTCCCTGGAGGTGAAGTGGGCTGGGAAGTCATTGCAGGTCCGCGCGCTACGACAGGGTCTTGCGCGCTTGCCTCCGGCGTTGCGTGCAAGGCCGCCATTGCAGCCGCGAAATTGCGATGCGTGAGTACATACCCAAGAGCGCCCGCAAGCAAAACGCAAGCCGCAACCGCTGCTGCCAATGCAAACTGATAGCTTCGTGTCTTCACGGTTTCACCTCGTTCGTGTGGGAATCGCTTGCGTGGGAATCAGATTGGTCGTCCGAAATGGCTGTGGGGAAGGATGTGCCTGTCGCTAGTTCAAGATCTGCGAGGCGCGCATCGAAGTCGGCCACAGCTGCGAACCAGGCAAGGTCGATGTCGACAACCGACATTTGGCTATCCAGCAGATCGAGAAATTCCGTCTTGTCGTTTTCATACGCAATCACACTCGCCTGCAGCGTGACTTCCGCCTGGGGCCGGAGTTGATCGTGGTACAGGTGCGCCATCTTTTGTGCGGCTTCTGCTTCCACAAGCGCTTCCTGAATTTGCCCGAATGCGGCATTGCGCAGCGTGGCAAGTTCGGCATCCTGCTCGGTGGCTTGCACGGTGGCCTCTGCAATCTCCGCGTCATGTTTGCGGTGATTCAGCCATGGCAGGTTCATCGTGCCCTCAAGCATGTAGGCGTTGCGCATGTCCTGACCTGACGGCTGAATCATGTAACCCGCCGAGACAGTGAAGTCCGGCACGTAAGCTTTCTTTGCCAGCGCCTGCTCCCTGTGGCTTCGCTCGGCCGCTCGCTCGGCTGCGAGCAGATCGGGCCGGGATTGCAGGGCCAGGTCGTCAAGACTCTTTGCCTCTGGCAGCGGAGCAAGTATTGCATGCTGTCCGGTTACGCGGAGCGGTGTGTTGGGGTCACGCCCGAGCAGTGTGTTGAGGCGGGCCCGCGCGAGATCGGCGTCGTGATCGTACTGGATCATGTGTTCCGCCAACCGTGTAAGCGCGACCTGAGCCTTCAGAATGTCCTGCTGCGGGACCTTTCCGGAGGTGTACTTGATGCGCGCGGCTTCAATTGCCTGGCGCGCAATACCGACGTGTTGATCGTGAATTCGGAGTTCGTCGTCTACACGAAGCATGTCATTGAAGGCCTTGCGCACCCGCACTCGAATGTCGAGACGCATTTGATCCAGGTTGGCTTTCGCGACATCCACGTCCGACTCCGCCACGCTGGTGCGCAGAGCGCGCTTTCCGCGGCCAGGCAGTGTCTGGCTGATGCTGAACATGTTCTGCGCGGCGTTGTAATTCCACGGCTGTTGCAGTGGGACTCCCCAACCGCGATACATAGCCATTGGATCGTCGAGCGTAGAAACGGTGGGGACGTGTGCTTCGGCAACTGCAACTCTGCGGGCGGCAACTGCAATCTCGGGATTCGCGGCAAGTGCAATCCGCTCGACTTCTTCGAGCGTCAGGGTCGGCCCGGAAGCGTCGCCCGTGTGGTGCTCGCCGTGCTGTCCATCCATCAATGCAGCAACAATCGTCAGGCCGTCACCACCGGCAGGCGTCTGCGCTCGCGAAACGCGGGCAGACACAGCGGCCGCCAGAACACAAAGTACAGCAAGAAAAGATTTCATTACTCCCTCCAAAGGAGATTCAGCGCTTGAACCTTGGCGTGCATTTGCATTGCGCAAGGGAGCGCAAGGACGCACGAAGGCTCAGATTCAGCCTGCGAAGGAGGGAGTTTTAGAGTCGGAGTGCGAACGCGCCGCCCGGCGGGAACTTCGGCGGAGGCGTTTCAAGTGCATTCCGGTATCCGGAGCCGGGATTGGCAGGAGACTCTACGCCAGCCTGATGCGGCACATAGGCCAGCTCCTGCGACTGCACTGGGGAGTACTGCGGAACCGGAGTAACTGCGGGGGTCTTGCCGTGGATCTGGCAGCATGAACTGTCCGCACCCATCGCGGGCGTTTCACAGTCCTTGGCCATGGCGCGACAGCAAGCGGGCTGGCTCGAATGCCGGGTGCCCAGCAGGCAGGCAGACGCCGGCGCAGCGGCCCAGAGGACCACAACCGCCAACATCAGCAACACGCCTTTTCTGTCCCAATTCATGGTGTACAAACCCCAAGTCTTAACTGCAAGCACCGACTATCAGGCATTCTGTGGCAGGGATATAGATCACATCCGTGAGGCCCGGAAATTACAGCTACTGAAGATAAACGTATCAGATTCTTTGGATTATGTAATGTGCCCGTTTGACCTTCTTGCTTACCGGGCCCTGAACGCGCCTCGGTATCAGGCTCGCGAATATTCGACCGGAACTCGTCGATCATGCTTCATCCGGGAGAAACGGGGCACCACACGAGGGACCAATTTACGGGTTCTGAGCGAGGTATCTAGCTGAAACGCTTGCCGGTTGTTACGCCCCCGCCTTGAGCTTTCGGTAGCGGCGAATCAGGTTGTTCGTCGAACTATCGTGCGCCAACGCTGGCTCGGTCTGGCTTTCGAGTTCTGGGATAATCCGCTGTGCGAGCACCTTGCCGAGTTCGACGCCCCATTGGTCAAAGGAGTTGATCTGCCAGATAATTCCCTGCGTGAACACGCTGTGCTCATAGAGTGCGACAAGCTTGCCGAGAACTTGCGGCGTGAGCCTGTCGGCGACGATGGTATTCGACGGACGGTTGCCTTCAAAAACGCGGTGTGGGGCGAGCCAGTCCGGCGTGCCCTCAGCCTTGACTTGCTCAAGCGTTTTGCCAAATGCCAGCGCTTCACTCTGCGCAAGTACGTTTGCCAGCAGCATATCGTGATGGCGGCCAATAGGCTTGAGCGATTTGCCGAACGCGATAAAGTCGCAGGGAATGAGCCTCGTCCCTTGATGGATCAGTTGATAGAAGGAATGTTGGCCGTTGGTGCCCGGCTCGCCCCAATAGATTGGGCTGGTGTCGTAACCAACTTCCTTTCCGGCAATGGTGACATGCTTGCCGTTGCTCTCCATGGTCAACTGTTGCAGGTAGGCCGGAAAGCGTTTCAGATATTGCTCGTAAGGCAGCACGGCCACGGTCTGCGCGCCAAAGAAGTCGGTGTACCAGAGGCCGAGCAAGCCAAGAAGTACGGGCAGATTGCGCTCGAACGGCGTGGTCCTGAAGTGTTCATCCATCTGGTGAAAGCCGTCAAGCATGGCGTGAAAATTCTCTGGCCCAATCGCCAGCATTGTAGCCAGGCCGATTGCCGAATCCATGGAATAGCGCCCACCAACCCAGTCCCAGAACCCGAACATGTTCGCAGTATCGATGCCGAACTTGCCGACTCCCTCGGCGTTGGTCGACACGGCGACAAAATGCTTCGCCACCGAATTTTCGTCGCCGCCTAAACCTTTGACCAACCATGCGCGGGCCGATTGGGCGTTGGTAATTGTCTCCAGCGTGGTGAAGGTTTTTGAAGAAACAATGAAGAGCGTCTCAGCAGGATCCAGGCCGACGACGGCTTCCGCAAAGTCCGTTTCATCTACGTTGGATACAAAGCGGAACGTTAGGTTGCGATCGCTGTAATGCTTGAGCGCCTCGTAGGCCATCACCGGCCCCAGGTCGGAGCCGCCGATTCCAATATTGATTACGTTGCGAATTCGCTTCCCTGTGTGTCCCTTCCACTCGCCGCTCCTGACACGGTTGCAGAAGACAGCCATTCTGTCGAGAACGGCATGGACCTCTGGCACTACATTCTGGCCATCGACAACGATGGTGCTCCCTTTGGGCGCGCGCAGGGCTACGTGCAATACGGCTCGCCCTTCCGTGATATTGATTTTGTCGCCGCGAAACATGGCGTCGATTTGGGATTGGAGGCCGGACTCCCTCGCCAGATCCATCAACAGCTTGATGGTTTCGCCGGTAATGCGATTCTTCGAGTAGTCGAGGAACAAGCCCATAGCCTCAACCGTCAACTGCTCACCGCGCTTTGGATCAGCCGCGAAGAGATCGCGCAGATGCAGAGCGCCGATCTGCTTGTGGTGGGTTTTGAGCGCCTTCCAGGCCTTCAGTCCAGTCAGCGGTTTGACAGCCTTATTCTTGGAGACTTTGGTTACCGATGTCGGCATTTTGAATTCCCTCTCAACGTCTGACTTTCTGAAGAGCTTGTGATTACAGCAGGTGCAAAATTCGATCATTGCCATTCCATTGCTGATCCGAAGGCGCGTGTGACGCGACGGATACTGGCAACAAACACAACTATAGAAGAAGGCAGGCGCCGGCGTACCCGTATTTGATGCACAGCACGTTAGCCGCGTTGCGGAACGAGTCCCAGCCCTGGCCCCTTGGGAAGGATGAGTCTTCCCTTCTCTACGCGGACGCCGAGCCAGGGATCGTTGGCCACCAGAAGGTTGCCATCAAGGTCCGCGTAATCGACCAGTGGCGACAAGTGCGCGGCCGCCGTTACCGAGCAGGAACTGGAAACCATGCAGCCGAGCATGACCTTCATTTTCACGGCGCGGGCTACCTCGATCCACCGCAATGCCTCAAGAATGCCCCCCGACTTATCGAGCTTCACATTAATTCCGTCATAGGCCTCAGTCAGGCGCGGAATCATGCTGATATCCGTGCAGGCTTCGTCGGCAAAGATGGGCAAGTGGACCTTGCTGCGCACGTACTTCGTTTCTTCAATCATGTGCGCGGGCATGGGCTGCTCGATATATTCAATGCCCTGGGTTTCAAGCCAGTTGATCTTGCGAATGGCTTCCTCTTTATCGGTCCACCCTTCATTTGCATCCACGCGAATCGGCTTTTTCGTCACGCTGCGCACGGCCTCGATGGTTGGCTCATCGGTCTGCAAGCCAACCTTCACTTTCAGGACGGGAAAATCCTCTGCCTCGCGCGTCTTTTGGCGAGTAATCTCCGGTGTATCGATGCCAATGGAAAAGTCGGTGATGGGCGCGTCTGCAGGATCGAGGCCGAGGAACTGGTAGAGTGGCACGCCAAGCTTTTTGCCGAGCCAGTCAAAGGCAGCGATATCGACAGCTGCCATCGCGGCGTGTTGATGATCGCCGAGTGCGCTACGCACCTGCGCCAGAAATTTCTGATACTTGCGCGGATCGCGAGAGGTGATTTGCCCGCTGATTGCGTCAATGGCTTTCATCGCCTGCTCAGGAAATTCCTGGTAGCGAATGATGGGAGCGCCTTCGCCGTATCCGGTAATGCCGTCGCGGCGGTACTGAAACTGGACAGTCTCGCGGTATTCACTTGACGACATCGTCGTCGTCCAGGTATGCCGAAGCGTCAGGCGCTTCAGGCTGCATTCAACTTCACTCTTTTCCTGCGCAGCCAAATCCAGCGGCGGTAGAATGCTGCCCGCGGTTGCCGCGCCTGCAATCTTCAACATCTCTCGACGGTTGATCACTTGACTCTCCGTGCTCCGACCAGAAGCGTGGTCCAGGGCTTGTCGTCCAACTTGCTGATTTGAACTCCGGGGTGGTCGTGCGTTGTGTCGTGGATGAATTCGCCGTGGCCAAGGTACATTCCTGTGTGCGTGATCTTGACGGCGCTCGCGCCAAAAAATAGCAGGTCGCTCGGCCGCAGATCTTTGCGATCAACGACGGTTACGCCGCTCCACGCGGCTTGCAAGTCTGCATCGCGAGGCATTACGATTCCGCGCTGACGTTCCAGCATCTGCGTGAATCCTGAGCAGTCGAAGCCCTGGCTGGAGACGCCACCCCATGTATATGTGACGCCGATAAATCTCCGCGCTAGTTGGAGCGTCTCGTCGATTGTCAGCGGCGAAGATTCCGCGCTGACGTCACCGCGCTGCACCCAGGCTGTCTCGCCATCGACGAGCTTGATCTGGAGCCAGCGCGCGGAGTCATCCGTCTTTCCAGGAACCAATTCCAGGCGCGCTTCCCAGGGAAGTTTCAGCACGGGAGCATGACGAGTGACATCCGGATCACGATAGATATTGACGTCCATTCCGATGGCGCGTACCGATCGGCCATCGGGAGCGTAACTTCCGCCATCAAGACCCTTCAGATCAGCCGCCGCAGCCCAACCCTTGTATCCGTCTGCGGTGGTGATGTTGTACCAGCCTGCTTGCTTCTGGAGCGAAAGAACGCCTGTCCCGTAGAGAGCCTGGGAGACAACGTCGCTATCCGATGTTGGCTTGGAATACATATTCATGACCGGCCTGGCTACCACGAAGTCCGCATGGGGAACGGACATTTGAGCTTCCGACCTCTTTGCAATTGGCATCAACAGCGCGACGAGCAAAAAGCCGACGGGCAGAAAACTGCGCATGATCTTGCCGGATATCGATCTGCTTCTTTTGAGCAGCGATAAGCATTGAGAACGAATATCGTAGTTCGAAAAGGTTACCATTTTCTTCCTCGTGATGAATTTTACGCTCGGAATTCAGCCAATTGCTTATGCTTCCTGCAACAAACGAGCGGATTTGCGGCCATCAACAAATCATCTCCTTACGCAACCGCGCACGTCAGTTGCCTGGGACTCCGAGTCGAGCAGTAACGGAATCGCGATCGAGGCCGACGCCAAGATTTGCCATTCCGGGAATTGCTATCGGCAGGTGGCCGTGAATCGGTATCTCGCCAAAGAGAGCAGCAGCGAGGCTCGATGCCGACACCGAAGTATTGGAAAATGTACAGACGTAAGTTTGAACCCCGGCTATTCCGGAGCCAATGTACGGATTGCCGAATGCCGCGACAACCGTGTGGTCTCCAGCCCTGTCAATGATGTTTTGCAGCAACTGCGCGGGGCCCATGTCCATTCCCACTGAACCACCTGCGTGCCCTTGAGTTGTTCGTCTCGGACTTGGGACGGACTCGGCTACAGCGATGACTCTTGTCGTGCCATTGACGGCGGTCAGCAGATTCTGTGAAACGGCGGCGGAGTTGCTTCCATCCACATAGAACACGGTTGCGTTTGGAGCCCGCCTGCGCAGTTCGCTAACGAATGCGCGTCCGCCTTCGCTGCCGCGCACGGTATCAGAAAAAATTACGGCGACAATACTCGATGCTTGCGATGTTGATTTACTTGCCGGCTGCGTGGTTGGCGGAGCTGGGGCGGTCAGTGGAATCAGTTTGTTCTTGTCGGCCACCAGCGTTACCGCGCGGTCGGCAATATTCTGAGCAATGGCCTGGCTCTCCGGCCGCGCAACTTCGTGAGTTACCGCGGCGAGATCGACAAATCGATTCCGGTTCAAACCCACTGAGGCTTTCATCCGCAGAATCTTCAGAACGCTCTGGTCGATGCGTTCCTGCGTTAGTTTGCCTTGCTTCACAGCATCGAGCAATCCGTTGTAAGCTCCGCCGAGGTCTCCGGGAATAAGCACCATGTCGTTGCCGGCGCGGATGGCTTGGACGGCTTCAGCGCCAGAGATTTCGGCGTCCGATCCGGAGAACACGCGCGTCAGCGCTCCCATGTCCAATGCGTCGGTCACCACCAATCCATGAAAGCCGAGCTGTTTCTTCAGCAGGTCCGTCACAACCAGCGACGAAATACTGGCGGGGCGATTGGGGTCGGGTTCAATGGAAGGGACCGAAATGTGGCCTATCATCACGGAGTCAACGCCGGCTGCGATGGCAGCACGAAAAGGAACAAGCTCCATTGAGTTAAGGCGATCTACACTTGCGGTGGTGCGCGCCAGGCCTAGATGAGAGTCGGTATCGGTATCGCCGTGGCCCGGAAAGTGCTTAGCGGTGGTCAGCAATCCCGCACCTCGCGCGCCGGCGATGTACGCCGCCGCCAACTCGCCCACCCTTGCAGGGTCGGCTCCGAATGAACGTGTATTGATGATGGGGTTGGCAGGATTGGAATTGACGTCTGCTACGGGGAACCAGTTCCACTGAATTCCGATGGCGCGCGACTCGCGCGCAGAAATGCGGCCGAACTCGCGCGCGAGTTCTTTATCTCCAGCCGCGCCAAACGCCATGGCTGCGGGAAAATCGGTGGCCCCGGAGAGACGCATCGAGAGGCCGCGCTCAAAGTCTGCAGCGAAGAAAAGCGGGTACTTCGAATCCTTTTGAAGCTCATTGGTCAGTTGGGCAGCCTCCAGCGGCTGGCTCTTCACCAGCATGCCGCCCTCGCCGGCAATCGTTACGCCGAAACCTCCCACGTGATAGGTGCGCATCTCCTCTTGCATCAGAAGATATTCGGGGCTATCGACATTCAGGAACTGAACGTGCGCCCAAACCATGATCATTTGTCCGATCTTTTCTTCGAGCGTCATCTTGCGCAACGTCGATGCGGCCCACTTTTCTCCGCTGCGGTCAAGATGTACAGACGCTGGCGCCGCTGCAGACGTGCCGATTGCGCTCAGCAGCACGAGTGCAAGCAACGGCCTTGTCCCGAGACGTCTCAAGTTCATTTTCACCCGTATACTCCGATCAATTTATGACAACGCCACTGTTGCGTTGCGCGTTCATCTTGTGAATCAGTAGAGAAGATACTTCGAGCGTAGTGTCTTGAAACTCTCAAGAGCATCCTGCCAGTCTTCTGCAATGCGGCGTGGATCCTCTCCAGCGGCAAGTGCGTCAAGCGTGGACTTATTGCGCATCAGACCATCTAGCGCGGCTAACTTGTACGCGTCCGGATAAAGGTTATGGAGCGCGGCCGCGAGTTCCAACCCCAGCTCCGGTGCGTCGAGAGCATCGCGGTCAGTAACAACAATATTCACGCCGCCGCATTTCTCACCCATATATATTGATGCGTTGGGCGTGAAGCTGAGCGGAACAAAACGAGCTCCACTGATTTCTCGCGCATTGAGATATTGGGCGAGGGCTGCGGGGGCAATCCATGGCGCGCCCAGCAATTCAAAAGGTGTGTCAGTTCCCCGGCCGACAGATACGTTGGTGCCTTCGATCATACCCAGGCCCGGATAGAGAGTCGCCTCGGTCAGGTCGCGCATATTCGGCGATGGATTGATCCACGTCATCCCGGTCGAGTCGTACCAGTCACCGCGCATCCACCCTTCCATCTTCACAACGGTCAGCTTGGCACCGATACCGCGCTCGCTGTTGAACATCTGCGCAAGCTCCGCGACAGTCATGCCATGGCGCACTGGGGTCTTCCAATAGCTCACAAATGATTCGCGGCCGACATCGGCGATGGGGCCTTGCAGATATGCGCCACTGATGGGGTTGGGACGATCGAGCACAAGGATTTGCTTGCCCGATTTCGCAGCTGCTTCAAGAAAATAACCAAGCGTGCTTTCGTAGGTGTAGAAGCGCACGCCGATGTCCTGAATGTCGTAGACGATCGCGTCCAGGCCGGAGAGTTGCTCCTGCGTCGGACGCCGCTTTGCGTCCGTATCACCATACACGCTAAAGATGGGAGCGCCGGTGGCCGCGTCAGTCGAGTTACCAATCTGGGTAGTGTCGAGGACGCCGATCACACCATGCTCGGGGCTGAAGATTGCCGCCAGGTGAATACCTGAAACATGCGCGAGCACGTCGGCTGTACGTTGGCCGTGCGCATCGACAGCGGTCTGATTCGTGACCAGGCCAATTCTTACAGGATGATTCGGATCGGGGTGAAGCTCGCGGAATGCATGCTCCTCGAGCACGTCGATCCCCGCACTCACTTCGCCGTTGCGTCCTCTGATGCGCCGCTCAGCCATCAGCGATTCGTTGTATCCGGTGATGCGAGCCAGCCGCAGCTTCTCGCTCTCGTCGACCGTGAGGTCAAGCGACCTTACAACGGCGGTTGCAATGTGGGCGCGCAGAGACACAACCGATCCGTGGCCGTTGGGGTGCACCGCATTGGTGAGAATGATGATGTACGTGTCTGTGACCGGATCGACCCAAAGCGAGGTACCTGTAAAGCCGGTGTGCCCAAATGACCCCACAGGCAGCAGCTCTCCGCGATTGCTGGCGAAGGGGGAATCGATATCCCATCCAAGTCCCCGGAGGCTGGGGGCGGTTGCAGGCTGCTGCGGCGTGGACATTTTTTCTATGGCGAGACGACTGAGAATCCTGTCACCGCTCAGCAGCGCCTGCGCAAATTTTGAGAGATCGTCAGCAGTAGAGAACAAGCCCGCGTGGCCAGCGACACCGCCCATCCGACGGGCAGTCGGATCATGGACTATGCCGCGCAACATCTTGCCTTGCTCGTCGTATTGCGTCGGAGCGATACGCGGCGTCCAGGCGGCGGGAGGCAGGAAGCGCGTGTCATTCATGCCCAATGGCGCAAAAATCTTTGCGTTCGAGTATTCGTTCAGTGTTTTTCCGGTGACCTTTTCGACCAGGAAGCCAAGAGTCTCAAAATTGATGTCGCTGTACAGGAAGCGCGTGCCGGGCGGATAGATTGGCCGCGCCTGCATGGCCATGGCGAATGCGGTATCTCGGCCTTGCCAAGGGGAATTCAAATCCAGATCAGGAGCGAGACCGGAGAAATGGGTCAACAACTCGCGGACAGTGATGTCTTCTTTGCCATTCTGCCTGAACTCGGGTAGGTAGGCCGCGACCGGATCGTTGAGTCTCACTCGACCTTCTGAGATCAGCTGCATTACGGACGTTGTGGTTGCGATGCACTTGGTGAGCGAGGCCAGGTCGAAGATGGTGTCTACGGTCATTGGCTCTCGCGTTGGTTCAAGCGAGCGCGATCCAAATGCCTTGCGATAATCAACCTTGTCGTTGTGTCCGATGAGCACTACGCCGCCGGGGATGTTGCCCCTGGCAACTGCATCCTGCATGAGCGTGTCAATTGCCTCAAAACCTGGCTGATTTACCGCGGCCTGGGCAGGCGTGCGCATTGGCGATTGCGCCGGAAGCTGGCTCTGAATATACATAAGGAGGAAGGCAGGAAAAATGTGCAACAGCATCCGGCAAGATCGGTATTTCTTCAAAGAGATTCCCATGTTAACCCTCAATCGCCTTGCGAACGTTTCCCTTTGCCTTGCGCAGACGTTTCACTGACACGCTCTTGCTCACGTTTGCTATCAACATCACTAGTGCCAGAGGTACACTCATGTCGGCCCGCTCCAGTGTCTCCAGGGCCGCCTCGCGGGAGACGTGCGCGAGAGTCTCGATGATCAGGATGCCTCGTTCGACGAGCTTCTCATTCGTGAGGTGCATGTTGACCATCAGATTGCTGTAGACATAGCCTTGCTTGACCATGGCGCCAGTCGTGAGCATGTTGCAAATCATCTTTTGTGCGGTGCCTGCCTTGAGCCTTGTGGAGCCGGTCAAAACTTCGGGTCCCACTTCAACTTCGATTCGGACCTTGGCTACTTTGCCAAGAGCTGAGCCTCGATTGCAGGCGATGGCAATTGTTGCAGCGCCTTTCCTGACTGCGTACTCCAGGGCGCCGATCGTGTAGGGAGTGCGCCCGCTGGCTGCGATTCCGACGACGACGTCGCGCTTGCCGGGCTTCATCGCAGCCATGTCGCTGAGCCCGAGTTCGGCGGAGTCTTCGCTGGCCTCGGTAGCCTTAACAAGTGCGTTTTCACCGCCTGCAATCAGAAATCGGACCATCTCGGGGCTGGTGCCGAAGGTTGGAGAGCACTCCGCGGCGTCCAGCGCGCCAATGCGTCCGCTGGTTCCGGTGCCAACGTAAATCAGGCGGCCGCCCATGGCGAAGCAATCGGCAATCACATCGACAGCCTTGGCGATTTCGGGCAAAACTCGTTTGACGGCCCGCGGCACAACTGTATCTTCGCGGTTCATGGTTGCAACCAGTTCGAGAGTCGACATGGTATCCAGATCCTCGGTGGCTCGATTGCGGCGTTCTGTCTCCAGCTCTTTCAGGTGCATCTCAATTCCTCAGCACGATAACTTCAGGTTAGTTCGAGGCATTATCAAACTTGCACAGTATCCAACGATGAATGTAGTACTGGTACCCAGCACAACGTACCATGTAAACGCTACGTCAGTGCATAGCCATAGATAGATATCGAGGCTAAATCCGCAGATCATGCCCACCATTGCGCCGCGCTCAGTTGCTGTACGCGTGAGAACTCCGAGCAGAAAGACGCCGAGCAGCGCTCCATAAGCCACAGACATGATCGACAGGCCCACTTCAAGCACCTTGCCGCCATGACGAGCGATTAGCGCCAATGCGAACAAAAGCAATGCCCATCCCACCATCGCCAGCCGGGAAAGCTGTACGCGACGCTTCTCAGTTGATTCAGGATGAATGTGCATGTAGAAATCGACGATGGTGGTGGAGGAGAGCGAGTTGAGTGCGGCACTCAGATTTGACATGGCGGCCGCAAGGATCGCCGAAATGAGAAGGCCACTGACGATGTGCGGCATGTGAGAGACGACAAATGTCGGGAAGATGGTGTCGGTTCTAGTGAATGCGATGGTGGGCGGAAAGATGCGATAGAACACGAACAGCATGGCGCCAATCAATAGAAACAACGAGAACTGAAACAGGATGGCGACGCCGCTCAAGAGCAGAGCGACCTGCGATTGCCGTTGGCTGCGCGCAGAAAGGAGTCTCTGCACGATCAACTGATCGGTGCCATGGGTTGCGGTGTTCAGAAACGCGCCACCGATGAGACCCGACCAGAATGTATAAGTGGTGGTGAAGTTAAAGGAATAATCAAATACGCGAAACTTGCCGGCCTGGCCGGCAACGGTGTGCACGGTATCCCATCCGCCGGGCACCAAGTGCAGGATGGTGAAGAAACCCACGAGGGTACCGACAACGTAGATCGTCTGCTGCACAACATCGGTCCAGATTGCCGCTGCCATGCCGCCCTCGAATGTGTAGATAAGAGTGAGCAGCGTGACAATGGCAATAGCGCAGAAATCTCGTTGGAAGTCGCTTAGCCCGGTAAGCAAGCCGCCGAGCGCGACCCGCACCACAATTGCCACGGCAAACACGCGAACGCCTTCAGCCGCCGCCCGCGTCGCCAAAAACAATCCGGCGGTCAGGGTGCGCAGCTTCTGGCCGAAGCGGCGCTCCATCAGTTGGTACGCGGTAACCAATTCGCCACGGAAGTACTGGGGGATGAAGATGAAACTTACGACAACGCGACCGATCAAATAGCCGATGACCAGTTGTAGAAAGCGGAAGTCCTTGTCGTACGCCATCCCTGGCACGCTGATGACGGTAAGGGTGCTGGTTTCCGCGGCCACAATGGAGAGCGAGATTGCCCACCATGGAATCACATTGCCGGCGAGAAAATAGTTCTTCAGAGTTTGTTGCTTGCGCCGGAAGTGGAGGCCGAAGAGTGTAACGCCCGCCAGGTATGCGACGATGACTCCCAGGTCAAGAGCGTTTAGTCCCATCGTGCACTTCCTCTGCGGCTGCTGCATTCTCAAAGCTGGGGCGCTAGACGCAGCGAAACAGAAAATCCTCTGATGAATGGAAATAGAATTCCCGTTCTGTTCGTATTCTATGAGATGGAGATGAGCGCCTATCGTTTTTGTCCAGCCTCATCCCTCTTGGGCAGGATGAGGCTGGACCTGGAACCGCACGTCTTAAGTTAGAAGGTGATTTTTCCTGCGACTTGCATGATGCGGTTGTCGCGCGCGGAGGTAATTACGCCGAACGTGCTCGAAGTTGTTGAGGCTACGCCGGGTGCTCCAAGGTTGGTGTGATTGAGTACGTTGAAGGCCTCGCCGCGTAGCTGGAAGTTCATGCCTTCGCGAATCTTGAAATTCCGGAACAGGCCCAAATCGACGCGGGTGAAACCAGGAGCGCTTACCACTCCACGCTTCTCGGTGCCTACCTGGCCGAGTCCCCCGGGGTTGAGGCCGGCAGGCAGTGGCGCCGCGAAAGCGCCGCGGTAAAACCACTGTTGGCGCGTGCGAATCTGCGATCCGTAGCTGCTTCTGGGGTTGCCAATCTGGTTGGGCCTGAAGCCGGCGGAGGTGTTTCCTGCGATGCCGATTCCGGCGGAATCAGTGGCTTCGTTGCCGTTTGCCTGATTGTTCAGAGGGTTTGTGTAGCCATAGAAAACTGTGCCGCCCAAACTCTCCGTGATGGTCAATGGCAGGCCCGAGTTCATGGCGAGGATGCCCGAGGTTTCCCATCCGCCGACGAGGTGTCCAACCAGTCCGCGCTGGTCCTTCATCCAGGGAAGCTCATAGACGCCGTCCACGGTGAAAACCTCGTTACGGTCGCCTGCGGCGCGCCCGTAATCGGCATTGAGGTTGTAGGCATTCTGCGGGCCACCGGAGTAGTCGGCCTGTGCATTGGTCAAATCGCGCGACCAAGTGTAGTTCGCGTCGATCATGCTCTTTCCCGCGAACTTTTTCGTGGCTTTAACTTGCAACCCGTTGTAGTTGGAATTGAAGATCGATTCGACCATGTCGATTCCGACATAGCCTTTGTACGGTCTGACCTGGTTGAGCCCACGATCGCAGGCTGTGCTGATGTACGCCGGAATGGTGGGACCGGTATAAACTGCGGTATCGGAATACGTGCAACTGGAGGATTCGTCGGTCGGCGAGATTTTACCGATATAAGAGTTGGGCACCGGCTCATCCACGTTTACTTTTCCCAGAAGGTGGGTGCCGTGAGTGCCGAAGTAGCCGATGTCGATCATGAACGTGGGTGAGATCTCTTGCTGAAGGTCCAGAGAGAACTGCTGCACATACGGCGTGTGGTAGGCGAGTGGTGTAGCTTCAATGAGCGCCGGTGAAGTGGAAGGAGCGATGGTTGCCGAAGTGCCAGCTGGGTTGTCCAGCACCGCGGTCGAGAGCGCATAGTTAACCACCGAGGGCGGATTGGTAAAGACCAACGTCTCGTAGTAGCTGACTTCCGACTCGTCGTATGACCATCCGTAGCCGCCACGAAGCGCGGTCTTGCCGTCGCCGTAGACATCGTAACTAAAGCCTACGCGCGGGGCGAAGTTGGCATTGTCTGTCTGGCCGACTTTGGAGCCGAACGGAGAGGCATGGTTGGGAACACCCAAACCGCCTGGGAAGATCAGGCCATTGATGTAGTTGACGGTTTGGTAATAATCGGCGGAGGCGTTGGGGGTGGCGCTTCCCTGCCCATTTGAGTTTTTGCACGGAGCGGTGAAGCAGATCAGTCCGTCAGTCCCAATGGTGGGCGCATTCGCGGCATTGTATTTGGCAGGGTCGAAGTTACCCAGGCGGTTGAAGCCATCGACCGGCTGGGCATAGTAACCGTAGCGCACACCCAGATTGAGCGACAGGCGCGGGGAGACCTTCCAGTCGTCCTGGACAAAGCCTTCCAGGTTGTTCTCGAGAATATTGACGGTGATGGCGTTGGAGGCCTGGCTGAATCCGGCATTCGCATCGCCGAGAAGGAAGTTGGCAAAGGACAGATCCGTTGTAGTTGACGGATTGAGTCCAGCGACCACGGAGGAAACACCTGTATTGGTAGCAGTAAAAGTAAATCCTCCCTGATTGCCTCCGGTGGAGTTCTCCTGCTTTTGATAATGGTTCCAGGTTGCGCCGAAGATGAACGTGTGGCGACCAAGCGTCTTGGTGATATCGCCAAAGACGTTATGGTTTCGATCGTAATCGTGATAGATACCCGTGCTGCCGAGGTTGGTAAACGGGTTCCCTGTTGTGAAAGAAAGGGTCGGGACGACGCCGAGCACATTTGTGTATGGCAGGGTTGGAGTAATGTCAGTGGACTTAGCGGTCGTGAAAGCGCCGATGGGTGTGGTCAAAATCGCGTTGGTGGAATACGCGTAGCCGGCGTTGAACAACAGGGTGGGAGAGATGACGTAAGTGCCGTGTCCCATATGCTGCGTGCCGGGATTCGTCGTAATGGTGGTGGAGATGCCCGGAATCGGGGTAGCAGCGAAGGTGCCAGAGCCGGAGAGCGAGGGGAACGTGTCGTGAAGGTAGCGGTAGAAGACGTTCAGCTTCTGTCCAAAGGACTGGTCGATGCGAACGAAGACCTGATTGTTGTTGAAGATGTTCGGCACGGTGGAAAACAACGTGTGAGGATCCAGGCCTGCCGCGATGTCCGCTGCGCTAGGCGGCGGGGGGATGAGGCCGTAGATGTCTTTGAGGTAGGCCTGTGCTGTTGGAGAGATGTTCGTGACCTTGGAGCCGTATGCGGTGCAGGCCCCAGTAGTAGTGTTATAAGCCGTGCAGACGGACACCGGTCCCGTTGTCCATGTTGTACTGGTGGGCTGATAGTAGGCGCTGGTGAAGTCACCCTTCATCTCGGCGGCAGTAGGGACAAGAGCATTTCCAGAGACATACTGCACGACGCGCCGCGTCTCGTCGGAGAAGAAGAAAAAGGTCTTGTTCTTCCCGTTGTAGATGTGCGGAATCCAGACCGGTCCGCCGATGGTTTCGCCGAAGTCGTTGTAGCGAAGGATGGGTCGAGGCGTGAACGGCGTTACCAACTTGTTGCCCCATGCGTTGGCGTTGAGAATATTGTTGCGGAAGAACTCGTATGCACTTCCGTGGAATACGTTTGATCCGGATTTCGTGACGACGTCTACCTGTCCCGAAGCGCTGCGTCCGAACTGGGCAGAGTACTGACCACGCAACGTCTTGATTTCAGAGATGGCATCCACGCTGGGATAGGTGAGGAGCGTCAGGTTGGCTCCGCGATCCACGTTGTCGGCGCCGTCGATAGTCCAGTTATTCGAGGTGCTACGGCCGCCGTTGACCGAGAAGTTCACTGTATTCGAGGTCCCGGAAGGAGCCGTGGAACCGACATAGAGCTGGTCGGTCGTGCCGCCAAAGACGACGCCGGGCTGCAACTGAAGGAACTGCTCGTAATTGCGGTTGTTCAACACCAGCTCATTCATCTGGTCGCCGCTGATCAAACCTTCAGACGATGAACTCGCAAGATTCAACTGCGCCTCGTCTGCATGAACATTGACCACTTCGTTCACGCTTCCCGTGACCAGGACCTTGTTTACGGTGAGAGCGTCGGCGGCATGCAGGACGAGATCCGACACGGTTTCTGTCCTGAATCCCGCGTTCGCGATCTTCACCGTGTATGTGCCGAGCGGCAGCGACCCGGCGGTGAAATAGCCAGTGGAGTTGGTGGTCAGAACGCGGACATCGACGCCGCGGTCCGTGTTCGTGATCGTGACGTTGGCTCCCTGGATCAAAGCTCCGCTCGAATCCGTGACCGTTCCGCTGATACTGCCTGAAACGCTGCTCTGGGCGGCCGCATAACCGCTTGCAAATACAAACACTATTGCGATCACCAGGGCAACAACGCATTTCACAAATTTGCATGACATGATCACGCCTCCCTCAAATTCTTGGTTGCTTGGGTTTCGACCGACTGTCCATGTCATCTAGATGACTGGATGAGAAAGTATATCGCGTATAAAGCAAAATCAACCTACAAAAAAGTCTGCCGGC
>Ga0209483_1000833_pt1 | contig 25101 bp, 18 predicted proteins | sample NGEPerA_FD_184508 | JGI IMG/M metagenome (GOLD analysis project Ga0209483, IMG submission 184508) | Arctic peat soil microbial communities from the Barrow Environmental Observatory site, Barrow, Alaska, USA - NGEE PermafrostL2-A... | ecosystem: Environmental > Terrestrial > Soil > Wetlands >... | reverse complement strand
AGCGTACGGCGCGGGATTGACTTCGTGCAGGTGCCAACTTCGTTGTTGGCGCAAGTCGATTCCTCGGTCGGCGGCAAGACCGGCATCAATTCGCGTCAGGGCAAGAACCTGATCGGGGCCTTCCACCAGCCGATTTTGGTGGTCGCTGACACAGCGCTGCTCGACACGCTGCCGCTGCGCGAATTCCGCGCCGGTTATGCCGAGGTGGCGAAATTCGGTCTGCTCGGTGACGCCGAATTCTTTTCCTGGCTCGAGACCAACTGGCAGGATGTTTTCGCCGGCAAGGCGGCGCGCGAACAGGCGATCGCCGTCTGCTGCCGCGGCAAGGCCGGTGTCGTTTCGCGTGACGAGCGCGAAACCGGCGAACGCGCGCTGCTCAATCTCGGTCATACTTTCGGTCACGCCTTCGAAGCCGGCGTCGGTTATTCGCAGCGCCTTCTGCACGGCGAAGCGGTGGCGCTCGGCTGCGTGCTGGCGTTCGAATTCTCCGCCCGCAAAGGTCTGGCGAGCGAAGCCGACGCCAAACGCGTGCGTGCGCATCTTGCGGCGGTCGGCCTGCCAACCCACGTTAAAGATGTGCAAGGCGGCGTGCCCGGCGTCGATCAATTGATGGACCTGATCGCCCAGGACAAAAAAGTGAAACGCGGCAAGCTTACATTCATTCTGGCGCGCGGCATCGGCAAGGCATTCGTCGAAAACGACGTCGATCCCGCCGAGGTGCGTGCCTTCCTGTCGGAAAAATTAGCCGGATAAAAAATACAGAATGACCGCGGACGACTGGCTTTCGCTTTTGATCGTGTTGGTGTGCTTGCTGCTCTCGGCCTTCTTCGCCGGCAGCGAAACCGCGCTCACGGCGTCCTCGCGCGCCAGCATGGCGCGGCTGGAAAAGCAGGGCAATAAAGGCGCTGTAATCGTCAACGGATTGCTCGGACAGCGCGAACGCCTGCTCGGCGCGCTTTTGTTCGGTAATAACGCGGTCAATATCGCGGCTTCAGCGCTGGTAACCGGCGTCCTGCTCGCCTGGTTCGGCAATGCAGGCGTGGTTTACGCCACCATTGTAATGACCATCGTAGTCGTGGTGTTTTCCGAAATCCTGCCGAAGACGGCGGCCTTCAACGCGCCCGACCGCATCGCGCTCGCGGTAGCCCGCCCGCTTTATTGGTTCGTCAAATTGTTCGGCCCGGTGCTGATGGCGATTGAGGCGCTGGTGCGCTGGCTGCTCAAATTCGTCGGCATGACCGTGGGCGAGGATCAGCAGGTTCTGTCGGCGCGCGAGGAATTGCGCGGCGCCGTCGATCTGTTTCACCAGGAAGGCGGCGTCGAGAAGGTCGACCGCGACATGTTCGGCGGCGTGCTCGACCTGCGCGAACTGGCGGTGTCGGACGTAATGATCCACCGCACCAACATGATCACGCTCAACGCGGAAGAAAAACCGGAAGACGTTGTCAACGCCGTCATCGCCTCACCGGTGACGCGCATTCCGCTCTGGCGCGGCAATCCGGAAAACATCGTCGGCATTCTGCACGTCAAGGATCTGTTGCGCGCGCTGCACGCGGTCGGCGGCGAGGCCGGCAAGGTCGACATCGCCACCTTGCTGACGCCGCCCTGGTACGTGCCCGATACGCGTTCGGTGTCGGAGCAGCTCAAGGCCTTCCGCCGTCGCAAGACGCCGTTCGCGCTGGTCGTCGACGAATACGGCGAGGTCGAAGGCCTGGTAACGCTCGAGGACATTCTGGAAGAAATCGTCGGCGACATCACCGATGAGCACGACGTCGCCATGCCAGGCGTGCGCAAACAGCCGGATGGCTCGGTCAATGTCGATGGCGCGGTGCCGATCCGCGATTTGAACAGGGTGATGGACTGGAACCTGCCGGACGAGGAGGCGACAACCATCGCCGGCCTGGTCATTCACGAGGCGCGCACCATCCCCGAGGTCGGGCAGAGCTTCACCTTCCACGGCTTCCGCTTCCGGGTGTTGCGGCGTGCGCGCAATCGCATCACCGCGCTGCGCATCCAGCCGCTGCCGCGTCAGTCATCGGCGAAAAGGGCTTAAGCTTTCGCCTCGTCCGGCGCCTGCGCGTGGATGGCGAGTGCGTGCACGCCGGCCGTCAGTTCGTCCGAAAGTATCGCGTTGACCATGCGATGACGGTCGATGCGGGTCTTGCCCGTGAAGGCCTCCGACACAATATAAACGCGGAAGTGAGTTTGCCCGCCCGGCCGATGCCCGGCATGGCCTTTGTGCTGGTGGGATTCGTCCACCACATTGAGGCTTTGTGGAACCAAAGCCTCGGCCAGTTTCTTCGCGATGACATCCGCGGTGCGCATGCGGTGCAGTTAGGCAGCCGCGGGCGGCCGGTCAATGCCCGATCTTTTGCGTTATGCGCCTGGAATCGGACCGCCATACCGCTGTCAAGACTTGAACGCATCCTGAAAAAAAGCGCATAATATTCGGTCATGAAAATCGACTCACCCCTGTTCGACAGCATTCGTGTGAAACCGAGCAAGGACCGCCGCGCCAAAAACGACGGTCCACTTTGCCAATGGGCGAACTGCAAGGATAAGGCGACCAACAAGGCGCCCAAGGGCCCCAACTCGCCGGGCCATTGGCACTACTGCCTCAAGCACGCGCGCGAATACAATCAGTCCTATAATTTCTTCGCCGGCATGGCTGACGACGCCGTCCTCGCCTATCAGAAGGACGCGCTCACGGGCCACCGCCCGACCTGGAAGATGGGCACCGGCAAGCGCACCATAAAGCCCGACCTGAGCGCGCTCGGCGGCTCGGAAGACCCGTTCGGCCTGTTCGATGGGACTGGCAAGGAGCAGAAAAAGCGCGTCGAGACCCGCATTATCCGCAACGCCGAACGCAAGGCCTTCGAAGCGCTCAGCCTGGAAGTCAGCGCCACCAAGGCGCAGGTTTCGGCACGCTACAAAGACCTCGTGAAGCGGCATCATCCGGACGCCAATGGCGGCGACCGTTCCACGGAAGATCGCCTGATCGAGATCATCCAAGCCTATAAGTATCTGAAATCGGTCGGAATGGGCTGATCCGGCCCGCCGGGACGCTGAAATCCCTCGGTATTCGAGCTATGCGGGAGGGCGCTTTCGCACCGCACCGGCTTTCTGATAGTTTGCGCCGCGTCACCAATCCCAAGCCTTAATCCCGGCGAGAAGTGCGGCCCCGCGCCGTTTCCGGGGCCACGGAGTAGCAATGGCAACCGCAGTTCAAGAACCCGCCAACCTGCCCGATATGAAGGTATCGGTTCGTCAGCTTTTCGGCATCGACAGCGACATGGAAGTGCCGGCCTATTCCAAGAGCGAAGAGCACGTCCCGGAAATCGACTCGGATTATCGTTTCGACCGGGCGACCACGCTCGCCATCCTTGCCGGCTTTGCCAAGAACCGCCGCGTCATCGTCACCGGCTATCACGGCACCGGCAAGTCGACGCATATCGAGCAGGTCGCCGCGCGGCTCAATTGGCCGATGGTGCGGGTCAATCTCGACAGCCACATCAGCCGTATCGACCTGATCGGCAAGGATGCCATCGTCATCAAGGACGGCAATCAGGTTACCGAATTCCGCGACGGCATCCTGCCTTGGGCCTATCAGCACAACGTCGCGCTCTGCTTCGACGAATATGACGCCGGCCGCCCGGACGTGATGTTCGTCATCCAGCGCGTGCTGGAATCCTCCGGGCGCTTGACGCTGCTCGACCAGAGCCGCGTGATCAAGCCGCATCCCGCTTTCAGATTGTTCGCCACCGCCAACACCATCGGCCTCGGCGACACCTCGGGCCTCTATCACGGCACCCAGCAGATCAACCAGGCGCAGATGGACCGCTGGTCGATCGTCACCACGCTGAATTATCTGCCGCATGACAACGAAGTCGAGATCGTGCTCGCGAAAGCGAAACACTATCGCAACGAGCAGGGCCGCGATATCGTCGGCAAGATGGTGCGTGTCGCCGACCTGACGCGCAACGGCTTCATGAACGGCGACATCTCGACGGTGATGAGCCCGCGTACTGTGATCACCTGGGCGGAGAACTCCGAGATCTTCGCCGATGTCGGCTTCGCCTTCCGACTCACGTTTCTCAACAAGTGCGACGAGTTGGAGCGGCCGATCGTGGCGGAATTCTATCAGCGCTGCTTCGGCGTCGAATTGCCGGAGAGTTCGGTCAACGTGGCGCTGTCGTAACCTTTCTTCCCTCTCCCCTTGTGGGAGAGGGTGAGAAGCAAGTGTAGCGAGAGCCATGGCCTCCAATAGCAAATCGAAACCATCGTCGAAGGAGTCCCCGGCCGAGCCGTTCAAGCGCGCGGTCGCAGGCTGCCTGCGCGCGCTCGCGCGCAAGCCCGATCTGGAAGTCTCTTTCGCCGCCGAGCGTCCCGGGCTGATGGGCGGCAAGGCGCGGCTGCCGGAGCCGGCGCGCAAGCTCACGCGCGCGGAGGCCGCGATCGTACGCGGCAATGCGGATTCGATTGCGCTGCGGCTCGCTTGCCATGACGCCAGTATGCATCGCCGATTGCAGCCGGCCGGTCAGCAGGCGCGCGCGGTATTCGAGGCGGTCGAGCAGGCCCGCGTCGAATCGCTCGGCGCCCGCTGCATGGACGGGGTTGCCATGAACCTCACCGCCATGCTCGACGACAAATTCCATCGCGCCAAATTCGATGACGTCTCCGACCGGGCCGATGCGCCTATTGAAGAAGCGTTGGCGCTGATGGTGCGCGAACGTCTCACCGGGCTGACACCGCCGCCGGCCGCGCGCAAGCTGGTCGAACTGTGGCGGCCACTAATCGAGGAGCGCGCCGGCGAAGACCTCGACCGCCTGGAAAACCTGATCGAGGACCAGCGCCAGTTCGGCGATGCCGTGCACGATCTGCTCGATTCGCTCGAAATGGGCGAGGATCGCTCGAGCGACAGCGAAGACGAAAACGACGACGGCGACGAGGAGCAGAAGAAACAGGAATCAGGCGAGGACGGTGACGCCGCCGATAGTGACGAGCAGCAGCGCATGGCCTCGGAAGACACGCAGGTGTCGGCTGAGGACATGCCGGATTCCGCGGCCGAATCGGCCGAATCGCCGTCCGCCGACATGGCCGACGATAGCGATATGGGCGACGCCGAGACGCCGGGCGAGCCGCAACGGCCGCGCCAGTTCGGTTCAAACGAACCGCGCGGACCGGACTACCGCGCCTTCACGCCCAAATTCGACGAGACCATCGCCGCCGAGGACCTGTGCGAGCCCGAGGAATTGGACCGCCTGCGCGGTTACCTCGACAAGCAGCTTTCCAATTTGCAGGGCGTCGTGGCGCGGCTGGCCAACCGCCTGCAACGCCGGCTGATGGCGCAGCAGAGCCGCTCCTGGGACTTTGACCTCGAAGAAGGCATTCTCGATCCGGCGCGGCTGACACGCGTCATCATCGACCCCATGCACGCGCTCTCGTTCAAGGCCGAGAAGGACACCGAGTTCCGCGACACCGTGGTAACTCTGCTGCTCGACAATTCCGGCTCAATGCGGGGCCGCCCGATCACGGTTGCCGCCACCTGCGCCGACATTCTGGCGCGCACGCTCGAGCGCTGCGGCGTCAAGGTCGAAATTCTCGGCTTCACGACGCGCGCCTGGAAGGGCGGGCAGTCGCGCGAGCATTGGCTGACCGCCGGCAAGCCGGCCAATCCCGGCCGCCTCAACGACCTGCGCCACATCATCTACAAGTCGGCCGACGCGCCGTGGCGGCGCGCGCGCAAGAATCTTGGGCTGATGATGCGCGAAGGCCTGCTCAAGGAAAACATCGACGGCGAGGCGCTCGACTGGGCGCATAAGCGTTTGCTGGCCCGCACCGAGCAGCGCAAGATTCTGATGATGATCTCGGACGGTGCGCCGGTCGATGATTCGACGCTGTCGGTCAACCCTGGCAATTATCTCGAGCGCCACCTGCGCTGGATCATCGAGGACATCGAAACCCGCTCGCCGGTCGAACTGATCGCCATCGGCATCGGCCATGACGTCACGCGCTATTATCGACGCGCGGTCACCATCGTCGACGCCGAGGAGTTGGGCGGTGTCATGACCGAGAAACTGGCCGAGCTGTTCGCGGAAAAACCGGCCGCGCCGCAGCCCAACCGCCGTGGGCGGCGGCGCGTTGCTTGATCACATTTTTCGCGAACCAGCGCCGCCGCCGGCTGATCGCCGGTACGCTGATTGCCGCGCTGGTCTTCGTCATCGGCTCCTTTGCCATTGCCCAGGCTCTTCGTTACGCGGATGCGCCTACGCGCGTCGCGGTGCAGGCAATTCCGATCACGTCTTTCGACAATCGCGATCCGAACAAAACCCGCTTTGGCGCGCTCGAATTCATCGGCGGGCTTTCGCTCACCTCAAGCTATCAGCCGTTCGGGGGCATCTCCGCGTTCCATATGGAGCCGGACGGCGCCCACTTCGTAGCCATCACCGATAACGGCTCCTGGCTGCGCGGGCGTATTCTCTACAAAGACGGCAAGCCGGACGGCATCGCCGATACCGAGATGGCGCCGATTTTAGGCGATGACGGCAAGCCGCTCGCCGCTCGCGGCTGGTACGATGTCGAGTCGCTGACCGAAAGCGGCGGCTATTTCTATATCGGCATCGAGCGGGTCGACCGCATTGTGCGCTTCGATCTCAAGCGCGAAGGGCTGGCGGCGCGCGGCGAAGCGGTCGCGGTGCCAACCGACTTCAAGACCTTCACCCATAACAAGAGCCTGGAGTGCCTGGCCTCGCCGCCGCAGGGCTCGCCGCACGCCGGCCGGTTGATCGTGGTCACCGAGCGCAGCCTCGATAAAAACGGCAATCATCGCGCCTTCGTTTTGCTCGACGGCAATGTCATGCGATTTTCCGTCAAGCGCAGCGACGATTTCGACGTCAGCGATTGCACGATTTTGCCGCTCGGGGATTTATTGCTGCTGGAGCGGAGCTTCTCGTTTGCGAAGGGTGTCGCCATGCGCATCCGCCGCGTGCCGCTCGCGGCGATCAAAGAGGGCGCGCTGGTCGATGGCAAGGCGCTGATCCAGGCCGATCTCGCCTTCCAGATCGACAACATGGAAGGCATCGGCATTCACCGCAACGCGCAAGGCGAAACGATCCTGACGCTGGTGTCGGACGATAATTTTTCCGTACTTCAGCGCAATCTGCTCTTGCAGTTCAAGCTGCTGGAATAACCAAAAACAAAAACGTCGCCATAGCGCGTCAAAGACGCGCGTAAACGCGCTTATGCGGCGGCGCTCAATTTCTTAGGTGCCGAAAAACTCAGCTCGCTTTCGCGGCCTCGGTCTTCTTGGCGATCTGGCGCTTGAGCACCAGCATCTTTGGCGCCAGGTCGGCGTCCTTGGCTTTGAGCAGGAAGGCGTCGAGGCCGCCGCGATGGTCGACCGTGCGCAGCGCATTGGTCGAAATGCGGGCACGCACGGAGCGGCCGAGCGCTTCCGAGATCAGCGTCACATTCTGCAAATTCGGCATGAAACGACGCTTGGTTTTGATATTGGAATGGCTGACTTTATGGCCGGAGAGCGGCTTCTTACCGGTCAGATCGCAACGCCATGACATGGCAAAATCCCTCAAAAAGCTCAGGTCGCACGAAAATCCCACCGCCCGAAGGGACTTAGCGCGAAAGCCGCGCCGATCAGGTCCGCGTTTAGGGGATAGAACGCTGGACGTATAGAGAGAGGGGCCGTAGGCGTCAAGCGTTGAGGATTTCGGCCAAACTCGTCCCCGTTTGCGGGCCACTCCGCTATTACCATCACAGATTTGGCGTATTCAACGCCGACGAGACGGCACCCCGGCTCTATTGTGCGCAAAAAGGTGAATGTCGTGTTGGTCTGCCCGCGAAGCCTCTGCTTGATGTTGCCGGCACTCGCCGTCCTCGCCGTCATGGCGAGCCCGCTCCCGGCGTCGGCGCAGGGCCGGCTCGATGCCCAATACACCGTGACGCTGGCCGGCATTCCGATCGGTAAGGGTAACTGGCTCGTCGATATCACCGACAGCCATTACAGCGCGGCGGCGAGCGGGGTGACCACCGGCCTGATGCGCGCCTTCACCGGCGGGCAGGGCACCACTGCCGCGCAGGGTATGCTGCAAGCCGGCAAGCCGATGTCCTCGATCTACGCCGCCACGATCACGACGCGCAAAAAGACCGAGACCGTCCGTTTCGCGGTCAGCAACGGCGCGGTCGGGGAACTGAAGCTGGATTCGCCGCCGGACGAGGACAAAGAGCGGGTACCCATCACCGATGCCGATCTGCGCGGCGTTCAGGATCCGATGACCGGCATGCTGCTACGGGCTCCCGGAAACGGCAGCCCGCTGACGCCGGAAGCCTGCCATCGCACGCTGGCGGTCTTCGATGGCAAGCTGCGTTACGATCTGCAATTGGCTTTCAAACGCCTCGATACGGTCAAGGCCGACAAGGGCTATGCCGGTCCGGTCCTGGTCTGCGCGGTTTACTTCACGCCGGTCGCCGGCTACGTCCCGTCGCGCGCAACGGTTAAATATCTGTCGCGCATGCGCGACATGGAGGTCTGGCTGGCGCCAATAGCCGGTACGCGCGTGCTGGTGCCGTTCCGCGCGCAGGGCCCGACGCCAATCGGCTTGGCGGTGCTGGAAGCCGATCAGTTCGTCTCTGTGGCGGAACCGACCAAGGAACAGGCCAAGGAAAAATCAAAATTGGAACCGAAGGCTGCGAGCAAGCCACAGGCGAACGGCGCGAAGGCGCAATAGCGCCCGCCTTTACGGTTTCGATAGCCGCGCCAGATATTCGCGGGCGCGCTTGAAGTCGCCCTCCACATTGACAAATTTGCCCTTGCGCGGCTTGGACGCAATCGCGCGTTTTAAATCCGCGATGGCGCCTTGTTTGTCGCCCTGCTGCTCGCGCACCGAAGTACGGTTGATATAGGCGGACGGATTTTCCTTGTCGTGGCCGATGGCGACGGTGAAATCGTCGAAGGCGCGCTTGAGATCGCCCTTGAGCTGATAAGCGCGGTCACGGTTGGTGTAGGCCAGGGATTTTGTGGAAACAGTTTGATCGCGACGTTGGTATCGGTGATCCCGCGATCATATTCCTTCTTGGCGATCAACTCGGCGGCGCGATTGATATAGGCGTTGGCGAGATCGACCCCTTGATAGCAACGCGGCGCGAGGCCTGCCCCGCTAAAGACTTGACTCTTTCGCATTAGTCGACTCGTTGTCGGCATTAATCTTTGAGCGGCAAAATACTCAATGGATCGCAGCGGCGCTACACGATCTGGTAGGGCGAAGCGGCGGCTTTGCCAGATGTCGCCGTGAACGAAGCCACATAGCCCCTGAGTCAGCGATTCGGGCGCGGTTCGTTCCAGACTCGTTCCGGATATTAACCGCACCGACGCAGGACACGGACAAGCCGTCGCATTGTGGGACAGGATGGCTCTGCATAGCCGCGCGGGCGCTGGTGCCGCGCTTTGGGACAGCAGCCGCGCCGGCGTTAATGTTTGGCGACGAATTCCCGCTTGCACAGGTCAGCGGCAAACCAGATCTAGTGGCAAGGCTGGCAACGCGATCCAGATGTGGCCGTGAACGAAGCATACATGGCCCCGGTCAGCGATTCGGGCGCGGTTCGTTCCAGCCCCGTTCCAAAGCTTAATGGACGGGCTTTTTACGCGCCGCATTAGCGATGCATCGGCAAAACATTGTGATAGAGGACAGCCTTCGTCATGCCCGTCGCGCGGCGGGCATGACCCCTGGAAGTTAGATTTCTATGGCTATTTCGTTTTCCGCCAGCCCCAACCGCCATCAGAACCAGCGCGGCGCCGGCGTCACCGCGGTGCTCGGGCCGACCAACACCGGCAAGACCTATCTCGCCATCGAGCGGATGCTGGCGCATTCCTCCGGCATGATCGGCCTGCCGCTGCGCCTTCTGGCGCGCGAGGTCTACAACAAAGTGGTCGATCGCGCCGGCAAAGACGCGGTCGCGCTCATCACCGGCGAAGAAAAGATCAAGCCGCCGCATCCGCGCTATTGGGTTTCGACCGTCGAGGCGATGCCGCGCGATCTCGACGTCGCCTTTCTCGCCGTCGACGAGGTCCAGCTTGGCGCCGATTTCGAGCGCGGTCACGTCTTTACCGACCGCATGCTCAATATGCGGGCACGCGAGGAAACCTTGGTGCTGGGCGCCGCCACCGCGCGGCCGATGATCGAAAAGCTTTTGCCCGGCGCGCACATCATCACGCGGCCGCGCCTGTCCAATCTCACTTATGCGGGCGAGAAGAAAATCACCCGGCTGCCATCGCGCTCCGCGATCGTCGCCTTCTCGGCGGCGGAGGTCTACGCCATCGCCGAATTGATCCGCCGCCAGCGCGGCGGCGCCGCGGTGGTGCTGGGCGCATTATCGCCGCGCACAAGAAATGCGCAGGTCGCGCTCTACCAGTCCGGCGATGTGGATTATCTGGTGGCGACCGACGCCATCGGCATGGGTCTCAATCTCGATGTCGATCACGTCGCCTTCGCCTCCGATCGCAAATTCGATGGTTATCAATTCCGCAAATTGAACCCGGCCGAACTCGGCCAGATCGCCGGGCGTGCCGGCCGCGCGACCCGCGACGGCACCTTCGGCACCACCGGCCGCTGTGACCCGTTCGAGCCGGAATTGGTGCAGGCGCTCGAAAGCCACACCTTCGAGCCCCTTCGTCTGCTGCAATGGCGCAATTCCGCGCTCGACTTCGCCTCGATCGGCGCGCTTCAGGCTTCGCTTGCGATGACACCGGACGAGCCGGGGCTGACACGCGCCCCGGTCGGTGAAGATATCCTCGTTCTGGAACATGCCGCGCGTGACGTGGATGTGAAGGCGCTGGCGTGCAACCGGACGGCCGTCGAACGTCTATGGGACGCCTGCCAAGTTCCCGACTACCGCAAGATCGCGCCGGCCACCCATGCTGAATTGGCGGTGACCCTCTATGGATTCTTCATGCGAGAGGGTAACATCCCGACCGATTGGTTTGCCCGTCAGATCGCTCAGGCTGACCGGACCGATGGCGACATCGACACCCTCTCCAACCGGATCGCGCATGTCAGGACCTGGACTTACGTCGCCAACCGCCCGGATTGGCTTGCCGATCCTGAGCATTGGCAGGGCATCACCCGCGCGATCGAGGACAAATTGTCCGATGCGCTGCACGAGCGCCTGGCCGAACGCTTCGTGGACCGCCGCACCAGCGTCTTGATGCGGCGCCTACGAGAGAACACGATGCTTGAAACTGAAATTGGAAAATCGGGTGACGTAACGGTCGAGGGCCATGTGATCGGCCGGCTCGACGGATTCATGTTCGCGCCCGACGCTTCCGCCGCGGGCTCGGAGGCGAAAGCGCTCAATGCCGCCGCCCAGAAAGTTCTCGCCGGCGAAATCGAGTCGCGCGCGACCAAATTGTCGCAGGCTGCGAACGAGCAGATCGTGCTGGCCAACGATGGCGCGCTGCGCTGGACCGGCGATCTGGTCGGCAAGCTTACCGCCGGCGACGATACGTTGCGCCCACGCGTGCGCATCGTGGCTGACGAGCACCTCACCGGGCCGGCGCGCGAACTGGTGCAGACCCGGCTCGACCTTTGGCTCAAGACGCATATCGAAAAATTACTGGCGCCGCTGTTCCAGCTCACCGCCGCCGATGACATCACCGGCATGGCGCGCGGCGTCGCCTTCCAATTGGTTGAATCGCTCGGCGTGTTGGAGCGCCAGAAGGTGGCGGAAGAGGTCAAGGGCCTCGACCAGCCGTCGCGTGCGACACTGCGCAAATACGGCGTGCGTTTCGGCGCCTATCATATCTATCTGCCGATCCTGATGAAGCCGGCGCCGCGCGGGCTTGCGACGCAACTCTGGGCGCTCAAGCACGAAAGCCCAGATGCCAAAGGCGTCACCGAATTGCTGCATCTGGCCGCCAGCGGCCGCACCTCGATCCCGATCGATCCGGAAACGCCGAAGCCGCTTTATCGCACCGCCGGCTACCGGGTTTGCGGCGAGCGCGCGGTGCGCGTCGATATTCTGGAACGATTGGCCGATCTCATCAGGCCGGCGCTGGCCTGGCGCGAAGGCGTCACTACGCCAAAGCCGGACGGTGCTTTTGACGGACGCGGGTTCACCGTGACCGGCGCAATGACCTCACTCACCGGCGCTTCCGGCGAGGACTTCGCCTCTATCCTGCGCTCGCTCGGCTATCGCATGGACCGCAAGCCGAAACCGGCGGAGGTCAAGTCGGAAGAAATCAAACCAACCGACGCCGTGCCGGGCGCGGAGACGCCGGCGAGTGAACCTGCCGCCGAAGCTTCCAGTGAAGTCGCTGCCGAAGCGGCAGCGCCCGCGCCGGCTCCGTCGATTGCGTTGTTGCCCGAAACCGATTTTGTACCGCGGCAGTCCGAAGCCGCACCGGCGCCGGTATCGGCGGCCGCCGCCGAAGTCATCGCCGAGCCGAATGTCGCCGCGGCGGCGGATGCGACGCCGGTGATATCCGGCGATGGCATGGTCGCTTCGCCCGCCGACGCGGAATCTAAACCCGGCGCTGAAGCAGAGAAAAAACCGGAAGAGCCGGCCTTCATCGAAATCTGGCGGCCGGGCGGTCATTCCGAACGCCGTCCGAACAGGCCGCGCCGTCCGCAGCGCGCGCCACAGACGGCGGCCGTCGCCGCGACGCCCGACGCCGGTGCGCCGGCCGCGACCGCCGAAACCGGCGAAGCGGGGGGCGCGCCGCCACAGCACAAGGATGGGCCCAATCGGCAGCAACGGCAGGATCGCCACGAGCGCCAACAGCGCATGGAGCGCCAAGCCAAAAGTTTTGAGCAGCGCGGCGACCGCAAAAGCCCGCCGGGCGCCGGGGATCGCCCGCCGCGTAGCGGCGGCCGTCCGCGCCGCGACCGCGGCGAACAGGTCGAGCGCGCTGAACGCGAGCAGTATTATGCGAAGCCGCATGGTTCCGGCTCGGGCAATCGCGACAAGGCGCCGGATCCGAATTCGCCCTTCGCCAAACTCGCCGCGCTCAAGCAGCAGCTCGAAAGCGGCAACAAATAGCGCGCATGATCCCGAAAAGTGGATACCGGTTTTCGGATTAGATCATGCGCAAACAAAAAGCATGATCCCGAAAAGTGGATACCGGTTTTCGGGTCAGATCATGCGCCCTAAAAATGGATAGGCAACGCATCGACAAGTGGCTCTGGCACGCGCGCATGTTGCGCACGCGCAGCGACGCCGCCGCTTTTGTCGAAGCCGGTCACGTTCGCATTAATGGCACTCGCGGCCGCGCACCGGGTCATCTCGTACGAAGCGGCGACGTGCTCACGCTGGCGCTTGATCGCGCGTTGCGCGTTATCGAGGTCGCTGGTTTTGCCGAGCGTCGCGGCGACGCTTCGGCGGCGCGGCTGCTGTACCGGGATTTAACCGCGCGCAAGGAACCGTTTAGCCCGGCGAAGCCTTAGATAGACCGGCTTGCGGGCAATAACTTGTTGCGTTAGGCAGCGGTCTGGTTTGCGTCCGGAGCGCGGAATGACCTACATCGTCAACGAAAGCTGTATCAAGTGTAAGTATATGGACTGCGTCGAGGTCTGTCCGGTGGACTGCTTCTACGAAGGCGAGAACATGCTCGTCATCCACCCGGACGAATGTATCGATTGCGGCGTCTGCGAACCGGAATGCCCGGTCGACGCAATCAAGCCCGACACCGAACCGGGCCTCGAAAAATGGCTGGAACTCAACACCGAGTTCGCCAAATCCTGGCCGAATATCACGGTAAAACGCGACCCGCCGGCCGACGCCAAGGATTGGGAAGGCGTGCCGGACAAATTCAAGAAATTCTTTTCCGCCGAGCCCGGCGAGGGCGACTGAGCGGCCGATTCGCCGGCGGCTGGTCTCGTCGGCCGCGCGGCGGTCCCTCTCATTGGCTTTGCGCAAAACCTGCCTATTTAATGGGCGTGAGCATTAACCGATTCCCTGTAATTGCATAAATGCCACACCTGGATTGCCGTTTGGGCGCCCTTAAGGCTTTGATTTTGGCCAAAAATGTGCTATATATGGTGAAATCCGATGAAGATTAAAAACGCCGCTACGGATCAGCTCCCTCCATCTCGTGGGGAGCCTTATTTTTCGCGGCTAACCCCAAGGTCTTCATAGAGGGCGTGCGAACCACGCGTTGAGCAGTGGCAGGTAAATCGCGTCAAAAAGCTAAGAAAGGGACCGCCGGAATGAGCCGGAAGCCCAAAAAGCCCGCCGAGACCCGGCGGACCTCGCACGCCGCGCGCGGTTCCGCTCGCGCCCCGGCGCCCGTAGTCAAATCGGCCGGTACCCGTAAGGGGCCCGGTGAAGGAGTTTTGCCCGGAATGCCAAATAAGAAGACGACGCAGCGCCAAGGCTTCAAGACCAACGAATTCATTGTCTACCCGGCTCACGGGGTGGGACAGATTCTGGCTATCGAAGAGCAGGAAATCGCCGGCGCCAAGCTCGAACTGTTCGTCATCAACTTCATCAAGGACAAGATGACGTTGCGGGTTCCGACCGCGAAAATCGTGTCGGTCGGCATGCGCAAGCTGGCCGAGCCGCCGCTGGTCAAGCGCGCGCTCGAAACGCTCAAGGGCCGCGCCCGCGTCAAGCGCACCATGTGGTCGCGCCGCGCGCAGGAGTACGAAGCCAAGATCAATTCCGGCGACATCGTCGCCATCGCCGAAGTGGTGCGCGATCTGTTCCGCTCCGACACCCAGCCGGAACAGTCTTATTCCGAGCGTCAGCTTTACGAAGCCGCTCTCGACCGCCTGTCGCGCGAAATCGCCGCGGTGCAGAAGGTGACCGAGACCGAGGCGATCAAGGAAATCGAAGCGGCGCTCGCCAAGGGCCCGCGGCGCGGTCCCAAGCCCGCCGAGGAAGCCAGCGCCGAAGAGCCGGCCGAGGAAGAGGCCGCCTGAAAGGGCAACGGCCAGTAGGCGAAGCAGCGAAACCAAAAAATCGAAAGCCCGGCAGCGATGCCGGGTTTTTTGCTTGCGTCAGGACATCACATTTTTCCGCGCATGGACTTTACCCGCCAAACAACCGGAACAGGAAAAACGTCGGCCGCCTCGGTTCTGGCTGGAGTTCCGCCACTGGAGTTCCGCGGGAGCGTTCTGCCACTTGGTGCGTGGTGCGATGCGGTTCCGTCTTTTTCGTCTTCGCGTTTAACGCTGCAACAATTTTCGGATCGACGATCGGCTCGTGCTTGAGGAGCGCCAGCGGCACGCGCGTCGATACGCGCTTGCCGACGATCGGCCCATTGAGCAGCGGGTCGGCGCGCGCCAAGCGCGGGTTTTCGTAGACCTGCGGCCTGTTGACGAGATAGACCGGCCCGGCAATCAGCGCGAGACCGCCAAGAATGGCGGCCATGTAGATTAGAACGGAGAGGCCGAGGCCTTCGGAGTCGGATGGGTTCATACCAGTCAAATAGCCGACGCGGTCATTCGTTCCGCGCGCTTGGGCCGGACCCGGTTATGGGAAAAAGGGCGCAGGCGGTGGACAGCATTTCCGCCGCATTTTGCGCGAATTGCACGCGGAAGGAGAGGTTGCCCCTGGGCAGCGCTGGCGTATGATGCCCCCAAATCACACCCATCGCAGGGTTTAGGGAGTTTAAGATGACCGCAATTGGCGGATACGTCGCGCCGACCACTGAATCCGGCGCGCTCGGCGTTCACTCGCTCGATCAGTTTGTGCTGTCGGTTCCCGACGTCAACGTCGCCGACGATTTTTATACAAACTTTGGGCTGAATATGGTGCGCAACGGCAATACGTTGCAGCTCAAGACCTTCGGCCACGACCATAGCTGGGGTTCGGTGGTCGAAAGCAAGACCAAGGCGCTGCACCATCTGTCGTTCGGCTGTTACGCCGAGGACATCGCGCGCTTGAAGACCCGCATCGAGGAGGCCGGCGTCAAGATCATCGATCCGCCGCCGGGCTTCGAGAGCAACGGCTTCTGGTTTCGCAATCACGAAGGCGTGCTGATGGAAATCAAGGTGGCGCCGAAAGTGTCGCCCGACCAGAAATCCGACAGCATCTGGCAGCCGGTCGGTCCCGGCGTGGCCGGCGCGACTGTGCGCGAAAAAGCACCGGCGGTGCGTCCGCGCCGTCTGTCACATGTGCTGATTTTCACCAGCGACGTGCTCGCCTCGATCAAATTTTACGAGCGCACGCTCGGCCTGCGCCTGTCGGACAAAGCCTCCGATCTGGTCGCCTTCATGCACGGCATTCACGGCAGCGATCATCACATGCTGGCGCTGGTAAAATCGTCGGCGCCCGGCTTCCACCATTGCAGTTGGGACGTCTCCAGCGTCAACGATATCGGTCTTGGCGCCATGCGCATGGCCGACAAGGGCCACACCAAAGGCTGGGGCTTAGGGCGCCACGTGCTCGGTTCCAATTATTTCCACTACGTGATGGATCCGTGGGGCAGCTTTTCGGAATATTCCTGCGACATCGATTACATTCCGAAAGAAGACCGCTGGCCCTCCGCCGACCACAAGCCGGAAGATTCGTTTTATCTCTGGGGCCCGGAAGTGCCGCGCGAATTCACGCTCAATTGCGAGGCGGGGGAGAGCTGAGCGCTTTTCTTGTCCCGGACGCGGTGCAGCACGAAGTGATGCACCGCTGATCCGGGACCCAGCTTGCTTTGCTTTAGACCGGAAGCTGGACCCCGGGTCTGCAGCGCAATCGCTTACGCGCTGCGCTGCGCCCGGGGAACGCTCAATCCACCACCAGCTTCACCTTCTCGCCCGGCTTGAGCCGGTCGTGCGTCGATAGTCCGTTGAGAGCCAGGAAGCGTTCGAGCCGGTGGCCGCCGGCGGCCATGCGGCGCGACAGTTTTTTCGGCGTGTCGCCGTCGCGGGCGGCGACGACCTTGAGATGCTGTGGGTGGACCTCGGCGCTTTCCTTCAAACTCATGCGGCGGAAGCTCGACACCGACTCGCGGAAGGTGCGGTCGCTTTGCGGCGTCATCTCCTTGGCCGCGAAAATGAAACGGTAAACATCGCTGCCGAAGCGCACGGCGAACAGCCGGAACGACCACTGGTCGCCTTTGGCGCTCGCGCTCGCGGCCGGGAAGCCGTTGACGCTGAAAGCTTCTACGCTTGCCGCATCGACATTTTCCATCCAGCCGGACTTGAGATAATCCGCCAGCGCCTGTTCGGCCGGGACGCTCACCACGTCGAGCCGCAGCGCTTCGCCGCCGCCGTCTTTCAGACCGAGCACCGCCTGCGCGGTGTTGTCGAGCGCAAAGCCGGCCGGCGCCAGAAAGGTAAAGCCGAGCTTGGGATGAAGGAAACGCCGTCCGCGCGCGAAGCCCTCGCTCGGATCCTCGCCATAGACCATGCCGTTGAGGCCGGCGAGGTATTCGTTGCGGTCGCGCTCGCCCGCGCCCGGTCCGCTGTACTGGCGCGCATTGGCGAGCGCGTTCTTCACGCGCTCCGGCGTTGCCGGGTGGCTGGAAAGAAAATCGAGCGCGTGCGGATCGGTCGGTCCGCCGTTCGTCTTCAGGTCGGCGTTGCGCTGCATGTCGGTGAGAAAGCGCGAGGCGCCATACGCGTCGAAACCGGCACGCGCCGAAATGCCGACGCCGATGCCGTCCGCTTCGAATTCCTGCGCGCGCGAGAAGCTCGCCAGCGTCAGTTTCGATTTGGCGAGCGCCAGCGCCCCGGTCTGCGGATCGCTCAAGACGTCGTTGACCAGATGGCTGATGATCGCGGTCTGGCGAGCCTGCTCCTCGCGGATGGCGGCGTGGCGCGCGATCACGTGGCCCATCTCATGCGCCAGCACCGAGGATAATTCGGATTTGTCATTGGCGAGCGCGATCAAGCCGCGCGAAATATAAAGATGCCCATTCGGCAATGCGAAGGCGTTGATCGCCGGCGAGTTGAGCATGCTGACTTGGTATTTCAGGTCGGGCCGCTCCGACGCCGCCACCAGGCGGTCGACGGTCTTTTCGATCATCGCCTGCGCGCCCGCGTTATCATAGACGCCGCCATAGGAGGCGAGGATGCGGTTATGCTCGCGCAAAGCCGCTGGCGCCATCGCGCTTTGGGCCGCGCTCTCCACCGGCAGCGAGACCTGGCGATTGTCCGGCGTCGAGGCGCAGGCGGCGAGTAGCAGGCCGAAGACGATCGCGATGGCCCGCGCAGTATTAGCCAAAATGCTTGTCACTGACGCCATCATGGCTTCGACTTTCGCTCTCATTCATTCGATCAGTTCGATCTGCTCGGGCGCGGTGGCTTCGACGATCGGCCCGCTGCGCTGTTCGATAAATCCGCGCACCCTGATGTGGCGGCCCTCCAGCTTACCTAAATCGATGCCGGCGGCGGCAAATGTTCGCCGTTGTCGTTTAGAAACCGTGACAGTGAAATCGCGCGTCCACCGGCGGCCGAAATTGACATAAATCGTCGCCCCGCTCTCCCGCACCGACAATACCCGGCCTTCCACCAGCGCGAAATGGCCGCGCGCCGCCGCCAACTGGGGCAGATTTTCGGCAGCCAAAGGGGCGAAATTGGGGTCGGCCCACAGTCCGCGCCGGGCTTCGCGCGCCTCGCGTTCCACGGCCAGGAGGGTCTCGGCGCAGGATTTATTGCCGATCCGGACGGAAACCAACGCCGCGCCCTCGGACAGCAGGGCTTGCTGTAGCATCTGACCGGAATCGGACAGAACGGCGAAGGCGACGAGTCGGCCATAGCGGTCTGTGTGGGCGTCGCTGCCGGGCGCAACCGCGAACCATTCCAACCGCAGCGTCTTGTCGCCGGCTAGGCGTTGCAGGCCGGCGCGGGCGGCCGGGAAGGTCTCTATGCCCCAGAGCCGCACTTCGCGGCCATCGGTGAGGACAAGCGTGCGGCCGTCGCGCACGGCAACGGCCTGCACTTCTTCGAACGCTGTCAGACTACAGCGCGGGGCTGCGCTCTTTTCTTGCGCTGCGGTATGGCCGGGCGTGTTGGCGGTGAGCGCCGACAGCACGGTAAGAATGGATCGTCCGATGCGTTTCATGATGGCGGCCTGCAATCGGATGTCGCTACAATGGCACGCCATCTTAGCCGTCATTGAGACCCTTGGGAGGGATCATGTCACATCGCATCGCGGCCAGTCGTCGAACCTTTTTGCAGGCCGCCGCCGGCGCCTGGGTATTCACGGTCGGCGGCGCGCAGGCGCAGACCGTCTGGCCGGATCATCTGGTGCGCATCATCGTTCCTTATCCGGCCGGCGGTTCGACCGACCTTTTGGCGCGGATATTGGCGGATCGTCTGAAGACGATGTTCAACCAGTCGATCGTGGTCGAGAACCGTCCCGGCGCCGGCGGCAATATCGGCATCGCGGTGGTCACCGGCAGTGCGCCAGATGGCTACACCATCGGCGCGGCGACCATCGGGCATTTTGCGATCAATCAGTTCCTCTACAAGAACATGCCGTACGATCCGGAACGCGACATGATCCCGGCCACGCTGACGTGGGAGTTGCCCAACGTCTTCGTTGTCGCCGCCGATCACGTGCCGGCCAAGACCGTTACCGAATTCATTGCCTGGGCAAACGAGAGGGGAAAAACCAGTTTCGGCAGTCCGGGCGTCGGAACGTCGCCGCATTTGTCCGGCGTCATGTTCGTCAACCGCACCAAGCTCGATTCCGTGCATGTCCCGTTTCGCGGTGCGGCGCAGACCATCCCGGCCATGCTGTCCGGCGACGTGACCTTCGCGATCGACAATCTCGCCTCGTACATATCCTTCATTAAGTCGGGAAAAATGCGGGCCCTGGCGGTGACCTCGGCGCAGCGCTGGCCGACGCTGCCGGATGTGCCGACCATGGCGGAAGCTGGGCTGAACAATTTCGTCGTGACGTCCTGGGCGGCCTTTGTCGTGCCGGCTGGTACGCCACGGTCGATTATCGACAAGCTCGCCGCGGCGATGAAGACCATCGCCGCCGACCCGGACATTCAGAACCGCTTTCAAGTGGCCGGCGCTCGCTGCATTTCCAGCACGCCCGAGCAGGCGATTGCCTTTGCCGCCAAGGAGCGCGCGATGTGGAAAGAGGTGGTTGCTCTTTCGGGCGCCAAGCCGAATTGACGGCGATCGCACGTGCCTCGCGACCTGGCTTATGCTAGATCGCAGGCTCAGTGGTCCCGTAGCTCAGCAGGATAGAGCAGCGGTTTCCTAAACCGAAGGTCGGAGGTTCGACTCCTCTCGGGACCGCCAGCATCTTCAAGAATTATTGGCACGATTTCAAAGCCTTGAATGGGGTCACTGTTTGTTCGGCCGCCGATTTGGGCTATCGGGCCTAATTTCATCCGTTACAATAAAGTCCGCATGTTTCAACGCTTTTTCGTAGCGTGCAATTTTCTCCATGCAACACGGATGCAACACGGACGTGGTCAAGTTCTGCATTTGTTTTTTGTGCGTCGCCTTCGAATCCTGAAGGCGTTTGCTTCGTAGACCATTATGTTGGTCCGAATAAGTGGCGTCGCGATGTTCGTGGATAGTCTGAAAGGTAGTGGTTGATGGCTTGAAAGCGCTTGACCCAAACCGGCCGATTAGAGAAGCAGACATCGCATGAGCGGCGAGTTTCATCTGATCGCAGTGCACCTCGATGAATTGGTGGGATGGCAGGACTCGAACCTGCGCGGAGTATGGTCTCTCCCTAGGGATTTTAACTGTTTTCGGGTCTAGTATAAGTCATTGATATAACGCGATAACTTTCAAGATCCGCTTCTATCTAAAAATAATTGTAAGTTTGGCGGAACCTTTTGCCCCGGAGCGAGCTATGCCTATGCCCTGATAGTGGTCGACGGGCTCTGATAGCCATGAGCCTGGCGAAAGAGTTCTGATGGCCGCGAAGGTAATTGTCACGGCCGAAAGATTTCTGATGGCCGCGATACTGATCGTCGAAGACGATGTGTTTATCCGCGAAATAGCGGAAATGTTGATCCAAGATTGGGGTCATCAGACCCTTGCCGCCAGCGACGTTGACGAGGCGCTGGCAATCCTGCGCTCGCCGCAACACATCGACGCTCTGTTTACCGACATTTATTTGAAAACTTTGGTCCATGGCGGTTGCGATCTCGCCCTTCAGGCTATCGCGCTGCGGCCGACATTGCGTGTGCTCTATACGACAGGCAATTCCATGAGCGACAAAATGAAAGCCATGTTTATTGAAGGCACGCGCTTCCTTAGTAAGCCGTACTCAGAAAATCAGCTCCAGAACTCCGTCAAAGAGCTGCTCGCAGCGTAAGTTTTAAGTCGCGCAATCTATCCGCTAGGTGGAACGAGACCAAAAGACCGGGGGCGACACCTTGACTAAGGGGAACGACGCGGCGAGGACGCGGATCGGCGTCTCCGAGGACACCAACAACACTGCGCGCCAGGCGGAAGAGACACTGCTCAAGGCGGGTGCCCTGCAGAGCGCGATCTTCAACAGCGCCAACTTCTCCAGCATCGCCACCGATGCCAAGGGCGTCATTCAGATCTTCAACGTCGGCGCCGAGCGGATGCTAGGCTACGCGGCCGCCGACGTGATGAACAAGATCACGCCGGCCGACATTTCCGATCCGCAAGAGCTGATCGCGCGTGCCAATGCGCTCAGCGTAGAGTTTTCAACTCCGATCACGCAGGGCTTCGAGGCCCTGGTGTTCAAGGCCGCGCGCGGTATCGAGGACATCTACGAGCTGACCTACATCCGCAAGGATGGCAGCCGGTTCGGGGCGGTGGTGTCCGTCACGGCGCTGCGCGACGCGCAGGATGCCATCATCGGCTATCTGCTCATTGGTACCGACAACACCGCGCGCCAGGAGGCGGAAGAGGCACTGCTCAAGGCGGGCGCCCTGCAGAGCGCGATTTTCAACAGCGCCAACTTCTCGAGTATCGCCACCGACGCCAAGGGCGTCATTCAGATCTTCAACGTCGGCGCCGAGCGGATGCTAGGCTACGCGGCCGCCGACGTGATGAACAAGATCACGCCGGCTGACATTTCCGATCCGCAGGAGCTGATCGCGCGTGCCAAGGCGCTCAGCGTAGAGTTTTCAACTCCGATCACGCAGGGCTTCGAGGCCCTGGTGTTCAAGGCCACACGCGGCATCGAGGACATCTACGAGTTGACCTACATCCGCAAGGATGGCACCCGCTTTCCGGCGGTGGTGTCGGTCACGGCTTTGCGCGACGCGCAGGATGCCATCATCGGCTATCTGTTGATCGGCACTGACAACACAGCGCGCAAGCTGGCGGAAGAGGCACTACTCAAGGCTGGCGCTCTGCAGAGCGCGATTTTCAATAGCGCCAACTTCTCGAGTATCGCCACCGACGCCAAGGGCGTCATTCAGATCTTCAACGTCGGCGCCGAGCGGATGCTGGGCTACTCGGCCGCCGACGTGATGAACAAGATCACGCCGGCCGATATTTCCGATCCGCAGGAGCTGATCGCGCGCGCCAAGGCGCTGAGCATTGAGATCGGAACTACGATCACACCGGGCTTCGAGGCCCTGGTGTTTAAGGCCACGCGCGGCATCGAGGACATCTACGAGCTGACCTACATCCGCAAGGATGGCACCCGGTTCCCTGCGGTGGTGTCGGTCACGGCGCTGCGCGACGCGCAGGATGCCATCATCGGCTATCTGCTCATTGGCACCGAGCTAAAGGCGGGTGCCCTGCAGAGCGCGATTTTCAACAGCGCCAATTTCTCCAGCATCGCCACCGATGCGAAGGGCGTCATTCAGATCTTCAACGTCGGCGCCGAGCGGATGCTGGGCTACGCGGCCGCCGACGTGATGAACAAGATCACGCCGGCCGACATTTCCGATCCGCAGGAGCTGATCGCGCGCGCCAATGCGCTGAGCATCGAAATCGGAACTACGATCACGCCAGGATTCGAGGCCCTGGTGTTCAAGGCCGCGCGCGGCATCGAGGACATCTACGAGCTGACCTACATTCGCAAGGATGGCACCCGGTTCCCGGCGGTGGTGTCGGTCACGGCGCTGCGCGACGCGCAGGAGGCCATCATCGGCTATCTGCTCATTGGCACCGAGCTAAAGGCGGGTGCTCTGCAGAGCGCGATCTTCAACAGCGCCAACTTCTCCAGCATCGCCACCGACGCCAAGGGCGTCATCCAGATCTTCAATGTCGGCGCCGAGCGGATGCTGGGCTACGCGGCCGCCGACGTGATGAACAAGATCACGCCGGCCGATATTTCCGATCCGCAGGAACTGATCGCCCGCGCCAAAGCGCTGAGCGACGAGCTCGCAACCCCGATCACGCCGGGCTTCGAGGCTCTGGTGTTCAAAGCCACGCGCGGCATCGAGGACATCTACGAGCTGACCTACATCCGCAAGGATGGCACCCGGTTCCCGGCGGTGGTGTCCGTCACGGCTTTGCGCGACGCGCAGGATGCCATCATCGGCTATCTGTTGATCGGCACTGACAACACAGCGCGCAAGCTGGTCGAAGCCGAGCAAAAAAAGCTCGATCAGCGCTTGCGTGACCAGCAGTTTTATACCCGCTCGCTGATCGAATCCAACATCGACGCGCTGATGACCACCGATCCGTCCGGCATCATTACAGACGCCAATAAGCAGATGGAGGCACTCACCGGCTGCACCCGTGACGAGCTGATCGGCGCGCCGTTTAAGAAGTACTTCACCGATCCGGAGCGGGCCGAAGCGGCGATTAACCTCGTGCTGAGCGAAAAGAAGGTCACCGACTACGAGCTGACGGCACGCGCCCGCGATGGCAAGCAAACGGTGGTGTCCTACAACGCGACCACTTTTTACGATCGGGACCGCACGCTGCAAGGCGTCCTTGCCGTGGCGCGCGACGTCACGGAGAGCAAGCTGGTGGAGGCGGAATTGCAGCAGGCCAAGGCCGCGGCCGAGAGCGCGAGCCGGACCAAATCGGATTTTCTTGCCAGCATGAGTCATGAAATTCGAACGCCGATGAATGCGATTATGGGCATTGCGGACCTGCTTGCGAAGACCGCTCTCTCCCCGGAGCAAGATAAGTATGTGCAGATCTTTCGTCGCGCCGGTGACAACCTACTGAACCTCATCAACGACATCCTCGATCTCTCCAAGGTCGAAGCCTCGCAGCTCGAGCTTGAACGGACCGGTTTCTCGTTGAACGACCACCTGGAGAAAGTGACGGAGATGGTGGCGGCGCGGGCCCAGGAAAAAGGGCTGGCCCTGGTGTGCGAAATCGCGCCGAACGTGCCCACCGACCTGGTCGGCGACCCAACACGGCTGCGACAGGTGCTGCTCAATTTGCTTGGCAACGCGGTCAAGTTCACGGAATCTGGCGAAGTGTCCCTACGAGTCACACTGGATACGGTCTCCTCCGTCCCAACCGCATTACGGTTCACAGTCTCGGACACCGGCATCGGCATTCCGGACGAGAAATTGGTCCAGGTGTTTGAACGCTTCACGCAAGCCGACTCGTCCACCACGCGTAGGTTCGGGGGCTCGGGGCTGGGGCTTACGATTTCGAAGCGTCTGGTGGAACTGATGGACGGCCGCATCTGGGCCGAAAGCAGAGTCGGAGAGGGCAGCGTATTTTCTTTCGCCGTGCCATTTGAGATCTGGGCCGCGGCTAATAGGCCGACGGCCGCCGCGGTCGGCACAGGTCCTGAGGTGCCGCTGCAGGAGCTGTGTATTCTTCTGGCTGAGGACTCCGCGGACAACTGTACGATCACGCTGGCCTATCTGGAGGACACTCCGTACCGGGTCGAAATCGCCGAGACCGGGGCCATCGCCTGTGAAAAATTTAAATCTGGAAACTACGACCTGGTCCTGATGGATCGGCAAATGCCGGTCATGGATGGCTTGACCGCGACGCGGACAATTCGAGCGTGGGAACAGGCGAACGACCGGCCGCCCACGCCGATCATCGCACTGACGGCCTCTGCCTTGAAGGGGGATCGAGAAATGTGTCTGGCGGCGGGGTGCACGGCTTTTTTGACGAAACCAATCAAACAAGAGGTGCTCCTGCAAGCCATCAAGGATCGCTCCATAGGCTCGCCTCCGTCATCAAAAGAGGAAAGCAGCCGGATGGACATGATCCTTGTGCCTTCAAATCCTAAACTCGCAGGCCGGATCCCCGCGTATCTGCAGAACTG
>Ga0209483_1000832_pt1 | contig 25127 bp, 26 predicted proteins | sample NGEPerA_FD_184508 | JGI IMG/M metagenome (GOLD analysis project Ga0209483, IMG submission 184508) | Arctic peat soil microbial communities from the Barrow Environmental Observatory site, Barrow, Alaska, USA - NGEE PermafrostL2-A... | ecosystem: Environmental > Terrestrial > Soil > Wetlands >... | reverse complement strand
CCGATGCTGATCCGCTTCTCGTTGCATATGCAACAGCCCGGCACCGAGAATGAAGCGTCCATCGCGCTGTTGCCGAAGGTCGGCGAATATCTCTCGCTGATGATGACGCTGGTGCTGGCCTTCGGCGTTGCGTTCCAGTTGCCGGTGATCCTGACGCTGCTTGGCCGCATCGGGCTCATCACCTCCGACCAGCTCAAGGCCAAGCGCCGCTATTTCGTGGTCGGCGCTTTCATTCTCGCCGCCGTGCTGACGCCGCCCGACGTCATCAGCCAACTGTCGCTCGCGGTGCCGCTGCTCATTCTCTACGAGGGCTCGATCATTTCGGTGCGCGTCGTCGAGAAAAAGGCGAAGGCCGAGCAGGCCGCCAAGGACGAGGCCGACGCCAAGGCGGCCGGCGATCCGCCGCCCGAGCCGGATGGCTCGGCGTAGTCTCTTCTTATTACCTCTCCCCGCATTGCGGGGAATTATCCCTCCCCTGAAAGGGGAGGGTCCGGCGTCTTAAGCGCGTTTACGCGCGTCTTCGACGCGCTATGGCGCCGGGGGTGGGGGCTACGGGCGATACGAATTACAAACCTCACCCGGCTCGCTTACGCTCGCCACCCTCCCCGAAGACGGGGAGGGATAAGAGCCCTCACTTTCCCCACCGCCAAAATCCGACTAGAAACCCCGCCATGTACGACATCAAATGGATTCGCGAAAACGCCGATGCTTTCGATCGCGGGCTGGAGCGCCGCAATCTCAAGCCACTGTCGGCCAAGCTCGTTGAGCTCGACGAGCGCCGCCGCGCGGCGATCACCAAGAGCGAGCAGGCGCAGGCGCGCCGCAACACCGCCTCGAAGGAAATCGGCCAGGCCAAGGCGAAGAAGGACGAAGCCACCGCGCAAGCGTTGATGGCCGAAGTCGCGACGCTGAAGGAGACCATGCCGGCGCTGGAAGCCGAGCAGAAAAAACTTGGCGACGAACTCGACAGGGAACTGGCGCAGATTCCGAATCTGCCGAATGCCGACGTGCCGGACGGCAAGGACGAACACGACAATGTCGAGAAGAGCGTGTTCGGCAAGAAACGCGACTACTCATTCAAGCCGAAGGAGCATTTCGATCTCGGCGCCGAACTCGGCATGATGAATTTCGAACTCGCCGCCAAACTCTCCGGCGCGCGCTTCGTGGTGTTGCAGAAGGGGCTGGCGCGGCTCGAACGCGCGCTCGGGCAGTTCTTCCTCGATGTGCATACCAGCGACGAGCATGGCTATACCGAAGTTAATCCGCCGCTGATGGTATTAGATGATGTGATGTTTGGAACCGCGCAGTTGCCGAAGTTCGAGGAAGATCAGTTTTTGGCGAGCACGACCTGGGCCAATAGCGAGTTTCGTGATCGCGCAATCGTTGGGACGCTTAACGCAATCAGTGATTTGAGAGACGAGGGAACGCTAAACGAAGAGATGGTTCCAAAGATAATTGCAAACGCGATCCGGTCTGCTGAATCTGATCCTCAAAAAATTCGACGCTGGCTCATCCCCACCGCCGAAGTCCCGCTCACCAATCTGGTCCGCGAATCTATTGTCGATGAAAACTCGCTGCCGCGCCGCTACACCGCCTGCACGCCGTGCTTTCGCGCCGAAGCGGGCGCGGCGGGACGCGACACCCGCGGCATGATCCGCCAGCACCAGTTCACCAAGGTCGAGCTGGTCTCGATCACCACGCCGGAAGAGTCCAAGGCCGAGCACGAGCGCATGCTCGCCTGCGCCGAGCAAGTACTAAAAAAGCTTGATCTACATTACCGCGTCATCACACTTTGCACCGGCGACATGGGCTTTGCCTCGCAGAAGACCTACGACATCGAAGTCTGGCTGCCGGGCCAGAACATGTATCGCGAAATCTCAAGCTGCTCGGTCTGCGGCGATTTTCAGGCGCGGCGCATGAACGCGCGCTATCGCGGCAAGGACGGCAAGCCGCAATTCGTCCACACCCTCAACGGCTCCGGCGTCGCCGTCGGCCGCGCACTCATTGCGGTGATGGAAACCTACCAGCAGGAAGATGGCTCGATCGCCGTGCCGGAAGCGCTTCTGCCCTATATGGGCGGCATGACAAAGATTGAGAAAGCGAAGTGATGAAAGTGTGTGCGTGGCATTCTCCTCCTTATCCCTCCCCTGAAAGGGGAGGGTGGTTCGCGAAGCGAACCGGGTGGGGTCATGCCTGCCGCGTCGAACAAACCCCACCCGGCTCGCTTTCGCTCGCCACCCTCCCCGAAGACGGGGAGGGATAAGAAAGCCATGCGTATCCTCATCACTAATGACGACGGCATTCATGCGCCGGGTTTGGAAGCCTGCGAGAAAATCGCGCGCGTTCTGTCCGACGATGTCTGGATCGTCGCGCCCGAGACCGACCAGTCGGGCGTGTCGCATTCGCTCTCGCTCAACGATCCCTTACGCCTGCGCGAAATCAGCGAGCGCCATTACGCGGTGAAAGGCACGCCGACCGATTGCGTCATCATGGGCGTGCGCCACATCATGAAGGAGCTGCCCGACCTGATTTTGTCCGGCGTCAATCGCGGCCGCAACGCGGCGGAAGACGTCATCTATTCCGGCACCGTCGCCGCCGCCATGGAAGGCACCGTGCTCGGCGTGCCGTCTTTCGCGCTGTCGCAGGCTTATGCCTTCACCACCAAGCACGCGCCGCGCTGGCAGACAGCGATAAATCACGCGCCCGATCTCATTCGCAAAGTATTGAGCGAGGGCATGCCGAAAGACGTGCTGGTCAATATCAATTTCCCCGATTGCGAACCGGACGACGTGTTGGGCATAGCGGTGGCGGTGCAGGGCAAGCGCGATCAGGAATTGCTGCGCATCGATCCGCGCCATGACGGCCGCGGCAATCCTTATTACTGGATCGCTTTCGAGCGCGGCGGGCATACCGGCGCACAGGCGGGCAGCGATCTCGCCGCGCTCAATGACAGGAAAATTTCGGTGACGCCGCTGCGGCTCGATCTTACCGACGAGCCCTTCATGACGCGGCTGGCGGAGATATTGGGTTGAGGCCCGTGTCCCGGACAAATCAATCCGTCATGCCGTCGTCAGCAATCCGCTCAGCGTCGTTTGCAATTGCTTGGCCTGGAACGGCTTCTGCAACGCGGGCCGTCCGCGATAGGCGTCGGGCAGGCTCGACTCGCCATAGCCGGTGACAAAGACAAAAGGTTTTCCGCGCTTGGCCAGAATGTCGGCAACCGGGAAAATCTCCTGCCCGTCCAGGTTCACGTCGAGGATGGCGGCGTTGAATTCCCCGTTGGCCGCGAATTCGCTCGCTTCCTTGATGGTGCCGACGGCAGCTGCGACCTCGAGGCCGATATCCGACAGCATGTCCTCCAGCAGCATACGAATAAGGTATTCGTCCTCAACCACGAGAATTCGGGCGGGAAGCGACGTGCTGTTGGTCATGAATGTTCTTTCCCCTGTGGCCTAATGCGCAAACCAGCGCAAAGTTCCATCGAAATGCACTTTCCCAATCTTACCTGAATTGCCGCCAAACGTGCTAAAAATAGGGGGAACGAGGGCCGTATCGTGAATAATGGCGCGGTTAGGGGACAGGATGCCAGCCGGATGGAATTCCTGCTGACCCTGAAGCGGCGCGGGATCGGCGACCAGGCAGTGCTGCGGGCGATGGACGAGGTGCCGCGCGCCCATTTCGTTGGCCCGGCCTTTACCGACACTGCCTATGCCGACCAGGCGTTGCCGATCGATTGCGGGCAGACCATCAGCCAGCCTTACGTCGTCGCTTACATGACCGAGCAACTGGCGCTGCGGCCGCACCACCGCGTGCTCGAGGTCGGCGCCGGTTCGGGCTATCAGGCGGCGGTGCTGTCGCGGCTGGCGCGCGAGGTGGTTTCGGTTGAGCGCTATCGCACGCTCGCCGACCAGGCGCGCACCAGACTGCGCGAACTCGGCTACGATAATGTCGAAGTGATTGCCGGCGATGGGTTTGCCGGTTGCCCGAGCCGCGCGCCCTTCGACCGCATCATTGTCACCGCGGCGGCCGAAGAGGTACCGCAAGTATTGATCGATCAATTGGCGGTCGACGGCATATTATTAATTCCGCTCGGCCCACATGGCGGACCGCAACACATTATCAAGCTTACCAAATCGCAAACAGGCGCGCTCGCGCGCGAACGATTGATCGCGGTGCGTTTCGTGCCGTTATTGCCGGGGCAGGCGAAAGAACTATAGCTGATTGCCGGTGATCTCATGGCGTGTGAGCCGGACGTGCGCACCATCTGTGACATTTTTGCCGGACTCAGCGGTCGTGCGCGACGAACTGGTAATTCTTAAAACCTTATTTACTCGTGAATGCTTAATTTCACGTTCTGGATATGTGTGTGTTTTGAGTGAGTAACCTTATGTCCCGCCCCCGTCGGTCGTCACCTTCGCTTGCCTGGCCGCGCTTTGCCGCCCTTGCGCTGATCGGGGTTGCGGCTGCCGGTTGCTCCAACTCCGCACGCTTCGATACGCCTTACCCCACCGCGCAGGTGCAGCAGCAGCGCCAGTTCGAGTCGACCGGTTCTATTTCGCGGACGCCTCCGCGCAGCCGCGTTTACTCGCAGCCGCTGCCGAGCCCGGCGCGGCCGGCGACGGTGTCCACTTACGGCGGTTATTCCAACGGCGCGTCCGGTCTCGGCGCTTATCGTCCCAACGGCGAAGTAACGGGTTCGATCGTGCCGCCCGCGCCGGCGCCGAACGGCTACTGGACCTGGGACGGCGGCCAGCCGGTCACTGTCGGCTACGGCGAAAGCGCCGAAATGATCGCGCGCAAATACGGCGTGCCGGAATCCGCGCTGTTGCAAACCAACGGCATTACCAATCCGTCGCAGATTCAAGCCGGCCAGCGTCTCGTGATCCCGCGTTACGTCGCGGCATCGGCGCAGCCTGTGCCGGCGCCTGTACAGCCTGCGCCCGTCTATGGCGGCAATGTGCATGTCGCCGCGCCCGGCGAAAGCCTGATCGGCATTGCGCGCCGCTACCACTTGTCGCTCACCGGGCTGGCGCGCTTCAACAACATCGATCCTTACACCAAGCTCAATGTTGGCGACCGCATCAACATCCCGCCCGGCCGTCAGGCCGCCGCGCAGTCGGCACAGGCGACAACTCCCGCGCAGCGGCCATCGGTCTCGCCTCCGCGCATCGCGCAGGCGCATTCGACGCCGGTTGAAAAAGTAGCCTCGGTGCCGCCGCAGACCGCGCGCATGGCGACACCCGAACCGTCCTCGACCGCTGCCGCCTCGCATGCCGAAGCGCAGCCGGAAGCGAACGCTGGCGTCCCGTCATTCCGCTGGCCGGTGCATGGCCGCGTCATCACCGCCTTCGGCGCGCGTCCGAACGGCGTGCAGAATGACGGCATTAATCTGGCGGTGCCGGAAGGCACGCCGGTTAAGGCCGCCGATGACGGCGTCGTCGCCTATGCCGGCAATGAACTCAAAGGCTATGGCAATCTGGTGCTGATCCGCCACGCCAATGGCTACGTTTCGGCCTATGCCAATGCCAGCGATCTCACGGTCAAGCGCGGCGATACCATCAAGCGTGGGCAGGTGATCGCCCATGCCGGGCAGACCGGCAACGTGACCTCGCCGCAACTGCATTTCGAAATTCGCAAAGGCTCGACGCCAGTCGACCCGACCAAGTACCTCAGTGGGGCGTGATCAGTCCCTCAGCGCGACGCCCAAGCGACCGGCCAATTCCTGAATGAACTGCCAGGCCACGCGGCCCGAGCGCGAACCGCGCGTGGTCGCCCATTCCAGCGCCTCGCGCCGCAATTCTTCCGGTCCAACTTTAATCTTGTAGTGCGCGACGTAGCTGTCGACCATCGCCAGATATTCATCCTGGCTGCAGCGGTGAAAGCCGAGCCAGAGGCCGAAGCGGTCGGATAGCGACACTTTCTCCTCGACCGTCTCGCCCGGATTGATCGCGGTCGAGCGCTCGTTCTCCATCATGTCGCGCGACATTAGGTGGCGGCGGTTGGAAGTGGCGTAGAAAATCACGTTGTCCGGCCGGCCCTCGATGCCGCCTTCCAGCACAGCCTTGAGCGATTTGTAGCTGGTGTCGTCATTGTCGAAAGACAGATCGTCGCAGAACAAGATGAAGCGGTAGCGCGAGGCGCGCGTGATCGCCATCAGCTCCGGCAGGCTCTCGATATCCTCGCGGTGAATTTCGATAAGCTTGAGCGGTCCGTCTTTGCTGTTCTTGGCGTGAGCGGCGTTAACGGCGGCGTGCGAGGCTTTCACCAGCGACGATTTGCCCATGCCGCGCGCACCCCAGAGCAATGCATTATTAGCCGGCAGGCCCTTGGCGAAGCGTTCGGTATTTTCCACCAGCGTGTCGCGCACGCGATCGATGCCCTTGAGCAGCGACATGCCGACGCGGTTGACGTGCGGCACGGCAATGAGGCGCCCATCCGGCTGCCAGACAAAGGCATCGGCGCCGCTCAAATCGGGCGCGGCGACGCGCTCGGGCGCCAGCCGTTCCAACGCGTCGGCAATGCGCGCCAGCACAGCGGCGTCGCCGCTCGAACGCGCCGCTGCTTTCAGCTTGGTGGGAGATTTGGGCGCCGATTTGGATCGGGATTTCGATGTCGGACGAGCCATGGGTGGTGCCTTCGGGATTCGTGCTGCTCTTAGCGGGCAGGCCTTTAAGCCGCAAGCGGACTTGCGGCAAATGGCCTAAACGGTGCAAAAGGGCCATGTTTGAGCACCCGGGCGGCGTTGCAATTAGGCGGGCGGCCGCTATAGTCCGCGCGAAATTACAGGCCCATAGCCGGGCTCCGGCTGGCCCCGAGCGAGGCCGGGCCGGGATGGCGCCCGGGCTCCTTCAAAACCGCTAAGGGAAGCTTCAATGTTTATTACGTCCGCCTTTGCACAAGGATCACTTACCAGTTTATTTGGTGGCGGAGCAGGCGGCGAGGGCGGCATGCTGATGTCGCTTTTGCCCTTCGTCCTGATCTTCGTCATCATGTATTTCCTGATCTTGCGTCCGCAGCAGAAGCGGGTGAAGACGCATCAGGAAATGGTCAAGAACGTGCGGCGCGGCGACACTGTGGTCACCAATGGCGGGTTGGTCGGCAAGGTCACCAAGGTGGTCGATGACGACCAGATCGAAATCGAGATCGCCGACGACGTGCGCATTCGCCAGATGCGGCAGATGATCAGCGACGTGCGCGCCAAAGGCGAGCCGGTCAAGGACGACGCAGCATCGTAAGCGCGGCTTTCCGGTCCGCGCGCGGGGCGCTCTTAAACTTATTCAAGTCGGGATCTCATGCTTTATTTCACGCGGTGGAAGACGGCGGCGATTATCCTCACGGCATTGATCGTCTGCCTGTTCGCCGTTCCTAACTTCCTGCCTGAATCGATGGTAGCGAGCTGGCCGAAATGGGCGCAGCGCCACGTCGTGCTTGGCCTCGACTTGCAGGGTGGCTCGCACATTCTGCTTGAGGTCGACACCAACGCGGTGCGCAAGGAACAGCTCGAGGGGACGCGCGACGACGTCCGCCGCGTGCTGCGCGACGCCCGCATCGGCTATACTGGCCTGACCGTGCGCGGCAACAGCGTCGAAGTGCGCATCCGCGAAAACGCCAATCCGCAGCAGGCGCTCACCAAACTGCAAGAACTGTCGGTGCCTCTCGGCGGCATTCTTGGCGGCAATGGCGGCCGCAGCCTCAATATTTCGCAGGAAGCCGGCAATCTGATCCGCCTGACGGTGACCGACGCCGCGCTGCTCGACCGTGTGCGCCATTCGGTCGAGCAATCGATCCAGATCATCGAGCGGCGCGTCAACGAACTCGGCACCGTCGAGCCGCTGATTCAGCGCCAAGGCACCGACCGTATTCTGGTGCAGGTGCCGGGTTTGCAGGATCCGACCCGCTTGAAGGAATTGCTCGGCAAGACCGCCAAGCTCGACTTCCGCATGGTCGATACCAACAATTCGGTCGAGCAGGCGGCGCAGGGCAGGGTGCCGCCGGAAGACGATCTGCTGTACGGCACCACGGCGCCGAAGCAGCCTTATCTGATCGAAAAGCGGGTGCTGGTGTCGGGCGGTGAACTGACCGACGCGCAACCGGGCTTCGATCAGCGCACCAGCGAGCCGATCGTTTCATTCCGCTTCAACACCGCGGGCGCGCGCAAATTCGCGCAGGCGACGCAAGAGAACGTCGGCAAGCCTTTCGCCATCGTGCTCGACAATGAAGTGATCTCGGCCCCGGTGATCCGCGAGCCGATCCTCGGCGGTTCAGGCCAGATTTCCGGCAGCTTCACCGTGCAAAGCGCCAACGACCTCTCCATTCTGCTGCGCGCCGGCGCGCTGCCCGCGCCGCTCACCATCATCGAAGAGCGCACGGTCGGCCCCGGTCTCGGCGCCGACTCGATCGCCAAAGGCAAAATCTCGTCTTACGTCGGCGCGGCGATGGTCATTCTGTTCATGCTGGTGACTTACGGGTTGTTCGGGCTGTTCGCCAATATCGCGGTGACCATCAACGTCGCCATGATCTTCGGCGTGCTGTCAATGCTGGGGGCGACGCTGACGCTGCCCGGCATTGCCGGCATCGTGCTCACCGTCGGCATCGCGGTCGATAGTAACGTGCTGATCTATGAGCGCATCCGCGAGGAAGTGCGCGGCGGCCGCTCGCCGATCAACGCCATCGACGCAGGCTTTAGCCGCGCGCTCGCCACCATTCTCGATTCCAACATCACCACCTTCATCGCCGCCGCGGTACTGTTTTATATCGGCACCGGTCCGGTGCGCGGCTTTGCCGTGACGCTCGGCATCGGCATCATCACCACCGTGTTCACCGCCTTCACCGTGACGCGCCTGATCGTCGCCTCCTGGGTGCGCTGGCGGCGGCCGCAGCACGTGCCGATTTAGGGGGGCGCATGATCCCGAAAAGTGGGAACCGGTTTTCGGACACGATCATGCGCAAGAAAGAATAAGTCATGCGCCTTCTCCGCATCGTCCCCGACGATACCAAATTCGACTTCATGCGCTTCCGGCGCATCAGCTTTCCGTTGTCGGCTTTGTTCTCGATCCTGGCGATCTCGCTTTATTTTTTCCACGGCCTGAATTTCGGCATCGACTTCAAGGGCGGCACCTTGATGGAGGTGCGTGAAATCACGGGGCCGGCCGATCTCGCGAAAATGCGCGCGACCATTGCCGGGCTGGGCCTCGGCGAAGCGCAATTGCAGCAATTCGGCGGTCCGAGCGAAGTGCTCATCCGCATCGCCGAGCAGCCGGGCGGCGACGCCGCGCAGCAGACCGCGGTGACCAAGGTGAAAGCCGCGCTTGGCGATAAAATCCAGTACCGCCGTGTCGAGGTGGTGGGTCCGCGCGTGTCGGGGGAATTGCTGTCTTACGGCGTGATCGGGCTCGGCCTCGCGATCCTCTGTATTCTTGTCTACCTCTGGTTCCGGTTCGAGTGGCAATTCGCGCTCGGCGCCATGATCGCCAACGTGCACGATCTGGTGCTGACGATAGGCTTCATGTCGGTAACGCAAATCGACTTCGACCTCACCAGCATCGCGGCGTTGCTCACCATTCTCGGCTATTCGCTCAACGATACCGTCGTCATCTACGACCGTATCCGCGAAATGCTGCGGCGTTATAAGAAGATGCCGATGCCTGATTTGTTGAACGCATCGGTCAACCAGACCTTGTCGCGCTCGGTCATCACGCACGTCACCGTTTCGCTCGCTTTGCTGGCGCTGCTGCTGTTCGGCGGCCAGGCGATCCACTCCTTCACAGCGACGATGATGTTCGGGGTGGTGCTGGTCGGTACTTATACGTCGGTGTTCATCGCCGCGCCGATCCTGATCTATCTCGGCGTCGGCACCGGGCGCGACGCGCTCACCAGCCCAGACCGGAATTAGGACGCGCATGCCGGCCGGCGGCCTCGACGCGCCGCATCTGCCGCAGCCGGCGCCGATCGAGGCCTACGGCAATGGCGGTTTCCGCTTTGGCGGCATGTCGCATCGCGGTTCACTTTTGTGTTTTCCCGATGGCATCTGGGCCTGGCCGGTGAGATCGGTCACCGACCTGAATGAAACGGCTTTGGCGGCGGTATTCGCGCATTCCGAATTGCTCGATGTCTTTCTGATCGGCGCGGGCCGCGACCCTTGGGCTTTGCCGGCGTCATTGCGCGAGATGTTTCACACGCGCTCGATTTCGGTCGATGTGATGACTACCGGGGCGGCGGTCCGCACGTATAATATTTTGCTTGCAGAAAATCGCCGCGCGGGCGCAGGGCTGATCGCGGTCGATTGAGCTAGTGGTCCGATTCTAACATTCGCACCCCGTTTGCAAAGACACTTTTGCGAATGTTAGAATCAAAGGACCACTAGCAAGTTATTGTTGCTAGTGGAGCTTTGGATTTGACGTTCGCTTACGATATTCGCGGCAAGCGGGTAGCGAACGTCAAATCCGCTCCACTAGGTAAAAGGCTGGTTCTATGCATAGCCATTTCGAACATTGCGCCGCGCTGGTGCGCGAGGCTGACCGGGACCGTTATCTCGCGACGCTGTTCGCGCCGGCCGACAAGCGCAACGCGCTGTTTGCGCTTTATGCCTTTAACGTCGAGATAGCGCGCGTGCGCGACGTGGCGCGGGAGTCGATGCCGGGCGAGATTCGTCTGCAATGGTGGCGTGAAGTATTGTCAGGCGAGCGCGATGGCGAGGCGGCCGCGCATCCGGTGGCGGCGGCGCTGATGGCGACGCTCAGGCAATATGGCATCGAGCCGGAACGGCTGAGCGGGATTGTCGACGCGCGCATCTTTGATCTCTACGACGAGCCGATGCCGACATTGGACGATCTCGATAATTACGCCGTGATGACGCAGTCGGCGCTCATCGGCATCGCCGCCGATATGCTTGACGGCGGAGCAGGCTGCATGATGCTGATGCGGCACGCGGGGATTGCCGCGACCGTCACGGCCGTTCTGACGAATCTGGCGCGCCATGCAGCGCGGCGTCAGCTTTATGTACCGCTCGAAGTGCTGGAGCGACACAAGGTCAATCGCGAGGGTATTTTTGCCGCGCAAGTGAGTGAGCCCCTCAAGGCCGCTCTGGCGGAGCTGAAGCGCCACGCCCGCCGTCAGCTCGCCGCCGCGCAGGCGGAATTCCAATACGCGCCGAAAGCCATTCTACCGGCGTTGTTGCCTTTGGCCTTGACCGGGGCGGCCCTGCGGCCGATGGAGCGGCGCGGCTACGAGCCGTTTGTCGTGACCCCGCTATCGCCCCTGCGCCGGCAATGGTTGCTGTGGCGCGCCGCGCGCAATCCGCGACGGATATTCGCCTGATCTATTCGGCCGCGTCGGCGCGTGCGCCGTTCGTCCAGGTGGCCAGATCGGCGAGCGCGCGCTGGCTCAGGCCGGTTTTGCGCGCCAGGTTCTTGGCCGAGCCGCGGCCATATCTGCGGCCGTCTTTGTCGTAAGAGACAGGTTCGGCAAGCGGCGGGAATAGGCCGAAGTTGATATTCATCGGCTGGAACGACGATGGTCCGGCATCGATGCTTTCGATGTGGCCGCCGGTGATGTGGCTCAGCAGCGCGCCATGCGCGGTCGTCGGCGGCGGCGGGCTTAGAACTTCGCCGCGCTTCTCGGCGGCAGCGAAGCGCGCCGCCAGCAAGCCTATCGCGGCGGATTCCACATAACCTTCGCAACCGGTGATCTGGCCGGCGAAGCGCCATTTCGGGTTTGCCTTCAGCCGCAGCGTTTCGTCGAGCAGCTTCGGCGAATTGAGGAATGTGTTGCGGTGCAGTCCGCCGAGGCGCGCGAACTCCGCATTCTGCAAACCAGGTATGGTGCGGAAAATGCGGACTTGCTCGCCATGCTTCAACTTGGTCTGGAAACCTACCATGTTGTAGAGCGTGCCGAGCTTGTTGTCCTGCCGTAGCTGGACGACCGCGTAGGCCTTCACGTCGGGCGCGCGCGGATTAGTCAGGCCGAACGGTTTCATCGGCCCGTGCCGCGGGGTCTCGCGCCCGCGCTCGGCCATGATTTCAATTGGCAGGCAGCCATCGAAATAAGGCGTCGAGGCTTCCCCTTCATGGAAGGTGGTCTTGTCACCGGCGATCAGCGCGTCAACGAAGGCATCATATTGCTCGCGCGACATCGGGCAATTGATGTAATCGGCGCCGCTGCCGCCGGGACCGACTTTGTCGTAGCGCGATTGAAACCAGGCCTGTTCGAGATCGATCGAATCTTTGTGCACGATCGGCGCGATGGCGTCGAAGAATGCGAGCGCCGTCTCGCCGGTGCGCTGCGCGATAGCCGCCGCGAGATCGGGCGAGGTGAGCGGGCCGGTCGCGATGATGACGCTGTCCCATTCGTCCGGTGGAACGGAGACTTCGCCGCGAGCAAGCGTGATCAGCGGCTCGGCGGCGAGCGCCTTGCTGACCGCGGCCGAAAATCCGTCCCGGTCGACCGCGAGCGCGCCGCCGGCCGGCACCTGGTTGCTATCCGCCGAGCGCATGATGAGCGAACCGAGCCGCCGCATTTCCTCGTGCAGCAGGCCGACCGCGTTATGGTCTTTGTCGTCGGAGCGGAACGAGTTCGAGCAGACCAGTTCGGCATAGCCGTCGGTCTTGTGCGCGGCGTTCATGACCGAAGGGCGCATTTCGTGCAGCGTCACCGCAACGCCCGCGCGCGCCAACTGCCACGCCGTTCCGAGCCGGCGAGGCCGCCGCCGATGATGTGAACAACATGCCCTTCGGTCATGTGCAGGAGCCCTTCGGTCATGTCCGGGAACCTAGGCGCAGCGACCGCACCCCGCAAATGAAAACGCCCGCGTGTAGGCGGGCGTTTCAAAGCGGCCGGAGGTTCAAGCCGTCGCTTAGCCGAGCTGCGCGGAATTCCAGGCGACGCGATAGATGTCGGAGCGGCTGATACCGATGTCGGCAAGTTCGCGGTCGCCGAGGCGATTGAGCTCGCTCAGGCTGCGGCTGTAGCGCTTCCATTCCTGGATGAAGCGGACGAGGTTGGCAAACATTGGAGTTCTCTTTCTCTGTAATCGCCGGCGCGAAGCGCTCGGTTTGAATCGATATGCGGTGAAAATAGCGATCTCTGGCCGCTTGAAAAGGAACTATGTTGCGTTGCAGCTAATCATAAAATGCATAGCTTAGGAAGCGGTGCTTTTGCTCCGCTCCCGCAGCACTTCGGTGATTGCGTGCCTTTCAGTCGATTCTTCAACGATTTTGATGTTAAATTCGCACAATTCTCCAGAATTCGTGACCTTGTGATGCCTCCGTCCATAACCGAGGGTGCATCCTCCCATGCATCTTGTGCATTGATCAGCTCCGGCTTGATCGATCTAGAGTTATCGTTGGCGCCGTGTAGATTGCGCTTCCCTGGGGAGGGCCCAACATGTCGATCACGTTGAAACTTGCGGCACTGGCCGGGCTTAGCCTCACCGTTGCCGTCGCGCCCGCTGCAAGCGCTGCCGAGATCAAGGTGCTGACCGCAGGCGCCTTCAAGCAGGTGGTGCTGGCGCTGGTGCCGAACTTCGAGCGCGAGACCGGGTACAAAGTCACCGTCGCCAACGACACCGCCGGCGGTCTCAAGAAACGCATTGAAGGCGGCGAAGCCTTCGACGTCGCCGTTATTACTCCTGTGGTTATCGATGCCCTTATGGCGCAAAAGCTGTTGGCGCCCGGTAGCCGCGTCGATCTCGCCAGTGTCGGCGTCGGCGTGGTGGTGAAAGAGGGTGCGCCGAAACCGGACATCACGACAGTCGACGCCTTCAAGCGCGCGTTGCTGGCGGCGAAATCGGTCGCCTATATCGATCCAAAAAGCGGTGGCTCGAGCGGCATCTATATCGACAAGCTGCTCGAACGGCTCGGCATTGCCGCCGAGGTGCGGCCGAAGGCCAAGCTCAAGATGGGTGGCTATGTCGCCGAGCTGATCGTCAGCGGCGAGGCCGAACTCGGCATTCACCAGATCAGCGAGATCGTTCCGGTCAAGGGCGCGACGCTGGTTGGCCCCTTGCCGAAGGAAATTCAGCTCACGACCACCTATGCCGCCGGCTTGAGTGCATCGACCAAGGACAAAGAGGCGGCGCAATCGCTCATCAAGGCGTTCCATGGCGCCGCCGCGGCGAAGCTGCTCAAATCGAAGGGCATGGATCCGGCGGCGTAAGGACTTTCAGTATTTTGCAATCGCATTGCGCGCCTGGCTTAATCGACCGCCGTATCGTCATTACCGCTCTCGGCATCGCGCAGATCCTGGCGTGGGGAACGTCGTTTTATTTTCCTGCCGTGTTCGCCGCTGCGATTGTCGGCGACACCGGCTGGCCGCTCGGCCTGGTGGTCAGCGGCACATCAATAGGACTTCTGGTCGCCGGTTTGATTTCACCGCAAGTCGGCCGGTTGATCGATCGGCATGGTGGACGGCCGATCCTGCTGGCAAGCTCATTATTCTATGCCGCCGGTCTTACCGGCGCCGGCCTAGCGCCCAATCTGCCGGCTTATCTTTTCTCCTGGGTGGTGATCGGCATCGGCATGGGCACCGGACTTTACGACGCCGTGTTTGCCGCGCTTGGCCGCATCTATGGCAAAGATGCGCGCGAGCCGATTACAAATCTCACACTATTCGGCGGGTTTGCCAGCACGATATGCTGGCCGCTCAGCGCCTTCATGATTGAGCATGTGGGCTGGCGTACTGCCTGCCTGATTTATGCAGGACTGCATCTTCTGGTCTCCCTACCGCTGCAAATGGCAGTGGTACCGCGTGCCCAGGCGCGCGTGAGCGATGGCAATTCGCATGCGGAGAAAGGCTGTGCGGCGATGGAAGTTCGCATCGAAAATGAAGGCCTGATCTTTGCGCTCGTTGCACTGGTGTTGTCGTTCACCGCAGGCATCGGCTCGATTGTGATCGTGAATTTTATGATCTTCCTGCAAGCGAGAGGCGTCGACTACGCTGTGGCCGTCAGCCTCGGTACGCTGTTCGGTCCGGCGCAAGTCGGCGCGCGCGTGGTCGAGCGATTATTTGGCACGCGCTATCATCCGATCTGGACCATGATCGCCTCGTGCTCGCTAATGGCGGCCGGACTGCTGCTATTGTTCGGAAATTTTCCGGTGCTGATCGTCTTTATTCTGGTCTACGCGGCCGGCTACGGAATCTCCTGGATCGGACGCGGCACCTTGCCGCTGGCCTTGTTCGGGCCGATCCGCTTTCCGCGATTGATGGGAAAAATCGCGTTTCCGAGCCTGATCGTACAGGCACTGGCGCCATCGGCCGGCGCCTGGCTGATCGAGACCAGTGGTCCGGATACTACCATCGGCGTATTGACCGTGCTCGCGCTGATCAATGTGCTATTGATCGGCTGGCTCTGGCTGTTGTGCCGGAGCGTGGTGGTGCCGGACGCCTGATCATGTTGATTCTGCAAACGCTCTACTTCGAGGACCTCTCGCTCGGGCAGACCGAACGCCTGGCAAAGACGGTTGCCTCATCCGACGTGGTCGGCTTTGCCGAAGTGACCGGCGACCGCAATCCGATTCATTTGTCCGAGCATTTCGCCGCGAAGACGCCGTTCGGCACCCGCATCGCACATGGCCTTTACACCGCGAGCCTGATCTCGGCCGTGCTCGGCACGCGTCTGCCGGGACCGGGCGCGATCTATATATCGCAAACCTTGAATTTCCGCGCGCCGGTCAAGATCGGCGATACCGTCGATGTCAGCGTTTCGGTCGCGGAATTGACGCCGGAGAAATTCCGCGCGCGGCTCGCCTGCCTGTGTGCCGTCGGCGACGATGTCGTGCTCGACGGCGAAGCCTGGGTGAAAGTCCCGTCACGCGAAAAAGGCGGGCGGCCGTTACCGCGGGTTTGATGTTTCGTCGCGGAACCAGACGTCGCTCGGCGACTTAATCAATTGGACTGGTATTTTTGATTGACCGAGTAATTTGGCGCCATTGGCTCCAGATTAGGAAGGGTATGAGAAGCCCATTCGTAATCTCTACGAGAAGCAATTGATCCATGGAGTCCTGCCGTGCCTGCTCACTTGCCGAACCGATCTCGCGCCGACGTTATACGCGACAAGCGTGAGATCGCCGCGAACGCAAAGTTGCGCGTCGCCAGTCAGCGCAAACCCGACGCCATCGAAACCATCGATTGGTTGGCAATTTGGGCGCTGTCACTCGGGTTCAGCGCGATCTTTATGACCAGTTTTGTCTATTTTAACGACCATGATGCGCGCGGTGCGACGGCTATCTTGGTCGGCACGGCAATCATTATTGCCTTCGCGCTCTTCGCCAGCAAAGCGCCGGCCAGGCGCGATTGATATTGTGGACGTTGTCAGCCGCGCGGTCGTGGCAGCGATTCGCGTTGGTAAGGAAATGCTATCAGCTCGATTTTGCACGCCAGTAAATTGTGCACTGCGGTATCATCCTGTTGGTTTTCGGGATAGAAAAAAGTCAAGATTTCCAGACAGTTTGGCGTTCTTCAGCGGCGCCTTTGAATGTCTGGCGTGCCGGCCGTTCAGCCATTTATGGGCTCGGCCCGCGCTGTGCTAGTCGCAACGGACAAAGCGAGAGGCGGTAACGACGGCGGCTAGTAATGCGGGTTTCCTGATGGCTTCCTGGCAAATTTGGTGCGATCGGCGCGGGCGGCTGTCGCCCTTGCGCATCGCTGCGCTGGCGCTGCTGTTGTTTCCGCTCGCGAAGGCCTTGTTCGACGCCGATGCCATTCTGCACGGCGCGCGGCCGCTCAACGACATGATCCACCGCGCCGGTTTCTGGGCGCTGGTGCTGCTCGGCGTGACGCTGGCGGTGACGCCGTTTCGCCGCATCGCGCGCTATGGCAATCTGATCGAGGTGCGGCGCATGCTTGGCGTCGGCACGTTCTGCTATATCGCCGCGCATCTAAGTTTGTATATCGCCGACCAAGGCTACGACCTCGGCAAGGTTGTACATGAGATCACGCATCGCGTTTATCTGATCATCGGTGGCATCGCCTGGCTCGGACTGGCGGCACTGGCGATTACCTCGATCGATGGCATGGTCCGCCGGCTCGGCGGCAAAAACTGGCGGCGGCTGCATCAGGCGATCTACGCGATCACACTGCTCGCGCTCATCCATTATTTCCAGCAGACCAAGGCCGATGTGACGGTGCCTACTTTCGCCGCCGGTCTGTTTTTGTGGCTGATCGCTTACCGCGTGCTCGCTTGGTGGCAGGACAAGAATGAGTTGTCGAGTTTTAGCCTGTTCGGACTTGCCGTCGCAGTTTCGGCGCTGGTGTTCATCGGCGAGGCGATCGGGATAGGCATTGCCTTTCATGTGTCGCCATTGCGCGTGTTGAGTGTCGCTTTCGATTTCAATGCGGGAGTTCGGCCCGGCTGGCAGGTGCTGGCGGCGGGATTGGCGGTCGTGGTACTCGATGTCGTGCGTGCGCGCTGGAATAGCCGAAGCGCACGGACGCGCACGGTCGCGGCCGAATAGGGGAACCGGATGGCATTGTTCGTCGTGTCGCATGGCGCCTGGAGCGCCGGTTGGGCCTGGAAGAAGATGCGGCCTTTGATGGCCGCGCGCGGGCATACGTTGATCACGCCGACGCTGACCGGCATTGGCGAACGCAGCCATCTGGCACATCCGGACATCGATCTCGATACGCATATCGCTGACATCCTTGGCGTGCTGAAATACGAAGACATGCATGGCGTCAATCTGATCGGCCATTCCTACAGCGGCATGGTGGCGACCGGCGCCGCCGACCGCGCGCGCGAGCGCATCGCGCAACTGATCTATCTCGACGCCTTTGTGCCGCGCGATGGCGAGAGCGCTTTCGATGTCTTGCCGGAGGCAACGCGCGCGCAACGGCGGCGGGCGCCAGCAACAGCACCGATAGTTGGCGCATCCCGCCCGGACCGATGCCGCCCGACACCTCGCCGGAAGATCTGGCGTGGTGCACGGCGCTGCGCGTGCCGCAGCCGGTCAAGACTTTCGAGCAGAAATTGAAATTCCAGAATGGCCCGCTGACCCTGCCGCGCCATTACATCTACTGCGCGCGCCGGCCGCCCGACGATCGCTTCCGCGTTTTCTACGAGCGCGCAAAGGTGGAAAACTGGGCCGGCGCACATGAAATCGACTCCAGCCATAATCCGCACATCACGTGTCCGGAGGTGCTGGCGGATTTGCTGAGCAGGATCGCAATCTGACCCGCGTAATCTAGGCGCGCTTGCGTTCGGCGACCGGAATGTTGGCCTCGCGTTTCGGAAAAATATGCGCGGCGGCGTCGGCGAAGGGATCGAGCAACTCGCCCTTGACGGTATGCGCGTCGGCGCGGTCGGCAAAACCGAAGGTCAGCGGCTCGCGCTCCTTCCGCGGCACGTAGAGCGTTCCGAACATCCAGTCCCACAGCGCCAGGCAACTGCCGAAATTCTTGTCGAAATGTTTCGGGTTGTTCGAGTGGTGCACCTGGTGATGCGCCGGCGACACGAACACGCGGCCGGCGAGGCCGCGGAACGAAATCCACATGTGCGAATGCTGGAGATGCACGTAAGTGTGAATGAACAGCACCAGAATGATGTTGGTGTCCGAGAACGCATATTGATAGGCCGTCTCGCCGAACATGTAATTGCCGAGCCCGTTGGCGATCGCGGCCGAGAGCGCGAGAATGTTGGCGAATATCCAGGTATAGACCGGGTGCACGCGAAAATTCGTCAGCGGCGTAAGCACCTGCGCCGAGTGGTGCACTTTGTGGAATTCCCACAGCAGCGGCACCTTGTGGCTGAGCCAATGGTTGAACCAGTAGCCGAGCTCGTAACTGAGAAACAGCATCACGGTAATCACGATGCGCGGCACGTAAACCGGCAAAGCCGTCGGCGCGACCGGGCCGATGAGCGTAACGAGGCCGGCGATGATGCCGTTCGAGACGGTCTGATAGGACAGCACCGCCCAGCCAAACACCACACCGAACACGAAGACGTTGAAGAACAGATAGCCGATATCGGCCTGGTTCGATTTCGACGTCACGATGCGCTTGGGGAAGAGGGCGCGCCAAAGAACGCGCGCGCGCAATCTGCGGCCGCGCCGCACGCGCCGCCAGGCGAAGAACGCCGTGGCAAATAACAGCGCGGCGGCGAGCGAGGTCAGCGAGAAATGCGAGCCGAGTGAGAATAGCAATTTGCCGATCTGGCCGAGAAAGAACGAAATGCCGGCGGTGAAATCCAAGGCGGGCTCCGGGGTGGGGGGCGCGGCTTGAATGTCTTACCGATGGGTAAAGATTGCGTTGCAGACAGCCGTCATTCCGGGGCCGGCCAAAGGCCGGAGCCCGGAATCCAGGGGCACGGAAGTGTATCTCTGGATTCCGGGTTCGCTCGCTGCGCTCGCGCCCCGGAATGACAGCTAGGGCGCCAGCAAATCCTGATATTCCGCATGCTTCTCGATATAGCCGCGCACGAAGGGGCAGAGCGGCTTGACCTTGAGGCCCTCGGCCCGGGCGATGTCCAAAAGGCCGCGCACCAGCGCCGAACCGATGCCCTTGCCGTTCAATTCCTTCGGCACTTCGGTGTGCATCACATAAAGAATGCCGTCCGAGCGCCGGTACTCGGAAAAGGCGGTGTGACCCTCGAGCGGCAGTTCGAAGCGGTGTTGTTCGGTGTTGTCGCGAACGGCGTTTGGCGTTGGCGTGTTCATGCGCGCGACTTAAGCCGACGTTTGGCGGCGCTGCAAGCGCGGCTAATAGCGGGGCAGGGCTGCGTCGTTTCGCTGCCGCCAATAACGCGCGCGCAAGCGCGGCGCGATTTCCCAGGCGATCGGCGCGGCCAGAACGAGGCTCAGGACGACAACCGCCGGGATGGCGATGCCGGCATGGGCGTTCAACTGCGGCACGGCCAGCACCGTTACCAGCCCGGCGCCGAACAGCACGGCATTGACCATCAGATAAACCAGGGCGGCGATTTCCAGGCGCGTCTCGGTGTCGCGGGGCATGAAGGAACCTCCTGTGTTGCCGGGGGTAACCCGCGAGCGGCCCGGTCTGTTCCGGCCTCGGGTTCATGGGGACAGGCTCCCTCGTTCTCGCGGGCCGCGCGGCCCCGAGCTTTGCGCCCCGTTTACCCGCGGGGCGCGGGCGCCTCGCCAAAAAGGCGAGGGGGACGGCGCGCCGGGAGGGCGCGTAACTGGTATTTCACGCGGCCCTTTCGGACACACGTGGCGCCTTTCGGCGCGCCGTCGCGGCTCTCGCGGCGGGGACGAACCCCTTTCCGCTCAGCTCCAGGCCGCGCTTCCTGGGACGTGGCCTCAAGCGGCCGTTAGCCGCCTTCGGCCTGTCCCAGTCCAGCGAGCTCCTCGCAGACCGGTCGTAATGCCGGCCGGGCGGAGCCCCGGAGCCGCCCGAGTGTGTGCTTTGCGAGAGCACACCGCAGGCGCCGCGCCCGTCCCCCATAAGCCGGCGCAACCGGTTCATGGCCCCTCACGAGGGGCGGGCAGGAACGTAGGTATTAGATCATAGGATAAATGTCAAGGGGCGGAAGGAATTATTTCAGCAACGCGTCATAGTCCGAATGCGAGCCGATCCAGAACCACACCAGATTGCCGTCGCGTTCCACGGCGAGCGCGCGGTAGCGCAGACCGACCCGGACAGACCAATAGCGCCCGGTCTTCTTGAGACGCAACGAAGGATGCTGCGGGTTTTCCTTGAGCAGGGCGTAGTTCTTGTCGGCCAACGCCCGAACGTTTTCGGGAAGCCTGGCATAGGCCGCCCAGAACGCCGGACTGGCGAAATGCCTCATAACTCGCGGGTGCGGCCTTGGGCGTAATCGGCGAGCGCCTGTTCGGCGAGGCGATCGAGCTTGCCGGAGCTTGCGTCGCGCTTGATCCTGGCATCGAAACGCGCGCCATCGAACGCATCGAACCAGTCGCGGAATTTCGCGAACTGGTCGGGCGGGAGATTGGACACGGCCTTTTCGAGGTCTTCGATGGTCATGGGATATTTATATCACGGCGGGGCGTGTGTCGGAAGGCCGAGGTCGTAGCTTTGTAGGGTGGGTTAGGCGCGAAGCGCCGTAACCCACCATTCGAATTCGCGGTTATTTCTCGGTGGGTTACGCGCCTTCGGCGCTAACCCACCTTACGGGCTACGAGGTAAGGGGTTTTCCCAAAATGACTTAGCCACCTGCTTTAGGTGATGAGCGTATCGATTCTCGTCGGGGTCCCAATCAAAGTAGAGGCCAGAATTTTGTTCGCCAATCAACAATGCCTCTTCGTCTGTCACATTTAGAAGGTGCGAAAACAAAAGTTTTGAATTTTTCTGTCCCAAGATATGGGCGTGAACATCTAACCGGTACGTGCCTTGAATAAAATGAAATGGACTATCGCTCCTTGAAGTCAGAAAGTGATGATAGGCTTCAACTCCGGTCTCGCCGACGAAGAGGCCGCTGCCTCTTACAAGTTCGTCGCGCTCGCCGTACACCCAAACATTGAAGCTCTGAACGATGTCTTCGCATGTGAGTTTTACATAGATATTTTCGACTACTCGTCCACGTTTGGACGTTGCGAATAACAAGGTGCGCAGAAAAACCTTTGGCCATGCACTCTTATCGCCATCGCGAGGCTTGTCATAGCCGAAGAATATCTGTGTCGGCTGGGTCATTTTGATAGTTCCGCGCCGAAAAAGTGTCAGCCATGCAGTAATAATTGAGAGCGCGAGTGCGAATGTCGAAATCAGCAAGGCCGAGATTGGCAATACATTTGTTAAAATGGTGTTCATTTGAATTTTGTCCGATCACATGCGTAGAATGCCTAGCGGCTCAATGATCTACGGTTCTTTCGTGCCAAGATTTGCTTCGCAGTTGGCCCGAAAAGGCCTTCAATCTTTGTCATCAGCGCGTTGCCGTCGGTCAGGTCTTCACCTAATTCTTCTTTGGCCGAAATTGTGAAAACGGACATAAAGACGCCAGTTGTTGCAATTGCTAGAGCAAGCAGTTCAATCAGAAATTCATCTGCAACGGTCCGGCCTTCTTCTGTGTGAAAATCTAGTCCAGGCACGCTATTAAAATTATGAATAAATACATTTCTTAATTTGAGAAAGCGTCTTAATTTCTGATCAAAACTTGAATCGAGCCAAGTGTGTTTTCTGAGGTCTTTAAGAAATTCACCTAGCGACCTAGGTTCATTGAGAGCATCGGTCGTAAGTGTGCGATCTCGAAGGACTGTTTTTATCGCGCCCGAAAGCACTCGTTCTGCTAGCTGAATATGCAAGAGACATACACCCATGAGCGCGTATACCTGCAGCTCAGGACTCTGTTTCGCTGCCATGGCTCGCTCCCGGCAAGGCCAAAATTGATCACGCCAGTGTTAGCGCCTTACTCCGCCGCCTTCTGGCCCTTCTTCTCCCGCCTACGCGCTATCGCGCTTCGGCGGGCAGGTCGGCTCGACAAGCCCGCTTATTCAGCGGCCTGCTGACCCTTTTTCCGTTTGGCTTCTTTCCTCGCCAACACCGGTTTCAAAAACTGCCCGGTATAACTGCGCTTCTCGCGCACAATATCCTCCGGCGTTCCCTGCGCCACGATCTCGCCGCCGCCGTCGCCGCCTTCCGGCCCCAGGTCGATCACCCAGTCGGCCGTCTTGATGACTTCGAGATTGTGCTCGATCACCACCACGGTGTTGCCGGTCTCGACCAACTCGTGCAGCACTTCGAGCAGCTTGGCGACGTCGTGGAAGTGCAAGCCCGTCGTCGGCTCGTCGAGAATATAGAGCGTGCGGCCGGTGGCGCGTTTCGACAGCTCCTTGGCGAGCTTGACGCGTTGCGCCTCGCCGCCCGACAGCGTGGTCGCCTGCTGGCCGACATGGATGTAGTCGAGGCCGACGCGGTGCAGCAGCGCCAGCACGTCGCGCACGCGCGGCACCGCCTTGAAGAATTCGAGCGCTTCCTCCACCGTCATGTCGAGCACGTCGGCGATCGACTTGCCCTTGAACAGCACCTCGAGAGTCTCTCTGTTATATCTCTTCCCTTTGCAGACATCGCAGGTGACGTAGACGTCAGGCAGGAAGTGCATTTCGATCTTGATGACGCCGTCGCCCTGGCAGGCCTCGCAGCGGCCGCCCTTGACGTTGAAGGAGAAACGGCCGGGCTCGTAGCCGCGCGCCTTGCTCTCGGGCAAAGCGGCGAACCATTCGCGGATCGGCGTGAAGGCGCCGGTATAGGTCGCGGGGTTGGAGCGCGGCGTGCGGCCGATCGGCGACTGGTCGATGTCGATGATCTTGTCGATGTGCTCGAGACCCTCGATGCGGTCGTGCGGGGCGGGGGCGAGCGAGGCGTTGTTCAGTTTGCGCGCGACAGCGTTGTAGAGCGTGTCGATCAGCAGCGTCGACTTGCCGCCGCCGGACACGCCAGTGACGCAGGTGAACAGGCCGAGCGGGATTTCGGCGGTGACGTTTTTCAGGTTGTTGCCGCGTGCGTTGACGACCTTCAACTGACGGCGCTTGTTGGGCGCGCGCCGCTCCGGCACCGGCACGTTCAATTCGCCGGAGAGATATTTGCCGGTCCATGACGCGGGCGCGGCGATGATGTCGTCGACCGAGCCTTCGGCGATGATGTGGCCGCCGTGAATGCCGGCGCCGGGGCCGATGTCGAGCACGTAATCGGCGGCGCGGATGGCGTCCTCGTCATGCTCGACCACGATCACGGTGTTGCCGAGGTCGCGCAGCCGTTTCAGCGTCTCGATCAGCCGCGCGTTGTCGCGCTGGTGCAGGCCGATCGAGGGTTCGTCGAGCACGTAGAGCACGCCGGTGAGGCCGGAGCCGATCTGCGAGGCAAGCCGTATGCGCTGGCTCTCGCCGCCGGACAATGTGCCGGAGGCGCGCGCGAGCGTTAGATAGTCCAAGCCGACATCGACTAGGAAGCGCAGGCGGTCGCGGATTTCCTTTAAGATGCGCGGCGCGATTTCGTTCTGCTTCTTGTTGAGATGTTTCGGAAGCTCGGTGACCCAATCGCCGGCGGCGCGGATCGACAGTTCGGACACCTCGCTGATGGTCTTGCCGGCGATCTTGACGCAGAGCGCTTCGGGCTTGAGGCGCGCGCCATGACATTCAGCGCAGGGCACGTCGGTGAAATATTTTTGCAGGTCCTCGCGCGCCCATTCGGATTCGGTTTCCTTGAAGCGGCGCTCCAAGTTGGTGATGACGCCCTCGAACGGTTTTTTCGTCGTGTAACCGCGCAGGCCGTCGTCATAGACAAATTTGATGTCTTCCTCGCCGGAGCCGTAGAGGATGGCGTCCTGCGTCTTCTTCGGCAGGTCCTTCCATTTGGTTTCGAGCGCGAACTTGTAGTACTTGCCGAGCGCCTGCAAAGTCTGGATGTAATAGGGCGAGCTAGATTTCGCCCAGGGTGCGATGGCGCCTCTCTTGAGCGTGGCGTCGCGGTCCGGGATGACGAGTTCGGCGTCGATATGCTGCTCGACGCCGAGGCCGCCGCAGGCAGGACAAGCGCCGAACGGATTGTTGAATGAAAAAAGTCGCGGCTCGATTTCCGGAATAGTGAAGCCGGAAACCGGGCAGGCGAATTTCTCCGAGAAGATCAGCCGCTCGTGCGTGGCGTTGCGGCCGCGATTGGCGACGGCGCTTGTCGCCTTCTGGTCGGCCAGTTCGACAATGGCAAGACCATCGGCAAGCTTGAGGCATTGCTCCAGCGAATCCGCCAGCCGCGTGCCGATGTCGGATTTCACCACCAGGCGGTCGACCACCACGTCGATGTCGTGGGTGAATTTCTTGTCCAACGGCTTGACGTCGGCGATCTCGTAGAACTCGCCGTCGATTTTCACGCGCTGGTAGCCCTTGCGCATGAAGTCGGCCAATTCTTTCTTGTATTCGCCCTTGCGGCCGCGCACCACCGGCGCCAGCACATAGATGCGGGTGCTGTCCGGCAACGCCAGTACGCGGTCGACCATCTGCGACACGGTCTGCGATTCAATGGGTAATCCAGTGGCGGGCGAATAGGGAATGCCGACGCGCGCCCACAAAAGACGCATGTAGTCGTAGATCTCGGTGACGGTGCCGACGGTCGAGCGCGGGTTCTTCGAGGTGGTCTTCTGCTCGATCGAGATGGCCGGCGACAGGCCGTCGATCTGATCGACGTCCGGCTTCTGCATCATTTCGAGGAATTGCCGCGCGTAGGCCGACAGG
>Ga0209483_1000831_pt1 | contig 25187 bp, 22 predicted proteins | sample NGEPerA_FD_184508 | JGI IMG/M metagenome (GOLD analysis project Ga0209483, IMG submission 184508) | Arctic peat soil microbial communities from the Barrow Environmental Observatory site, Barrow, Alaska, USA - NGEE PermafrostL2-A... | ecosystem: Environmental > Terrestrial > Soil > Wetlands >... | reverse complement strand
GGCGTGTGTTTTTCGACGTGGCTGGCGGTCGCCCATTCGGCGAGTTTGGCCGGATTGTTTTTGTAGATGTTGGGCACGATGGTTTTGAGGACGTGCAGGGCAATCGCGGCCTGGTGCGCGGTGTTTTCCAATCCGCCGGTCGCTCCGGCCTGTGCGCCCACGCCCGCGCCCTTGGCGGTAATCGAGGCTTCAAAGGCGGTGATGTCCGTGCCGAGTTGCGTGAGAAAGGTGGCGGGCAGTCCGAGGCTGATGAGTTGCGCGGAGAACGCGGCTGCGTCGGTCTGAAAGGCGCGGGCGGAATTGAGCAACGCCTGGTCGCCGCCGCTGCGGGGCATGAGAAATTTTCCATCGAGTCCCGCCGTGCCAAGGAGCACGAGGGAGTGCGCGGCGGTGGTGATGCCGAGCAGGTCGTCGTGGAGGTGAAATCGTCCGGCGACTTTGGACATGACGCTGCTGTGCGCGGCGTCCGCGCCGGAAACCTGCGCCGCGCCGAGCGTTGCGGCCTGCGGCACGGCGGCGTGGATGAGGGCGAATTGCTGTCCGCCCATGCTGGCGGGCAGAAAGTCGGCGGCGTTGGCGATGCCGAAGGCGTCAACGGTTTTGAAGGCGGCGGTGAGGCTGGTGACTTGGTGGTTCATAATTTCATGCCCTTTCGATTTTTGGAATTGTTCCGGCGATTATCCGCCGGTTAAAAGTTGGCGCAAGATTATTTTTGCCACAGAGACACCGAGACGCAGAGAAAGAGAGGGAGCGATGGCGGGAATTTTTCAGCGCCGTAGGCGCGGCATATTTGTAGAATCGCATTCCAAAACATTTCCAAGCTCCGTAGGAGCGACATAGTCGGTTGAACGGTCTGAATATGCCGCTCCTACGGAGCTAGAATTTATTTAATCGGGTCTTCTACAAATATGTCGCGCCTACGGCGCTGTTGTGGGCTGGCAAATGGGGCGAAACTGTCGCTTTTTGACCATCTGAACCCGTCAAAAACCATCGAAAACCTGCATTTTAACCGCACAAACCGGATATTTGCCGCACGGATGGATTTATGCCCGCACGGAAGGAAAGGTGGCTCGCACGGAACGGCCAATTGCCCGCACGGATTGAATTTTGCCCGCACGAACCGGAAAATGCCCCCACGGAACGATTTATTGCCGCACGGAATTGGAATTGTTCCGCACAGATTGATTTGGAGAGTGTGGCAAGGGATTTTTGCCCGCACGGAACAATTCTTCCCGCTTTGTAATTTTCAAAATTGGATTAACCTTCCGTCATGCGGCAATTGCGCGATTTCCTGATTGCAGTCACGGCGGCGGTGGTGCTGGCGCTGGCGGTTTATCTCACGTTCACCACGGCGGGCTGGATGAAACGCGGCGCCGGCGCGCGCCTTTGGAGCACGCCGACGGTGGTGCGCGAGGTGCAGTCGCTCTCCGACCTCGTCACCGTGGAATATGTCATGGAAAAAGTCGTCCTGCTGGAGGACGCCAAATGGTATGGCGAGAGCCGCGTGCTGCTGCTCGCGCACGGCATCGTGAAGGCGGGCATTGACCTGAAACGCCTCCAGCCGGGCGACGTGACGATCTCCGGCAAAACCATTTCCCTCAAGCTGCCGGTGGCGCAAATCACGGACGCCTATCTCGACGACAAGCAAAGCCAGGTCATTGACCACACGACGGGATTGCTGCGGTCGTTTGACAAGGACCTGGAGCAGACGGCGCGGCAGAACGCGGTGGATGACATTGCGCGGGCGGCGCGGCGGGCGGGAATTTTGGACGACGCAAACAAGCGGGCGCGGGCGGAACTGGAAAGTTTCCTCAAGCAGGCAGGCTTTGAACGGGTCGAATTCCGCTGACGACGCTGCCCAGATTCTGGCGGGAGTGTCTTATTTTCACCGGCTGCACCAGCTCGTCAAAACCCTCGATTGGCAGGCGGCGGCGGGGCTGGTGGACTCTTTTTGCGCGCGGCGGAGCGCCAATGGCGGCGAATTGAAGCGCCGCCACCCGCAGATTCATCGCGGCGGCATCGGACGCGCCATGCACGAAAGCTTGAGTGTGAAATTTTCTGGCCACGCAGCAATGACCGCAACTCGTGTGCCAGAAAGTGCGCGTGAAATTTTGTGCGGCCGCAAAATAATTTTCCGCCACCGCGCCACCGCAAATTATTCCCCGCATAAAAAAAGCCCCGCCGTTTCCAGCGAGGCTTTGCGCAAAATGAAGCTGCCTCATTGGGGCACAACGCCGATTTCCGCCGCCGAGGTCCAGGCTGCGTCGTTGACTTCGGAAAGCGCCTTGAGCTTGATGAAGCGGCATTGCTTCGGGTCGAAGGTGACGGTCTTCAAATCCTTGCTGTTTTCAAAAGTTCCCTTGCTGACCGGCTGGCCGAAATCATCGCCGTCGTTGCTGACGTAAAATTCGTAGCCCTTGATGGTGCCGTTCTCGCTGTCGTCCTGACGCGGCAGATAAGTGAAGCCTTTGATCGTCTTGGGCGGCGTGAGTTCAATGACAATCTCATGCGGGCAGGGCGGATTAGTGTCCTGCCATTGCGTGTGCCAGATGGTGTTCGGATCGCCATCAATCGCGTTCGCGCCCTTGCCGTCCTCGCCGGCGGTTTCCTCGCTGTCCGCCCGGACAAATTTGAGCGTGGCGCTGGCCGCAGGCGGCGCGGCTGGCGGAGTTGCCAGCACAATCACCGGCGCGGTGCCACTGGTGGTCGCAGTCTGGCTGGCGCAACCGGCGGAAAGAAACAGGCCGACGGCCAGGGCGGATGCTCCGGCAAACGTGAAGTTCATTTTTGCTTTCATAAAGTTTTATTTGAGTTGGAATTTTAACCGGCAAAAAAGTTTTATCAGGCCGCCGCCGCATAGTCCAGCGAACGCTTCCGCTATCTGCGATTGAGCTGCGCGAGCAGCTTGCCGTGAATCCCGCCAAACCCGCCGTTGCTGAAAACCACCACCACGTCGCCGCCCTGGACATTTTTCACGACGTGCGCGACGATGGCGTCCATGTCCGGCAGATACGCGGCAATTTTTCCAGCAGCCTTCAAATCCTGCATCAGCTTTTCCGGGTTCAATCTTTCGTCCGCCGCGAGCTGCTCCAGCCGCGCGACTTCGGAAACAACAACGGCATCCGCGTCGGCGAACGACAACGCGAGTTCCTCCTGAAAAATTTTCCGCCGCGTCGTGTTCGAGCGCGGCTCGAAGACCGCCCAGATTTTTTCGCGCGGATATTTGATGCGCAACGCACGGAGCGTTTCGCGGATGGCCGTCGGATGATGGCCGAAATCATCAATCACCGTCACGCCGCCCGCGATGCCGCGCACTTCCATCCGGCGCTTGATGCCCTTGAACGTGTCGAACGCGGACTGGATTTGCTTGTTCGATAAGCCGCAATGCTTTGACGCCGCGACGACGGCGAGCGCATTGCGGACGTTGAATTCGCCGACCAGATTCAAATGAAACTTGAAACTGGGAATTTCAAATTCCGTTGCCGTCGGGCCATAGCGAATATTGAAAGCATAAACGGCATAATCTCCGCCGAGGCCAAAACGTTTGACCGGGCAATGCGTCACGTTCAGCAGCGGCGCGAGGTTTTTGTCATCGCCATTACCTAGCAGCAGGCCGTTTCGCGGAATCAATCGGATGAAATGTGAAAATGATTTTTTGACCGCGTGGAGGTTTTCAAAAATGTCCGCGTGGTCGAATTCCAGATTGTTGATGATCGCGACTTCGGGCTGGTAGTGGATGAACTTGCTGCGCTTGTCGAAAAACGCCGTGTCGTATTCGTCGCCCTCGATGATGAACCACTCGCTGTCCGTGAACCGCGCGCCCTGGCCGAGATTGTTCGGGATGCCGCCGATGAAAAAACTCGGGTTCAATCCGTTGTGCTCGAACACCCACGCCAGCAGCGAAGTCGTCGTGGTTTTGCCGTGCGTGCCGGTCACGACGAGCGCTCGTTTGCCGCGGATGAAAAATTCCTTCAACAACTCCGGCAGCGAGCAATAACGCAATTTGTGGTCGAGAACAAATTCCGCCTCGGGATTGCCTCGCGAAATGGCATTGCCGATGACAACCAAATCCGGTTTGTGTGAAAGATTTTTTTCGTCGTAACCGTTCATCACCGCGATTTTTTTCCCGGCGAGAAACGACGCCATCGGCTCGTAAACATTTTGGTCCGAGCCGGTGACGCGAAAACCGCGTTCCTGCATCGCGGCGGCAGCGGCGGCCATGCCCGTGCCGCCGATGCCGGTGAAGTGAACTGATTTGATTTCGGATGAAAACATTTCCAGACAGTTTAACCACCAAGACACAAAGGCACAAAGTTTTTTGAACTCTTGGTGGCTTTGTGACTTGGTGGTTAAGCCTTGAGTTTCTTTTCCAGAATTTCGCCGATAAGATTCGGGTTCGCGTTGCCTTTGCTTAATTTCATCACCTGTCCCTTGAGAAAATTCAACGCGGCGACTTTTCCATTTTTGTAATCGGCGACGGAATTTGGATTTGCAGCAATCGCATCGTCGCAGAATTTTTCAATCGCGCCGGTGTCGCTGACTTGCGCGAGTCCTTTTTCCTGGACAATTGCCGCCGGATATTTTCCGGTCTCGAACATTTCGGCAAAAACCTGCTGGGCGGCGGAACTGCTGATGGTTTTGGCTTCGACCAAATTGACCAGTTCAAGAATCGCTTCGGGTTTGAATTTCAGGTCGGCGAGCGTGAAAAGTAGGGCAGCGCTTCCAGCCTGCCCATCTTCCGTGTTTTCCTGGGCAGGCTGGAAGCCTGCCCTACTTTGATTCGCCTCCGTCATTTTTGCGCGCAAATTATTGATGACCCAGTTGGCGACGGCCTTTGGATTCTTCGATTGCTTTGCGATGCCTTCAAAATAATTTCCGAGCGGCACGTCGTTCACAAAGGTTTCCGCGTCCGGCGCGGGCAGTTGATACTCGCGCATGAAACGCTGCTTGCGCGCGAGCGGCAATTCCACGACGCGCGATTTCACTTCGGCGAGCCACGCATCCGTCGGCGCGAGCGGCATGAGATCGGGATCGGGAAAATAGCGGTAGTCGTGCGCGTGTTCTTTTGTGCGCATTTCATCGGTGATGCCCGCCTCGTCATCCCAGCGACGCGTGGATTGGATTAATTTCTCGCCGCGCTTCACGGCGGCGATCTGGCGCGCAATCTCATATTCCGCCGCGCGGCGCACGCCGGAAAAGCTGTTCATGTTTTTGATCTCGATTTTCGCGCCGAGTTCTTTAGTGCCGACAGGACGGACAGAAATGTTCACGTCGCAGCGCACCATGCCTTTTTCCATGTCGCAATCGGACACGTTGCCGTAGATCAAAATGTCCTTGAGCGCGTTGAGGTATTCGTAGGCCATGTCGGCGCTGGTGATGTCCGGCTCGGAAACGATCTCCATGAGCGGCACGCCGGCGCGGTTGAAATCCACGCCGCTGTTGCGGTCGAAATGCGTGAGCTTGCCCACGTCTTCCTCGAGGTGCGCGCGGGTGATGCGGACGCGGCCCATGCCGTTCACCGAACCCGCACCGCTGAATTCAAATTCAACAAAACCGTTTTGCGTCGAAGGCTTGTCGTATTGCGTGAGCTGGTAATTCTTCGGCATATCCGGGTAGAAATAACTTTTCCGGTCGAATTTCGCGTGGCGCGGAATGGCGCAGTTGAGCAGATAACCGGTCAGCACCGTGAGCCGCAACGCCTCCTCGTTGGCGACGGGCAGGACGCCCGGCATTCCCAGGCAGATGGGACAGACGTTCGTGTTCGGCTCGGAACCGTATTGGTTCGCGCAACCGCACCACATCTTGGATTTCGTTTTGAGCTGGACGTGCGTTTCCAGCCCGATGACGGCTTCATATTCCATTGCGGGAAAAGTTTAACCACGGATGGACGCGGATGCACACGGATTTTTCGGGCGGCGGCGCAGATGAATTTCATTTTTTCTGAAAGATTTTTTGCGGCGGCGCGGCTTCTATCGTAGATTAAACGCCAGTTCGGGCCTGAACGTGAACATGAAAAACATTTGGACAATCGGGATTGGCGCCGCAGCATTGCTGGCGGCGGGCGGGCTGGCGCTGATGCGCAACGCGGGCGGCGGGCAGACGAATGACGTTTCAACCGGTCAAATTTATCAACCAAGCGACATGAAAGATTTCAAGAAACCGGACGCGGCGGAGTTGAAGCAGAAGCTGACGCCGGAACAGTTCGCGGTCACGCAGCAGGCGGCGACCGAGCCGCCGTTCCACAACGAGTTTTGGGACAACCACGCGCCGGGCATTTATGTGGACGTGGTTTCGGGCGAGCCGCTGTTCAGTTCGCTCGACAAGTTTGATTCGGGCTGCGGCTGGCCGAGTTTCACGAAGCCGCTGGCCGACCAGGAAGTTGTCGAGAAATCGGATGCTTCCCTTTTCATGGAGCGGACAGAAGTGCGCTCGAAAACGGCGGACTCGCATCTCGGCCATGTTTTTGACGACGGGCCGGGGCCGACGCATCTGCGTTACTGCATCAACTCGGCGTCGCTGCGGTTCATCCCGCTGGACAAAATGGCGGCGGAAGGCTACGGCGCGCAACTCGCGCCGTTCATCAAAGCCGGACTCTACCAACCGGCGGACGCGCCGGCGCAAACCAATTCACCGCCGAAAAATTGAGCGGCTTTGAAATGTTTGCCAGGCATTGATTAAAAACAACCACGGCCATGCCGACGATTTTCGAGAAAGATGGATTCAAGTTTTTCTTTTACACCAACGAGCATCGTCCGATTCACGTCCACGTCCGTTATGGCGGCGGCGAAGCGGTGTTCGAGGTGGAAAACCAGGTGGAACTGCGCGAGTCGCAGGGACTCAAGCTGCGCGAATTGTCCAGAGCTGAAAAACTTGCGGAAGAAAATAAAAAGCTGATAATGAAGAAGTGGCATGAACACCTTGGCTGACATCGCCGTTGCCGCCGCTCACAAGGACGGACAAATCATCGTCCGCATGGAAAGCGGCGCGGAAATCCGTTTTCCCGTCGCGGAAAATCCGCGGCTCGCGCGCGGCACGCACCGGCAGTTGAACCGCATTGAGATTTCGCCGTTCGGTCTGCACTGGCCGGAACTGGACGAGGATTTGTCGTTTCGCGGGTTGCTCGAAGGCGATCACGGCCAGTTTCAGAAAAAGGCCAAAGCCTGACGCCCGACAATCCGCGCGCCAGCCAGTTGCCGAGCACGAAGGGGAAATTGTGGAATAGTCGCACAACTGAAGCAGCCCCGCGAGAATTCGTTGCAAATTCGGCTCGACACGCGAACGGGGCGGAAATAGGGTCGGGGAGGTGAAACTAGATTGGCCACCTCAATGTTAGGCTTCAACAATATGACGCGACCTGTCAAAATCGGCCTTGGTTTTCTGGCAGTGGTTATCCTGCTTGCTGCTTTGATGATTCGTCCCAGTGACCTCGCGCCATTTGGCAGCCTTTTTCGCAAAGAGCTGACCTTCCAACTGCCGAAAGATTTTGAAGGTCGCATCTTCATCGTAGGCGTTCCGAATGATTTGACCGTGGTTAGAAAGAATGAATCAGATCCAATTAAAATTCAAACCAATGGGGTAGGCCATGTTCCATTCGGGACGTGGATTAACCTGAACAAGCAAAAACTAATCGCAACATACCGGGATGGACGACGAGTGGCTGTTACGCCTATCAGTTCGGAATCTGGTGGTGGTGATATTTCCGTTCAGGCGTTTGGGGTCGGACATTTTAGTGAAAATTTCTCTTCGAGTTTAAGAAATGAAGCAAAAGACTTGTTAAAAAATGAATAAAAAGCCTAATGCGGAGATAGGCTGCAAATTCTTTTCGCCAAAAAAAACGCCCCGCAATTGCTCGCGGGGCGTTTGGTGTTAGCAGATTTATTTCACGCGCCGACGCTGGCGAGTTCTTCGTTGTTCTCCACGTTCACGATCTTGAACTGTTCGGCGTGCATACCGGTGTCGGCGCGGAAGGACAGCTTGCCGAAGTAGCGTTTCTCCATCTCGATGAGATGTTTCTCGTCCTCGGTCCGCAGCCGGTCCAGCACGGTCGGATGCACGACGATGCGCAACTGGAAGTCGTTTTCGTCGCGCGTGCGCTTCTTCAGGAGTTCCTGGAGCTTGCGCTGGATCTCCACGCTCATGGTGGTGGTGCTCTTCACCTTGCCGCGGCCCTTGCAATACGGGCAGTCGTCATAGACGGCGGCGCGCACGCTTTCGCTGTGGCGCTGGCGGGTCATCTCCATCAGGCCGAGCTGCGAGATGGGCAGGATGTGGGTCTTGGCCTTGTCGCGGCGCAGGCCGTCGCGCATCCGGTTGTGGACCTGCTGGCGGTCGCGCCCGGATTTCATGTCAATGAAGTCGAGCACGATGAGTCCGCCCATGTTGCGCAGGCGGAGCTGCCGCGTAATTTCCTCGGCGGCTTCGAGGTTCACTTTCAGGATGAGCGCCTCCTGATCCTTGCCACCCTTGTGGCGGCCGGTGTTGACGTCAATGGCCACGAGCGCCTCGGTTTCATCAATGACGATGTAGCCGCCGCTCTTCAAATGCACCTGGCGGGAAAAAGTATTTTCCAACTGCTTGCTGATGCCGAAGCGGTCGAACACGGGCTGGGCCTCGGTGTATAATTTGATCTTGCTGGCCGAGCGCTTGGAGATTTTGGAAATCATGTCGCGCATCCGGTCGTGGGCTTTCTGCGTGTCCACGACGATGCGCTCAACGTCCTCGGTGAGGAAATCGCGCACGGTGCGTTCGATCAGGTCGGGTTCCTGAAAAACGCACGTCGCCATCGGCTGCTTTTTGATCTTCTCGGAAACGTCGTTCCATTCTTCGAGCAGCAACGCGAGGTCGCGGACGAAGTAACGCAACTGCTGGCCTTCGCCGGCGGTGCGCATGATGACGCCCATGCCGTCGGGGATGTGCAGTTCGCGGAGGATTTTCTTGAGGCGCTTGCGTTCCTCGGGATTTTCAATCTTGCGCGAAATGCCGGACTGGTCGGAGTTCGGGAGCAGCACGAGAAAACGTCCGGGCAGCACGATGTTCGTCGTGACGCGCGGGCCTTTGGTGCCGATCGGGCCTTTCGTGACCTGCACGATGATGTCCGAGCCGGGCGAGTAGAGACGCGGAATGTCCTTCTGCGTGATCTTCGGGCGGTCGCGGCGTTTCGCGCCTTCGCGCTCGACGATTTCCACGCCGGAGTCGAACTGGTTCGGGACGATGTCCCAATAATGCAAAAACGCATTTTTCTCAAAGCCGATGTCCACGAACGCGGCCTTGAGTCCGTCCTCGAGGTTGCGCACCTTGCCCTTGAAGATGCTGCCGACGAGGCGTTCTTCGGTCGTGCGCTCGATGTTGAATTCCTCCAGCTTGCCATCTTCGGTGACGGCGACGCGCGTTTCGAGCGTCTCGGCGTTGATGATGACTTCCTTGTGAAGCTTCTTTTCCGGGCGGATGAGCTGCTGAACTTTTTTAACGATGTTCGTCGCGGCCGTCCGGATGGTTTCGATCAAACCCTTCGGCTGCTCGGGGATTTTCACCGGCGCGAATTTGTCCTCCGCTTCCGGCGCGGGCGCGGGCGCCTCGTGCGTGTGCGCCGGCGGCGCATTCTCAACGGCGGGCGTTTCAGGCCGGCCTTCGGGCGGCAGGCCGGCGGCGATGTTTTCCGCGCGTTCAATTTCGTGCAGATGGCGTTTCTCAAACAGCCGGTCGGTGCCACCCTGTTCGCTCACCACGTCGGCGCGGGCCTCGACGGCGTCGCGGTCGGCTTTTTGGTGGGCGGGGTTCAGGCCGCCTTTGGGCTTGAACCGCATTCCACGGCGGCGCCGCGAGAAGTTGTTGTTGTTCATAATCAGTATCCTCTTCGATTCATGTAGACGTTTTGCATCAGGCCCAGGGCGATCAACGAGCACAGCACTGAAGACCCGCCGTAACTTAACAGCGGCAGTGGGATGCCCGTAACCGGGACGATGCGAATGTTCATGCCGATATTGATGAAAACGTGGCTGAACAGGAGCGTCACGACGCCCACCGCCACGAGTTTCCCCAGGCGATCGCGCGCCTGGCCGGCGATTCTCAAACCGGTGAAGAGAACCACCGCATACAGCGTCAGCACCACGATGGAGCCGACGAATCCTTCCTCCTCGGCAATGACGGAGAAAATGAAATCATTTGGAGCTTCTTTCCACGGCAAAAATCCGAGCGAGGTCTGGTCGCCTTTGCGCCAGCCTTTGCCTAGCAATCCGCCGGAGCCGACCGAAATCAACGCCTGTCTGCCTTGATACGAACTTTCAAATTGCACACTCCGCGCCTCGGCCTTTTGTGCCGGTGTCGCGTTTGCGTCCGCAAAATCTTTTCCGAAATAAACCAGCAATCTTTGCCGCTGATAATCCTGTAGTATCGGAATTTGCAGCGCACGCGGCGCGAACAAAATATCCGCGAGCAGCAGCACGACCAAAATCCCGACCGCCGCGCCGAGCTTCAGCAGATATTTTTTCGGTGTGCCGGCGACGAACATCATCACCACGCCGGTCGGCAATAATACGAGCGCCGAACCCAGATCCGGTTCCTTCAAGAACAAAACAAACGGCAGCATCATCAGCCCGATGCCTTTCCATAAAACATCGCGCTGCTTCAATTCATCCGGCGGACGGCTCAAAAAATTTGCGCCCGCCAGAACGAACGCCACTTTCGCAAATTCGCACGGCTGAAATTGGAACAGTCCGAGATTGATCCAGCGCCTCGCGCCGTTATGCACCGTGCCGACGTGCGGAATCAAAACGGCGACCAGGCAGAGAATCATCGCCCAATACGCCACGAACGACCACCGCGCCAACGTGTGATAATCTACCAGGCACACCGCCGCGCCCGCGCCGATGCCCAGACCATACCAGATGACCTGCTTGAACCACAACTGGACGAACCAGGCCTTCCCCGTCTCCACCGGATTCACCATCGTCGCGCTGAACACAAAGGCCGTGCCAATGAGCATCAGCCCCGCCAGCGCGACCAGTTGCAGCCGGTCGAGCTTCGCGTATTTCTCGTTGAGCGCGTCGTTGGTCATTTTATTTCACCGCCGCCAGAATTTTCGGCGCGGTTTCCTTCTTCAAAATCGTTTCGTAAATGTCGTGCGCAATCGGCGCGCAGGTCGTGCCGCCGGAACCGCCGCTGGTTGATTCGACCATGACGACCACGGCGTATTTCGGATTTTCAAACGGCGCGAACGACGCGAACCAATAGTTGTGGCCGATGGTGCGGTTGTGCTCGTGCTGCACCTGCGCCGTGCCGGTCTTGGCGGCAATCCGCAGGCCGTTCACCGCCGCCGCCGTGCCGGTGCCTTCGCTGCTTTCCACGTCCGCGAGCATCGCGTCGCGCAAAATGTTCAGGCTGCGCGGATGCACGGTCAGATGATCTCGCACCAAACCGGACGGGAAGTTCGTCGCCAATTCACCTGTTGAGTTGTCCTGCGGCTCGATGCGCTCGACGAGGCGCGGCCATAAAACCGTCCCGCCGTTCGCAATCGCCGAAATCATCACGGCCATCTGAATCGGCGTCACGTCAATCGGGCCCTGCCCGATGCACACGTTCGCCGTGTCACCGTCGCGCCAGCCGGAATGGATCTGTTTTTCCGTCGGAAAATTTCCGCGCGTTTCCTGGTTCGTGAAAAGTCCCGTGTGCTCGCCGAGAAGAAATTCCTGGCCGACGCGAATGATGTTCTCGATGTGAGCAACGGTCAGTCCCGCGTTAATGAAATACGAGTTGCTCGAATGGATGAACGCCTTTTGAAATTTGTAATCGCCCGGCGCGGCCAAGTCCTCAATCTTGCGCTCGCCGACATAAATGCAGCCTTTGCCCGGACGCGCGGGATCGGCCTGCACGCGGTAAATTTCGTTCGTGTTCAACCCGTTTTCCAAGGCCGCAAGCGCAACAACGGTTTTGAAAATCGAGCCGGGCGCATAATTTTCATACGTCGCGCGGTTTTTTTCGGCGGTCTTGTCTTGCAGCTCCTGATATTTCTCGCGCGAAATTCCCTGCGCGAAATCGTTCGGGTCAAATGTCGGTGACGATGCCATCGCCAGCACGTCGCCGCTGCGCACGTCCATCACCACGACCGCCGCGTGCGCGTCCGCGCCCTGCTGGCGCATGAGCGATTCCTCGGCGCTGCGCTGGAGGTCGAGGTCCAGCGTCAGCATGACATTATCTCCGGGTGCCGGCTGGCTGTCCACGTCCGCCGACTGGCGATAGCCAAAATTATTCACCAGCACGGACTCCACGCCCGCGCGCCCGTGCAACACGGAATCATATTTGCCCTCGATGCCCGTCACGCCGATATAATCCGGCAGCCGGTAATTGAAAAAAGAATCCTCGCCGCTGATGGAACTGTTGTCCCGGCGCAATTCGCCGAGCAGATGCGCCGCCGTCATGCCGGACGGATAATTGCGCACCGACTGCAAATCCAGGTCTGCACCCAGCCCGGCCGGATAATTCTCCTCAAACCGCGCGATCTGCGCGGCGTCCAGATTTTTCAAAACCGGATATGGCAGCGCGCGGGCTTTTTCGTAGGCGTTCTCAAAATCCTTCGCGTCGAAGGCCGGCGGCTGGCCCACGATTTCGCCCAGCCGCGCGACCACGCCGGCGGCCACCCGCGCGCGCGCCTGCACGCCGAGCTGCCGCAACTGCTCCGGCTTGAAAACAAATTGTTTCCGCTCCGCTTTCGTCAGCGCGCGCCCCGTCTTTTTTTCCTGCGCGGCGATGATGTGCGCCCGCGCGTTCGTGGCCTGCGCGTATTCAACGTCGTAGGCGGCGGCAAACTGGTTCCGCAAATCATCGAGATAAAGGCTCAAGTTGTAGCGCGGAACATTCTCCGCCAGCACGCGGCCTTCGCGATCCAGAATTTTTCCGCGCACGGCGGGAACGCGGATGGTGCGATACGACTGCGTTTCCAGATGGATGCGATAGTCGTGCGCCGAGACGACCTGCACCCACCACAAGCCCGCGAGCAAAATGAGCAGCCCGCCCGCCAGCACCATCGCCACCAGGCGAAGATGTGCGTCGTTCTTTTTCAGTTCGTCAAAAACTAACATATTAGTCCAATGTCCAATGTCTAAAGTCCAAAGCCAAAAAACAGCCGATGATTCGCGCGAATCGTGACTTTGGACATTGGACTTTGGGCTTTGGACTCATTTTGCTTTTTTGCCGCGATGGATTTCGCGGTCTTCACGGAAACTTGCTTCCGTGCGCAATTTGTAACCGAGCGCGTGGCCGAACCATTCAGCCAGCGAAAAAATAATGGGTGTCGCCGCCGCGCCGCCGGCGGTCATCACGAGCCATTGCCAGAGCGAACCCCAGCCGAGGAGCGGTTCTTTGCCGCCGTTGAGCAGCAGCAAAACCGTCAGCGCCGGGACCAGCGCGCTCGCCGCCGCGCCGAGCATGAACTGCGCGAACGGCGTGTCCCGCAAAATCAGATCGCGCCGGAGATAAATGGGAAAACCTGCAACCATCAGCGGCAGAATCGTCACGCCCAGCGGATTCGCCGAGAGCGAGTCGAACCACATTCCGCCCAGAACGGCGAGCAGCGAGAGCGTCACGATGTCGGCGTTCAACGCGGCATAAACCATCAGCGCGGGCAGCAGATCAACCTGCGCGCCGAGCAGGCTGTGCGGCGCGGAAAGCGTGGCCTCGCCGAACACGGCGAGAAACGCGAATGACAAAATCAAGGCTGGTTTGAAAAGATTCATTTGAACAAAACCCAGACTTGTTCGAGCGCGCCGAGATTGGCGTCGAGCTTCACGCTGGCTTCTGTGGCAAGACCGTATTCGATGGTCTGTGCGGACACGATTTTGCCAATCGGAATGCCCTTCGGAAAAACGCCGCCGAATCCGCTGGTGAGGACGTTCTGGCCGGGTTTCAAATTCGCGCTGCTGGAAAGGTAGTTCATCTGGACGAGCGAATTGTCGAGCGGGCCGCTCGCGCTCAAGATGCCCATGTCGTGCGTGGAATTTTCAACGAGCGCGGACACGCGGCAGTCCGGGTCGCCAATCAGGACGACCTGCGCGCTCACATAGCTGACGGTCGAAACGCGGCCAACCAGGCCGGCGTCGGTCAGCACGGGCTGGTTCGTCTGGATTCCATCGCGACTGCCGAGATCAATTTGAATGGTGCGCCACCAGTTCGCCGGGTCGCGCATGACGACGTTGGCGAGCTTCAATTTCCACGGAGCTTGTTTCTGCCAGCCGAGAAGATTTCGCAACTGGTCGTTTTCTCGCGCGACGGCGGTGGTCTGGATTTGCTGTTCCTTGAGCTGCTGGTTTTCGCGGCGGAGCGAATCAATTTGTTTGAGCAGTTCGCGGCGCGGCAGGACGGAATCAGCGAGGTCGGCGGGCAGTTGCTGGCCGGCGTTGGCCACGCCAAACAGCGGCAGAAACCAGCTTCCGACGGCGAGCTTCAGGCGCGAGGTCGCGCGCGTGGGCAGGCTCAAAAGAACGACTGCCACGAACACCACCGCGCCGAGCGCGAGATAATTTTTTTGCTTAAACATCCGCAGCGTGGCGGCTTCGCAGCCGCCGTGCGGTGAACTCCCGGAAGAATCAGTATTTGGCGTTGGTCGCGACGCGTTTCAGGAATTCGATCTCCTGCAACACGCGGCCCGTGCCTTCGGCGACGGCGCTCATCGGGTCGTCGGCGAGATGCACGGGCAGGCCGGTTTCGGCGGCCACGAGCTTGTCAATGCCCCGGATCAGCGAGCCGCCGCCGGCCATCACCAGGCCGCGATCCACGAGATCGGCGGCGAGTTCTGGAGGGCAGCGTTCAAGCGTGATCCGGATGGATTCGAGAATGCTCGAAAACGGTTCCTGCAAGGCTTCGCGGATTTCCTCGGAACGGACGGTCAATGTCTTGGGCAGGCCGGAACCGAGGTCGCGGCCTTTGACATCCATCGTCAGTTCTTGTTCCAGCGGAAATGCGGAGCCGATGCGAATCTTGATTTCTTCAGCGGTGCGTTCACCGATCATCATGTTGTAGGCACGTTTCATGTGGGCGATGATCGTGGCATCCATTTCGTCCCCGCCCACCCGCAGGCTGCGGCTGAAGACGATGCCGGCGAGCGAGATGATTGCGATTTCGCAAGTCCCGCCGCCGATGTCCACGATCATGTTGCCCGCCGGTTCATGCACCGGCAGACCGACGCCAATGGCCGAAGCCATCGGCTGCTCGATCAAATAAACCTCGCGCGCTCCCGCGTGCGTGGCGGAATCTTTGACAGCCCGTTTCTCCACTTCGGTGATTCCCGAAGGAACTGCGACCACTACTCGTGGCGCAATCAACTTTCTGTGGTGAACCTTTTGGATGAAGTGGCGCAGCATCGCCTCGGTGATTTCGAAGTCGGCAATCACGCCGTCTTTCATCGGGCGGATGGCCACGATGTTGCCGGGCGTGCGGCCCAGCATTCTTTTTGCTTCTTCACCGACCGCCAGCACATTGGTTGTGCCGGCCTGAATGGCCACGACCGAAGGTTCGCGCAGGACGATTCCACGGTCCCGCACATAGACGAGGGAATTTGCGGTGCCCAAGTCTATTCCAATATCGTTGGAGAACAGGCTTTTGAATTGCTCAAACATGAATGTGCCTAATCGCCCACAGTTAAAACCGCGCCAAGGCAAAGGTCAAGCGGCGAATGTCACAGACATTTTATCTCGGTCAGGCTGATGAGGAGCGGAAGTTTTTTGCTGAATCGTGGCAATGGCCGGCTTTATTGTCGGGAATGGCGCGAAATTATGCCCGCCACAAAAAATGCACAGGCAGTTTTTTTACAGCTTGGTTTCGTCAATGATTGGACAATCTATTTAATTCGCCAACAATCGGCTGACTTCCGATGAAAGAATGGGTGAAACAAGCCGGACAGTGGCATTCCTGTTCCCAAAGTCGGCAACAGCTTCCAATTCGGCAAAGGGCGTTGCAAATTTACAAGGCACGTCGTTTGTTGGTTAGACATGACGGGAAATAAAATCATAAAGATTTGTTAAAGGCGGAAATGCGATTAACGAGCAGGCATTTCCGGCCAGCGAAACCAGCCAACATCTAATCAGTGAAGCTACCGGAAGATTTCGTTTGGTCGGCACATAGCGGCAAATCAAATAAATCAAAGTTCCTTCGATAATTACTATCAATCCTTCACCAAGCGCCGCAGCAAAAGCCGGACGCATATCTTGAAATTGCCAAAGAAAACCAAGAAATGCCGGATACGTTATCAAGTGCAATCCGAGAATCCATAAAATGAGAAGGCACGGCCTCCGAAAGCGGCGGAGCAACAACAAAATGCAAACCGCCTCCAAGAGAATTGAAAAGCCGATGAGAAAAGAAATTTCAGGCGTGACGGATTTTTCTGGAAGCTCAAGGGGATCGGCTTGCGCGGAAAAACTGTATAAAAGAATTGCGGCCAAAACTCCCAGCCGCCGGATGTAAGATGGATTTTGTAGTTTCATTTTATTCCTGCTTTGGAAGCGCTTGCGGGATCAATTTCTTTAAGCTGGTTAGTTGCGTTCATGCGAACATCATCGTCAGGGTCGTTCAAAAGTTTTACGAAAAGCGGGATTGCCTGTTTGCGTTGTTCGGGAAATTTGTCACCGACTCCGTCCATCAAAGTATTGGCGGCCAGACCACGCACATTGGCAAATTGATTGGTCAGCCCTTTGATTAAAAACGGCATAGAGTTTGAGCCTGTGCCGCAGGTGGCGATCATGGCGGTCAGCGCGGTGTCTTTATTTGTGCTGTCCATGAGCACCCATAACTCTGGCAGCGCGGGCTTGGCCTGTTCGCCCAAGGCAATGAATCCACCGGCGGCATCAATGTTAATCTGGAAAGGACTGAAGCAATACTGTGGCCGCACATAAACCAGCCGCTTTAACAAGGCGGGAATCGCGTTGGTTCCCAATTGATGAATTGCGTCTTTTGCCGCCGGGGTTAAATCGCCTCCGCCTTCGATGCGCGTTTCCAACCATTCGCCCAATTGCTTGTCGTGATAACTCGGTTCGTCGGAAAATAGAAATGCGTCCGGGTGGTTGGTCGTATATTGATCGGTGAGGAATCCTTTTGCGGCCAAAGCAAGGTCGGAATCGGAATCGGCGGCGACGGTTTGCATCGCTGAATCAATTTGCGCAGTCACCGGATAATGGCGTAACAACCCGAACGCCTCGCGCCGCACGGCGAGGTTGGGTGATTGCAATCGGGTTAGAATCATCGGCAACGCTTCGTCTGGTCTGACATCGGCCAATGCTTGCATGGCGGCATCAACCCAAGGTTTTCCCTGCGCAAGAAAATTTGTGAAAATGGGCAATGCCCTGTCAGGTGCGATGATAATTAAAGTTCTCAACGCCATGCCCGCCACGCTTCCGCCACTGCTGACGAGATTTGTCAAAATCGGAAAAGCGACCAACGCATTTGTGCCAAAGTTGGCAAGTGAACTCGCTGCGTGCGAACTGACAGAATCGGAAGAATCTTTCAAAGCCGCGATCAGAAGTGAGATGGCCAGTTCCGGTGCTGACGTTTGAATCCCAATGTCATCCACGGCATCGGCGCGCACGGCGTCTGAAGAATCTTGAAGCCGGTTTTTTATGCGGACGATATAAACTCCGACATCATCCGTGACCGCCGCCAGATTATCCATGCTCCATTGTCTGACGCGCTCGTCTTGATTGGTGAGCGCCCCGCAAAAAACAGACTCGGCTGGTTTGCCGATGAACACCAAACATCGTTCGGCGGTGAACGTGTTGTCTTTTTCATCAAGCAGTTTTGCCAGTTCTCCAACTGCGGGCGCGGCATTCGTTCCCAACACTTCAAAACCGGCGATGCCAAGCTGTTGAAAATCTTCGGCAGAATGCCAATGAAGAAATTCGATTCTCCATTCCTCGTTCTTTTTAATAATCCATGTGCTGACGGGATCATCTTTTGCTCCGACCAACTTAAGTAGTTTCGGCAGGGCTTTTTTAGCTCCAATCGCACGAATGGCGTTTTGAGCTTCCGCGAGCCGTTGTGTTTCCATCAGCGGCGTATCGGAGCATTGTTGCAACCAACTCGTTAAAGTTCGTCCGTGATGGCGTGGTTCGCTGACGCAAATGGCCAAAACACCAAGCATTGCGACGATAAATAAAACAAAAATGAAGCGCGGCTTCACGGCTTGGTTTCGTCAATGATTGGACAGTCTATCGCCAATCTCACATTTTCATGTCCGGTGGCCTTTTACGTCTTTCCAGAAGGATTGCCAAGCTTTATTTGGCACATAATCGCAATCGCGTCATTTACGCAACATATTTTCCCGGCAAATTTTGGAATAAACTTCCGCCAGCGGCTTCAGCGTGCGCGGCAGTTTTTCATCCGCAAAATCCACGGCCAGCAGGCCGAATTTTTTCGTATAGCCGAACTGCCACTCGAAATTGTCCAGCAGCGACCAGTAGAAAAATCCGCGCACGTCCACGCCATCGTTTATCGCGCCGTGCAGCGCGGAGAGATTTTCGCGCAGGTCGCGCTCGCGGAATTTTTCGTCATCCGAGGCCGCGCCGTGTTCCGTGATGTAAATGGGCAGATGAAATTTTCGTTGCAGATATGATAGGATTTTCACCATGCCTTCAGGATAACGCTCCACCATGTCGTCGCAGACAAAACCGAAATCCTTCAAAGTTTTCACCGGCGCGCCGCTGGCCGGAATCATCGCGCGAAAATGATGGAAGCGCACCCGGCCATAATAATTCAGGCCAATGAACGTCGAAGCCCGCCGCCGTCCGCCGCCGAGAAACGCATCCAGCACAAATTTATTGAATGTGTAATGACAGCCGAACGCCGTCGCGCGATCCCACAACGAATAATTTTTATGCGCGTGGAAAAACGTCCAGTTCTTGGCGATGCCCACTTCCGGTCTGCGCCCCGAAAAAATTCCTTCGCGCCGGATGACACGGCTGGCCTGGACGTGCGCCCGCGCCATGTTTGCGATCACGCGGCGGAACTGGCCGAGCCGCCACTTGCGCTGCGGCGGAAATCCGCCGAGCACATACGCCACGCACGCGTAAGTGTCCGGCTCGTTGAACGTGTTCCACAAAAAAACTTTTTCTTTGAGCGCGGCAACCAGTTTGCGGACGTAATCCACAAACGCCGGAACCGTCGCCGCGTTCGTCCAGCCGCCGGCGGCGTTGATCCACGGCGGATTGGAAAAATGATGCAGCACCACCATCGGCGTGATGCCCGCCGCGCGCAGGCGTTCGAGCAAGTCCACATAGCGCGCCAGTTCATTTTGGTTCAGCGGCGCGAACGGCGCGGATTGCAGCCGCGACCATTCGATGCCGAAACGATACGCATTCACGCCGAGCTTGCGCATCCAGTCCACGTCTTCGGGATAGCGGTGATAATGATCGCACGCCACATGGCAATTCCCGCCGTCCTGTGCGACGAAATCCGTCCATTCATTTTCGACGTGGCCTTCCACCTGCGTCGGCGACGTGGCCGCGCCCCAGAGAAAATTTTCCGGGAACCGCAAATTATTTTCAGGCGAAGGCGTGGACATTTTTCAGGCGCGGCAGAATAACCGGCGCTGCCCGAAACTCACGCAAAAACAATTTTGGAAAAATTCGCGCTCCGGTTTCAATGTGTGTCCGCGCCCGGATTGCGCTTTGCACCATGTCCCTGCGGATTTAACCTGTCCGCATGGCTTGGTTCACTGACCGACATTTCTTTCTGCTCGCCGTCAGCCTTTACGGCTTGTGCGCGGTGCATTCGGTTTTCCTCTGGCGCAAGGGTTTTCGCCGGGACGACCATGTGATTTTTTTCCTGCTGCTCGCCGGTTTCGCGCTGCACACCACGGCGATGTTCAAACGCGGCCTGCGGCTGGACGCCTGCCCGGTCAACAATCTTTACGAGGCCACGACGTTTCTGCTCTGGGCGCTAGCGCTCGCGTGCCTCGCCGTCGGCCTGCTGCCGCGTTTGAAATTTCTCGGCGCATTCGCCTCGCCGGTGCTCTTCGCCGTCGGCGTGTTCGCGCTCATGCCGTCGCTCGACCCGCCGCACGGGCCGAAGCCGGATTTTTCCAACTGGCTCACCAGCCTGCACGCGGCGACGATTCTGCTGGCCTACGGCGCGCTGGGCCTTGGCGCGGTGGCGGCGGGAATGTTTTTGCTGCAACGGCGCAACTTGAAGGAGCACAAGGTCAGCGCCGTGCTGTCGGTATTTCCGTCCATCCAGCGGCTCGAAATGATTTCGGCGCGGCTGGTGTTCGCCGGTTTTGTTTTGTTCACCGTCGGCCTGGCCGCCGGGCACGAGCTGCCGCGCAAAGCGGACGTTTCGTTTTTTTTCGATCCCAAAGTTCTTTGGTCGGTGCTGATGTGGCTCGTGTATTTGGAATTGCAGGTGGCGCACAAATTTTTCGGCCGCTCCAGCCGCAATTTCGCCGTCGGCGTTATCGTCGCGTTTGTGTTTTTGCTGCTGACCTTCTGGATCACGAACCTGGATTCGCCGTTGCATCATCCATGAAAAAAGAGTGGCGAGCGACGAGTGACAAGTGGCGGGCGCGGGCGGCGCTGGTTTTGCGGGCGCGCTGCGCGTTGAACCTTCAACCTTCAACCTTCAATCTTCAACCTTGATTTCCGTCGTCGTCATCGGCCTGAACCACCGCACGTCGCCCGTGGAACTGCGCGAACGCTTCGCCTTTGCCGACGAAAAAATTCCCGGCGCGCTCCAGGCCTTGCGCGAGTCCGGCGTCGCCAGCGAGGCGGTAATTCTCTCGACGTGCAACCGCGTGGAAATTTACGCCGCAACTGCGTCCGCGCCGGAAGCCGCGTTCGCCGGATTGAAAAAATTTCTCGTCACGCATCACGCCTTTGACGGCCCGTTGAACGATGAGCTTTACACTTTCGCCGAACCGCAGAGTTTGCAGCACCTTTTCAAAGTCGCCAGCGGCCTCGACTCGATGGTGGTTGGCGAGACGGAAATTTTCGGCCAGCTCAAGCAGGCTTACGAACTCGCGCTCGCGCATCAGCACACCGGCGCGCGGCTGAACCGGGCGTTCCAGCGCGCCTTCAACGTCGCCAAGCACATCCGCACCGAGACGAACATCCAGCGCGGCAGCGTTTCCGTGATGTCCGCCGCCGTGGAGCTTGCGGAAAAAATTTTTTCCTCGCTTGCCCGGCACGAAGTCCTCGTCATCGGCGCCGGCGAAACCAGCGAGAAAACCGCCCGCGCGCTGCAATCGCGCGGCGTGAAAAAAATCACCGTGACGAACCGCTCGCCCGAACGCGCCGCCGCGCTCGCAGCAGAACTCGGCGGACGCGCCGTGCCGTTTGAAAATTGGCCGGAGGAGTTTGAGCGCATTGACATCGCCATCAGCAGCACCGCCGCGCCGCAGCACATTTTGGATCGCGCGAAGCTGGAGCCGCTGATGAAGCGGCGCCGGAACCGTCCGCTGCTGCTCATTGACCTCGCCGTGCCGCGCGACATTGACCCCGCCGTCAACGCGCTCGACAACGTCTATCTCTACAACGTGGACGACCTGCAAAGCGTTGCCGATGATTATTTGAACTTGCGAAAAGAGGAAATCGTCCGCTGCGAAAAAATCATCGCTGAAAAAGTCGCGGCGCTGCTGGAGGCGAACAAATTTTCAGATGCGGATGGGCGCGGCCGCTGAAGCACGCTGGCGGCGCGCTACCAATAATGATGCACCAGCGGTCTGATCTGGCCGGAATAAATCGCGCCAATTTTTTTCATCGTCGCAGCGGACAGCGGCGGCAGGTCCGACGACGCAATGTTTTCCGCGACCTGCGCCGGGCGTTTCGCGCCGGGAATCGCGCACGTCACGGCGGGAAATTCCAGAATCCAGCGCAAGGCCAGTTGCGCCAGCGTCGCATTTTTTGGCGCGAGCAATTTCAATTCTTCCACCGCGCGCAAACCGGTTTCGAAATCCACGCCGGAAAAAGTTTCGCCGCGGTCAAACTCCTCGCCGTGACGGTTGAATGCGCGATGGTCGTCCGGCGCAAACTTGCTGGCGCGCGTGATTTTGCCAGACAACATTCCCGACGCCAGCGGCACGCGCGCAAGGATACCGACTTTGCGTCTCCGCGCCTCGCTGAAAAACAGTTCCGCCGGGCGCTGCCGGAAAATGTTGAAAATGACCTGCACGGACTGCACGTTTGGAAATTCAATGGCCTTCAACGCCTCCTCGATTTTTTGCACGCTCACGCCGTAGTGCCGCAGCTTGCCGGCTTTGACGAGGTCGTCGAGAATCCCAAACACTTCCGGCATATAATAAACCTCGGTGGGCGGACAATGCAGTTGCAGCAGGTCAATTGCGTCCGTGTTCAGGTTTTTCAAACTGCGCTCGATCCACGACGTGAGATTCTTGCGGCTGTAACCTTCCGTCGTCTGTTGCGGCAGCCGGCGTCCGGCCTTCGTGGCGATGTAAAATTTTTCTTTCCGCTCCTTTTTCAACTTCGCCATCAGGCGTTCGCTGCGGCCGTCGCCATAAACGTCCGCCGTGTCGAAAAAAATCACGCCGCCGTCGAGCGCAGTGTGCAGCGCGGCGAGCGAATCCTGGTCGCTCACGTCGCCCCACGAGCCGCCGATGGCCCATGCGCCAAAACTGATTTCCGAAATTTTCCAGCCGGTCCGGCCAAGGGTGCGGTAATTCATGCGCGCAGGTTAGATGAAAAATTATTTCAGGCAAAGATGCAAATGAGTTGCGTCCAGGACGCGTCGTGACGAAAATCCAGCATGGCAAAAGTTGAATTAAAAATGGAAAAGCTCGCGACCGGCAGCGGCGCGCCTCCGAAAAAGGGCGACACCGTGACCGTGCATTACACCGGCACGTTCACTGACGGCAAAAAGTTCGACAGCTCCGTGGACCGTGACCAGCCGTTCGCGTTCGTGCTCGGCGCGGGCGAGGTCATTGCCGGCTGGGATCTCGGTGTCGCCACGATGAAAATCGGCGACAAGGTGAAAATGACCGTTCCGCCCGAACTCGCCTACGGCCCCAACGGCTATCCCGGCGCGATTCCGCCAAACGCCACGCTGGTTTTTGAAGTCGAGCTGCTCGGCATCGGCTGAAAAATCCTCCACATCCTCGTCCTCAATTCAAAGCGAGGATGAGAATGAGGACGACGAGGAGGATGATTTTTCACTCGCAACCGAATCATTTTTTGCTAGTCTCACGCCCGCAATTGAGGCGAATTTTATCCTATGAAAAAATATCTCGTTGAGTTCATCGGCCAGTTTCTGTTCGTGCTCACTGTTGGCATGGTGGTCATTGATCCCGGCATCGGCAGCCTCGCGCCGCTGGCGATTGGCTCGGTGTTGATGGTCCTGGTTTATGCCGGCGGCCATGTTTCCGGCGGCCACTACAATCCCGCCGTCACGCTCGCCGTGTGGCTGCGCGGCCGGTGTCCGACGGCGGATGTTCTGCCTTATTGGATTTCGCAAATCCTCGGCGCGCTTGCCGCATCTCAAGTCGTGCTTTATTTGAAAGGCCATCCGACCGTGACGCCGCAGGAAATAAAAATGGTTCCCGCGCTCATCGCCGAATTTATCGGCACGTTTGCGCTCTGCTACGTCGTGCTGAACGTCGCCACCGCGAAAGCCACGGCGGGCAATTCGTTTTACGGACTCGCCATCGGTTTCACCGTGGTCGTGATGGCGTTTGCGCTCGGCGGCATTTCCGGCGGCGCGTTCAATCCCGCCATCGCCACCGGCATCACCGCCATGCACATCGAAAAACTCTCGAACTTCTGGATTTATCTCGCCGGCGATTTTGCCGCCGCCGCGCTCGCCGCGCTGACGTTCAAGATCATCAATCCCGAGGACAAATAACTTCCGATTTTCACAACGTGCCACCGGCGACCTTTCTCCGTGAAACGTCCGGCGGCACTTTGCTTTTCGTGAAACTTCAGCCGCGCGCCTCCAAAAATGAAATCGGTGGACCGCTCGGCGACGAACTGAAAATCAAAGTCACCGCCGCGCCCGTGGACGCGGCGGCGAATCAGGCATTGATTGAACTGCTGGCGGAAATGCTTGATTGCCCGCGCGGCCGTGTGGAATTGATTCGCGGCCAGATTTCGCGGCACAAGACCGTGATGCTGCACGGCTTCAAGCCCGGGGACATCTTGCAAAAGCTCTCATTTGGCAATTGATGCGCAGCCTTCGGCAAAATTTACGCAGCCATTTCCTGATCGTCAGCTAACGTCATAATGCGATTGTTTCCTTTGGAAAATCCGTTCGGTGTGACTGGAAGCGCATCTGTCTGGCAAATCCTGTTTTCAACCGCAGCCGGCCCGGTTCACGGGCGGTCATTGGTTGAATGATCATGTCACATCCACAAATCATCCAGGGCGGCATGGGCGCGGGCGTCTCCGACTGGCGGCTGGCCCGCGCGGTTTCGCAGACCGGCCAGCTTGGCGTCGTTTCCGGCACCGCGCTGGCGGCCATTCTCGCCCGGCGGCTGCAAGCCGGCGATCCCGGCGGCCCGATGCGCCACGCGCTCGAAAAATTTCCCGTGCCCGGCATTGCCGCCAAAATTCTCGCGGATTATTTCATTCCCGGCGGCAAGCCCGCCGGCACGCCTTTCAAACTCACGCCCCTGCCCTGCCTGAATCCCGGCCCGGATTATGTGGCGCTGACCGTCGCGGCAAATTTCGCGGAAGTTTTTCTGGCGAAGGAAAACCACGCCGGCGTGGTCGGCATCAACTTTCTCGAAAAAATCCAGTTTCCCACGCTGCCCTCCATCTTCGGCGCGCTGCTCGCGGACGTGGATTATGTGCTGATGGGCGCGGGCATTCCGCGCGCCATTCCCGGCGTGCTGGACCGGCTGGCGCGCGGCGAAGCCGTCGGGTTGAAAATTGATGTCGAAGGCGCGCTGCCCGGCGAAGAATTTCATTCTACGTTCAACCCGGCGGCATTTTGCGGCGGCCACGCTCCGGCGTTGAAACGTCCGTTTTTTCTCGGCATCGTCGCCTCGGCCACGCTGGCGATGACGCTCGCGCGCAAATCCAACGGCCCGGTCAACGGCTTTGTCGTCGAAGGCGAAACCGCCGGCGGCCACAACGCGCCGCCGCGCGGCCCGCTGCAATTGACCGCCGAAGGCGAACCCATTTACGGACCGCGCGACGTGGTGGACTTGGAAAAAATCCGTGAACTGAATTTGCCCTTCTGGCTCGCCGGTTCTTACGGCAGCCCCG
>Ga0209483_1000829_pt1 | contig 25198 bp, 20 predicted proteins | sample NGEPerA_FD_184508 | JGI IMG/M metagenome (GOLD analysis project Ga0209483, IMG submission 184508) | Arctic peat soil microbial communities from the Barrow Environmental Observatory site, Barrow, Alaska, USA - NGEE PermafrostL2-A... | ecosystem: Environmental > Terrestrial > Soil > Wetlands >... | reverse complement strand
TTCCGGCGTTTGGCGCTCCGCCGCCAACGTTCCTCGATGATGATCGAACACCCCCGCCAGCCGGTCTGGGAAATTGAATTCCAGATAGCTCTGAGTCGCGTTTATCGTCCCATCAGTCTCCCGGACAAAGAATCCAGCTCGCATATTTCCGCCCCGGCTGGGCCGGATGACAAGCGTCACCTGCCAGGGCTTGGCGAAAAAGCTGGAAAAAATCTCCTGATCGGATTCGGCCAGCATAATTTCGGAACGCGTGTGCGAGACGTACCAGCCAACGCAAAGCAAGCCGTCTAACCGCGCATCCGCTTGATCCTGGCGAATCTGCTCGTGCAGGGCCGCGCGGTCCCGCTCGGAGAAACGAAATGTCGGGCCTCCGGCGTGCTCGCAGGCCGCCGGACGAATCGCCATGACCCGCACGGTTTGCCCTTCGTGCACGCCGTACAGGACGCCGCCCACTTCGATTCCGCCCCGCGAAAGCTTCTGGAAACCCTCGGCGACCTCGTGCCGGATCTCCTCGATCACCACCAGCGAATACTCGACCGTAAGCGGACTCGCCGCGGCACTCCAGGTCCCGAAGGTCACGTCGCTCATGCTATGGCCAATCCCGCGGCAATCCCGATTTGAAGAGCTTGAAAGATTCGAATAAGTACTATTGTACGGAAAGCCAGAGGTTCCAGGTACTCCGGGCCTCTAAGCGCACGCGCTGCCTGCCGATATTCATCGAGTACTCAGCAGGTTGGCCGCAAAAGTTCGGTGTTCTCTGCCGGTTCTATTACCTTCGGGCGAAGCTCCGCAATCTTAGCCGGAAGTTCTTCAAAACAGGACTGCGATCTGAAACCAGCCCGGACAGCCCCGATTTGAGTGCCAGTACGGTCGGGTGAATTGCAACTCCAGTCCTAACTGATATTTTCTAGCTGGACATGAAGACACCGGCTAGCCAGTATTGTTTGATAAAAGCAGCCGGGAGCAGCCGGTCCATCGGAGGAAGATGAAAACGTTAGGGATTATCGCGGCAGGACTGTTGATACCGATCGCGCTTATGGCGGACACTATCACTTCGACAGGTAGCTTGGTTAGTGTGCCAGGAAATTTTCAGTCGACCACGGGATCGGGCGGTACGCCGTTCTGGAATAACAGCTCAGCGGAAGGGTCGAACATGAACGTCGGAGATTATCTGACGGGCAGCAACCCATATATGGGTACCACTGACTATCTCGGCACGGGCGGCAGCTTCGGCGATTATCTGTCGACAGGAGGAACGGCCGCACCCAGTTTCAGCTTCCTGCAATCGGCGGTGACGGCCCAAGCCACGTTGCTCTTCAGCTATTCGCTGGCCAATGACACCTATGACATCCCCGGCTTCGCAGGCACGCAGATCGGATTGTACAACGTTGCCAATCCATCCCAGAACGTAACCCTGTTCGCATCGGGAACGCTCTTCAATCAGAACAATCCGAATGGCATCTTCAATAACGACGTGACTCCCCAGACGCCGGTGACGGTAAATACCTGGGCAAACTACGGAGTCTACGCCTACACGTGCTGGTTTAACTCGACCGGAAGTCCCGCCTGCAATACGCTCTACTCCAATTCGAACCAGCAGCACTTCGCCCTGTTTGAGAACCCGCAGAGTCCTAATACCTTCTATCTGGGCTTTGAAGACGGCGTGTATGGATCTACGGACTACAACGACGTCATCTTCAAGCTCCAAACCACCCAAAACCAGAGCTTCACGGTATCGGACGTCCCGACCGTGACTCCAGAACCGGCGACCTTCGCGATTCTGGGACTCGGACTGGTGGCGTTGGGGTTGCTTCGCCATCGCGCTTCGGCAACCGTGCTTCGCTAAACGGCGCGGTAAAGAACTAAGCCGAGGCCGCTCCGCCGATGGCCGACCGGGCTGCGGAGAGCGCGGTCTCATAGTTGGGGTAATCGCCCACTTCCTTCACATACTCCACGTGGCGGATCACGTTGTTCTTGTCGATCACGAAGATCGCGCGGCTCATGATGCGAAGATCCTTGATGAGCGTCCCGTAGGCCTGGCCGAACGACCCATCGCGGTGGTCGGAAACCATCTTGACGTGATCGACGCCGAAGGCCCCGCACCAGCGCTTTTGGGCGAACGGAAGATCCATGCTGATGGTGTAGACCTTCAAGTCGGGCAGCTTGCCGGCTTCTTCATTGAACCGCTTGGTCTGCGCGTCGCAAACCGGAGTATCGAGCGAGGGGACGACGCTGAAAATGCGTACGCCGCTTCCCGTCGCTGCCAGATCCACGGGTTTCAGTGAATCGTCGACCGCCTTAAAATCCGGCGCCTTATCGCCCGGCTTCAACGCCGGACCTAGCACCGTCAGCGGATTTCCTCTTAGTGTTGTAGCTCCTGGTCTCTCCATAGATCTCTATTGTAGTAATTCCGCGAGCGCTCCCGCGTCCGTCACGGGCAGCTTGCAGGCGTAGTTTTCGCAAACGTAGGCGGTTGCCAGGCCGTCAACCGGCGGCATAGCCTGGGGAGCCTCCGAAGATTGCATCACCACAGCGTTGGGCAGAAAGTGCTTTCGGATCTCGGCCAGCATATTGGACAACCCGGTGTGAGGTCCTGCGAGGACAATCTCCATCGGCTTGCCCATGGCGAACATCTGCGCCACCAGCATCTGCGGCAATCCCGCGCCACCCGCGAGCATCCGTCCCGAGAATGCTTCGAGCGTGCGCTCGGCTGCGATCTTGAAATCGCTTCTGCCGGTAACGCGCGCGAGCCGCAGCAGCGCCAGCGCCATGACCGAATTTCCGGAAGGCTCCGCGCCGTCGTAATCGTCCTTGAGGCGGAGCACCAGATCGCTTTGGTTGGCCGGCGAGCTGAAGAATCCACCGCCCTCTTTATCCTCAAACAGCGCCATCGCGCGTTCCGCCAGCTGTGACGCCCAGCTCAGATCGGCCGCGTCGAACGCCGTTTCATACAAATCGACCAGCGCGTGGATCACGGCAGCGTAATCGTCCAGAAACGCTTCGATGGCCGCATCGCCGTCGCGATAACGCCGGAGCAACGTGGAATCCGCCTCACGCCACAGATGCCGATAGAGGAGATTCCGGGCGTCCCGCGCCGCTTGGGCGTAACGCGGAGCATCGCCTGACTTCTCGAGAATCTGGGCGCCCTTGGCGAAGGCCGAAATCATGAGCCCGTTCCAGCCTGAAAGGATCTTATCGTCGAGATGCGGCCGCGGGCGGCGCGAGCGGACTTCGAGCAACTTCGCCGCAGAGCGCCGGACAGATTCGTCCGCCACGTCCTGAGCCTCATAAAGGATATTGCGGCCGGCAAACTCCCCGTGCGGATCCTCTTGCACGTTGCCATTGGGCTCGACGCCGAACCTCCGGCAGAACACGGCCGCATCCTGCTCGCCCAGAACATCCGCGATTTCCCGGTAGCTCCAGATGTAGAACGCGCCTTCGGATTTTTTGTTCGGCTGGGCGGGATCCGCCGCGCTATCGGCATCCTCGGCCGAATAAAATCCGCCTTCAGGATGTTTCAGGTCGCGCAGCACGTAGTCGAAGATGTCTCGCGCGACATCGGCGTACTGGGAATCGCCGGTGATCTGGTATGCCTCCAGATACGAAATCGCCAGCTGCGCCTGGTCGTACAGCATCTTTTCGAAGTGCGGAACGAACCAGTTTTCGTCGACCGAATAGCGATGGAATCCGCCGCCGAGCTGATCGTGCATGCCGCCCTTGGCCATCGCGCGCAACGTGACCAGCACCATGTCGCGAGCCTCGTCATTCTTCGTGAGCGCTCCGTAGCGCAGCAGGAAATTGAGCACGCTGGGCCGCGGAAACTTGGGCGCGGCTCCGAATCCGCCCAGGCGCGCGTCGAACGACCGGCGGAAAGCATGGAAAGCCGAGTCCAGCGCGCTCTGCCCCACCTGGCCCCGGCCTCCGGCGTTTTGCTGGCTGTATTGGAGCAGCTGTTCGAGCACGTGCGAACCGGATTCCTCGATCTTGGCCCGATCCTCGCGCCACGCCTGCGCGAGCCTTTTGAGAATGGCGCCGAATCCCGGGCGTCCGTAGCGCGTATCGGGCGGAAAATACGTCCCGCCGAAGAAGGGCTTGCCTTCGGGCGTCAGCCACACCGACATCGGCCACCCCCCGCTGCCGGTGGACGCCTGCACAAACAGCATGTAGACGCGATCCAGATCCGGCCGCTCTTCCCGGTCTACTTTCACCGGCACGAAGTGCTCGTTCAATATGCGAGCCACGTCTTCGTTCTCGAACGATTCGTGCTCCATGACGTGGCACCAATGGCAGGTGGAGTAGCCGATCGAAAGAAAGATCGGCTTGTCTTCCTGGCGAGCCTTGTCGAGCGCCGCTTGCCCCCACGGATACCAATCCACGGGATTGTGGGCATGCTGGAGCAGGTAGGGACTTTTTTCGTGAGCGAGGCGATTGGAAGGCACTACTTCTATTGTGACAGTGGAGCGGCTTCAGCCTGCAACGGAGGCTTTAGCCTCCGATTCGGCGCAGGTGCTGAAGCCCCTGTTGCAGGCTGAAGCCTGCTCCACGCTAGGTCAGCGTATACCCTCGCGGCGAGACCGCCGAGCACACGATTTCCGACTTACGCCCGCGACTCGCGAATACACCCCGTACCAGTTCGCACACCGCCTCGTGCCCGCGCTCGTGGAACACCAAAATCGATGGGCCCGCCCCGCTCAGAGCGCACCCGAGCAAACCCGGCGCCCGAAGCTTGGTGATCTCCTCGAGGCCTGGCACCAGATCGTACCGATACGGCTGATGCAGACGGTCTTCGAGAGCCGTCGGAAACACGTCCCGCGCTCCCGTCGCCAGCGCGACGATCAATAGCGCGCTCCGCTGCACATTGAAGACGGTGTCCTCGCGAGAATAGGTTGCGGGCAGAACGCGCCGAGCTTCGGAAGTCGGCAGCATGAAATCAGGAACCACCACGGCGACGTTATAGTGCGGATCGAGTTCCAGGCGCACTGCGCGCGCCACACCCTCGGAGTCGATCGCGCTGGCCACGATCGAGCCCAGCACGCACGCCGCGACGTTATCGGGATGCCCCTCGATTTGCGCTGCCTCGTCCAGCACGCGGTGTGCATCCCACCCGAGCCCCAGAATCTCACTGGCGATGACTACCCCGGCCGTCAGCGCCGCGGCGCTCGACCCGAGCCCTTTGCCGATGGGGATGTCGTTGACGATTTCGAGATCGATCGGCGGCATCGCGGCGCCGGTATCGGCCGCTACCCGTAACGCAGTCTGCCAAATGAGGTTATCGGCGGCGGTGGAGATCGACCCGGAGTCCCGCCCGGTCACTCGGATGGACAGCGTCTCAGCCGGATGAAACCGGCATTCCAGATATAGGCTCAGGGCCAGCGCCAGGGCGTCAAAACCGGGGCCGAGGTTCGCACTGGACGCAGGTACACGGACGGTTCTCCGCGCGGAAGGCATGAATCCAACTATTCTGGCATGCTTCCGGTTAAAATAGAGGTATGGCCTCAAGTACTACGGCGAGCCCCCTAGCGGGCTCGCTCGAAATGCCCCCCTGGAAGAATCTCGTAAGTCACGCGGCTGCGCTGGTCGTGGCCTTCCTGTTTATTTGCGCAGGCGTCTACAAGGCGATTGACCCGTACAAGTTCGCCAATCTAGCTAAGAATCTCCTGGTGCCCTACGACCTGACCCTGCCCCTGGCGCTGCTTCTGGCGGTCGCCGAGACCACCGCCGGAGTATTGATCCTGGTCCCGCGCTTTCGCCGTTGGGGAGCCATGCTGGCCGGCGCGTTGCTGCTGGCCTTCATGATTTATATCGGATGGAATTACAAGGCTCTCATCGGCCGCGATTGCAGCTGCTTCCCGGTGCTGACCCTACCCTTTGGGATCAGCATCGACATGCGCCGTTCGGTCGGGCCGGGCTTCTTCTACGGCGATTTCGCCTTCCTGGCCGCCGCCGGAATTGCCGGAATCTGGGCCAAGCGTTCGCAGGGACTCCGCACGGCCGCCGTAATCCTAGGCGCGGTCGCGGTATTCGCGGCAGTCAGCTTTGGCTCGGCCTACAGCCATTTGACCGGGCTCAAGGCGCCCGATTCCATCATGGTCGACGGCCAGCCGACGTCTTTGCAGCAGGGCCGCTTTTTTCTGTTCTTTTACGATCCGGAATGCGGGACCTGCTTCGCGGTCGGCAAAAGTATGGCTCCATTGAAGTTTAAGGACGACGTCACCGTGATCGGCATCCCCACGCGCGTCCCGCAATTTGCCGCGTCCTATCTGAAAGACAGCGGGTTCAAGGCCAAAACCTCGACAGATGCCGCCAAACTCCGCGCAATATTTAAGTTCGATAATCCGCCCTACGCGGCGCTCATCGAGCGAGGCCGGCAAACGGGCGTGATCATGCCCACCCAGTTCGACGAGGACAATCCGTCCAAACATATTGCCCTGCTGAAGCAGATGGGCGTAATCGAGTAGTGTCCATCCGTAGTTTTCTCGGCATCCCCGACCAGCACGCCGTCACCGGCGACACCGAAACTGTCCGCAAGGTGATCGAGAAGCTGGATCAGCTGGACCCGGCGCGGGCCCGCTTCATCGCGGCATTCGGATACATTCTAAGCCGTGTCGCCAATGCCGATCTCAAGATCAGCCCGGAAGAAGTCCGCACCATGGAACGGATCATCATGGAGCGCGGCGGGCTGCCCGAGGAACAGGCGCTGATCGTGGTCCAGACCGCCAAAACCCGGTCCCAGCTCTTTGGAGGAACTGAGAATTTCCTGGTCACGCGCGAATTCAGCCGGATCGCCACGCGCGAGCAGAAGCTGGCGCTGCTCGACTGCCTCTTTGCGGTCGCGGCCGCCGAAGACGGCATCTCGGCGACCGAGGACAACGAGATCCGCCAGATCGTCCACGAACTCGGCCTGGATCATCCGGATTTTATTGCGGTGCGGTCGCGGTGGAAAGACCAGCTGACCGTCTTCAAGCAGAATTAGGCCGCTTCCTCGAACGAAAGCAAAGCAGAAAGCCCCGTTTCCGCGCGCAGCGAAAGCCGCGAGTCCAGCAACTTTTCCGTTCCATTCTGCGGTATACTGCCCTCACAATCAGGAGATTCCGTAGTGGCGGTCACTATTGTTCCCCGTTCTGCGGTTTTGCATATTACCAACCGACCCGGTGTTGCTGCACCAACCATCGGAACATCGAACGTGACCTTTCCCGGCGGGGGTTGGATCCGCGCAAGAGGAAGTGTCAAATTTGATCTCGCCCCCGGCGACGTCACTTCCAACTGGTTCATTGGGTTTATTCAAGCCCAGTGGATCGAGACCAATTGGGGGTATTATCGAGGGCAATCGAACAACGATGGGAGCGCCTTCTACCAAAGAGCCCGTCCGCCGGCCCGGCCTGCACAAGGCTGTCGGGATACACTCGGGCCTGTTACCGACGTTTTTTATGGAACGCAACCCCGTTTCCGTGCGCCAATACCCGTAGGACCGTACATGCCAGGGCATCCAATTGTGGCTTCGGCGACGCATGAAGATCAGCCGTCCGATGTCTTTCCGATGACCGTGACGAACAACCTCACCCATCAGCCCAACTATCTTGCGGAAGCAGAATTGGAATTTCATTTCTGCACAGTCTTGGTTGTACAAGACCCCAAAGGACATTTCCACCAGCTCAAGCATTTTTATTGGAACGTCCACTGGCAGTACAGATTCAACCCTCGGGGATTCCCGCCCACGGCTGCGAATACGACGATTGTTCCCGTAGCCGCTGGAATCGGCGCGCACGTCAGCTCGGTTTTTGAGGGACAGGTTATCGATCGGCGATTCTCAAACCTCTTAACCTCGAGGCACGAGGTACTCAGTTGCAACAATATGGCAGCGAACGAAGAAAACAACCCGGTTGTACGGATGGCGCGGACATGGGCCGAATTCGACGTACGTCACTAGTTCTAGCTTTTTCGCTGGCGTGCTGCATGCGAGCCACGCCGCCCGCCGTGTCGCAAATTACGGTCGATAACGGTGCGGTAGCAGGGCAAGTTTCTGTCACGAACCATGGCCCTGGTCCGGTGAATTTGGCGGAAGAGGTAATTGTCGAATCTCTGGAATCCGGGAAGTGGATCACAACCGCGGCTCGAGTTTTTCTAGTGAGTGATTGCGACGAAAAGGTTGGTACCAGTGTGCGCCTGGATGCGGGGCAAACATTGAGGGTCGTGGCATGGAATGGTCAGACATGCGACGGACAATGTCCACGTGCATGTCGTGCAAATGTATATTTGGGGCCTGGCGAATTCCGGTTTGTGGTGCATTCGGTAGACGGAAAAGTGCGCATCGAAGGCGCGATGTTTCGATTGCCCCGAGCCAGGGGCTAACTGCATTTGTCCCTCCGAACGTGGAGGTTAAGCCCCTTTAGCCAGCTGGGACAGCACCGTTTTCAAACGGAGCTGATCGGAATTACGCCGCCTCAGGCACCGGCTTCTCGCATAGCAAATCCAGGAACGCCTGCGCCACCGGCTGAAAACGCTTCCTCTTGCGATGGATGATCCCCAGCGGCCGGTAGAGTGAGGCACCCGCGATGCGGATCGCCGTCAGTCGCTTTTGACGGATATCCTCGCGCATCACCCGGTGCGGCATGATGCTCACGCCGACGCGATGCGCCACCGCTTCCTTGACCATCTGGATGTTATCGAAGTGAACCGATACATTCGCTTCCACCCCTTTCTCCTTGAGAAAACGGTCTACATCGCCCCGGATCGGAAGCTCCTCATCGAATCCGACAAAGTCCACGCCGTTCAGGTCCTCCACCGGAATTGCCCCGCGAATGGCCGCCGCTTTCTTTGCCAGCGGATGGTCCGGAGCCGTCGCCAGCACCATTTCCTCCTGGCGCCAGGGGATCACTTTGATCTCCCGCGTCGCATGCGGGTAGCTGACCAGCCCCAGGTCGGCCTGGTCGGCCAGCACCGCCGCATAGACCTTAGCCGGTTGCAAATACTGGACTTCGAGGCCCGCCTCCGGATGCCTTAACGCGAACAGCTTCTCAAGCTCCACCATCTCGCTCAAGCCCACGGAGTAAATGGAAGCGACCCGGACCGCGCCTCCCGATTCGTGCTTCAGCAGCCTTAGGGCTTCTTCCAGCTCGACCCGGCGGTGAAGCACATCCCGGCAGAACTCGGCGTAAAGCTGCCCGGCAGGCGTGACCAACAGCGGACGCCTCGATCGATCCAGCAACGTCGCGCCTAAGGTCCGCTCCAGTTCCTGCACCTGCTGGCTGGCGGCAGATTGGCTGAGTCCGTTCATAGCCGCGGCACGGCTAAAACTGCGAGTATGCGCAATGTCCCTGAAAAGCTTGAGACTAACCTCGTTCACGAGCTTATTATATATTAGAACTTCTAATAGTGCAAGGATACACTTCCTATTGACGTAATAGTGCCCTCAGTAGTACTCTAGACTATGGTCAAGCAAGGGCTCTACGACCCCCGCTATGAACACGACGCCTGCGGGATGGGGTTCATCGTTAATCTGAACGGTGAAAGGTCCCACGATATCGTCCGCAAAGGCATTGAGATCCTCATCAACCTGACCCACCGCGGGGCCTGCGGTTGCGACCCCGAGACGGGCGACGGCGCCGGCATCACCATCCAGATCCCGCACGAGTTTTTCTCGCGGAAATGCTCCGAGCTGGGCTTCTCTCTCTCCGAACCTGGAACCTACGGCGTGGGGATGATGTTCCTGCCGGTGGAGCCGAAGCAGCGGCTGATCTGCGAAGGCATCGTCGAGCGCGTCGCGAAGGAAGAGGGGCTCACCGTCCTGGGATGGCGCGACACTCCAGTGCGCGGGGACGCCATCGGCCGGACCGCGCGCGCCACGCAGCCCTACATCGAGCAGGTGTTCCTGCGCGGCGCTGCCCACATGACGCAGGACCAGTTGGAGCGCAAGCTCTATGTGGTCCGGCGGCGGGCGGAAAAGGAAGTCGTCGAGACGGATCTCTCGGAGAAGGAGTTCTACTACGTCCCCTCGATGTCCTCGCGTCTGATCACGTACAAGGGCCTGCTGCTGGCGCCCCAGATCGACGACTTCTACAAGGAACTGCGCGATCCGGAAACCCGCAGCTCCCTGAGCATGGTGCACCAGCGTTTCTCGACCAATACCTTTCCGAGCTGGAAGCTGGCGCATCCCTATCGCTACATCTGCCACAACGGCGAGATCAACACCGTGCGCGGGAACGTCAACTGGATGAACGCGCGCGAATCGACGCTCCAGTCCGATGTGTTTGGAAACGACATATCCAAGATCTTCCCGGTGATCCGCCCCAACTTGAGCGACACCGGCTCGCTCGATAACGCCGTGGAGTTCCTCACGCTGGGCGGGCGCAGCCTGCCGCACGTGATGGCGATGCTGATTCCGGAAGCCTGGGACGCCGATTCCACCATGCCCCAGGAAAAGCGCGATTTCTACGAATACCATGCTTCGCTCATGGAACCCTGGGACGGCCCCGCGGCGGTGGCCTTCACCGACGGCAAGTGGATCGGGGCCACGCTCGACCGCAACGGCCTGCGTCCGGCGCGTTACCTGGTGACCAAGGATGGACAGTTAGTCATCGCGTCGGAAACCGGCGTTCTGCCCATCAAGCCCGAAAACGTCTCTTATAAGGGACGCCTGCAGCCCGGCAAGATGCTGCTGGTGAATCTGGAAGAGCATCGCATCGTGCCGGATGAGGAGATCAAGCACCAGCTGGCCACGCAGCAGCCTTACGGCCAGTGGCTGAGGCGGAACCAGATCACCATCGATGCCCTGCCCGATCCCTCGCGGGTCCACGGGTTCGAGCCCAGGACCATTCTCCAACGTCAGCGGGCGTTCGGGTACACCGAAGAAGACCTGCGGATTCTGATGGCTCCCATGGCCGAAAAGGGCGAGGAGCCGATCGGATCGATGGGAACCGACACGCCGCTCGCGTGCCTCTCCAACCGGCCCCAGCCGCTGTTCAACTACTTCAAGCAGATGTTCGCGCAGGTGACCAACCCGGCCATCGATCCGATCCGCGAGCAACTGGTCATGTCGCTCACCAGCTACATCGGAACCGAGCGCAACATCCTGGAAGAAACCGCGCTGCACTGCCATACGCTGAAGCTGGAGCATCCCATCCTCACCAACTTCGACCTGGAACGGCTGCGCCGCGTGAACTGGGGCGATTTCCTGGCCACCACGCTGGGCACGCTGTACAATCCCGCCGGCGGAGCCCAGGCCCTTGAAGACGCCCTGGACGAGCTATGCATGAAGGCGAGCCTCGCGATCCGCGACGGCTACCGGCTGCTGATTCTGTCCGACCGCGGTATTGACAAGGACAGAGCGCCCATTCCGAGCCTGCTGGCGCTGACCGCGGTCCACAATCATCTGGTGCGCGAACGCAAGCGCACGCAAGTGGCGCTGATCATCGAATCGGGCGAGCCCCGCGAGGTGATGCACTTCGCCTTGCTCACCGGTTACGGCGCGAGCGCGATCAACCCCTACCTGGCGATCGAGACCCTGGAGGACATGTCGCAAAAAGGGCTGCTGACGGTGGATTTCCCCACGGCGCTCAAGAACTACAAGAAGGCCATCAACAAGGGACTGCTCAAGGTCTTCTCGAAGATGGGCATCTCGACCTTGCAGAGCTATCGCGGCGCGCAGATCTTCGAGGCCATCGGGCTGAACAGTGACTTGATCGACCGCTACTTCACGGGAACCGCGTCGCGCATCGAAGGCGTGGGCCTGGACGTTCTGGCGCGGGAAGCCGAGGCCAAGCATGCCCACGCGTTCCGTCCCCCCACGGAATCGGAAACCGAGCTGGATGTCGGCGGCTCGTATCAATATCGTGTAACCGGCGAATATCACTTAGTGAATCCGCTGACGGTTTCCAAGCTCCAGCACTCGGTTCACCAGGGCCGCGAGGAGGGTTACGCCACCTTCCAGGAATACGCCGCGCTCATCGACCGGCAGAATAAGGATCTATGTACGCTGCGCGGTCTGATGGTGCTACGCGAACCGGAGCGTCCGGTCAAGCTCGACGAGGTCGAGCCGGCCAGTGAGATCGTCAAACGCTTTGCCACCGGTGCGATGTCGTTCGGATCGATCAGCAAGGAAGCGCATGAGACGCTGGCCATCGCCATGAACCGGATCGGCGGACGCTCCAATACGGGCGAGGGTGGCGAGGACGAAGAGCGCTTTAAGCGCGATGCGAACGGCGACTGGCGCCGCAGTTCCATCAAACAGGTGGCCTCGGGCCGCTTCGGCGTGACCACGAACTACTTAGTCAACGCCGACGATTTACAGATTAAAGTTTCGCAGGGCGCGAAACCCGGGGAAGGCGGCCAGCTTCCCGGCCACAAGGTCGACGAGGTGATCGCGAAGGTGCGCTTCTCGGTTCCCGGCGTGGGATTGATTTCGCCGCCGCCGCATCACGACATCTATTCGATCGAAGATCTGGCGCAGTTGATCTACGACCTGAAGAACGTCAATCCCAAGGCCAGGATCTCGGTCAAACTGGTTTCGGAGTCGGGTGTCGGAACGGTCGCGGCGGGTGTCGCGAAAGCCCACGCCGACGTGGTCCTGATCGCCGGACACGACGGCGGCACCGGCGCGTCGCCGCTGACTTCCATGAAGCACGCCGGCACACCCTGGGAGCTTGGTTTAGCCGAAACGCAGCAGGTATTGGTGCTCAATGACCTGCGCAGCCGAATCACCGTGCAAACCGACGGCAAGCTCAAGACCGGCCGCGACGTGGCGATCGCCGCGCTGCTGGGCGCCGAGGAGTTCGGATTCTCCACCGCGCCGCTGGTCGCGCTGGGATGCATCATGATGCGCAAGTGCCACCTGAACACTTGCCCCGTGGGTATCGCCACGCAGGATCCGGCGTTGCGCAAGAAGTTCGCCGGCAAACCCGAGCACGTGATCAACTACTTTTTCTTCGTGGCCGAGCAGGTTCGCGAGCTGATGGCCAAGCTGGGCTTCCGCCGCATGGACGAGATGATCGGCCGCTCGGATATGCTCGACATGCGCCCCGGCATCGACCACTGGAAAGCCAAGGGGCTGGACTATTCGCAGTTGCTGTACCATCCCGAAGCTCCTTCGCGTGTGGGCCGGCGCTGCATGATCGGCCAGGATCACGGCTTAGATCAGGCGCTGGACGCCAAGCTGATCGATCACGCTCGCCCGGCCATCGACAATGGAATTGCGGTCGAGATTTCGCTGCCCATCCGCAATGTCCACCGCACCGTGGGCGCGATGCTCTCGGGCGAAATCGCACGCAAATACGGTTCGGAGGGCCTTGAGCCCGGCACGATCCACTGCAAGTTCTCCGGTTCGGCGGGCCAAAGCTTCGGAGCGTTCCTCGCTCGCGGCGTGACGCTCGAGCTCGAAGGGGATTCGAATGACTACGTCGGCAAAGGGCTCTCGGGCGGGAAAATCGTCGTCTATCCTCCCAAAGCGTCGACCTTCAAACCCGAGCAGAACATCCTGGTCGGCAACGTGGTCCTCTACGGCGCGACATCGGGCGAGGCGTTCTTCAATGGCCGCGCCGGTGAGCGCTTCGCGGTGCGCAATTCCGGCGCGACCGCGGTGATCGAGGGTCTGGGCGATCATGGATGCGAGTACATGACTCGCGGCCTGGTGATCTGCCTGGCCGATACCGGCAAGAATTTCGCGGCCGGCATGTCCGGCGGAATCGCCTACGTGCTGGATGAGACCGGCGAGTTCAGCAAAACCCGCTGCAACCGCGCCAGTGTCGATCTCGAAACGGTCGACATCCCCGAAGACGTGGAATCGCTGCGCTATTGGATCGCACGCCATGCCGAGGAGACCGGCAGCCCGCGCGCCAACTGGATCCTCGACAATTTCAATCAGCTTGTGTCTAAATTCGTGAAGGTTTTCCCGCACGAATACAAACGCGTGCTGGGCGTCGAGCGTCAGAAGACGGCTGCTCATGGATAGCAGCATGGATAACGACAATGGGTAAACTTACCGGCTTTATGGAGTACGCGCGTGAGCTTCCGGAGCGCCGTCCGGTAGAAGAACGCGTTAAGGACTGGTTCGAGATCTACAAGGCGTTTCCGCTCGACAAGGTCCGCACGCAGGGAGCCCGCTGCATGGATTGCGGCGTGCCCTTCTGCCACACCGGCTGTCCGCTGAACAACATCATTCCCGACTGGAATGACCTGGTCTATCGCGACCGCTGGCGCGCTGCGGTGCGCGTGCTGCACTCGACCAACAACTTCCCGGAGTTCACCGGCCGCATCTGCCCTGCCCCGTGCGAGGCCGCGTGTGTGCTCGGCATCAACGAGCCGCCCGTGACCATCAAGGAGATCGAGAAGACCATCATCGATCACGCTTTCGCGGAAGGCTGGATTGTGCCCGAGCCTCCCGCGATCCGCACCAGCAAGCGCGTGGCGGTTGTAGGTTCCGGTCCCGCGGGTCTGGCGGCGGCGCAGCAACTGGCGCGCGCCGGTCACTGGGTCACGGTGTTTGAAAAGAGCGACCGCATCGGCGGCCTGCTGCGCTACGGCATCCCGAACTTCAAGATGGAGAAGCAGGGGATCGACCGGCGCATGGAGCAGATGGAAGCCGAAGGGGTCGAGTTCATCACCAAGGCGAACATCACTTCGCTCGACGATCTTCGTCGCGAGTACCAGGCCATTGTCCTGGCGATGGGCGCCGAGCAGCCGCGCGATCTTCCCGTCCCCGGCCGCGAGCTGAAAGGCATCCATTTCGCGATGGATTTCCTGACGCAGCAGAACAAGCGCAACGAGGGCGATAAGGAAGACAAATCGAAGGCCATCCTGGCGACCGGCAAGCCGGTGATCATCATCGGCGGCGGCGATACCGGCGCCGATTGTTTAGGAACCTCCCACCGTCAAAAAGCTTCGAGCGTTCACCAGTTCGAGATTCTTCCCAAGCCTCCCGAGGAGCGCGCGCCGGCGACTCCCTGGCCGATGTGGCCTCTGCAGCTGCGCACCGAAAGCTCGCATCAAGAGGGCGGCCTGCGCGAGTGGGCCGTGGCAACCGTCAAGTTCGAGGGCGACGCGCAGGGGAACGTGAAGAAGCTCCACGGAATACGCGTGGGTTCGGCGCCGAAGTTCGCACCGCTGCATGGATCCGAGTTCACGCTGGACGCCGAGCTGGTGCTGCTCGCCATGGGATTCACTGGACCGCTCAAACCCGGCTTGATCGAAAAAGCCGGCATTCAATTGGACCCGCGCGGCAACATCGCGGCGGAGAATTACCAGACCTCGATTCCCGGCGTCTTCGCCGCCGGTGACGCGCGCCGCGGGCAGTCGCTGGTAGTCTGGGCCATCGCGGAAGGCCGCAAGGCCGCGGAAGCCGCGGACCAATATCTCCGTTAAGGTCCACGTGCGAAGCCTCATTTCATCCGGTTCTCCGCTGGAGCGGGACATTGGGTACTCCCGCGCCGTAGTGGATGGCGAGTGGGTCTTTGTATCCGGCACCACCGGCTTCGACTACCGGACGATGACGATCTCGGACGACGTCGTGGAGCAAGCCGAGCAGTGCCTTCGCAACATCGAACAGGCCTTACAGAAAGCCGGCAGCACCTTCGCCGAAGTGGTACGCGTCCGCTACATTCTTCCCCGTGGCGAGGATTTCCGGGCCTGCTGGCCCGTGCTGCGGAAGTACTTCGGAGAGGTACGCCCCGCCGCGACGATGATTTCCGCCGGGCTCGCCGACCCTCGTATGAAGATCGAAATCGAGGTCACCGCGCGCAAAGCCGGATTGCCGTAGCCTTGTCGGCATTTGCGTTCATTCGCGTTCATTTGCGGCTAGGCAAGGCAAGAACCATATAGGCTCCCGGACCATTCCCGGCCGCCACACACAGCGCGACGTACTCCCGACCGCCGATCTCATACACCGCCGGAACTCCTTCGGCTGACGCGGGGAGATCCGTCTCCCAGATCACTTTCCCCGTGTCCGCATCGTAGGCGCGAAACTTCTTGTCGTTGGTCGCGGCGAGGATCAGCCCACTAGCAGTTACAACGGGTCCTCCGCGCTGCTGCTGCACGACTCCCGTATCCGCATGGCCCTGAGCCGCTAGCGACGGGACCGTCCCATACGGAATCTGCCACTGGATGGTTCCCGCATTCAGATCGTACGCCGTGAGCTGGAACCAGGGCGGCGACAGCGACGGCAATTTCGACTGCGATACAAATTGCGTATACGGAGCCGTGTAGTGCGTGAACGCGCCGTCCACCGGAGTCACCGGAGGCGCGTGCGGCACCGCTTTTCCCTTCTCATTGGAACCAGCCGAGCTGCCCGGCGGCGTAATCGTGATAATCGTCGGCGCGTCTTTCGAGACGATATACAGAAAACCTTTGGCCGGATTGACCGCCGCCGTTCCCCAACTCGCTCCGCCGCCGACGCCCGGGATGCTCACGGTCCCCTTCATGCTGGGTGGCGTGAACAGACCCTCGTTGCGGGAATTGCGAATCCGCTCGCGCCAGGCGGCTTGTTCCGCCTCGGGCATGTACGGGCTGATGTCTTTCTCGGTGAGCGCTTGTCTCGCGAAAGCCGGAGGCTTGGTAGGAAAGGGTTGCGTGGGCCAAGCCTGCTCGCCCGGCACATCCGATTTGGGGACAGCGCGCTCCTCGATCGGCCACAAGGGCTTCCCCGTCACGCGATCCAGCACAAACAGGAAGCCCTGTTTCGTGGGCTGAATCACCACGTCCACATTCTTGCCGTCATGCTTCACTGTGAGCAGCTTGGGCCCGGCCGGCAGATCGTAGTCCCACAGATCGTGATGGACCGTCTGGAAATGCCACAACCGCTTCCCGGTGCGCGCATCCAGCGCGATGATCGAATTCGCAAACAGATTCTGGCCCACGCGATCCGCGCCATAGTGGTCCCACTTGCCCGTGCCAGTCGGGATATAAGCGATGCCGCGCTTCTCGTCGATGGTCAGCTCATTCCAGTTGATGCCGCCGCCCGAGCGCATCCAGAAATCCTTGGGCCAAGTCTCATATCCGAACTCGCCCGGACGTGGCACCGTGTGAAACTGCCACAGCAGCTTTCCGGTGCGCACGTTGTACGCATGAATATCGCCCGGCACGTAAGAATAGTCCGCACCCGACCGCATCAGAGGCATGATGATCGTGTCCTCGAAAATCCGCCCCGGATTGTTGGTCTGGATCGGCGGAACGTGGGTCAGATCGCGGTCGAGCCCGGTTCTCAGATCGGTGCGCCCGTTATCGCCGAACGACTTCACTGTCTCTCCGGTGCGGGCGTCGATGGCGGTCAGGAATCCGCCATTCGTAGTAAATATTCTCCGGTCAGCCCGGTCTTTGCTTTCCCAATAATTCATCCCGCGCGTGGTAACGGGACCCTGGAACGCGTGCACCCACAGCTCGCGCCCCGTAACCGCATCCAGCGCGACCAGCGAGTTATTCTTCGCCTCAACGTACATCACGCCGTCCACAACGAGCGGATTGAATAAGTACTGCACGTTGTCCCCGGTCGCGTACGACCACGCCACCGCGAGCTGCTTCACGTTGGATTTGTTGATCTGGTTAAGCGAGGAGTATTGCGACGAGTCCGCTCCACCCAGATATTGGTCCCAGGTGTTGAACGGGCGCAGGTCGGCAGCGAAGACCGTCCCCGCCAGAGCTACCAAAATTGCGACTGCGGCTCTCAAGCTGGCCATCCTGGGGCAGTATACATGACATTCGCTAGTGTGGTCAGTAGTGATAACGGCAGGAAAGAATCCGGATCTTGTCAGGCAGAACTTGATAAACCAGCCTATGCTCCTGGTCGATGCGCCTCGACCAGCACCCCGAGAGTTCGTGTTTGAGCGGCTCCGGTTTGCCCAACCCCGAAAACGGCTCTCGCTGTACTTCACGAACAAGGCGGACGATGCGAAGCGCCTGGGCCCGGTCTTGTGCAATCCACCAAGCCAAGTCCTCGAACGCGGAGGAATCAAATTCCAAGCTTCTCAAGGACAACCTCGAGAGAGAGCCCGTCCTGGCGCTGCGCCGCTGCCAGCAGGCGCTGCTTCATCGTGTCCGACTTCAGCAGATATGCGGTTTCCCGCTCAGACGCGATCTCCCGCCACAGTTCAATCGGGATGATGACTGCCGTCGGTTCCCCGGCTTCATTGGATACGATCTGGATGTCCGCGTCCGGCACAGCTTCAGTTTATCTCCTATTTCCTTATTCATCGGAATCGAGAGCGGTGAACGAATCTGTCACGGTCAACTCGCCCACCCGCAAACGCGCGATCGTGACCTGCTGAAACTTGTCAATTTTCATAGAAAGTACCTGACCAGATTATCCTTGATTCCCGGTGATGATACAGTTCCTATATGGCAGGGGACAATGTCTGACCAGGGCGAAGTCACGCGCCTCTTAGGCGACCTCGGTCGCGGCGATAAAGACGCCGTCAACCAGCTCTTGCCGCTGGTCTATGACGAGCTGCATCGCCTGGCCCGCTCCTACTTCCGCCGCGAGCGGGGCGAGCACACCCTGCAACCCACGGCTCTGGTGCACGAAGCCTACATCAAACTGGTCGACCAGCGCACGCCGCTCGAAAGCCGCGGACATTTTCTCGCCGTGGCCGCCACCCAGATGCGTCGCATCCTGCTCGATTACGCCCGCAAGCATCACGCGGCACGGCGCGGCGGTGCGGGTCAAAGGGTCCTGCTGGAAGACACCATGGCGATCTCGCAGCAGAAGCCGGTCGATATCATCGCGCTCGATGCCGCGTTGCAGAAGCTTCACGCGCTCGACGCCGATCAGTCCCAGGTCGTCGAGCTGCGTTTCTTCGGCGGATTGTCGGTGGAGGAAACCGCGGAGGTGATGGGCAACTCGCCGGCCACGGTCAAGCGCGCCTGGAGCTCCGCGCGCGCGTTCCTGCATCGCGAAATCACGGGAGGCTCTCTTGACGCCCGAGCGATGGGCGCAGATTCGTCAGATCTTTGACGGCGCGCTGGAACGATCCGAAGTAGACCGGGCGGCGTATCTTCGGGTGGTCTGCGCCCGCGACGACGAACTGCGCCGTGAAGTGGAAAGCCTGCTTGCGAGCCACGACTCCGCGGGCACTTTTCTCGATAAGCCCGTGGCCAGTTTCTCTGACACCACGCAGACCCTGATCAGCTCCGGTGTGGACATTCAGGATTATCCGCCGGGCCATCGCGTCGGAGCCTACGAATTGCAGAAATGCATCGGGCGCGGCGGCATGGGATCGGTGTGGCTCGCCACCCGCTTCGATAGCGAGTTCAAGAAGCAAGTGGCGATAAAGCTAGTCAAAAGAGGAATGGATACGCAGGAAATCCTGCGCCGTTTCCGGCTGGAGCGCCAGGTGCTCGCCGGGCTCACGCATCCTAATATCGCAGCGCTGATCGATGGCGGATCCACGCCCGACGGGCTTCCCTACCTGGTGATGGAGTACGTCGAAGGGATCCGCATCGATCGCTACGGCGAAGAACACAAGAGCACCATCACGGAGCGCCTCAAATTATTCCGCGACGTCTGCGCGGCGGTGCAATACGCCCACGGGAACCTGGTGGTCCATCGCGATCTTAAGGCCGGCAACATCCTGGTTACCGCGGATGGAATTCCCAAACTTCTCGATTTCGGCATCGCCAAGCTCATCCGCAACGAATTCGATACTCTGGCCGCGGCCGAGACGCGCCCGGAACTGCGTCCCATGACGCTCGATTACGCCAGTCCCGAGCAGGTTCGCGGCGAGCCGATCACCACAGCCACAGACGTTTATTCTCTCGGTGTTCTTCTCTATAAGCTGCTCACCGGAAAATCGCCGTATGGGCTGGCCGCGCGGTCGGACAGCGCTCTGCGCAAAGCGATCTGCGAGCAGGAGCCGCTCAAACCCAGCGCCGTGGTGCTGACCGATGAGAAGGCCATCATCCCCGACGCGACTCAGAAGATCGACCTCACTCACGAGGAAACACGCGACAAGGCTCGCCGCCGGTTGAAGAAGAAGCTCGCCGGCGACCTGGACATGATCGTCTTGATGGCGCTGCGCAAGGAGCCTCTGCGCCGCTATGTCTCCGTCGAGCAATTCTCCGGGGATATCCGCCGGTACCTGGAAGGCCGTCCGGTGATCGCCCGGAGCGATACCTTCGGCTACCGGGCCGCGAGATTCCTCCGGCGCAATGCCGTGGCCGTCGCCGCGGCCGCCGTGGCCGCCGTGACCCTGTTCGGCGCGACCGTGTTCGAACTGCGGTCGGCGGCCCGCTCCGCGCAGCGAGACTTCGTCGCGGAGCAGCGGCTCAAGGTCGTCGAAACCCAATCCCTCCGTCAGCAGGGCGAGCTGATGGATGCCTATTTCCGGCTGGCCGAGTCGCAAAACGCGGCCGCCGCGCTCGACACGTACAGAACCGCGCTGGCTTCGGCCCGGGCTTTTGAGCAAACCCATCCCGGGCTCCGGGTTGCGTCTCGATTTGTGGCGCGCGCAGCGATTCGAGCCGGCAACCTCGCACCTGAGGAAGCGTTGGACCTCTTCACCGGCGCTCGTTCCCGATTGGATACCCTCGCCGAAACCGAGACCGCGGATTACTTCGCCGTGCTGGAAGGACTCGGCCGCGCGCAGTTCGCGCATCGGAACCTGCTCGCTTCGCTTGCCAATTTCAGCCGGGCGCTGCAAATCGCAGAAAGGAAATCAGCCCGCGCTCCCTCCGCATCCGCCCAGCGCGATCTGGCCGCCGCGAACTTCTGGGTGGGCGCGGCCCTGGCGCAAAATGGCGAGAATGAAGCCGCCGCCGCCAAGCTCCGCAAAGCCTTCGAGCTCTATCGCGACCTGGCCGGCGTTCGGATGAATGCCGGAGAGGATTCCCCCGCCGGATATCGCAAAGCCTTGGCCGATCTGGCCGCGCAATCCCCGCCCGATCTTCGCCAGGCCATCGAAACTCAATTACGCGAGTCCAGCCCCGGCTAAGCCGCCGTGTACGACATTCCTATTTCTGCGGCGCAGCGTCGTTGGACGAGCCTGCGAACAGCCGCCGCCCATCCGTGAACGTCACGCTCGAAACGTTCGCCGTAGCCGTGCCGTTGCGCGCTTGCCAGCCGTCGACCAGGAGCACGGTGCCGGCCGGAAGGTCGGTCTTCTTCCATCCGCGCCGGATCAACGCATTCGCGGACCCCGTCTCGAGCGCCCAGTTCACCATCTTGCCGTTGGTCTCGACGTCCAGATAAATCCAGGAATGCGGGTTCGAAAACTTCATCTCCGTGACCTTACCCGACAGTTTGACCGGCTTGTTCTGATCGAACTCCGCGGTGAATGAATGATGTGCAAGAAGCGTCCCCGTCATCAACGTCACCATGACAAGGACTATGTTTCCGATTCTCATCGTGCCTGATTCCCTTTCTTCTGCTTCGCCCGATATTCGTCTCTCACGTCTTTAAGATGCTGTAGATCTCCGTTGTCCTCATGACAGGCGACCTCCAGCAGTTCGTCGGATCCCCGGTTCAGCGGAATCTCGATCGTCCACGGCCGCGTGTACACAATCGGATCCGTGACCGTGGCCCGGTACGTGATCTTGCCGTCCGCCGTGGGAATGAAATGCTCCACCACATGTTCGGCGTGGCTCACCACGTCGCCCACTTCGTTCAGCCAGGTCTTGCCATTCAAATTGGTCGTGTCCACCACCAGGGTGTCGCCTTCCCAGTGCCCCACCGAATCGCCCTGCCACAAGCGAACGTTGTCCGGAATGTGCGCGCGTCCGTCCAGCGGGCCGTTGATGAGAGGAATAATGCGCCACGACATCCGCTCGAACAGCATCACCACGTACCCCGGCGGTTGCAGGATCTGGACTGGAGACGGCACGTACATCGAACGCGGAACCCCCGCCACAAAACAGTGTGCGGTCGGATCGTCGTATCCACGGTAAGGCTGCTCCCGGTTGACCCGCTCCGCTCGTGCCCATGGCTGATACGGTAGCGACCCATCCGCCGGATCGATCACGACACCCCGCGTCCCCGGCGTCAGGAAATCCCGGCCGTGCTTTTCGAGCCCGTAGTTCGCGCCTCCCGCATTCGCAGAGTAGTAACCCGTCAGGTCCGGTTTCCCATCCGCGTTGCGCCGAAGATTTGCGCCCGTCTTCACCTCCGGCAGAGCGCCTCCCGGCGGCATCAGGGCCGGTTTTCCCAGCGGCGATGGCGGCGCGCCCGGGTCCGGATACCAAGTCCGCGGATCGCGCTCGAAAGCGCCGTTGGCCTCTTCCACTTCCGCCTGGCACTGGTATTCCAGGATTCGATCGATGTTTTTCTGCCGTTCCAGCGGCATGCTGATCTTCCAGGTCTTTGTGAACACCTTGGGATCCTGGATCGTGGCTTCGTACCGGATGGTATCGGCGTCGAGCATAGTAAATCGCTCCGTCACCAGCAGCGCATCGCTGTGAAAATCTCCGGCCATGTCGAACCACGTTTTATCGTTCTGGCCCTTGACCTCCACCACCAGCGTGTCGCCGTCCCAGTGGCCGCGCGAATCGCCCATCCAGGAGTCGATCCCCTCGTGCGGCGCCGCCTTCCCGTTGGTGTAGATCAGCCGGTAAACCTGCGACCACTCGAAAGTAATCGCGACATGCTCCGGAGTCTGGAAAATCTGAAACGGAAACTCCATGTACATGATCCGCGGGACGCCCGGGAAATAGCACTGCCCCACCGGATCGGCCTTCTGCCGGTTGGTGAAATTCTCGATCTTCTTCGCGGCGGCCCACGGCTGATACGGAATCGTGCCGCCCTCGACGACGCCCTTGCCCGGGGGCATCCCCAGCTTCGCGGCGTGATATTCGAGGTCGTAAGCCGCCCGGCTGCGGGCTTGCCAGATCCCCTGGAGGTTGGGCTTGCCGTCGGCTGTCCGCGGGAGCTTGATTTGCTGGGCCGGCGCAAGCACGGCGACCGCCGAAAATGCGAACAGCGCTTTCATGGACCGGGAGAACATGTGGAATCGCCTCAGTTTGCGCGCCAGTTCCAACAGGGAAGCGCTTCGATCGAGCAATTACGATGATACACGACGCGCCTCGTGGAGCGGGCTTCAGCCTGCAAGCGGGGCTTCAGCCCCGCCCGTCAGGACGGGGGCTATCAGGATTGAGCCGTTGCCGTGGTGTTTGACGCAAAAGTTGCGCAGAATAGTCCAGATGAAAGTTAGAGACGCGATCAAAATGATCGAGTCGGATGGTTGAAGATTAACGCAGAGTTCTATACTGAAGCAGGCAGGGCTGAAATGAGCGCCTACACCGTCTTTTTTGAACCGACGGCCAGCGGATACAGTGCGCACGTCCCCGATCTTCCTGGCTGCGTCGCGGCAGCCGCGACACTGGAGGAAACGCGTGAACTCATGCGTGAGGCGATTGAGTTCCACATCGAAGGGATGCGTATCAATGGCGACGCTGTTCCCGAACCGACGCCTCACATCGAACAAATAGAAGTTTCGGCATAATTGCACGTAGCGGCCGCAAGTATGGACCGAAGACCTATGCCATTTCAGGGCACTTTTGCGCCACGTGACGAGCCCCGCCTCAAACTGGGTGTCCTTCGCGGGCTCTTCTCCTCGGTATTTTGTGCAAGTCCTCCACAAAAACTTGACTGACACTTGCCGAGTAACGCGCCTGCCCTGGATAGAACCCACCCGCCGTATCCAATGCCTACAAAGAAACTCGGAGCGAGCTACTCAGTTTCTTGCGCTGAACTAAGGCGGGGCACGGAAGTCAGTTTCCACGAACCGATGATACTCTCGCAGACGAACATCCCCAAAAGGAGAATTATGAAACGTTGCGTCCGTCCTCTGTTGGCCCTTGCACTCCTCGCTGGAGTCCACAATTTGGAAGCCCAGACCAAGGGTCTCACTGGCGCTATCTTTACCACCCTCAGCGACGGGAGCGCCGTCAACGCCAACCAATACGGCTCAAGCTGTGCTGTATACCTGGATGGCGGCCCCGGTCCGCACGCACCGGCGAAAGCCGCGGGTTTGCCAGACGGCGATTACTACTTTCAAGTCACCAATCCGAATGGGAGCCTGCTGTTCAGCACCGACCCGGTCTCAAACCGCCAGATGCGCGTAGCTAACGGCGTGTTCGTTGCCTATACAGGTTTCGGAGGGCCACCTCATCTGACGGGTTCTAATCAGGATCATCCGGAACTGGGTGCGATCACGATTAGCCTCGCGAATACAACGTGCCCCAGCGACTTTCTCCTCTCGCCCGAGGCTTCGAGGGCCTATAAAGTGTGGGTGACTCCCGTCGCTAGTTTTCTGGGCAATCCCTCACTGGTCGATAACCCCTGCAGCGGCGGATGCTTTCACGGCTTCGTGGCCTCCACTTCGAAGACGGACAATTTCACCCTGGGACCGTCATTTTGCCTCACTGTCCAGAAGCAATTCCTGGAGAATGACGGAAGCCTGATTCCGGGTGTGGCATGGGAATTCGATGTGACAGATACAGTCGGCGTGGTGAACCCGCACTTCACGGATGACAGCGGGCTGGTGAAGGTTTGCGGTCTGACCGCAGGAGCTTATACCGTCGCGGAAGATCCGTATGCATCGGTGGTCGGCCTTGTAGTCAACGGAGTGAGCCTGCCGCCCTCGACCATCTACTCTTTTACGTGGAAAGACAAACAACCGGATCCGGTGATTCTATTCGTCAACTTGGACCTGATAGCGCAGTAAACAAGCCGTCAACCACTGGCACGAGCTTCCCTGGCTGGGGGTGCCGATTACCTCCAGCCTGGGCTGCTGCCAAACAATCTCCGCTTTTGAGAACTTTCTTGCAACCTTCTTTCAGTCTCTTAGCAACCGGAAGCTGTTTTCTCCACCTATCCTCAACCTGACCCTTGAACTGAACCCCGCAACTCGCGAGCCACCAGAAAGAGGCATTTTAATCCGCGTGCGAACCCCCATCCAAAATCGCTTTCCTTTGTTTTCAACACCTTCCTGGGTTCGTTTTGTCGCTACGCGTTTTATTCAAGTTGACGGACACTGTCATGATTCTGTTAAACTTGACCGAGATATTGGTATGGGCGTCCATCAAGACCGCCGTGTGCCGTCCGCAGCTTCCCTGGCAGCGATGACTGCGGTAGCCATGATGCTCACCGGTTGCGCGGCCACCCAGTCCGGCCCGGCCCAGCGGTACAAGCAGTTCTTCTTGCCACCGCAACCGGCCCAGCCGGAACCGGTTCAGCAAGCCTTCGCCGATCCGCCCCGCCTGAGCCTGTACGCGAACGACTCCCCAGCCC